>Ga0326728_10004215_pt1 | contig 43104 bp, 39 predicted proteins | sample MB3enrmetagenome_FD_207602 | JGI IMG/M metagenome (GOLD analysis project Ga0326728, IMG submission 207602) | Lab enriched peat soil microbial communities from McLean, Ithaca, NY, United States - MB31MN | ecosystem: Environmental > Terrestrial > Soil > Wetlands > Peat | place: USA: New York...
TCGAGGTGCTGGTGCAGTTGGTCGTCCTTCATGAGCTTGCCCACGGTGCCCTTGCCGGCATTGACGTCCGCCAGCAGTTGCCGGATCTCGTCGAGCGATTTCTTGGCTTCGTCGAACAGCGCGGGGTCCTTGAGGAGCTTGCCGGCGCTTCCCTGGCCGGCCTGCAAATCGGCCAGAATCGCATCCGCGCGCTTGAGGGGCGAGCGCAGCTCCTGGTAGAGCGTATCCTCGTAGATCAGCTTGCTGATGGTACCGTGGCCGCCGCGCACGTCGACCAGCAGCTTCTGCATCTCCGAGCCGATGCTGTTCAGCCGGTCGTACAGCTCCTCGTCCTTGAGCAGCTTTCCGATGTTGCCCTTACCCTGTTCGACGCCGGCGAGCAGCGAATCCAGCCGGCTCGCGATGGTCTGGAGGGCTGTCAGCAGGCTGGCGCTTTGCACCATCAACTCGGGAATGTCCTGCGCCTGGAGGCTCTTGATTTCGCCGCCGTCCTCGAGGTGCCGCTTGTCGCGACCCTTGGTAATGTTGATGAACTTGTCGCCCAGCAGGTTGGACGCGGTGATTCCCGCCACCGAATCCACGGAGATTTCCGGCAGGTGACCGTCCTGCACCTGCAAATCGAATTCGACCATGCGCTGGGGGTCCCCCGAATTGGTGAGCGTCACCTTGTCGACCGAGCCGATGGTGATGCCGTTCAGCCGCACCGGCGTGCTGGTTGTTATGCCGTGGGCGTCGTCCATATAAACGTGCAGCGTCACGGTGCGCTGGAACGGGTTCTTGGAGCTGGTGAGCAGGAAAATCAATAGCGACAGAATCAGGAACGCGGTCAGCCCGACCACTCCGACCTTCAACTGCGACCACCGTACTTTGGTGCTGCGATCCGGCATGGTCTATACCCGCTGCTTCACAAACTTCGAAATGTAGGAATCTCGCGACTCTTCCAGCTCATCCTGGCCGCCTTCAAAAATCAACCGGCCGTCCCGCAGCACCATGAAAGTGGTTCGCATGGCCCGCCCCGCCGGGCCCAGCGGGCGCCCCCGAGCCGGCTCGATACACCCTTGTTTCGAATTGTAGCGGAAATTCGCGATGAGATTCCCGTCCTGATAGCGCTGCGTCACCAGCAGGGTAGTAGTCTGCTTCACGTCCCGCTCTTTAATGAGCAGCGCGATGATGGTGTGGGCGGTGATGGGGTCGAGTCCGGCCGTCGGCGAGTCGTAGAGCACCAGCGGGGGTTCGGTCACCACGGCGCGCGCGATGGCGGCGCGCCTTCGCATGCCGCCGGAAAGCTCGCTGGGGAATTTCTCGAGCGTGCCGCCCAACTCGACGAACTCCAGCGCCTCCTCGACGCGCGGCAGCACCTGCTCGCGAGCGCAATGGATGGACCTCTGGTTGAGCAGCGGATACGCCACGTTTTCCTGGATGTTCAGAGAATCGAACAGCGCGCCTTCCTGGAACAGCATGCCGATTTTGCTCCGAATATCGAACAACTGCCGCTCGCTGAGCGTCGTCAGGTTCTCTCCGAATGCGTAGACCGCACCGGAATCGGGCTTCACCAGTCCCAATGCGGTTTTCAGCAGCACCGTCTTTCCGCTGCCGGCCGCGCCCAGGATGACGCGCGATTCCCCTTCGTACGCCGCAAAAGAGACGCCGGAGAGCGCCACGACTTCTCCGAACGCGACGCTGACGCGATCGAAGCGAAGGACGGCCTGACGGTTGTCGACCGGCATCAGCTCCCCGCCTGGCTGACGAAGATCTTGGCGATGATCAACGTCAATATGAAGATCAGGATCGAGGCGGTCACCATCGCCTGGGTGGTGGCGCGGCCCACGCCCTGCGTGCCGCCGGTGGTGCGAAGGCCGTAGAAGCAGCCGATGAGCGCGATGGCGAATGCGAACACGAAAGGCTTCAGCAGCCCCTGGGCCACGTCGTTCCACTCCAGCGCGCGCCATGCCGTGCTCCAATACTGCCGCGAGTCGATATGCAGGAAGAGGAAGGCAATCACCCAGCCCCCGAAGATACCCACGAAGTCCGCGATGATGGTGAGCAGCGGCAGCATGGTGCAGGTGGCAATGAGCCGCGGCGTTACCAGCTTCTGGACGGGGTCGGTGCCCAGCGCGCGCATGGCGTCGATCTGCTCGGTGACCTTCATCGAGCCCAGCTCGCTGGCCATGCCGGAAGAGTTGCGGCCCGCCACCATCAGGGCCGTCAGCACCGGTCCCAACTCGCGCACCAGGGTGAGCGAAACCAGGGTGCCGGTCTTGCCGACCTGCCCGTAGTCCGAGAGCGCGCGCGACATCTGCAGCGCCATCACCGCCCCGCTGAAGAACCCGGTGAGGACCGCGATGGGAAGACTGCCGACTCCGATAATATCCATTTGGAGGGCAATGTCATCGCCGTAGTGGGGGCTGCGAAAGACGTTCTTGATGGCCCTGCCGGCGAGCAAGAAGAACTCCTGAGCGGCAAGGACAGGCTCTTTCAGCAGATCCAGCAAGTAGGTAAATCCCCGAACTCCGATGCTACCATACAAGGAGTAAACCTAGCGATGAAAGGACTTACCGATATTCCAGGCATTCGAGTCGGCCATATTTCCGACTACGACGCGATCACCGGCTGCACCGCCATCCTGTGCGAGCGGGGCGCGGTAGGCGGAGTGGACATACGCGGCTCGGCCAGCGGCACGCAGGAGATCGACACGCTCAGCCCCGGCCACGTGGTGGACCAGGTGCACGGCATCCTGCTGGCGGGCGGCAGCGCTTTCGGCCTGGAGGCGGCGGCGGGCGTGCGCCGCTACTTGGCGCAGCGCGGGGTGGGTTACCTGTTCGGCGGCCAGCATATTCCGATTGTGCCCGCGGCGATTCTGTTCGACCTGGAAATCGGCAAGCCGAACGTTCACCCCAGTCTGGCGATGGGCGAAGCCGCCGCCGCCGCGGCCTCGACCGGCGCGGTGAAGGAAGGATGCGTGGGCGCGGGCACCGGCGCCACCGTGGGAAAGCTCTTCGGCATGAAGCAGGCGATGAAGTCGGGGATTGGATCGTTCACGGTGACGCTCCCCGGCGGCGTGCTGGTGGCGAGCCTGGTAGCGGTGAACGCATTCGGTGACGTGCGCGACCCGGACTCCGGGAAGACGGTGGCTGGCGCGCGCAAGGCCCCCGGCAGCCGGGAGTTCGCCGGCACGGTGGAGCAGATGCTGCGAGGCGAGCTGGGCAGCCTGCGGGGCAGTCATACCACGCTGGCCGTGGTGGCCACCAACGCCAAGCTGACCAAGGTGCAGGCCAACAAGCTGGCGCAATTCGCCAGCCTGGGGATGGCCCGTACTATCTACCCGGTGAATACCATGGCCGATGGCGATACGGCCTTTGCGCTCTCGATTGGCGACCGCGAGGCGGATATCAATATGCTGGGTGTGGCGGCGGCGGACGGGTTGGCCAGGGCTATCGTGCGCGCGGTGAGGTTCGCGAAGACGCTGGGGGGCGTGGTGGGGCTGGGGTAGCGCGGTCGGGTTCGCCGCGAGTAAGGCCCAGGATCTCGTCGGTGCTCATGCGCGTATCGGCGCTCCCACGGAGGACCTCAAGGACCAGCCGCCCGTTGGTATCCCCGCCGTGCTGTCGCCGGGCTTTGCGAATGCGGGCGTGATCTCCGACCTGTCCCTTACTGTTGATCCGCATGGCAATGCGCCTACTGACAAGTGTAATGCCGAGAGACGCCAGCGCCGCAACTGTCTGCCTCTGCGATCCCTGGCATCAAGGTGGAAATCGACCCTAGTGGGGCAGATTGGCAATCTGCGGCCGATTGGCAATCGGCCCGCCGACTGTGACTTCACCGCCTCCGGAGGGCCATGCAGAAGCACGGCGAAGTTTTTGCCGTCTCGACCAGGGATACTCTTACTTCGCAATACCTCCGCTCCCAGCCCAGTACGAGTATCGTAATATGGGAAGCGTATGATCCGTTCCTGTCGGGACAAAGGTGCACAGCGCCTGCTGGAGCGGAAATTTAGCCGGCGTCTTCAGGCGATCGAGAAGTCCGGCCGCATCCGGCTGGAAGTGCTCGACGCAGCGACATCGCTGCGCGACCTCGATTTGCCGGGTTTTCGGCTTGAAGCCCTCAAGGGCAACCGGAAGGGGCAATACAGCATTCGGATCAACGACCGATATCGGATTTGCTTCCGGTGGCAGGACGGGGATGCCCACGACGTGGAGATTGTCGACTATCACTAGAAGGTGCTGCGATGGCAATTCAGAAATCAAGACGGCTTGAGCCGCTTCATCCTGGCGAGGTACTCAAGGAACTGCTGAGCGAAGCGGGATTGACGGTCAACGCGCTGGCCCTCGCGCTGCGGGTGCCCGCCAACCGAATCGGGGGAATCGTCAAAGGGCAGCGGGGCATTACGGGCGACACATCGCTTCGGTTGGCGCGCTATTTTGGAACATCCGCTCAGATGTGGATGAACCTGCAGGCGAAGTACGACCTGGCAGTTGCAGAGGATGCGGCCGCTGCGCGCATCAAGAAGGAAGTGCGGCCTCGTGCCGCGGCCTGACATGGATATGCACGCTGCGGCAGCCTTGGCGTGCGCGGCGATGTGCGCTGTGCCGTGCTGAAGTCCGCGGACGCCGTTTGCGGCCGTTTTCCGAGTCCCGGACGATCCGCTCGTACCCGGCGAACGGATAGGGGCAACCCTCGGCCGAAAGCAACCTCACGGTCCATCAGCATCCACCCGTCTTGCGACCGTTCCATCCGGTCCATAAATGACGATGAACTCCTTTGGATGTTCCTTCAACAGACGCGCCTTAACGACATCGGCGGCGATGTCTACGACCTTTTTCCCAATGTATATGAGCACGCCTTCGAGTGCAGACACGCCTCCGGCAACAGTGATAAGCCCCAATAACGTTGTCGGCAAAGAAGGCATGAAAGCGAAAGAGGGAACTCCTGCTCGTGGTACATGAGCTTCCAAAGAATGACCCTCTAAGCCGACAATAACCCATAACGTTTAAGACACAACCCCATCCGTATCGCTATCTAGTTCATTCCAAAACAAATAGAATTTCTCATATTGTGTGAGTCCTGGATATGCAAGGCGGGGAGAACGGCCCTCATTTGCTGGACCCAACGCTAGGTTCCGAACCACAGACTCCCAGTCGTTTCTACCTATTGGTCCGGGGTCGCGGCACCACTCAGAAACCGGTCGGATTCGCCCGCTACCACCCCCAAGTCCTTCTGGGAACCCGCCCCGCGAAGCCGTCGCCGGGCCGTGTGCGGAAGCTCACATGAGCCAGCGCCTACGCCGGCTTGTACGCCACGGCGTCGATTTCCACTTTGATGCCGGGGATCGCAAAGGTCGCCACCACCGTGGTGCGCGCGGGTTTGGCTTCGCCGAAGAATTCCGCGTAGACCTCGTTCATGGCGGCGAAATCCTTGCCATCGGCCAGGAATACCTGGCACTTCACAACGTCGGCGAGGGCCGCGCCGCAGCCTTCCAGTATCCGCATGATGTTGGTCAGCGTCTGGCGGGTTTCGTCGCGCACGTCGCCGGACACCAGTTGTTGGGTGCCGGGATCGATGGGGACCTGGCCGGAAACGAAGATGAAATCGCCGGCGCGAACGGCCGGGGAATAAGGGCCGCGCGGGGCGGGCACGCCGGGGGGTGAGATGCGTTCAATCATGATTCAGTGTCCTTCCGCTTCCAAAAAACGCTCGGCTTCCATGGCGGCGCGGCAGCCGGCGCCGGCGGCGGTGATGGCCTGGCGGTAGATGCGGTCCTCCACGTCACCGGCGTGGAAAACGCCGGCAACGCTGGTGCGCGCGCCGCCCTTCGAGACGATGTAACCTTCCGCATCGGTTTCGATCTGGCCTTTGAAAACCTTGGTATTGGGGATGTGGCCGATGGCCAGGAAGAAGCCGTCCACTGGCTGGTCCCAAACCTTGCCGGTCTTGAGGTCGCGCAGGCGCACCGCGGTCACGATTTTCCCGGCAACATCGTGGACCTCTTCCACTACGGTGTTGGTGAGGAACTTGATCTTGGGATTATGACGCGCGCGGTCGAGCATGATCTTCGAGGCACGGAACTCGTCGCGGCGATGGACCAGCGTCACTTCGCGGCCGAACCGCGTCAGGAAGTTGGCCTCTTCCATGGCGGAATCGCCGCCGCCCACCACCATGATTTGCTTGTCGCGATAAAAGAATCCGTCGCAGGTGGCGCAGGAACTGACGCCATGGCCAATGAGAGCCTGCTCGGATTCGAGGCCCAGCCAGCGCGCGGAGGCGCCGGAAGCAATAATGACCGTGCGCGTTTCGACCCAATCGCCTTCGATGTTGAGGCGAAAGGGGCGGCTGGAAAAATCGGCGTCGATGACGGCCCCGTCCACGTATTCGGCGCCGAAATTGTGGGCCTGTTTCTTCATGTTCTCGACCAGGTCCGGCCCATTTATGCCATCCGGGAAACCGGGAAAGTTCTCCACCAGGGTGGTGAGCGAAAGCTGTCCGCCGGCTTCATGGCCGCCTACGACCAGCGGTTTCAGGTTGGCGCGCGCGGTGTAGATAGCGGCGGTGTTGCCCGCGCATCCGGAACCAATGATGATTACATTTCGCATGGGTGACTCACGAGGGCTGCAAGCAGTCGGCGATTTCCTTCTCTTCAATGGCGCCGGCCCGGATGAGGCGCCAGTAGGGCTCGGTGATATCGACCGTGGTGGCGCCGGCTCCGTTGCACATACCCCCGTCGATCACCAGATCCACGCGTCCATCCATCATGCCGAAGACATCGATGCCGCTGCGGCACGTGGGGCGGCCGGAAATGTTGGCGCTGGTGGAGATCAGCGGCTGGTTCAGCATGGCGATCAACTGGTTGGCGACCTTGGAGCACGACTGGCGCAGCGCCAGGCGGCCGGTGTTGCCAGTCAGCTTGAGCGGGACCCTGGCCGCAGCGGGAACGATGATGGTCAGCGGCCCGGGCCAGAAGCGCCGCGCCAGGATGAAAAACCGGTTGCTCAGCTCGGAGGCCAGTTCCTCGGCCATCATGAGGTCCCCCACCAGGATGGGAAGGGAGCGGTGGGGTTCCCGGCCCTTGGCCCGAAAGACCCGGGCCACGGCGCCCAGGTTGAAGGGGTCGGCCACCAGCGTGTAAAGCGCATCCGTTGGGATGGCAACCACTTTGCCGCGGCGCACGGCGGCGGCGGCCCGCTCCAGCACTTCCGGCTGGGGTTCATCGGGTTTGATCTCGACCAGGTCGGTAGCCATTTCGTTCGATCTCAGCGCGGGCCGATGGCCTCGGCGACGTCCAGGGCCATCTGGTACCGGCCGAAGGGCGCGCTCAATTGTACACCCTGGACCATGCCGCGCACACGCGCCACCATTTCCCGCGCGATAGCCACGCCTTCCTCGCGAGCCTTGTCGGCGTTATCCATGCGCCGCATGCGCTCCATGAAATGCTCGGGCACGGGCACGCGCAGCTCGTTCACCATGAACTCGGCGTTGCGGAAGCTGGTGAGGGGCCACAAGCCGCAGATCACGGGAATCTTGACGCGCTCGATGCGTTTGAGAAACTTCTCGAGCAGATCCAGGTCGAAAACCGGCTGCGTGACCACATACTCCGCGCCGGCCTCCACCTTCCACTCGAAGCGGCGCATCTCTTCGTCCATGTTGAGCGCGCCCGGATTGGCGCCCACGCCGATGAGCAGGGCGGTTTGCGAGCCGATGGGGTTGCCGCCGATATCCAGGCCGTGGTTGAGGTTATTGACGATGTTGACCAGGCCGATGGCGTCGACGTCGAAGACCGCGGTGGCGTCGGGGTAAAGGCCCATGCGCGGCGGATCGCCGGTGATGCAGATGAGGTTGCGCACCCCCACGATGTGCGCGGCCAGCAACTCCGATTGAATGCCCAGAATGTTGCGGTCGCGGCAGCAGAAGTGGCTTACGGCCTCGATGCCGGCGTGCTGCTGAATGAGTTGGCAGGCGGCTTGCGCGCTCATGCGCGCGCTGGCGCGGGGGCCGTCGGGAACGTTGATGGCGTCGATGCCCCGTTTGGCGCACAGCCTGGCGCCGGCGATTTCGCGGGAGGCGTCCACGCCGCGCGGCGGCAGGATTTCCACGAACGCGACGAACTTCCCTTGGGCCAGTTTGGCGCCCAGTTTGGATTTCTCCGCCATGGGAACGGGCGTGAGCGCGTGCGCTTTGACCTCCGGCTCCTCCACCGTGACGCTGAGCTTTTTTTGCAGCGGCTGGAGCGAGCGCGTCTCCGAGCGGATCAGCTTGATGTGATCGGGCGTGGTGCCGCAGCAGCCGCCGATGATTTTGACGCCGGCCCATAGCAGGCGCCGCGCGTACTGGGCCATGTATTCCGGCGAGCAGAGATACATGTTGCGGCCTTCCACGCGCGTGGGCAGCCCGGCATTGGGCATGGCGCTCATGGGCTTGGAAGAGAACTGCATCATCCGCTCGATGGTTTCGAGCGTGGCCTTGGGGCCGACCGAGCAGTTGAGGCCGATCACATCCACCGGCCACGAATCCATTTCACGCGTAAAGGTTTCCGTATCGGTGCCGCGGGGCAGGTGTCCGAAATCGTCGATGGTGACCTGCGCGACAATGGCGACTTCGCCCCTGGCGGCCTCATGCGCGGCCCGGACGGCTTCGCGGAGTTCGTTGAGATTGCCGAAAGTTTCGAGGATCAGCAGATCGACGCCGGCTTCCAACAGCGCGTCGATCTGCTCGCGGAAAATGACGCGGGCTTCGGCGAAAGACGTGGGGCCGAGCGGCTCGATGCGCACGCCCAGCGGGCCCACCGCGCCGGCCACGAAGGCCGCTTCCTTGGCCGCTTCGCGAGCCAGGCGCACGCCGGCCTGGTTAATGGCCGCCAGCTTCTCGGCCACTCCGAACCCGGCCAGCCGCGCGCGGTTGGCGCCGAAGGTGTTGGTCTCGACGATTTCAGCGCCCGCTTTGACGTAGTCCTGGTGGATCTGGCGGACCAGGTCGGGCGAAGAGAGATTCAGCTCGTCGAAGCAGCGGTTGATGAAGACGCCGCGGGAATAGAGCATGGTGCCCATGGCGCCGTCCGACACCAGGACGCGGCGGGACAACTGCTCGCGGAATTCCTGGGCGCGGTTGTTCGCGGAGGTGGTCATGGGTCCCAGCTTGGGTTATTCGCGATTTTACCGCGAACGGGGCGGGGTTCGCACCATGAGAGGCGCAGTGAGTTTTTCGTAGAGGGCAAAAAGGTGTTCGACGCGCTGGCGGCCGGTACCGAAGGGTTGCGGGCGGTAACAGAGGTCAACGGCGCGATCGAGGTGGGTGTGGGCTTTAGCGAGGGCGGGCGGCATCGCTAGCGGGTCGTAGAGATCGGCCAGCGTCGCGTCGGGGAATTTCTTGCGCGCGTCCAACACCGCCTGCGCGGCGGCTTCCACCGCGGCGCGCTGTTTGGCGCTCGGCGACTCCGGCCACGGGTAGTTGTTGTAGACAATCTGGCTCGAATACTGGTAACGGCTCTCCAGACGCCCGCAGGTGTAACGCATCCAAGCCATGTGCATCGCCGACGACAAAACGCCAAAATGGTAGAGCCTTGCATTGGGAACAATAAGCGCGCTTCCGTTGGCGATGACGTTAGGTTTCACGAATCCGACGGGCAAGTAAGGCCGCGATTCCGAGGAAACTTTCGGGACCAGAAGATACGGCGTACTGGGCTGCCGGATTTCGCCAAACAGTGCGGGCGTCCTGGCGAGTCGTTTTGTTTCGGGCCGGTTGCTTTCTTCTCGTGCTTTGCGGACTGCCTCAACGCGGTCCAGCACAGATGGGCTGGAGCGAATTACGCCCGGCGGCGCGTCCACTAGCCACAGGCACCAACGCTGAGTATTATTAAGGAATTCTTCGCTGCCCATGAACGGGCGGATGAAAGGCTTGAGTTGCTCGCTTTCTTTGAGCAGCTTTTTCCGCGCTTCAGCGTCGAGGATAAGATTACCGAGGCCCTGGTCACCCTTACGTCTGTCGTTAGCCATACTCCCATAGCTGATTTCAGGGCCACCGGAAACTTGCCGGGTTCGTTTGACCAAGACCACATTTCTGGCATCGGCGAGATAAGGATTGATGTTGCCGGCTTGGAAGGCATGGGGTTCACCCTGGATGTCTTCGTATTCAAAGATGGTCTTTCGCTTGGCTGGAAAAGCGGCGAAGCCGATGATGACAACATGGACGTGAGCCTTGCCGCGAGCTTCGCTTTGCCACGCGAAGGTGCGGTGGGCGAAGTGAATGTCGAGGCGATAGTGAGTGAACAGTTCATTCCAGAAAAGGCCAACCTGTTCGCCTTGCGTAATTGAGTTGGTGGAGACGAACGCCACGCCGATGCGCGTGCCTTGGATGTATTCGGCGGCCTTGCGATACCAGCCAGTGACGTAATCAAGCACGCCCGCGCCTTTCACGCTGCCAAAGAGCGAATCCATGTCGGCCTTTTGCCCGGCCGTTTGTTCTTTCTTTCCCACAAACGGCGGATTGCCGAGAACAAAGCTGCATTTGGCGGGCGGAAGGATTTTCTTCCAGTCGAGCCGGAGCGCGTTGCCACAGACGACGGTCGGGGACTTTTCGAGCGGGAGGCGCACGAAGTACTGGCCGAAGGCTTCGGAGAGGAGAATGTTCATCTGGTGATCCATCAGCCACATGGCGACTTCGGCTATGCGCGCGGGCCACTCGCCGATCTCGATGCCATAGAAGGCGTCGACATCCACGAGAGAGAGGCGCCGGATGTCTAGTTCCTGCGCCCGCCCGCCGCTGTAGAGCGCCCTGAGGACCTCGATTTCCATCAAACGCAATTCACGGTACGTGACGACCAGGAAATTGCCGCAGCCGCACGCCGGATCGAGGAAGCGCAGTCGCGCGAGTTTCTGGTGGAAGCGTTTCAGTTCGGCTGGGCTGCCCTTGGCGCGCTCGAATTCCGCGCGCAGATCGTCGAGGAAGAGGGATCGAATGAGTTTGAGAATGTCGCGCTCGTTGGTGTAATGCCCGCCAATTTGCCGCCGTTCCTTCGGTTCCATGACGGCCTGAAAGAGCGAACCGAAAATGGCGGGTGAGATGCGCGACCAGTCGAAGCGCGTGCAGGCGACGAGGGCGTTGCGCATGTCGCGGTTGAAGTCGGCGAAACCGAGATTCTCGGCAAAGAGCTCGCCGTTGACGTAGGCGAATGCGGCAAGGGATTCGTCGAGGTTCTTCTGGCGTTTTTCGGGCGGTGTATTCAGAACGTCGAAGAGACGCGCGAGATGCAAGCCGAGGTCGGAGCCGTCTTCGGCGGTGCGGTTCAGCAGGTAGAGCTTGAACGACTCACGCTCGAAGATGGCGGTGTCTTCGCCGAAAAGGCAAAACAGGATGCGGACAAGAAAGCGTTCGAGCCGATGCCCCGAGTAGCCGCCGGCCTCAAGCGCGTCGTGGAGGCGGCCCATGATTTCGACGGCTTCAATGTTGATCGGGTCTTGCTCCTCGAACTTGTGCTGCTTGTAGCCGGGGATAAATGCGAAGGCATGGATGCATTGGTGAAAGTCGGCCAGCGGAAACTCGATGGTTGCTACGCGCCGGCTGCCGAAAAGCGGCAAGCCACGCTGGTCTTCGGGCTCAAGATCGTGCAGGGCGATGCGGGCGAAGTCGGAAACGATGACGTAGCGGGGAATTTCATCCGTGCGCCCTTCGCGCGCGAGGTCTTGGACGTAACGAAACGCCTGCGACTCCGCGTTGCCGAGGTCTTTGCCGAAACTCTTGTGCTCGACGAGCACGACGCCGGGCCAGAATAGATCGATGTATCCGTACTCGCCGGAGATTTTCTTCACCGGCTCTTCAAAGCTCGCTACAACGCGACGGCGAATACCGAAGACATTGAAGAATTCATTCCAGAAAGTTTGCTTTTCCGCACGTTCACTCGTGACCCCCGTCCATTCACTGGAAAAGGCGATTGCGCGGTGGCGGATTTCGTTCCAGGAGAGGGGCACGGGTAGATTATAGCAAGGGCGTTCAGCGTGTTAGCCTGCTCATATGAGCCATCGCCTCCAGGTGCTCATCCCCGAAGATCTGGACATGCAGCTTCGCAAGGCTGCCCAGCGCAACCGCGTGTCGAAAGCCGAGTGGGTGCGCCGCGCCCTGCGGCAGTCCGTTGATGCCGTGGCGCGCCTGGCATCCTTGAACGCGCCAACCGCCGATATCGAACAGGTACTCTCCGAGATCGTGTGCGGGCGCTCCTGAGAGTTCTCGCGAGCCCCCCGCGCTTACCTCTCGGCCGCTTCCACCACTAGCGCGATGGCCCGCGCCACCTGGTCGGGCAGCATTCCGCCATCTACACTGTGCACCGCGGAAGCGCCGTACCACTGGAGGATCGGCCCGGTCAGCTCGTGATACGCGCGTAGCCGCTGGCGGATCACCGCCTCCTGGTCGTCTTCCCGCGCGATCAGGGCGGCGCCATCGTCATCGCACTGGCCGGCCACCTTGGGCGGTTGCGACAGCAGGTTGTATATGCGCTTGCACTGGGGACATTGGCGGCGCGCCGTCAGCCGCGCCACCAGCAGGTCGTCGGGCACATCCAGGTGAATCACTAGGGGGTTGGGCAGCCCCTTCTGCTGGAGCAGGGCCGAAAACTCGATCGCCTGCTGCACGGTTCGGGGGTAGCCATCCAATAGGAATCCACCCGCGCAATCCGGCCGCGAAATGCGGCTGGCCACCATGGCGTTCACAATGTCGTCGCCCACCAGGCCGCCCTGCGCCATGATGGAAGATGCCCGTTTGCCCAGCTCCGTGCCGGCCTGGCGCTCGGCTCGGAACATTTCGCCCGTGGAAATGGCCGGAATATGGAAGCGCTCGGCGAGAAAGACAGCCTGCGTGCCTTTGCCACATCCGGGCGGGCCAAAGAGTAGAAGAATCAAGATAACCTCCGGGAATTTGCAGGCTAACGGCTGGCGGTGGACGGCGTCAATGGCGATAAATTGGCTCCGGTTTGTGGCTTTCCGCTTGGATTCTGCCGTCATGATGCAGCCGCAACTCCCGGTCCCGCCAATACACGGTATGGCCGGAAAGTCCTCCCAGCCAGACGGCAAACCCGAACAGGTCGCGCAGCGGGATGAGCCAGAAATCCTTCACCACGTTAGGGTCTTTGAGAACTCCCGCGCCCACCACCAACCCGGCAACCATGCGCAGCCCCAGCGCCAGCGCCGCCGCCCACCACTGCCCGGCGGCCAGCGCCACCAGGGACCACAACGTGGCGTGCGTCACCACGTAGCCGAAGTAGCCCGCCGGGCGCGAAACCCGGATGGTGCGCGCCCACCGCAACTGGTGCCGCCACGTCTGCAGCCATGATTCCCCGCCCAGGTCCGTCTCCACCACCACGGAGGCGAACTCGATGCGATAGCCCAGTTCTTTGATGTGGCGCCCGGTCTGGTAGTCGTCGGCCAGGTAATGGGCGATGGTTTCAAAGCCGCCCATCCGGCGCAAGGCCTCGGCGCGAAAGACCATGGTGGATCCGAGCGCGAACTCGGCTTGGCCGAGCAGGCGCGCCACCAGCACGCTGGGCGCGAATTCGGTGGCGATTCCCAGGGCCTCGCACCGCGATGCCCACGATTCGGCTTCGGCGCGATAGAGGCAGGTCACCAGTCCGACTTCGGGATCCTCCAGCGGCGCGGTCACCGCGCGCAGGTATCCGGGCGGCACCACGATGTCGCTGTCGTTCACCAGCAGCAGCGGATACCGGGCGCGCTTGGCCAGTTCCGCGAGGACCCCGACCTTGGCGTTGGGAGCGCCGGTTGTCACCTCCACAATCTCGATGCGCCGCTCGGGAAACTCGCCTTTCAGGCGCCTGATATCCTCGAGCGCCAGGTCGCACGGATCGCTGACACCGAAGAAAATTTCGAACTCGGCGTAATCCTGCGCCGCGTGCGAGAAGATGGCTTCGTAAAAGCGCGGGTCCCTTCCATGCACGGGCTTGAGGATGGAGACCGGCAAAGTCCCGTTGCGCATGCGCCGCGAGGTCATGTGCCTGCGCCACCGCAAGGCCGCCACAATGGCGAGCAGGTAGTACGCCGCCGCCGCAACCGCCGGAATGGCCAACCAGATCACAATGACACCAACGCCACTCCACAGATTACCAGCGATGCGCCCACCCAGCGCAGCCAATTTACATGTTCCTTCAAAACATATTTGGCCAGCACGGTTTCGAACACGCAGGTGACGGCCGTGGCCGGAACCGCAAAGCTGAGTTCCGCGATGGTCAGCAGCCCCAGGTAGGCGAAAAAGGACACCGCCATGGCCGCCACCGCCGCGATCACGAACCGGTTGCGGGCCAGCACAGCGAGCGCGCGCCGGATGGCGCCCGGGTGGAAGTCGCGGATCTCGCCGTGGCGCCGCATGCCCGCCGCCTGGAGCACCTCACCCGCCGTGGTGGCCGCCACAATGATGCCGATCAGCAGCCACCTCATTGGCCCGGCCCCGCCGCCTCGGGCCTGGGATGCGCGGTCTGTGGAGCGCTGCCGCCGCTTACCAGCGCCACCCCCGCCACGATCAGCCCGATTCCACTCCAGCGCTTCATGGTGATCTGCTCGTTGAGCAGCACCTTCCCCGCAATCGCCACCAGCACGTATCCCACCGACGTCACCGGCAGCACGTAGCTCAGGTCGGCCCAGCTCAACAGCGCCATGCGCGACATCAGCCACACGATGAGCAGGAGCACGCCCAGCGCCACCCACGGATGGAACAGCACGGTGATGTACTCAAGCGGCGTGGCTAGCGCCGGCGGCATGCCTCGCTTTAGGAAGAAATTCCCAAAAACATTACTGAATACCACGACGACGGCGAAAAGCCATGTCTTCAGTCGAAGTCGCGCGTGTTCGTGGGTCATGCGCGGGTCAGTCGCCCGAACCCGCGGGCGCGGGCGCCGGGCCCGTAGGGCGCCCCGCGGCCGCTTTGTGATCGGCCACAAACTTTTTCCGCTTGGACCGCAGCGCCAGGTATTCGCGGGCTTCCTTCGTCAGCCGTCTTCGTTCCTCCCCGTTGAACATCGCCTTCTTCACGATGCGCCAGATCACGCGCAGGCGGAAGAAGTACTCGCCGTAGAAACGCTCGACCCACTCCACCAGCTCCCCACGGTCCAGCCCCGGATAAACCACGTTGGGAAGCTGGTGGCCGGTTTCATCGGTCATGGAATCGATGGTGATGAGGCTGTTCTTCTTGACGTAATCGTAGAACTCGGTCCCCGGATAGGGATGGGCGATGGAAACCTGGATGGTATGCGTGTCCATCCGCTTGGCGAAATCGATGGTCCGGCGGATGCTCTCGCGCGTCTCGCCCGGCAGCCCGATAATGTAGTCGCCGTGAACCAGCAGGCCGAGCTTCTTGCAGTTGGCCGTGAAGCGCTGGGCCATCTCCACGGTGGCGCCCTTCTTGATGTTCTTGAGGATCTGCGGGTCGCCCGATTCGTACCCCACGATCAGCAGCCGGCAGCCCGCTTCCTTCATGGCCCTCAGGGTGTCGTAGTCGGTGGTAACGCGCGAGGTGCACGACCACGTGACGTTTAACGGCTGGAGCTTCCTGGCCACCTCGATGGTGCGCTCGCGCCGGTAATTGAAAGTGTCGTCGTCGAAGAAGACCTCTTTGATGTTGGGGAACTGCTCGAGCGCGAAGCGCACTTCATTGGCCACGTCATCGGACGAGCGCAGGCGCCAGCGGTGCCCCGAATGGGTCTGCGGCCACAGGCAGAAGGTGCACAGCGCCGGGCATCCGCGTGAAGTGTACATCGCCACGAAGGGGTGCAGCAGGAACGGCACGTTGTAGCGCGTGATGTCGAGATCGCGCTTGTAAACCCGGGTCACCCAGGGGAGCGCATCGAGGTCCTCGATAGCCGGTCCTTCGGGGTTATTGACGATGGAGCCGTTCTTGCGGAAACTCACGCCAGGCAGATCCTGGAGCGGGGCGCCGTTGGCGTAGTCCACGATCTGGCGATCGAACTCCCGCCGCACCACGAAATCGATGGCGGTCGAGCCGCGCAGCGTTTTTTCCGGCTCGGTAGTCACGGGCGGCCCTACGAACGCCACCTTCAGCTTGGGGTTCGAGTCCTTCATCATCCCGGCTATCTTCGTGTCTACGTTAAAACCGGGAGTGGAGGTGAACAGCACGAGCAACTCGAAGTCCTTGGCCATCTCGACCGTCTGCCCGATGGAGATCTTGTGCGGGGGCGCGTCCACCACTTTGCTGTCCGGCAGCATGCCGGCGGGATAGCACAGCCATACCGGATACCAGTACGACTCGATTTCGCGCGAGGCCGGCCAGCGGGAGCTGGCGCCGCCGTCGAACCCTTCAAAAGACGGCGGATTCAGAAACAGCGTTCTCATCTGCTCTCCAGTCGAACCAGCTCCCGGCGGCGCTACTGGCTGCCGGCGTCGCTCATGGCGCCCAGTCTGGCGCCGTCCATCGAGAAATTGCTGAAGTCGATGGTCAACTCCGCCTTGCCCGCCAGCCGGGTGTCCACTTCGCTCTGCACCTGCAGGGGCACCGAGATTCCGTCCCGAATCTGATACTTTCTTACGAACGCGACTTTCTTCAGGAAGATGGACGGACTCTTTACCAGATACCCGGATTCCTGCACGCGCAGGTAGGTGCCCGCGTCGATCCAGAGATCGCCCTTGAAGAGGCCCTGGCGTTTCTGGCGCGGTGTCACCTGAAAAACATAGACGGCGCGCCCTTCGAGTTGGCTTCGGCTTTTGTACTTGAACTTGTAGTTGGCCGGAGTGACTGCCAGCGACGGGGCCTGGTCCTTCTGTACCTCGGCTTCGGCCGTGAGGTACCGCGCGATGACCTGGTTCTTGACCGTGCCGTCGCCCTCGAAGCGCAACATCTCATAGGTAATGCGGCCCAGTGCGGAGATGCGCCGCAGGGCGTGCAACCGCCCCTGTTTCTTGAGCTTGGGGAGGGATGCCTGGATCTCGACGTCCATCGAGGCGCCCTGGAAGGATTGTTCCTGGCCGCGCGAAGCGGCGCAGTAGTTCTCGACAATCGCATTGGGCGCCTCCGCGGCCGGCTCGGCCACGATGGAGACGCACACACCGATCAATAGGACTAGGACGCGGACCTTCAACTTGGACCTCAAAACCCGAATAGGACGGGAATACTTAAGTCTAGCAGGACGGGCCGGTGCGGGCAATTCGGGGTTGGGGGGTGGGTGTGCGACACATGCCGCCGGTGGGGTTGTCTGGACTGGGGAGAACACCGGCGACTAGATCCGCTTCGGACGTTCCGTCGCCGGCGCTACGGCGCCAGCACAATTTGGGCGGATGCGCTTTTGGTGTTGTCGTTGACGCTGGTGGCGGTCAAGGTAACGGTTTGCGCCGAAGCGATCGTGCCAGGTGCGAAATACCGGCCTATCGCGATGGGCTTAAACGTGACTGGATCGGTCCCCGTACTCGACTGGAGAGTCCCCATTCCGGCCGGAGTGACGCGCCACGTCACGGCCCCAGCCGCGTTCGCTACCCAGGCGGTGAAATCCTGTTCCCGGCCAGCTCTCAAGGTCGCCGACGGCGGCGTGATTGTCACGGACACGGGCGGAAAAACCCAAACCTGCGCGGAGGCGGATTTCGTCGGGTCCGCCACGCTGGTAGCGGTGACCTTGAGACCCTTCCAGGAAGGTAAGGAAGATGGCGGCGTGTACAGGCCGGTGTCGTCGATGCTGCCCAGCGCGGGATTGATGGACCAGGTGACGGATGTATCGACGCCCGGCGGCAATGGCATCCGTGCGGTGAACTGGTGTGTTTGCGACGTATACATCGAGAGCGTGCCGGGAATGACTGCGGGCCGCGGGACGCTCACGGGGACCCGGATGGACTTCCCGCGGTAGGTGATGACGATGTTCCCGTGCCCCGGGCCGATAGCAGTTACGAGGCCGTTTGTATCGACCGTGGCAACCGCGCGGGTATCGGAGGAGTATGTGAGTAGGGACGAGTACGTCAGATCGACGGTCGATCCATCCGCGAAGTGCCCGTAAACCGTCAGATCTCCACCGTCACCGGGGTATTCCATGAACAGCGCAGAGAGTTGGGTTGTCAGTTGCAGGGGACTATCCAGCCGCTCAATATCGATCGCAATAGGATCTGAGTCTACGACCTGATGCGATGCAGTAATTCCAGAGGCTGTGAGCCCATACTTGCCCGATGCAATAGTATTCGGCACCTGGATTGTGAACTGATAAGGAGGCCCGGTCAGCAGTTGGTCGTTGGAAAGCGGATTCTGCACCATAAGCGCAACATATTGAAAGGTCCCCGTTGCCGTAACTGCCACGTACAACGCTTGACCGGAGTATGCCACTGAACCATCGGGAGGCGAGGTGATTTGGAGGGTTTGCGCGGTGAGGAGGCCGCAGGAAGCGCAAAGCGCCAGTGGTAACGCGCAAGTGCCAGATAAACTCGACATAACGGCCGCTGACTCAGTGTTTTAGATGTACCGGAATATTATTACCATGTTTGAATCGGTAGTTTCAGTATGTCCTTGGATAACAGTGAGCACCGCCACCGGACACGGCGGGTGCTGCCCTCGCGTCATGCCGCGCCAGATCGAATGCGGACGACGGGACCGGCTCGCCGCTCATAGTGGCCGTGAACGGCTGTGTCGCGGATCAGCGGAGCAATACGACGGCGCCGGCGAGCGCCTCGGCCTGAATCTCACTTGCGCTCACGGCCCGGTTATAGATACGGACCTCATCGATGACGCCGGAGAAATAACCGCCCCAGATGGTTTCGCCCCCAATCCGCAGCGGCGAGGCCGGCGACGTGGCCAGTGGACCGGGATGGGCGAGGACTCCCGCAACGGCTCCGTTCAAATAGAGAGTAGCCGTAACGCCATCATAGGTGACGGCCAGATGCGCCCACTGTTCCCGGGTAAAACGCACGTTGGCGTTCACCATCCGGCTCTCGCCTATGAAGAAGCGCGCGGAAGGCCAAGTGTTGTTCGCAAACAGGCCCCAGCAGATGTTGGAAGCCATTTCCTTGACGAGGATGGCACGCCAGCCGCCGAGGTTCGAAGGCTTGACCCAGGCTTCGAGAGTCATTCCGTTCGTGAGGTCCAGAGAGGGCGCGCCAGGCGCTGTAAGCAAGCTCTGCTTGCCAGCAAAGAGCAGCGCGCCGCCCAGTCTTCCGTCCGTGGTCCAGGAGGGGGAAGTGACGACGCCGTTGTTGCCGTTGCCCGAAGCATCATGCACAATGGCGCCGGCGCCTTCCTCGAAGTTATAGGAAAGAACCAATCCTGGAGCGACCTCGCCGGCGGGAGTACGGGCAGTAACCGCGGCGGATGGCGCGGAGTTGGTTCCCTGCGAGTCGTATGCGGCGACCGTATAGACGTAAGACGTGGAACGAACCAGGCCGAGGTCGGAGAACGACGGGGTGGTGGTCGATCCGGCCAACACTCGGTTGCGGAAAACGTTGTAGCCAGCGACCGGGCCGCCGGATGCGCTCCACGACAGATCGATGCGCGCCGGCGTGACCGGATGCGCCGCGAGACCGACGGGCGGCGCGATAGAGCCGGAGACATTGGGGGCCAGATTGATCGTGGCGGTAGCGGAGGCTGTGGTGTCGGCGAGGCTCGTGGCAGTCAGGACCACGGCCTGGGGGGAAGCGATATTAGCGGGGGCGGTATAAGAACCTGAGTCGGTGATCCAACCGAGGGACGGATTCAACGACCAGGCAACGGCGGTGTCAGCCCGATTCGTAACCACCGCTGTGAACCGCTGGGTTTTCGAGGGGTGAACGGTCACGCTGGCCGGGGTCAGGGCCACCTTGACGGGCGGAGGTAGAAGGTGGACCAGCGCGACCGCCGACTTTGTCCGGTCGGCGTTGCTGGTGGCCGTGACCCTGGCCTCCTGTCGTGAGGAGACCGTGGCTGGCGCGGTGTAGAGTCCGGCGGAGGTGATGAATCCGAGGTGCGGGTAGACCGACCAGGACACGGTTGTGTCGGACGCGCCTTCCACGATGGCCGCGAACTGCTGGGTGTCGGAGGCGAACATCGTTGAAGCGGCGGGAGTGACGAGCAGGTCGACGGCGGGTATGAGCGTGATGGTGGCGGAGGCCTGGATCGCGACGTCGGCGGGAAGCCTCGTTGCAGTCACGGTGACGGTACCGGCTTGCGGGATCGATTGGGGAGCGGTGTAGAGGCCGGTCTGGTCGATGTGACCAAAGTCCGAGACTTCACCGGCTTCGAGACCCCAGGTTACGGACGTGTGGTCGGTGTTGGTGAACCTGGGAGTGAATCGCTGCTGCTGACCGGGACTAAGAGATGCGACGGCCGGATCGATGGACATTGTGGGCAGGTGCTGCGGACCGATGCCGACATAGAGAGTCGAGAACGCGTCGCCGCTGACGGTGACGCTCAGGGTGTTGTGGGCTGAGACGGTTACCGGGATCTGGAGCGTCCGCATCTGTTGGTTGATGCGGTCCGGTCCGGCGATCAGAAAGCCGTTGAGGCGGATCTCGGCGCCAGTGACCGCCATTTGGGCGCGGCCGTCCCCATTGGCCAGCGTCATGATATGCGCCTGCCCGGGGTCGGCTGCAGCGAAATCCTCCTCCGGATACTTGTTCATGGTGAGGTCGTAATCCTGGAAGACGTCGAAGATGAGGTCCGATCTGGCATAGACTCCGCCGGCGAGTTTGTAAACAGTGTACGCGTGAGCCTCTTCGCCCGCCGCGAGGATATCGCCGTTGACATCTGGCGGATTGATCAGCTCTAACTGGCCATCGCCGTCCAGATCCACAAACCTGTTTTCCCCCGCGATCGGCTGGCGCGTTCCATCCGAACTGACGTAAAAGGGACCGACCGACTCCAGAGCGGTTCCATTCCATCGGAAGACCTGCTGGATTGGATTTTCGTGTACGCCGGCCGCGGTCTCAACCAGGAACTCGGGGCGCCCGCTGTGATCGACATCGATTTGCGAAATGTCCGGCGACCCGCCGACGAGAAAACAATCGTCGCAATCCGGGAGCGCGGTGACGGTTGAACCATTTCCTATGTGCAGGACTCGCACCAGAGCCATGGTGTCGATGCCTTGGACAGCGTAAACCACAACCAGGAACTCGTTAGCGCCTGTTCCGTTGAGGTCGGCGGCGACAAACGCCGTTTGTCTGATCGGCGTATCGCCTGGGTTGTTGGATTGATAATCGTCCAGCACCTCTTGTGGAAAAAAGCGGTTGACCGGATCCGGATCCTGATCCTTGGTCTGGGCCGGAGAGGGTTGCGCCATCCAGGCGAAGATCGCCAAGAACAGCGCGCCGGACAACCTGACCGTCGCCCGTCGCATTGCCCGTGGGCACCGGCTGATGCCCTGTAGCCGCGGCGAAGACATTCGTCCAGTAATCTGACACAACGGACAGGAAATCGTCAATGATAGTTTCGGTATCTCTTTGGATAGCGTTACACCGTCCTCATGCAGACGCTCCCTTTCCCACGCCTCCGCCGCCGTTGGAAACGCCAGTGAGCAACGCCACCGCACGCCGCGGGTGCTACGCTTGGGTCATGCCGTATCAAATTGGACGCGGGCGCCGGAGCCCCGGCTCCCGAGCCACCCGCATCGCTTTGTTGGTCATCCTCGGCCTGGTGCTTCTGAGCACGCGCGTTCTGGCCTCGTACGTCATCGAAATCGCATGGTGGAAGGAACTGGGCCAGTTCCGCACGTGGCTCAGCATGCTCTACTACAGCATGGCGCCGCTCACGGCCGCCACGCTGCTGGCGTTCGCGGCCTTGTGGGTCGCGCACGCGCGCGCCCTCAAGTTCGCGGGGACCGGGCTGGGCGAGCACCGCATCTACGCCCGCATTTCCGCGCTGGCGCTTCTGCTGGTGGGCTATGTGATTGCCGCCTCGTCGATCGACACGTGGACGGTGGTGCGCTTCGCCGGCTCGCGCGGCCTGCCCGCCGCGGCGACGGTGTGGCGCGACGCCATCTTCCAGAAGCCGCTCTCCTTCTACCTGTTCGACCTGCCTTTCTACCTGCTGCTGCGCAGTTACGTGCTGGCCGTGGTGATCGTGTGCATTCTGGTTTACTGGCTGGCGGCGCGCGGCTGGCAGGTGCGGCACCGGTTCGGAGAGTTGCAGGACGCCCGCGAGCTGGATTTCACCTTTCTGCGCCTGGAAGGCGGTTTGGAATCCCGCTTCCTGCGCGGCGCCATGGTGGCGCTGCTGCTGGCCGTGGCTCTGCGTTTCTTCCTGGGACGCTACGAGATGCTCTACAACGAGCACGGCACGTTTCTGGTGGGCATCGATTACGTCGATCTGAACTTCGGGCTGCCGCTGCAATGGTTGTTGATTGTGGCCTGTCTGGCCGCCGCCGTGCTGGTTTCGATGGGCCGCTGGATTCTGGGGGCCTCGATGGCGCTGGCGCTGGTGGTGGCCTTCGTCGTGCCGCAGGCCGTTTCCGCGCTCTACGTGCGGCCCAACGAAATCTCGCTCCAGCGCCCCTACATTCAGACGCATATCCACGCCACGCGCAGCGCCTACGGCCTGGAACAGCGCGTGCGCGAGGTGGAATTCAAAGCGCAACCCGACGCCCCCATCGACGTGGTGCATCACAAGCCCACGCTGGACAACGTGCGGCTCTGGGACTGGCACGCCTTCCACGACACGGTGACCCAGATTCAGGCGCTGCGCCCGTACTACGTTTTCCACGACACCGACGTGGACCGCTACACCATCGACGGCCAGTACCGGCAGGTGCTGCTGACGCCGCGCGAACTGGACCTGAGCCAGCTTCCGGCGGCGCGCGCCAACTGGATCAACCCGGCCTTCATTTACACCCACGGCTACGGCGTGGTGCTGGCGGGAGTCAGCCAGATCACGCCCGACGGCCTGCCCGTGCTGCTGATCGATAACGCCCCGCCGGAAGTCAAGACCAAGAGCCTGCAACTGGCGCGGCCCGAGATCTACTACGGCGAAGTGTCCCACGAGCCGGTCTTCGTGGACACCGCGCAGGCGGAGTTCAACTATCCCTCCGGCGACAAAAACGTGTACTCGCGGTACGAAGGCAAGGGCGGGTTCCCGATATCCTCGTTCCCCATGCGGCTGGCCGCCGCCATCAGCGAAGGCGAGCCCAACATTCTGTTGACCGAATACCTCACGCCCCACAGCCGCATGATGATCCACCGCCGGGTGCGCGAGCGCGTGCAGGAGCTGGCCGGCTTCCTCCAGTGGGACACGGACCCGTACCTGGTGATCACCGATGCCGGGCGGCTGGTGTGGATGATCGACGGCTACACCACCTCCGACGCGCATCCCTACTCGCGCGCGGTGGATGTGCCCGATATGGGCAGCGTCAACTACATCCGCAACGCGGTGAAGGCAACCGTGGACGCCTACGACGGCGAAACCCACATGTACATCTTCGCGCCCGACGACCCCATCATCAACGCCTATCAGCATCTGTTCCCCGACCTGTTCCGCCCGGCGTCGGCCATGCCGGCGGATCTGCGGGCGCATGCGCGCTATCCCGAGATCCTGTTTCGCGTTCAGGCCGAGATCTATCGCACGTACCACATGCTGGACCCGCAGGCCTTCTATAACAAGGAGGACCTGTGGGACCTGGCCCGCCACACAACCGGCCAGGCCAATGGCGCCGAGCCAGTGACGCCGACCTATGTGGTGGCCACACTGCCCGGCCAGGACAAGGCCGAGTTCCTGCTGCTGGTGCCGTTCACCCCGCGCAATAAGGACAACCTCATCGGCCTGATGGTGGCGCGCTGCGACGGCGAGAACCTGGGCGACGTAGTGGTGCTGCTGCTGTCGAAGCAGGAGCTCATCTTCGGTCCCATGCAGGTGGGCGCCCGCATCAATCAGGACCAGACCATTTCCAAAGACCTGACGCTGTGGAACCAGCAGGGATCGCAGGTGCTGCGCGGCCAGATCCTGGTACTGCCGGTGGGCAACACTTTCTTGTATGTGGACCCCATTTACATCCAGGCCACCGAAGCCCGCATGCCGCAGTTGAAGAAGGTGGTGCTGGCGGTGGGGAACCGGCTGATTTATACGGACACCTACGACGAAGCGCTGGCGCAGCTTTCCACCGGCGCCCAGCAATTGATCCAGCAGGCTGCTGGGACAGGCTCCACGCCGACCCCGACGCCCGCCGCCGCTGCTGGGGCTTCCGCAACGCCCGCCGATGCGCGGCTCGGGCGCATTCGCGAGCATCTGCGGCGCTACCGCGAGCTGGCCGCGCAAGGCCGGTGGTCCGAAGCCGGGAAGGAATTGGAGGCGATCGAAGCGGAAGCGCGGTAGGGACGGAGCGAGCAATTCGGTGGCTGGCTTCGAAACCCCCGCAGTTTGGGGGTTTCGTTGCCTGTCACCGAATTGCGGCGCCACCCCTGGACATCCTCGCATACTATGTCGTAAGATGACCTAGTATGACAAAGACAGAGATAAGCTCGGTGCAGGCCCTCCTTCCGCTGTCGCTTGCCGTCTTCCACATGCTGCTGGCTCTGAGCGACGGCGAGCGCCACGGCTACGCCCTGAAACGGGAGATTCTGCGCCGCACCAACGGGAAGCTGAACCTCGGGTCCGGCGCGCTGTATGGGTCTATCAGCCGGATGCTGGATCAAGGGCTGATCGAAGAGTCCGACGAACGGCCCGACCTCCACCTGGACGACGAACGGCGGCGCTATTACCGCATCACCGCGCTGGGGCGCCGCGTGGCGCAGGCCGAAGCGGTGCGTCTGCAACATCTCGTCCGGCTGGCGGAAAACAGCCTGGGGATTCCCGAACTGGCGTGAGGCGATCCGTGGCCAACCCCAACCGCTTCTACCGTTTCCTGTTGAAACTCTACCCGGCGCGGTTCCGGGAAGAGTTTGCGGCGCCGCTGGAGCGCCAGTTTTCGGATGAGTACCGCGAGGCCCACGGCACCGGCCAGCGGGCGATCTTCTGGCTGCGCACTCTGGCCGACTGGGCCGTCAGCGTCCCCGCCGAGATGGCGCGCGAACTCCGTCAGGACGTGCGCTACGCCGTGCGCGTGTATCGCCGCCGCACCCTGGTCACCACCCTGGCGCTGAGCGCGCTGGCCCTCGCTATTGGCGCCACCACGGGCGTCTTCAGCGTGCTGAATGCCGTGCTGTTCCGCGGCTTGCCGTTTCGCGATCCCGCGCGCTTGGTCGAGGTCCAGGGAGGGGCGGTAGACGAGGATAACGGCCGCGCGGTTTTCTACGGCTGGCGCAAGGGCAACGCGTACCTCGAAGACGCCGCCGCGTATGCCGCCGCTGCCGGCAACACAGAGATGAACCTGAGCCTGGACGCCGCCGGCTCCCGCCGGGTCAGTGTGGCCGAGACCTCCGCCAACTTTTTCTCCATGCTGGGCACCGAGGTCCGCTTCGGACGCGCATTCGCCCCGGATGAGGACCTGGAAGCCAAGGACGCCGTGGCGGTCATCAGTTATGGCCTGTGGCAGGAGTGCTTCGGCAGCGACCCACGCGTTCTGGGGTCCACCCTTCGGCTGAACCGGGCACCGGTCACGGTGATTGGAGTGGCCCCGCCGGCCTTCGACTATCCGCAACGGACCGCGGTGTGGACGCCCACCATCTTTCACCAGAAGCGGCTGCCCAAATTCATCGCGTTTCCCGGGAATGTCATCGGGCGGGTGAGGCAGGAACTGACCCCGACGCAGGCCGGCCGGATGTACGAGGCCGAGATGCGCCGCCTGCATCCGGAAAGCCTGAAAGGGCCGGATCTCTACCGCGCCAGGTTGATTCCTCTTCGCGACAGCCAGGCCGGCCCCGTGCGGCAGGCCTCGCTGGTGTTGCTGGGCGCCGTCGTGCTGGTGCTTCTGATCGCCTGCGCCAACGTGGCCCAGTTGCTGCTCTCGCGCCTCGCCGAGCGGCGCCAGGAACTGATGGTGCGCACCGCCCTGGGCGCCAGCCGCGCGCGGCTGGTTCAGCAGTTGACGACCGAGTGCTGGCTGCTGACGCTGGCCGCTACCGCCGCCGGGCTCGGCGTGGCGAACTGGGCCGCGCGGCTTGTCTCCCTGGCGCAACCGGCAACCCTATCCATGCAGCAGTACACCATTCTCGATTGGCGCGTGCTGGCGTTCGCCGCCGGGACGGCTCTGCTCACCGGACTGCTGTTCGGCGTCTTGCCCGCCTCGCTCATAGGCCGGATGCTGCCGGCAGCCGATGTGGTGCACAGCCAGCCTGGCGTCCACGGCACCGGGGCCGGCCGAATGCGGGCGGTGCTGGTCGCCACGCAAGCCGCGCTGGCTGTCATTCTGGTGGCCGGCTCGGTGAGCATGGGCCGCAGTTTTCTGAAGTTGCTGGGTATCGACTTGGGATACCGTACCGATCACGTGGTGACGCTCAACGTTTCGCTGATCGGCACCAGCCACGAAGGGCAGGCCGCATGGCGGCAGTATGATCGCGATGCCCTGGAACGTCTGCGCGCGATACCGGGGGTGGAATCGGCCGGCGCCACCAGCTTGCTGCCGCTGATAGTCGGCCTCTCCGAGAGCGCCAGGTTCACGCTTGGAGACAGCCATGTCATAGCCAGCGTCAGGGAAGCCGGCCCCGACTTTTTCCGCAGTATCGGGTCCGCCCTGGTGGCCGGCCGTGAATTCACCGCCGCGGACCAGCAGATCTCCGAGCAGTTGGTCATCGTCAACGAAGATTTCGCTCGCGCGCTGGGCGGCGGCGCCGATTTGGTGGGCCGGAAGATATGGGGATATCGTGGAAAGGACTTCACCGTCGTGGGCATTGTCCGGACCGTCAGGCAAGCCGGACCGGGACATGGCACTGGGCCCGATGTATACCGCGACATAGACCAGCAGCCACGCCCGTGGGCGACGTTCACAGCCAAGGTGCGCGGCGACGCCGAGCGATACCTGGCCCCGTGCCGCGACGCGGTGCAGGCGGTCGACCCGCAGGTCCCGGTATACGACGTCAAGACGCTCGATCAGCGCCTGAGCGAGACGCTGGCCCGGCCGCGCTTGTATACCTCCGCGGTCCTGTTCCTGGGTGTCTTTGCCCTGCTGCTGGCCGTGGTGGGAACCTACGGCGTGGCGTCTTACTCCATCACGCAGAGGACCCACGAAATCGGCGTGCGCATCGCCGTGGGTGCGTCGCCGAGCGGATTGCGCGGGATGCTGCTGCGGCAGAGCATGCTGCCGGTGGCATGCGGCGCACTGGCGGGCGTGGCCGGCGCCGGCGCCCTGGGGCGATACCTGCAACATCTCATCGCGCACGCCGACGCCACCGGCGCCTGGACCTGTGCGATTGCTGCCGCGGCGCTGGCCGCGACGGCTGCCCTGGCGGTCTGGACCGCCACCGGCCGCATCGTTCGCATGGATCCGACCGCGGCGCTACGGGCGGAGTGAATGCGACACGCTGGCGGCTGGCGATCCGGACTCTACAGTACCGCCGTGAGATGGATCTCGTCCGCCAGGGGCGTGATCCACTTTTGTCTGCCGTGTCCCGGGAGCGGCTTCTCAGTGACTTGAAGCACCCCGAAACGCTCCAAAACCTGGACATCGCGGGTCACGGCGCTTCTGTCGCGCTTCAGTTTCTTCGCCAGCACGCCGATCGATGTTGGTGTTTCGTTGACCTGCCTGAGCAGAAGCACTCGCTTCTCCGTGAGGACATGGAGGAGAGACTCAACGTCTTCGAAGGCTACTACTCTACTCGACGGAATGGCGTCACCCCGATCCGCCGCCTTCGCAAGTCTACGTCCCCGTTCGAAGAACGAGTCCACTCTCTCCACCCGAATTTCAGTCTTGCGCATGCCCGGCCTCCTTTGCCAGCCGATTCCACTCTTTTTGGAAGCGCGATTCGATTTGCTCGAAGCTCTCAAACCCGACCGCGGTTACCTTGCTTCTGCAATGACGGTGATGGTGCCCATGATCAGAGTCATAGCCCAGCACACGGCCGTCATCGCCCGCGTGGATCAGGTGATTGATATATGCGAGGTTGTATTTGACGACCCGGCCGGTTCTGTCAACCCAAATCTCCCGGCGCAACATGCCGCCGCCTTTTGCGCTGGACAGGTAAAACCGTTCATCGACGGTTTTTCGAATGCCAGCAGACATGATTTATCATATCATGGCTGGAAGGTGGCGGGGCGAAAACGGCAAGCATCGGTTGGCAGGCGGCCGCGACCGCCCGCGCAGGCCTGTGGGTCGTCTGGTGGCGGCGGGGAGACTCGAACTCCCGACCTACGGATTATGAGACCGTCGCTCTAGCCAGCTGAGCTACACCGCCATCTCGATTCAAGTTTAGCAGACCGGTTCCCGCAGTCAAAAACCACGGGGTTTACCCGATTGAATCTGTGGAAAAACGGGAGTTTCGAGGGCGTCTCTCTGTAACCGTTCCGCAACATTCACCGGCGATTGTGGTTTTAGCGGTTAACCCTTTTCCCGACAGTGGTTTGCGGCTACCTGCTGCGGAGTGGTTCAAGTCCTCGTAAGTGCCTTTGTTACGGCACTTTAGAGAGTCTTGCGGCGCTTTTTCCCACAATGTTTTCCACACGGCGCTGCAAGGATTCCGGGATCTCGGCCTCCAGCTCGCAATACTCCCCGTAGTAGCGCGTCTCGAGCACCTGGCCAAACTCGTGCAGCAGAGCCATGGAAGCTCCGTCTCCGGCCGAAAGGCGAAAAGTGGCGCGCACAATCGGATCGAGCGGAAGGGCCTCGTCGATGGCCGCCAGCAGCTTGTCGATGCCGGCGCCGGTCAGGGCGGAAATGGCTACGCCGCGGGCATTCGGGTGGCCGCGAGCTTCGGCCGGCAGCCGGTCCATCTTGTTCATGATCAGGATTTGCGGAATCTCCGCCGCTCCGATCTCCGCCAGCACCTGGAGCACATGCGCGGTGTGCTCGGCGGCCGATGGCGACGAAGCGTCCACCACGTGCAGCACCAGCGCCGCTTCCGTTACCTCCTCCAAAGTGGCGCGAAATGCCTTTACCAGGGTGGTCGGCAGATTGCGGATGAACCCCACCGTATCGCTCACCAGCACGCGCCGGCGCGAGGGCAGAATCAGCGGCCGCACGGTGGGGTCGAGGGTGGCGAACATGCGCGCATCCACTGCGACGCCCGCCTGGGTGAGCCGGTTAAAGAGCGTCGACTTGCCGGCGTTGGTGTAGCCCGCCAGCGCCAGGGTGGCCAGCGGAACGGCGCTCCGTCTCTGGCGGTGCAGCGCGCGGCCGGCCCGCACTCCCTCGAGCGCGTCGGCAATTTTCTTGATGCGGCGCGCGATCCGGCGGCGGTCGGTTTCGAGCTGGGTTTCGCCGGGTCCGCGCGTCCCAATGCCGCCGCCCAGACGGGACATTTCCACGCCGTGGCCGGAGAGGCGCGGCAGCAGGTAATTCAACTGCGCAAGCTCCACCTGGAGGCGGCCTTCGCGCGTCCGCGCGCGCGACGCAAAAATGTCCAGAATGAGCTGGGTGCGGTCGATGACCTTGGCGTCGATGGCCTTTTCGAGGTTGCGCTGCTGGGTGGGAGAGAGGTCGTGGTCGAAGATCACCACGTCGGCGCCGCTGGATGCGACGGCGGCCGCGATCTCATCGACTTTGCCATGGCCGACGAGGGTGGCGGCGTCCGGCGCCGGGCGCGTTTGAAACACTTTTTCGGCAATCTGGGCGCCAGCGCTGGCGGCCAGTTCGGCCAACTCTTCGAGGGATTCTTCCGCCGGAACGGCTTGGTTGCGGCTGGGCCCAGGGGGCGCCCCGCCGCGCGTCTTCCATTCCAGCCCGACCAGAATCGCCCGCTCTCGAACCGGGTTACCGAGTGGCGTGTGCTAAGCCTCCGAAGAGTCCGCGTGGACCGGCGCCGCCGGCGGAATTCCGCCCGAAGCGCTTGGGCCTGTCACCGCCGCGCCGCTGGCGTAGGAGTGCGCAGTCTTCTGCGTGACCACCGTTGAAATGGCATGCTTGAAAATCAGTTGCTCTTGATTGTTGGTCTCCAGCACCAGGGAGTACTTATCGAAACTCTTGATCCGGCCGGAGAGCTTGACGCCGCTCATCAGGTAGATCGTGAGAATGATTTTATCCTTGCGGGCGTTGTTTAAGAAACTGTCTTGAATGTTCTGCGCCGGCTTTTCCATGCCAATCCCCCAAACCCTTTCGGGAAAGCAATACAGGTGTAACAAACAGCAGAATCATTGTACCCCGATTCACCTGGCGGGGGGGGAAGGCCGAGGGGGAACGCCGGCCCGCGCGGCGGTTGCCAACCGCTACAAAACCGACATCGCCGCGCCGGCTGCGTTCCTCGATTGGGCAGCAGCGGAGTTCGAGTCGGAGGGCACGGAGAGGGTGTACTGGCCGCGAATCATGCATGATGTAGTGTGGGTGTGGAACATCGGGATCATCGTTGTGCGCCACCGGCGCCGCTCATTTCTCTATTTTTGAAAACTGTGGAGGTTCATTATGATGCTCAGAATTATGCGCCTGTCTTGGATCCTGACGGGCGCGGTTTCCCTGGTTCTGGCGCAGGGAAAACCCATTCCGCAATTGGTTAAGACCGGGGATCGGTATACGTTCCTGGTTGACGGCAAACCATTCATCGTCCTGGGCGGGCAGGTGAACAACCCCAACGCGTTTCCCGACCTGATGGAACGCGCGTGGCCCAAGCTGAAGGCCATGCACGCGAACACAATCGAGTATCCGGTTTACTGGAATGAGATCGAGCCGCAGGAAGGCCGCTTCGAGTTCGGCGACTTCGACCAGATCCTGCGCCGGGCCCGATCCCAGGGCGTGCGAGTGGTCATGCTCTGGTTCGGAACCTGGAAAAACGGAGCCATGGATTGGGCGCCGAACTGGGTCAAGTCCGACACCGCGCGTTTTCCCAGGGTGGTGGATTCGGGCGGCAAGCCCATCCGGGTGCTCTCGCCGCATTCGAACAACACGCTGGACGCCGACCGCAAGGCGTACGTGGCGATGATGCGCCACCTGAAGGAAGTGGACGAAGCCGACCGCACGGTGATCATGATGCAGGTGGAGAACGAATCGGGCCTGCTGGGGAGCGTGCGCGATTACTCGAAAGAGTCGAACGCGCTCTTCAACGGTCAGGTCCCGGAGAAACTGGCGGCCGCGCTCCACAAGAAGCAGGGATCGTGGAAAGAGGTTTTCGGGTTGGACGCCGCCGAAGCTTTCAGCGCCTACTATCTTTCCAGCTACATCAACGAGGTGGCGCGTGCCGGCAAACAGGTTTACCCGTTGGTGACCTACGTGAACTGTTGGACCGGCGGCCACGACACGGGCGATCAGTACACTCTATTCGACCGCCCGGGCGAGGGCTACCCGAGTGGCGGGCCGGTCTCGCATATGCTGGATTTGTGGAAGGCGGCGGCGCCCGACATCGACATTCTTTCTCCGGACACCTCCAAGCAGCCGTCGGAAAACTTCCGGATGATCGTTTCGCGCTATGCGCGGCTCGACAATCCATACTGGAGCCCGGAGGCGGGGAGAACCATGACCGGCGCGCGCGTCTTTTTCTACGCGCTGGCGAACTACAACACCATCGGATTCGGCGCCTACGGCTTCGACGGCGGTAGCGGGCCGGAGTTAGGCGATCAATTCGTCGACCTGGGGGCGGACTACCGGCTGGTGGACGCCGCCATGCCCGCCATTATCGACCTGCAACAAAAGGGAAAACTGAGGGCCGCCATCGAGGAAGAAGTTGTCCGCGGGAAGAACCTGATCTTCGACCGGTACCATCTTCTGGTGCGCTTCCGGCCGCAGAGTGCGGCGCCAGCGGCGGCGCCATCCGCGGCGGCGGCGCCCGCGCCCGTGCCGTCGGGCCGCGTCCTGGTGGGCGAACTGGGGCCGGACGAGTTCCTGATTCTTGGCTTCGATGCGGCTATCGACTTTCAGCCGGTGGTGGGATCGGATTACACTGCGGCGCAGTTTCTCCAGGTGGAGCAAGGTGTCTACGAGAACGGCGCCTGGAAGCAAACCGCCCGCGGGAGGACTTACCAGGGATCGTACGATCCGCCCAGCGTCAGCCTGCCCGCGCAGGGCGCCATCTACCGGGTGAAGTTGATGCGGTACTGAAAAGCTTTCATCGATCGGCTTGCTGGTACTCGTCGATGACCTCGCCTTCGGCGATACGGGCGGCGATGCGCTCCTGGCAAGCCACGCAGTAGCGGGCCCAGGGCACCGCTTCCAACCGCTTGGCCGAAATCGGCTCGTCACACTCGAGGCAAATTCCGTAGTGGTCGTGATCGATCCGGTGCAGTGCGTCGGAAACCTCGCGCAGCAGCTTCATATCGATGGTATTGCGGTTCAAGAAGATCCATTCTTCGTGATGCTGCTGGCTGAGGTCTCCCTCATCGGAGGGAACATCCAGGCGGGCCACCACCTGGGCCGCTTTCTGGGCGGACATGCTGCGACGGACTTCTTCGGCTTTCGCCTCCAGCACCTTGCGGTACCTGGCGAGATTGGGCTTCTGTCCGTTTTTGTTAACCGTTTTCATGTTTTTTGACAAATACCGATCGCAGCCGACCAGATGCATAAGACGCACGTACAACACCAAAGGTTTCAGGGTCTCGAGGGGATCGGTGCGGCGCGGAAGGAAAAAGTATAGCTGGCGTAGAGAGGAAAAGTCAAATGCGCGTCTTATTTTACGAATCCTTACAACGGCCTGGCGACCGTATCTTTCGGCCAGGACTCGCCGGCCCGCTCTGCTACCTGGGCTTTTGAAGCGCCTCGACGAGCGCCGGCACCACCTCGAAGAGATCGCCCACAATGCCGTAATCCGCCACCTCGAAGATCGGGGCATCCGGGTCTTTATTGATGGCCACTACCGTCCCCGACGCCTTCATGCCGACCAGGTGCTGGATGGCGCCGGAAATTCCAATGGCCATGTACATTTTGGGCGCGACGGTCTGCCCCGAACTGCCCACCTGCCGCTGGTTGGGGAGCCAGCCAGCGTCGCAGATGGGGCGTGACGCCCCCAGTTCCGCGCCGAGCGCCCGCGCCAGTTTCTCAATCAGCGGAATATTGCCGGCTTCCTGGATGCCGCGACCCACCGCCACGATCATCTCCGCCGCTCCCAGGTCCACCGACTGCTGCGATTCGCGGAAGAGATCGCCCGGCCTGGTGCGGATGTCGCCGGGGGAAATGCGGGGCGCGAACCGCTCCACCGCCGCGGAGGGGTACGGGGTGCCCTCTGGGCCCGGCTGGTCCGCGCGGTATGCGCCCGCCTGCAAAGAGGCGAAGTGCGGCGCGGCGCCGGCAAAGCGCGCATCCGCGTTCACCTTGCCCTGAAAAAGCTGCCGCGTCAGAACCAACTGCCCGTGGTCGACGCGGTGCGAGATGGCGCCGCTCACCGCCACCTTGCCCAGCGAGGCGGCCAGCTTGGGCAGGAAATCGCAAACCTGGTAAGTGTGCGGGAAAAGCACGATCGACGGGTTCGCCTGCTCGAGAAGTTGCCGCAGCGCGATGGTGTAAGCATCCGGCGTGTAGTCCTGGAGCAGCGCGTGCTCCACCGCGTAGACTTTCTCGAGATGGCGCGACGCCAACTCTCCGGCGAGGTGGCCGATGGACTGCCCCAGAATGGCGGCGCTGGCGGTAGTGTCGAGTTCCGCCGCGAACTGGCGGGCTGCGGCCAGGGTCTCGAAGGACCAGCGGTTCCACGCGCCCCCCCGCTGCTCCATCACCGCCAGGATGCTCATATGACGCGCGCCTCGAACCTCAGCTTTTCCACCAGTTGGGCGGCCGCCTGCTGGGGAGTGCCTTCGAACCGTTGGGTGCGCTTGGTGCGCTGGGGAAGGTAGAGCCGATCGATGATCACGCTGGCTGCCGGGGCGCCCTCTGGGCCCGCAACCCCCAGATCGGCCGCCATGACGCGCCGGACCTCCTTGGTCTTGGCCTTCTTGATCCCCATCAGCGTGGCGTAGCGCAGCTTGCTGAAACCGGATTGAATGGCGAGCAGGGCGGGCAAAGGCATCTCCACGTGCTGTGACCAGCCGTTCTCGAGCTCGCGCCTCACGCGGATACCGCCGTCCTGTTTTTCCACCTGCATGACGATGGTGGCGTGCGGCAGGCCCAGCAGTTCCGCCAGGATCGCGCCGGTCTGGCCGTACCCCAGATCGTCGGATTCGAGGCCCGTGAGGACCAGGTCCGGAGCCTCGCCGTGGAGCGCCGCCGCCAGCAGCCGCGCGGTAACCAGCGGATCGAGCGCTCCGGGGTCATCCTCGACAATGTGGATGGCGCGGTCCGCTCCCTTGGCCAGCGCCTCGCGGATGGTCTGGGCCACGCGCTCCGGGCCCGCGCACAGCGCCACCACTTCCCCGCCGTGCGCCTCCTTGAGTTGAAGCCCGGCTTCGAGAGCGTAGGCATCCGGCTCATTGATTTCGTAGGAGAGGTCCGCTTCTTCGATCCACTTTCCCGAGGAGGCGATGCGCCAGGGCGAATCGCCCGCCGGAACCTGCTTGATGGCTACGACGATCTTCATGATGGACGAAAAAAAACAACCCCAAGAACCGCTCCCTAACGGTCGCGGCTCGGAATGGGGCTCACGGCGGCACACCGAGCCGCGACCGTTAGGGAGCGATGCTTGTGTTCATCGGTGTTCATTGGGGGTCTGGAACGTACCTTTTGAAAATCAGGCACCCGTTGGTGCCGCCGAACCCGAAGCTGTTGGAAAGGGCGTACTCGATCTTCATGGGCCGCGCCTGGTTGGGCACGTAGTCCAGATCGCACAGCGGATCCGGGTTTTCGTAGTTGATGGTCGGCGGCGCAATCTGGTCGCGGATGGCGAGCACGGTGATGCCGGCTTCAATGCCTCCAGCGCCGCCCAGCAGGTGGCCGGTCATGGACTTGGTGGAACTCACCGCCAACTTGTAGGCGTGTTCGCCAAAGGCGCGCTTGATGGCCACCGTCTCGGCGCGGTCGCCCACGTCGGTGGAGGTGCCGTGGGCGTTGATGTAGTCCACCTGGCTCGGCCCAATCCCGGCGTCGCCGAGCGAGCTCCGCATCACGCGGAACGCCCCCCCGCCGTCATCCGGCGGAGCCGTGACGTGGTACGCATCGCCGCTCATGCCGTAGCCCACGATCTCGGCCAGGATGTGCGCGCCGCGCTGGCGTGCGCCCTCGAGATCCTCCAGCACCAGGATTCCGGCGCCTTCTCCCACGACGAACCCGTCGCGCTCGCGGTCCCAGGGGCGCGAGGCGCGCTCCGGCTCGTGGTTTCTGGTGGAAAGCGCGCGCATGGCCGCGAAACCGCCTACCCCCAAGGGCGTGATGCAGGCTTCCGTCCCGCCGCAGATCATGGCATCGGCGTCGCCGCGGGCGATGATCCGGAACGAATCGCCGATGGAGTGCGCGCTGGTGGTGCAAGCCGTGGCCGTCGCCGAATTCGGCCCCTGAGCGCCGCAGCGCATGGAAACCTGGCCGGAAGCCAGGTTGACGATGGTGGCCGGAATGAAAAACGGGGAGAGGCGCCGGGGCCCGTGCTCCAGCAGGGTCCGGTGCTCGCGCTCAATCACCTCGAACCCGCCGATCCCGCTGCCGATGTAGACGCCCACGCGTTCGGCGTTCTCCGGCGCAATCTGCAATCCGGAACTTTTCAGCGCCCAGTCCGCCGCCGGGATGGCGAACTGAATGAAGCGCCCCATCTTCTTGATTTCTTTTTTCTCGATGTAGTTGGCGGGGTCGAAGCCCTTTACTTCTCCGGCAATCTGGCAAGAGAAAGCCGACGGGTCGAACTGGGTGATGCGCCCGATTCCGGATTTCCCCGCGCGGATCGCCTCCCAGGTCGCTTCCGTACCCATCCCCAGCGGCGTCAGCAGTCCAACGCCGGTGACTACCACTCTTCGCGACAAAACGAGTCTCCCTGGTGAGAATAACGGCTAAGACTTCTTGGCAGTCTTGTTCTCGATGTACTCGATGGCGTCCTTGACAGTGGTAATTTTCTCGGCGTCTTCGTCGGGGATCTCCAATTCGAAGGCCTCTTCGAAAGCCATGACCAGCTCCACGATGTCCAGCGAATCGGCGCCCAGGTCGTCAACGAACGACGCGTTGTTATCCACCTGGCTCTCATCCACGCCCAACTGCTCGACGATAATCTGCTTCACCTTCTGCTCAACTGCCATGCTTCCTCCAGGAATTTGTGCGAACGCGTTGATTTTAGCGAGCTTGCGGAGTTTCCGCAAGTGGAACGTTAGTAGCGCACGCGCGACCGTTGCGCCAGTGCGGGTCCCGAACACCCATTCTGCCACGAAAACGGAGTGCCGTGCTCGCCCCGCGATTCGGGAACTTTTCCCCGCCATGGGGCGTCAACTGTCCACAGTGTCCCCCAACGTGCTGGAGGCCCACGAGTTGACCAAGCGTTACGGCGCCGTCACGGCCGTGCGCGAGGTCGGCTTCGCCATCCAGCCGGGCCAAATTCTCGGCGTGCTGGGGCCCAACGGCGCCGGCAAGAGCACCATCGTCAAGATGGTCACCGGCCTGCTTGACCCCTCGCGCGGGGCAGTCCTGTTCCATGGCGAGCGCATTGGGCACGGGATGAGCGCCTTCAAGCGCCGTCTCGGGTATGTCCCTGAGCAGCCCGATCTCTACGGCTTCCTGACCGGCCTGGAGTATCTCGAGATGGTGGCGACGCTGCGCGGGCTTCGGCGCCGTTGCTTTCGCGAAAAAGCTTCCGCCATGCTGCGGAGCTTTACGCTTTACGGAAGCCGCGACGTCCCCATCGGTTCGTACTCCAAAGGCATGCGCCAGCGTATCGTGCTGATCTCCGCCCTGATGCACGATCCCGAGCTGCTCGTCCTGGACGAACCTTTCGCCGGTCTGGATATCACCAGCGCGCTGGTGCTGCGTCGCGTCATCGCGCGCCTGGCGGCGCAGGGCAAGGCGGTGCTCTTTTCTTCGCCGGTCCTCGAACAGGTGGATAAGCTTTGCTCGCACCTGGTGGTGCTGAAGCGAGGATCGGTGGTGGCCTCCGGGTCGATGGCGGAAATGCACGCCGGGTTCGCCGGCGCCGGTCTGGAAGCCGGTTTCATGCAATTGACGGAGCAGGTGGATATCGATGGAATTGCGCAGGAGATTGTTTCCGCGGTGGGCGCGCCGGTCGATTAGACGCTATTCCCGGAGTCCCTTCGCCCGGCTGGTGGCCCATTTCCTAACACGGTTGGTGCGCGGTGGCCAGGACTCCGCCTCCGCCGAATTCGATCTCGGGCTAGGCGCTTTCCTCGGGCTGCTGGCAGCGCCCGGCGCTGTCGCCTGCTTCGTGATGCTCAACAAGTATTCGTCGCTTCTATACTGGGTTCGCGGGTGGCGCCACGTGGACATCTACGTGGTTTCCCTTCCCGACAAGTACCTGTTCCTCTCGCTCGCCATGGCCATCACCGGCATCCTGACGGTCCTGAAGTGGGACCGGATTCTGCCGGACTCCCAGGACTACCTGAACCTGGCGCCGCTGCCCATCCGGCCCCGATCCATTTTTCTGGCCAACGCCGCCGCCCTCGCCATCGCCGCAACGGTAATCGGCGTGGACGCGAGCGCCATCCCCACAGCTCTCTTTCCGTTATTTGCGACCGCTTCGACAGGCGCCAGCCTGGGCGCTACCCTGCAGTTCATCGGCGTGCATGGCCTGGCGGTCCTGCTGGCCAGCGCCTTCACGTTCTTCGCGTCTTTCGCGGTGTTGGGAAGCCTGTCGGCCGTGCTGCCGCGCGAGGCCTTCCGCGCTTGTTCGTCCTGGGTGCGCGGAATCCTCCTGGTGGGGTTCGTGATGCTTCTGTTCACCGGCTTCGCCGGCCAGAACCTGGTTCACCGTCTGGAACTGGCGCCCCATTCGGCCGTGCGCTGGTTGCCCTCGCTCTGGTACCTGGGCCTGTATCAGAGCTGGCAGCACCGCGCCGGACCCGCGCTGGCCGGGCTGGCGTCAACCGGGGTCCGGGCCGCCGCCGCGGCGTTCGCCCTGATGGTGCTCACCTACGCGATCGGCTACCGGAGGCGGTTCGCCGGCGTGCTGGAGGGCGGCCGGCGTCCCTCGGAGCAGCGCCTGTACGCGCTGGCCCTCAGGTTCCTGGATCTCTTTTCGCACCGCGCCGCCGGATTCGATCGGGCCTGCCAGCGCTTCGCGGTCCGCGCTTTGCTGCGGAACGAGGCCCCTCGCCTGGTGATTGCGGTCTCGATCGGACTGGGGTGGCTTCTGGCCTTTCAGACGGCGGCCAACGTACCGGTATTGCCCAGCCCCATCCCGCCTCTCGCGCTGCTCGAGGCCCCGCTGATCGCCGCCTACCTGCTCATCCTCGGCTTGCGGATCGCCTTCGACCTCCCCGCCAACGTTGCCGCCGCGTGGATTTTCCGCGCCATTCTGGATCCTCGGGGAAATCGGACGCTCCCCGTTGCCAGGCGGGTGATTTTCAGCTTTCTGGTTCCGCTGGTGCTGTTGCCAACGCTGGCGTTCTTCTGGTGGTGGTGGAATCTCTTCATCGCGGTGGGACATACGCTCTACGTGCTGGCGCTCTCGCGGTGTTTTGTCGAACTGCTGCTCGCCGGTTACCGCAAGATCCCGCTCACCTGCCCCGTGCCCGGGTTCCGCGACAATTTCCTGCTGCTGTGCCTGATTCAGTTCTTCGGCTTCGAATGCTTCACCCGGTTGGGGGCCGGCGCGGAACATTGGATGTTCGCGGAGCCCGTGCGCTTCCTGCTGGTTCCCGGAAGCATGCTGGCGGCTTGGCTCTGGAACCGGCAGCGTCTAAAGGAGGCCCAGGAAGCCGGCGAGCTGGAAACGGGCCTGACGTTCGAAAACGCCCAATTGCGGGTGATCGAGCGGCTGAACCTCTCCGACAGCGCCTAGCTGGCGCCGGTGGCCGAAATCCACCATCCACGGTGGTATCCGGCCAGCAACGGCGCCGCCGTCACCCCTATTTTTCAATCGTTTACGGGCTGTTTTGGTTTGGCGAACCAGGTGCATGTAAGGAAGTTGGAATGACGCGAGGTACCCCTATGACACGAATTGGCTCGTTCACCTTGGCCCTACTGGCCACTACCGGCATGTTGTTTGCGCAAACTGGATGGCGCCGCTTCAGCGACCCGCCGCCAGCCCCGGCCGCGCAGCAGGCGCCGGCCGCGCAATCCCAAGATCCCACGCAGCCGGTGGACCGCTCCGATCCGCAGGCAACCACACCGGCGCCGAATTCGCCCAAGGATCCGCCGCGCTATGGGCTGCCCCCGCAACTGACCATCAAGCCCGGCACATTCGTGATGGTGCGCGTGGATCAGATGCTGTCATCCAACCGAAACCAGCCAGGCGACGTCTTCTCGGCCACCCTGATGCAGCCCATGGTGGTGGATGGCGTGGTAGTGGCGCAGCGCGGGCAGACCGTTATGGGCCGTGTGGCCGAGGCGCAGAAATCCAAAGCCGGCCACGATTCGCGGCTGGGGCTGGAGCTGACCGGCCTGACCCTGGTGGATGGCACGCAGGCAACCCTGCGCTCGCAGTTGGTGGCGCGGCGGGGCCCCACCACGCCAGCCGGGCAGCAAGTGGGTACGGTGGCCACGACGACCGCCGTGGGCGCAAGCGTCGGAGCTATGGCCGACTGGGGCACGGGAGCCGCCATTGGCGCGGGCGCCGGAGCGGCCGCTGGAATCGTCGGCGTCCTGCTGACGCACAACCACCCCACCGTGGTCTATCCGGAAACCGCGCTGACGTTTCGCATCGAGACACCGGTGGCCATCAATACCACGCGCGCGCCGCAGGCCTTCCGCTACGTGGACCCGAACGATTACCAGCGCCCGGCTGAGGTGCGCGCGATGCCCGTGCGGCGGCCGGTTCCCTATTATGGCCCGGGCTACAATCCCTATTACCCCTATCCCTACTGGGGTCCGTATTACGGCTACGGCTATGGCTACGGCTTAGGTGTGGGGATCGGTTTCGGCCGCGGCTGGGGTTACGGCCGCCGCTGGTAGGAGCCCACAGTCACGCGCTGAACCACCATCAATGTGAATGTTCCGGGCAGCACCGGCGCTCTGCCCCTGCCACCCGCCGGCGCCTCTCCAAACTTCGCGGAGACGATGAAGACGCGGTGATTGGTTGGGTCGAGCCCCATATTGCGCGACCCCTGCTGCGTCGTGACGGTCTGGGCCACGTGATATTGGTCCGGCGAGTCCTGGTGAATCACGGTGAGCGTGCCGTCGGCGTTCGAGGCGAACGCGTCGCCAGAGGCCGCATCGTACCCGGCGCCGTCGACGCCGGTCCCGATCGGCAGCGTCGCGACTACCTTGCCGGCCTGGTAGTCGGAGATCGCCATCACGCCGCTCCGGCATCCGCTGAACAGCCGGTGGTGGGCGGTGTCGAGGGCCATGGAGACCGGCTGCTTGCACGGGGCGGTGGACCAGCGCCGCGCCACCGTGGCGGTCTTCGCGTCGATCTCAACCACCTCGCTGATGTCGGTGAGATTCCCATACACCTTGCCGTCACCGGCCGACGCGCCGTATTCCGGTTTGCCGCCGAGTGGAATGTTGGCGATCAGCTTCCCCGCCGGGTCGATCACCGTCGAGGAATGCGCGTCGCCATTAAACGTGAACACGCGGTTTGAGGCGCCGTCATAGATGATGGCGTCGGCATCCTGGGCGGCGGGGATCCGGCCCAGCGTCTTAAAGGTCTTCAGATCGAACATGACCACGGACTGGTCGTTACCCGAGGTTGCGAACCCGTGGCCCGAGGCTTCGGCCACCGCGGTTCCATGGGCGCCCTGAATGCCGGTGACTTCGCCGAGCAGCGTCCCGTGGTCTTCGTCGACGACCATCACGCGATTCTCGCGGGCGATGAACAGGCGGTGATTGGGTGGATCGGGCACGACGTAGTCCCAGCGGCCCTCCCCGCCTAGCGTGTAGGTTTGTGTGATGAGGTAAGACGACGACTGCGCGAGGAGTGCCGCCACCCCAGCCAGTGTGAGGACGAGCGCGATGTTGCGCATGATGCTCCTTCCCGCCTGAGTATACCGAAAAGGGGACAGACGCATTTTCCACCCAGGAAAATGCGTCTGTCCCCTTTTCCTCAGTCCCTCCGGATCAGGCGCGCGTAGAGCAGGTACGCGAGCCCCAGGGCGAAGGGGATGAAACCGAGGCAAGCGATGGTCAGGTGACTCGGGGACGATGTGAAGCACGCGACTGCCGCTCCGGTGGCCACAATGCCCAGGCCAATCGCCGACCAAAGCAGGCCGCGGAGCATGTAGGCCTCGCGAGTCAGCGGCTGCCGATGCGAGACTCTGTTGTCTTCGGGCTCCGGCGGAAGCGGCGCGCCTTTTTCCAGGGCGGCCAGCCGCTCGGCATGCACCATCCTGCGGTGCTGGAGCGCCGTCCACTGCCAGAAAATGACGCAGCCGGCGCCCAGGACCAGCATCAGCAAAAGCGGCATTAGATCGGCAATTGTGTGGAGAGCTTGTTCCATATAGGTTCTCGCCCCTTGAGACCGGCGGGGAAGCTAAAATGTTTCACAGTGGATTCCGCGTTTTCCATCGCGGGTTTTGAAACTGTGCGCTCGCCGGCGTGGTCTAAAGGCCGGTCCGTGATATCGGAAGACGAGGTTGGCGAGTGGCTCCGCCAAGGCAAATACCAGCGGGTATTCGAAGCGGCGGTTGCCGAATTCCGGCAAAAGGTCTTTCGGCTGGCTTTCTCGATGCTGCATGAAGAAGCCGCCGCGGCCGACGCGACGCAGGACACTTTTCTCAGAATCTGGCGCTCGCTGCCGGCTTTTGAAAACCGATGCGCGCTTTCCACGTGGGTGTACTCCATCGCCCGCAACACATGTTTGAACCACGCCGGGCAGAAGACGGCGCGGAAGGAGGAACTCTTCACCGACCGCGCCACGGCAGGCTCGACGGCCAGCGACGACCGCCGGCTGGTGGAGCAGTTGCTCGCCGCGCTTCCAGCCGGCTACCGGCACGTGCTCACACTTTACTACCTCGAAGAGCATTCCTACGACGAGGTGGCCGCAATTCTGGACATGCCCGTTGGTACAGTGAAGACGCACCTCCACCGGGCGAAACGGCAACTGGGAGAGGTTTATGGCGGATTGCGGCGTTTATGAATCGTTGATTCTGGAATCGATCGACGGACCGCTCGATGCTGCCGGGCACGAGCAATTGCGGGCGCACCTGGCAACCTGCGCGGGCTGCCGGGACTTTCAGGCCATCCAGAGCGAGCTGGAGAGCCTGCTGGTGCGGGGGATCTCCGAGCCCGCGGCCCCGCTGGATCTGGAGCGGCGTATCAGGAATGAGATGGCACGGGAGCGCTGGCGCACGCGCCTCGAGGCGCTCTTCACCATCCTGGAACCTGTAGCGGCCATGGCCGTGGTCGTGGTGCTGGGCCACTGGCTGACGGCGGTTGCGGCGGCGGCATCCGCGCGTCTGTTCAACGGTGGATAGCGGCCTCAGTGCGTCATGGCGTATACCACATAGTTCACGCCGATGCGAATCCCCAACGCGGCGTACTTCTCCGGGTAGCGCGGGTCGTCCGCCCACTCCCAGGAATCGCCGATGTCCGAATTGAAAGACATCGCCACCATCACCCGGCCGTGGTCGTCGTAAATGCCTCGCCAGTGCGCCACCGAACCGTCGTTGCGGTAAGTCGTGCCGCGCGCCAAAGCCCACTGGCCCGGAACTTGATACCGGTCGTCCAGATCGTATACGGTGTGAAAGATCGGATCGCGGCTTTCCACTTCCACGATCGGCCGGTCCGGGAACACCAGCACCATGCTCTCATAGAACCGGTCCCACTCCTCGGTTCCCCAGAAATCGTCCAGCATGAGGAATCCGCCGCGCAGAAGATACTCGCGCAGGGTCTGCGCCTGGGTGGGGGTCAGCTTCCAATCGCCCATCTCACCGGCATTCATCCACGGCCAGTTGTAGAAATCGTCCAGGTCGTCCGGGTTCACAGGTTGTTCCACCGACCGCGCGTGAACGCGCGTCAAACGCCGCACGGCGGCCGCAAAGTGGCGGTCCGCGCGAGGATAATCCTGCGTCCAACTGGTGAACCCCTGGCGCCAGTCGAGCGCGTCGCCGAAGCGGCGGCCAAAGCGCCCGAAGCGGCCAAAGCGCGCCTCCGGGTGCTGGGGATACATCAGCCGGGCGAACACCCATTCGGCCTTCTCCTGCCAGTCCGGCGGGAGCGGAATGTTGTCGTAAGGCTCCATGCTGGGGTAGACGCGGAAGGGCCGCTGGAAGGCGTAGAGCGCG
>Ga0326728_10004216_pt1 | contig 43089 bp, 32 predicted proteins | sample MB3enrmetagenome_FD_207602 | JGI IMG/M metagenome (GOLD analysis project Ga0326728, IMG submission 207602) | Lab enriched peat soil microbial communities from McLean, Ithaca, NY, United States - MB31MN | ecosystem: Environmental > Terrestrial > Soil > Wetlands > Peat | place: USA: New York...
ATAGAAAGGGGGTAGGTCTGCACTACAAGCGATTCCGAAAATGTTTTATTGATTCGACACGGCTTGTGCTTGCCAGACCGGTGTTTCAGCCCCATTTCCGAGACGAGCTGCGAAAGTCGGGTTAAGGGTCACGCGCTTGACGCCCAGGGGATCCCGATACCGAGCATGTGCCTCGGTCTGTTCAGCGAACCAGATCATAAACTGGTGGCCACAACGCAAACCGACGCGGAGGGTGCGTTCAAGTTCCGGCACGTGGCAAACGGAAGATACCGGATCGTCGCGAAGTGCGAAGGCTTCTGTCCGGCGAATGCGATCCTATTGGTTCGACTCATCGCGCGAAGGTCCTTGCGGGTACACATGAGGCCGGCAGGAATCGATACGTGCAGTTACGTTGATTGAGCGAATGGCTTCGGACCAGAGAAAAGGAACTGACCAGTGATGAGCACGTCGTTCAGCGCCCGTTTGGAGAACGGGAGACGCTGCTCCACTGCGGCAGGAGCTTGCGGACTTCGTCCATAGAGACGGTATGGCCAGCTTCCGCATCACGGAGCCCTTCGTCAATCGCAGCGATAGCTTCCTCGTCTTCATGGTCGACGAGAGAAGCCGGACCGTCGAAGTCTAACTCCCTCATGGCAGCAGCACCACCTGCGCGCGGGAGAAGGCGAACCGGCGTCCTACCTGGTCCACCACGCTCACCTGCGCGGTGTAGCGGCCCGGCGGCAGCTTCGCCAGCGGCACCTGGAACTGAATCGGCAGCGTGCTGTTGCGCTTCGGCGCCAGCTCGTCCAGATGTTCGGGGGGCGTCTCGAACGCTTTCGTCTTGCCCCGCATGAAGCTCAGCGACGCAACCAGGCTCGCCCGCCTCTCATTGGGCCGGGACGCGGGCTCCAGCGTCGGGTCGTACGCCTCCATATACACGTACAGGTTCTGGTCTTTGCGGAACACACGGGTAACGCTGGGGATCAGCTTCTCGCCGTTTTCCACCAGCGGGTTGGCCGCGTCCGCCTTCTTCTGCTTCGTCGCCGAGCCGACCGCAGCTACTAACTCTTCCCGCTGGTTGCTCCACACCACCGAGCTGACCGGCAAATAACCCGACTTAGCGTCCAGATCGGGGACCTTGAACGCCGTTTCGAACGTGCCCATCTTGCCGGTGCGATTCTCCCGCGCGAGAAACTTCAGATGATACTCGCCGGGGGCCAGCGTGAATCCGGTATCGTACTCGAAGTTACGCTTTTCGAGTTTTGCCACGTTGTCCGCGTCCAGTTTCACGGTGATGCCGTCGCGCACGCCGGTGGGCAACAGCCGCCCCTTGCTGTCGCGCAGCTCGCCGATGAAATCGAAATCGGTCACTTCGTTCGCGCCCTTCTTGCCCAGCTCGATGGCCGACCCGGGAATCTTCACCGCCACCGGGACGAAGTAACTGCCGCGCCCCAGCCGGAAGTAATTCACCTCCAGCGCCAGCGGCAGATCGGTCATGGGGTCGCCCAGCATCAGCGCCTGTTGTAACTGGCTCTCTTTGTCCGACGAGGTGAACTTACCGAACTCCTTGGGGGCGTAGTAACCCTCGCGATAATCCAGCTTCGCCTGCAGCTTCGGCGACAGCTTCACCTGAATGCGGCGATACCGGCCATCCAGCGCGGCGTTGGTGCTGTAGTAACCGAGGATATAGTAACTGCCCATGTCTTTCTGCGCCTGAACGATCCCCTGCGCCAGATTGTTATTGTCGAGGAACGCCTTCCCGCCGGTGTCGGAAGCCAGAGTTACCAGCGTCTCCTGCGAGTCATTGAAGGAGCTCCGTTGCGATGTCTGCGCGGCGCCGCTGTACAGCGTCGAACCGCGTTGCGCGGCATGGCTGGCGTCGCCGCCTCCGGGAATAATCGTGGTCAGCCCACGCGCGTCCACCGGGTAGAAGGAAACATTGGAACGCACGGCCGCGTTCACCGTCGAGCGAAGCTGCGACTGGTTCTCCACGCCGGTCTTGTTGATGCCGCTGGAGAAGTAGATCACCGCCTTCTTCTCCGGCAGGGCGCCCAGCGTTTTGGCGGCCGTCTCCAGCGCGCTCAGCTTCATGTCCGTATTGAAGATGTTGAACTCGGTCTCGTCGGCCACGAACGCCGCGCCGGTGTCCTCGCCGCTGGTGGAATCGCCGGTGTCGCCCACCACGTTCAGGTCGCTGCCCTCTCCAATGGCGATCTTGTGAATGGCTTCGTCCAGCAGATCGCGGTCGCTGGTGAACTCCTGCGTCGTCTTGAGCTCGTTCGAGAAGGTCATCACGGAGACCAGGTCGGACGGGGTCATCTGTTGCGCCAGAAACTTGCGCGCGGATTCGGTGGCGCGCACCTGTTCGGCCGGCTGCATGGACGAGAGGTCGAACAACAGCACCAGCAGCCGCCGGTCCTGATAGCGCGCTCCTCCGGGCAGGGCGGGTGCCGCGCTGGGCCGTTCCGGCGGCGCTGCGGGAGTCACCGCCACGGTTGCAGCCGCGGCCGGCGGAGTAGTCATCGGCGTGGCGCTGAGGCGCTGGTAATCGAAGACGGCGACCTTTTGCGGCTTGCCGTCCTCGAGCAGCGTGAAGTCCTCTTTCTTCAGATCGGCGATCTCTTTCCCGGAATGGTCGCGGACGAAGACATCCACGATCACCAGGTTGCTGTTCGCGCGGAAGACGAGATCGCGCTGCTGCGCCAACATGGCGACAGTAAACAGAGCCGCGCGCGTCAGCAAGCGGATAGTTCGAGTGGTCAGCATGGCTTAGAACCGGAACCTCGTTGTAAACGTCAGCGTGCGCATGGCCCCGGCCGCCGTCGCCAGGCCGTAATTCGACGCGTTCACGCCGGTCCCGTAGGCCGTGTAGTAAACGCTGTTCGTGAAGTTCTTAGTATCGAGGCGGAACTCCAGCCGGCGGCGCTCGCCAAGGTCGATGGACCGCGCCAGCGAGAGATTGAACACCAGTTGCTGCGGTCCGGGAATGGTGTTGCGCCCGGCCCGGTCGAAATAGGAATCGGTGGACGTGGGATCGGGATTGACACTGGTGAAGGCCAGCGGATTGAAAAAGGGGTAACCGGCGATCTCGATCGGCAACCCGGTGGCCCACGCGCGGCTGCTGCCCACCGCGCCGGTGCCGGTGACATCGGATTGGTTACCCAGCAACTGCGCTGTCAACGGCAGGCCGGAACTCCACGTGACGCCGCCGCTGAGAGTCCAGTCCTTCAAGGCCCGCTCGGCCCACGGGTAGCTGTGCAGCGGCGCGGTGGGTCCGCCCACCGGCGACGCCAGGATGTAGGTCAGGTTCAGCGTATGGCGCTGGTCGAAGCTGGACAGGCCGCGCTCGGCGCTCAGGTCTTGCCAGTTCTGCGCCACCACCGCGTTTCCGCCGCCGATGGTCGAGGCATCGTCGATCGATTTCGAGAACGTGTAGATCCCATTCAGCGACATCCCCCGCGAGAAGCGACGCACCAGGCGGGCCTGCATCGCGTGATAAATCGAATTGCCGTCGGACTCGTCATAGATGTAGCTGGCCGCGCGCGTGCTTCCCGTGGAGTTCGAGACGTACGGCTGGATCTCGGTGTCCAGACGCGTGCCCTTCGTGCCCAGATACTCCGCGCTCAGAACGAACGCCTTCGGCAGCCCCTGCTGCACCGACACGTTCCACGTCTGCGCGTAGCCGGGCCGGTAGTTCGGGTCCACCGCGTAGGTGTAGGTGACCTGGCCTGATGCTGAACCGGTGGGCGGGAATATGTTCTGGAACAGGACAGGTGCCGAGGTGTTGTTGATCAGACTGAAATTGCTGACAGCCTGCGCGGCCAGTTGCGATGGGAATTGCGCGTACACCGAACCGTTGTAGAAGATGCCATACCCCAGGCGAACCAGCGTGGAACGGTCGTTCCAGGGTTTCCACGCGAGTCCCGCGCGCGGCGAGAACAGATCCTTCGCCGGATTGACCATGCCGGAAGGAACCCCGGGCGTTCCGGGCGTCAGTGTTCCGGGCGTGACCGCCGTCGGCTGGGAAGCGAAATACGCGGGGACTTCGAGGTTGACCAGGCGATTGTACTTCTCGCTGTACGGCGAAAAGAACTCATAGCGCAATCCCGCGGTGATGGTCAGATTGTCGCGCAGGTGCCAGTCGTCGCTGACAAAGGCGTTCAACGCGTAAGCGCGGTAGTAGTCGCTGCGGTCGGCGGTGACCGAACTGGCGTACGGGTACCCGAGCAGGAAGTCGGCGAAGTCGTTGCCGGTGTTCGCGGCCGGCAGGCCATTTACAAACTCGCTGGTTTCCAGGCCCGTAAACGTGAAGGTGCCCCGCGTGTTCTGGTCGGTGTGCTGATTGATCTGCATGCGCCGGTACCCGCCGCCCGCGGTGATGCTGTGCGTCCCGCGGATAAGCGTGAGCGTATCGGTAACTCCGGTGGTCTGATTCACTGTGCGCACCGCGTTGGCATCGGTCAGGGAAGAGAAGTTGGTGAAGGAGAGCGTCGGCGGGCCGTAATCGGCGGGCGGCGGCGATACGCCGTCGATGCCGGACGTGAGATCGGTTCCGTAGGCGAAGAACGGGTTCGTCTGATTGCTGTTGCGGCTGAAGCTGCCAATCACATGGTTCAGCGTGGTGGGAGAGAAGTTGTGCGTCCAGCCGAGGTTGGTGGTAATCCCCGCGCCGTTGGTGGTGTCCGTGAAGCCGAAGAGCTGGGCGCTGGTGCCATCGCGGCGCTGGGCATTAAAGTTGCCGTCGAAGCGGTCCTTCTGCGAGAGGTTGTGGTTCGCACGCACGCCGAAGTTGTCGGCGTTGTTGCCCGTGGATGCGGTGCGCTGGTAGTTCCGCACGAGGCCGGGCTGATTGGGGAGTGGAATCAGATTGAGGAGCGCGGCCGCGGTCGTATTCGGCATCGTGCTCAGCATAGACGCGGGAATCAAGTTGCCCGGGATCGGCACGTTCCCTGGATTCGGCTGGCTCCCCGGAAGCTTCACGTTCGCCGGATAATAAAGCAGCGTCGTCAGCGCCGAGAAGTTGCCCGCTCGTTCGTCCGGGACCAGCACCGCTGAGCCGCCGTTCGAATTGGACATCGAACACCACACTTGTCCAGCCGCCAAGTCATTTGGGTTAGTCACCGGGTTAAGGCAACCGGTGGGCACGGTGCCCACGCCGTCGTACGGATTGCGCGCGCGCGTGCCGAAATAACTGAAGAACAGGAAGGTCTTGGGGCTGCGCACCAGCTTGGGAATCATGAACGGTCCGCCGCCGGCGAAGTTGAAGCGGCTCTGCGCGTAGGAAGGCTTGGGCACCGTCTCGCCGGTCAGCGAGAAGGGGCGCGCGTCCAGCGCGGAGTTGTCCAGGCTGAACGACAGCGATCCGTGATAGCCCTGCTGTCCGCGTCGCGCGCGATTGCCAAACGGACCGTTCTGCCCCGGTCCCCGGCGCCCGCCTGGACCGCCGGGCCCACCCGGACCACGCCAGCCGCCCCGTCCGCCGCCGCCTCCTCCACCGCCGAAACCTCCCGGCCCCCGGCCGCCGCCGAAGCCTCCGCCGGGTCCACCACCCGGACCCTGGGCTCCCTGTTGTCCGAAGGGGTTCTGCTGGTTCCAACCGGCCTGACCATCTCCCCACAGGTTGGGCTGCTGCTGCGCCTGCTGCAAGCCGCGATCCAGAGTGCCGTTCATCAGGAAGGCTTCATTCGCGTTGCCGGGCGTCGGAGTATTCTGCTGCTGCTCGGCGCCGGTCTGGGCGGCCTCGGTTAACGCGTCGATCTCGGCGGTCTGGTTCAGGTTCAGGTTGCGAAACCCACGCTGGCCCGGCGGGCCGCCTCCGGGACCGCGAGCGGACTGCTGCTGGGTTTGGGCCGCCCGAACCTCCAGCGCATAATCCGCGCTGACGGGCGCATCGCCCACCACCACCTCGCGCCGGACAGGCGTGAAGGCCACCATATTCGCCTCGACGTTCCACGTGCCACGGGGCAGGTCGAGCTCGTACCGGCCGGCGTCATCCGTGGTGGTGGTGATTTTCCGTCCGCTCTGGGTGGCGGTCACGGTGGCGCCGGGAATGGGCAGACCCGCCGAGCGAACCGCGCCAGTGACGTGCACCGCGGGCACCGCCTGGGCGGCGGCAGAGACAGTCAGAACCGCGAACAGCAGCACAACGCGCAGAACTCCCACGGTATCCCCCACATGTTGGAGGGCGCTCGAACAGAGGCGAAAGTTACCGCGCGTGAAAACCGCCATACCGCTGGCACTGTAAGACTTTGTAAGCTCGGCGAACCTACTTCTTGTCTCTCTGGACGACGGCCTGCGCCAGGTAGTTGGCCACCTGCGCTTCGTCGCGCGCGACCTCGTAATAGGCGCTCCGCAGCAACTGTTCTTTGCGGTTCATAAGCGTCTCGCGGATGTCCTGCTGCACGCGCGGGTTCTCGAATTCGCGCTGTCCGGCAGGTTCCCTGGAGATCACCTTCAGGATGCGGTAACCCTCCTGGGTGTGGATCACCGGCGTTACCTGCCCGGGAGTCATGGCTGCCAGCGCCTTGCGCAGCTCGGGGCTGGCCTGCTCCAGCGCCGATTCCCGCACGAACCCGAGGTCCCCGCTGTTGGCGGCGGTCGGATCCTCGGAGTAGTTCTGCGCCAGCATGCCGAAATCCTCGCCCTGATGGACGCGCGCCTGCAGCATCTCGATCTTCCTGCGCGCTTCTTCCTCGGTCTGCGCTTTGTCGTTCTTGAGGTTATGAACGTTGCTGTCCGGATGCGGCGTCACCACGATCTGAGACATGTGAATCTGCGGCTCGGGGAAGCTGAATCGGGCCTGGTTGGCCAGGTAGAAGTCACGGATCTCCCCGTCGGTGATGGAGATTTTCGAGGTGACTTCCTTGTTGAACAACTTCTGAATACTCAGATCCTGGCGCAGTTGCACTTTCAGATCGTCCACCGACATATGGCGGGCGGCGAGCTGCCGAAGGAACTCTTCCTGGGTGAATGGCGCCTTCAACTCGGCCAGCCGCGCATCCACGTCGCCGTCGGTGGCCATCAGCCCGAGCTTCTCGGCGCGCTGCAACATGATCTGGTTGTCGATCATGACCCGCAGCACTTCCATTTTCTGCGTCAGGGTCTGGTCGTCGCTGGTCTTGTCGAGCCCGTTGGACAGGGTCGGCGGCGCCGGTCTGTCGGCCGAGGAGAACTGCAACTGGTACTGCTTCTCGAGGTCCTGATAGGTGATGACGTGGCCGTTCACGGTGGCCGCGACGTTCTCCGGCACGGAGTGTTTGCAGGAAGACGCTGCCAGGACGAGGACTGCTACAGCCGCGAGTTGGACGAAACTGGACATGGGCGGAATACACCCATCATACCTTCGCGGGCCGGCAGTGGGGCAGGAAGGCATCCCGCGGCCGATTCTCAATCGGTCATCCGGGCCGGCTCCCCGCCTGTTCCGGCTGCCCTACTCCTCGGTGATGGTCACCTTCCTGAGCGTGTCGCCCTGCTTTACCGCGTTCACCACGTCCTGGCCGCTGCGGACGCAGCCGAACACGGTATGCTTGCCGTCCAGCCAGCCGGTCTCCACGTGGGTGATGAAAAACTGGCTGCCGTTGGTATTCGGTCCGGCATTGGCCATTGACAGCGAGCCCACCTGATGGCGCCGCGGGTTGTTTTTCAGCTCGTCCTCGAAACGGTAGCCCGGTCCGCCGCGGCCCGTCCCGGTGGGGTCGCCGCCCTGAATCATGAAGTCCTTGATGACGCGATGGAACACCGTGCCATCGTAGAAGCCCTCGCGCGCGAGGAAGACGAAGTTGTTCACCGTCGCCGGCGCGTCCCCGGCGAACAGCTCGCAGACGATGGCGCCGCGGGAGGTTTCCAATGTCGCCGTGTGCTTCTTCTTAGGATCGATGCGCATCGGCGGCGGAGCGGGATACTGTTGAGCAGCCATAAGGACCAGTGTAGACGGTAGGGCGCCAGCCGATGCAATCGTGCACGAAGTCAAACGATCCGCTTTTTTTCGGGATGCCGAAACCGGGAAGGTCTTCAGGCAGATCCGTAGCGATCATTGATCCTGGATCCTCGCCAGCCCGACGGGGCTTCGGGAATGACCGCCCTTTCGCGATCATGCAATTGAATCCCTGCGCTCAGCCGATGCCCTCGGTTCCGATCTCCACCTGTCCCCAGCGGCTTGTACATAGGTCTTGAAGACATAGGGCCAGGGAATAACGATCAGATCCAATACGACGCCCATCATCATGGCTCTCATCAGATCCGATGACCCACCAACCGACCACAGAGGCAGGCCAGCGACGATCAACCAAATTGACTTGTACACCAGTTGCAGAAGCAGCAGAGGCAGCATTCGAAGGGGATAGCGAATCCCCAGGCCAGCCAAAGCGGCTAACGCACCCCAGAAGGCGACGCCCACCGCTTGTAATGGGTCGCTGAACCCTTGGTGCCGAATCAGTCTAGGGCCACACGGACAAGCCCAACCCGACGAAGTTAAGCAGATAATAGGATCGCATCAGATACAAGCGGAAAATCGAAACTGTTTCAGGCATCATCGCTAGGTACGAAACCGTAGTTTGGAAAGTTCCAGTATCTGTTCGTTGGTGAAGTGATTTCCCCGGATGGCGCCGGTGGGACAAACTGCCACGCAGGTTCCACAGCCGTGGCGGAGCAGCGCGTTTACCGAAGCTCCGCGGCCTTCCGGCGGATAGGTGATGGCCTGGTACGGGCACACCGAACCGCAGGTCCGGCATCCGGAACACCTGGTCTCATCCACCGAGGCGGTCCGGCAGAACCTAAACCCGCACCTGGCAGCGCTTGGAGGTGCCTTCGCTGCGCATGTAGAGCAGAGCCTTCTTTGTCCGATCGCACCACTGGCGGACATCCGTTTCAAAGGTGGGGCAGTCCGCGACCACCTCCATAATGTCGCCCTTGTTCATGGAGCGGATCTCCGACAACATCTTCAACTGCGGCTGCGGGCATTTCAACCCCCGCGCGTCAATTACCTTTGTGGCCATCGGTTACTCCTTTCAATGAAATGATTCGGTTCAAACGGCGATCCCGCTGACGCATTCAACCAAACGCCGCATCGCTTCCGTCTGCGTGTGCAACTCCTCGCTGGTGGCAGCGGTCTCCTCGGAAGTCCTGGCGGTGCCGCGGGAGAGCTCCTCCACCTGGCGCATCTCCTGGACCACGCTCTCGGTTCCCGCGGCCAGTTCGTGGCAATTGATCGCGATTTCGTCGACAAGTTCCTTAACCTGACCGGTATGTTCAATGAGCGAGTGCATCGCGCCGGAGACCTGTTCCATTCCGGACTCGCCCGCGCGCGCCTTGGAGATGCATTCCTGCGCGAGATTGGCGATTTCCTGCGAGGCCTGCGCGCAGCGCTGCGCAAGGCTCCTGACCTCATCGGCGACTACGGCAAAGCCGGCGCCGGACTGACCCGCGCGCGCCGCCTCGACGGCCGCGTTGAGCGCCAGAATATTGGTTTGAAACGCGATTTCGTCGACCACCTTGGTGATGCTGCCGATCTTGCCGGCTGCGGTGTTGCTCTCGCGCAGTGTGCGCGCCAGCGATTCCAGCCCTTCCGCGGACTGGTTCGCCAGTAGCTGCGCTTCAGCGACCAGGTTGGCGGTGTTCCGTCCGGTTTCGGCGCTTTGGCGCGTAATGGAAGCCATCAGTTCGCCGGTTCCCGTGGCCGCGGAAAGCGAGTCCGATTGCGTGGAGACACCTTGCGCGAGCGACTGGCTCGCCGACGCAAGCTGCGAAGCGGCGATCGCCACCTGCTCGACAACCTCCGAGAACTCACGTGTTACGTTCCGAAACTGGGATGAGGAACGGTGCGCCCGGAGGTATCCGAACGCCAGAGCGCCATAGCATGCAATTGCTGACAGCAGGATGACAGGGAAGCATGGATTCAGGAGTATTCCCGCTGCCGATGCGGTCATCAGGACCGCCAAGAGAAGGAACCCGAGTTTTGTCTTCATGGGGACTTGAATGCGGCGGTGAACAACCACTGTTTTTATCGGCCGTTTCGCAGCAGGGGTTTAGTGTAGCGCGGGCGAATCAGGCCGCGTCCTGAACAACTTCCTGTTCTCAAATGACCAGCCTGAGATCGAGGAGCGCCGTCGGGTCCCAACGCTGCTCAAGTAAGTCAGGCGGCATACGAAAAGGTTCTAAGTCCTGGACGACGTTAACGATAAGGAATCAGGAGCCTTATTACGAATGGTCTCGCGTTGGACGATCGCTCGCACCATCGGTGCTGGTTTTACTGCCCTCCTGGTCCTTGCGTTCGCAACGGGGGTCGTTGGCGTGCTGGCGGCGCGCCGGGCGGCGCAGCAGCTTCAGCCGATCGCCGGGGAATACCTGGCCGCGGAAAAGCTGGCAAGCATGTTCGAGCGCAAGCTTCTCAATGCGCGCATTCAGTTTATCTATCACGTCACCATCCAGAAGGAAGGCGCGCTGGCGCGCGGATGGGATGCGTTCAGCGCGGCCGAGCAACAACTTCCCAACTTGCGCGAAACCATCAATGCATCGCCCCGGCTTGCGCCGCTGCGTCCGAAGCTGGACGAACTCGAAAGCGATTTCCGCACGTATCGAGTAACCCTGGACCAGATCCTGGCAGCCGTGGCGGAACACCGGAACTCCGGGCCGGAGTTTGACCAGCTGATCCGCCACTGGGCGAGTCTCGGCGGCAAGATGGTAGACAGCGCCGCGGCGTTGAGCGCAGCCTGTACCGCACTCGCCATTGAGACAAGCAACGCGGCAACAGAGGAGCTGGAGAGCTTGCGCAACCTCACGTTTGGCGGGCTCCTGGGCACCATGGTGCTGGGAGTCGCGATCATACTGTTACTGCGACGCCACATCCGGCGGAACCTGCAGCGTGCGGTAGGCGCTCTCAGCGAGATCGGAACGCAAATCACCGCCGCCGCGGCCCAGCTCTCGGAATCGGCGCAGGAAAGCGCCCGGCGGTCCGCCGACCAGGCCGCCTCCGTGCAGGAAACCTCCGCGGCGGCCCACGAGATCAGTACCATGGCGAGCCAGAACAGCGGCCATGCCAGCCAGGCCTCGCTCATGACCCAGGATGCGACAAAGCAATCGAATGACGCCAACCAGGCCGTGAGCGAGCTGGCGGAATCGATGCGGACAATCGCCACGTCGTCAAAGGCCATCGCCAGCGTCCTCAAAGCGATCGACGACATCGCATTCCAGACCAACATTCTGGCGCTGAACGCGGCCGTGGAAGCGGCGCGCGCGGGGGAGGCGGGCGCCGGGTTCGCCGTTGTCGCCGACGAGGTCCGCAACCTTGCGCAGCGCTCCGCCGAGGCCGCAAAAAACACCGCTCAACTGATCGAACAATCCGTGAGCGTCGTCGCCGTCGGGCAGGAACGGCTGGGGCGGACGCAAGCCGCCCTCGAACGCATCAACACCACAACGGTGGGAGTAAAGACCCATATCGACGAGGTGGCGCGCGCCAGCAACGAGCAAACCTCGGGCCTCTCACAAATCTCCACGGCGCTGGCACGCATCGAGCAGGCCACCCAGCAGGGAGCGGCCGCCGCACACCAGCGGGCAACAGCCTCGGAAGAGCTGACGGCGCGATCGCGGATGCTGCAGGAAACGGCAGGCAGAATCGCGGAGATTGCGGGCTGAAGCTCGCGCGCAAAGCGGGTGGGGAACGGCTTTGCGCCAGGCCGTGGAGCGATCGATCCGTTGCGAATGCGTTTGCGGCCGGCGAATGGTGGGCCCGAGATGACTCGAACATCCGACCTCTTCCGTGTCAAGGAAGCGCTCTAACCAACTGAGCTACGGGCCCACGGGCGGGTGAAAGCTCAACTATATCACGGCGGTCCGCGGCCCCGGTTTCACACGTTCGAAATGACAAAAAGGGCACACTGTCATGCGGGCCGGCGGCCAGTGCTAAGCTGACACCTTGTGGTTGCCCGGAGCATCCTATCGGGTAGCACACCTCGGGTAGCACACCCGGGCCGCCGCTGAAAGGACGCACTATTCAATGGCTGACAAAAGGAACAATCTCGTGGCGCTGGCCGATTTCGGTCAGTCGTTCTGGCTGGACTACATTCGCCGCAGCTTCGTGGAGGGCGGGGAACTCGCGCACATGATTGCCGAGGACGGTCTGCGCGGACTCACCTCGAACCCCTCCATCTTCGAGAAAGCGATTGGCGGCAGCACCGACTACCGCGCCGAGCTCGACGAGATTGCCCTGCACCCGGCAGGCGACGCGCAAAAAGCCTTCGAGCGCCTGGCCCGGCGCGACATCGCCAACGCCGCGGACCTGTTGCGCCCCGTCTATGACGCCACTCAGGCGCTTGACGGCTACGTGAGCCTGGAGGTCTCGCCTGAGTTGGCGCACAGCACCGAGGCCACCATCAGCGAGGCGCGCAAGCTCTGGAAGCTGATCGACCGCCCCAACCTGATGGTCAAGGTGCCCGGCACCAAAGAGGGGGTCCCGGCCATCGCCCGCCTGATCGCCGACGGCCTCAATATCAACGTGACGCTGCTGTTCGCGGTGGGCGCGTACGAGGAGGCGGCCGAGGCGTACCTGCGCGGTCTGGAAGAGCGCGCCGCCAAAGGGCTGCCCATCCACCGCATCGCCAGCGTGGCCAGCTTCTTCGTCAGCCGCATCGACACCGCCGTCGACAAGCTGCTGCAGGATCTCTGGAAGAACGCGCCGCCCGCCGGCCGCACGGTGATCGAGGGGCTGCTGGGCAAAGCGGCCATCGCCAATGCGAAGCGGGCGTACGGGCGATTCGGGAAGTTCTTCTCCGGCCCGCGCTGGGAGGCGCTGGAGAAGAAGGGCGCGCGTCCGCAACGCCTGCTCTGGGCCAGCACCAGCACGAAGAACCCGTCCTATCGCGATGTCATCTACATTGAGGAGCTGATCGGCGCGCACACGGTGAACACCATGCCTCCGGCCACCGCCGCCGCCTTCCGCGATCATGGCGTGCCCCGGAATGCTCTGGTGGAGAATCCGGACGAAGCCGAGCATCAGCTTTCCGAGCTGGCGCGCCTCGGCATTTCGCTCGACGATGTGACCGGCAAGCTGCTGGCCGACGGCGTGGAACAGTTCTCCGCGGCCTGGCGGACCATGCTGGATGCCATCCGCGCCTCCATGCAACCGCACACCGGCCGCCAGCAGCTCCGGTTGCCCGAGGCCCTCTCCGCCGCCGTCACCGCAACCATTTCCGACTGGGGCGCCAACGGAAAGGTGAAACGCCTCTGGGATGGCGATGCGACGCTGTGGACCGGCGACGATGAGGCGAAGTGGCTCGGCTGGCTGCGTATCGCTCACCAGCAGATCGAGAACGCCGGCGCCTTCCGGGCTTTCGCCGAAGAGGTGCGGAGCGCCGGATTCCGGCACGCCGTGGTGCTGGGCATGGGCGGGTCCAGCTTGGCGCCGGAGGTGCTGGCCAGAACGTTCCCTCAGCAACCCGGCTTCCCCCGGCTGGCCATACTCGATTCCACCGATCCCGCCCAGGTGCGCGCCGTGGAGGCGACGCTCGATCTGGCCAAAACGCTGTTCATCGTGTCGAGCAAATCGGGATCGACGCTCGAGCCGAACCTCTATTACGAGTATTTCCGCGGCCGCGTGGAAGCGGTGGTGGGCGCCGCCAACGCGGGCCAGCACTTCGTCGCCGTCACCGACCCCGGCTCCAGATTGGAGACCGTGGCGCGCAACGCGCAGTTCCGCCACATCTTCCACGGCGTGCCCTCCATCGGCGGCCGCTACTCGGCGCTTTCGAACTTCGGCGTGATCCCGGCGGCGGCGGCGGGCCTCGACGTGGAGCGCCTGCTCCAGGGCGCCGAGCGAATGGTGCAGGCCTGTGCTTCCTGCGTGCCGGCCGCGGATAATCCGGGCTTGCAGCTTGGCGCGGTGCTGGGCACGCTGGGCCGCCTCGGGCGCGACAAGGTGACCATCGTCGCCTCGCCAGCGATTGCCGATCTCGGCGCGTGGCTGGAGCAGTTGATCGCCGAATCCACCGGGAAGAACGGCAAGGGGCTGATCCCCGTGGACGCGGAGCCGCTGGGGCCTCCGGCCGTTTATGGTAGCGACCGCGTCTTTGCCTACGTGCGCTTCGCGCCCGAGCCGGATGCCGCGCAGGATGCCGCCGTCGATCAGCTCTCTCGCACCGGGCAGCCGGTGGTGCGCATCGATGTCGCCGACCGTTACGACCTTGGCACTGAGTTCTTCCGCTGGGAATTCGCCACGGCGGTAGCGGGCAGCGTGCTCGGCATCAACCCCTTCAATCAGCCCGACGTCGAGGCCAGCAAGATCGCCACGCGCAAGCTCACCGAGGAATTCGAGAAGACCGGCCATCTGCCTGCGGAGGACCCCTTCGTCGGGCTGGACGGCGATCTGGCCGGCGCTCTGCGTGCGCATCTGGACCGCGCGGGAGTGGGCGATTACGTCGCGCTTCTCGCCTACGTCCCGCACAACGACGCGAACGCGAAGCTGCTGGAGGCGGCGCGCGTTGCGGTGCGCGATGCCAAGCACGTGGCCACCTGCGTCGGCTTCGGCCCGCGTTTCCTGCACTCCACCGGCCAGGCGTACAAGGGCGGTCCCAACTCCGGCGTGTTCGTGCAAATTACCTGCGATGACGCCAGCGATCTGGCCATCCCCGGACGCCGCTACACGTTCGGGGTGGTGAAAGCGGCGCAGGCGCGGGGCGATTATGCGGTTCTCGCGGAGCGGCATCGCAGGCTCCTGCGCGTGCACATTGGCGCGGACGTGGAGCGCGGGCTGACAACGCTCCGCGACGCCATCGCCACCGCGTTGGGAGCCGCCGTGAAATGAAGACCGAAGTGGGGCAGGCTCTCAGCCTGCGGCGGACCCTCGGTCCACCGCCGGCCGGGCGGCCTGAGAGGCCGCCGCAGGCCGAGGGCCTGCCCCACCTGGTCCGGTGAAGGAGGAGGATCGCGCATAACATGCAGATCGGAATGGTTGGACTCGGGCGCATGGGCGCCAACATGGTGCGCCGCCTGATGGCCGGCGGCCACCAGTGCGTCGTCTACGATAAGGCCACCGCGCCCGTGCTGGAGCTGGCCGCCGAAGGCGCGAAGGACGCCTCCTCGCTGGAGGATCTGCTGCGGCACCTCGACACGCCCCGCGCCATCTGGGTCATGCTGCCGTCCGGCAAAATCACCGACGACGTTGTCACCCAGCTCGGAAATCTCCTCGCCGCCGGCGACATCCTGATCGACGGTGGGAACACGCACTACGTCGACGACGTTCGCCACGCGCAGCAGCTCGCCCAGCGCGGCGTCGAGTTCGTCGATTGCGGCACCAGCGGCGGAGTCTGGGGCGTCGAACGCGGCTACTGCCTCATGATTGGCGCGAAGCGGGAGGTCTACCAGCATCTGGAACCGATCTTCCGCACGCTCGCGCCCGGCCCCGGCAACATCGAGCGCACCCCCGATCGCGAGGGCCTGGACCCGGCCGCGGAGTCCGGCTATCTGTACTGCGGTCCGGCCGGCGCGGGCCACTTCGTCAAGATGGTTCACAACGGCATCGAGTACGGTCTCATGCAGGCCTACGGCGAGGGCTTCGACATCATGCGCAACGCGCACGACCTCGGCTACGACCTGCCCCTGCCCGACATCGCCGAAGTCTGGCGCCGCGGCAGCGTGGTGTCGTCCTGGCTGCTGGACCTTTCCGCGCGGGCCATGGCGCGCAGTCACGACCTGGACGAGTTCACCGGCTACGTGGAGGATTCCGGCGAAGGCCGCTGGACCATCGAGGCGGCCATCCAAACCGCCGTTCCCTGCCAGGTGCTCACCGCCGCGCTGTATACGCGTTTTCGCTCGCGCCTGGAGCACAGCTTTGGCGAGAAGATGCTCTCGGCCATGCGCAGCGGCTTCGGCGGGCACAAGGAAGCGGCGAGCTGGGAGGCTTCGGTATGAGCGCTGCGACGCCAGTGCTGCCGCCGGAGGCGGTCGCGAAATCGCCGCTGCCCAGGCCGGCCGGCCCCTGCGTGATGGTGATTTTCGGCATCACCGGCGACCTCACCAGGCGCCTGCTGTTCCCGGCTCTCTACTACCTGGCGCAGCAGAAGTTGCTGCCCGAGGAGTTTGCCGTAGCCGGGTACGCCCTCGGCGATCTGGACGAACAGGGGTTGCGCGACAAGCTGGCCGGCGATGTTCGCTCCGCCGTCGCCAACGCCGAAGGCGCCGTGGTCGAATGGCTGTGCTCGCGCGTGCGCTTTGTCTGCGCCGGCTTTGACGATCCTAACGGGTGGAAGCGGCTCCACGAAGTTCTTGCCGGGCTCGACGAGCAGTACCACACCGGCGGCAATTACCTGTTCTACATGGCCACCCTGCCCGACTTCTTCCTGGACGTGGCGCGGCGCGTCGGCGACGAAGGCCTGCTCAAGCAGGAAAACGGGCAATGGCGCCGCATCATCTTCGAGAAGCCGTTCGGGCGCGATCTGACCAGCGCGCGCGAGCTCAATCGCGATCTGGTGACGTTCATGCGCGAGGACCAGGTCTTCCGCATCGATCATTACCTCGGTAAGGAAACCGTCCAGAACATATTGGTGTTCCGCTTCGCCAACGGCATCTTCGAGCCCATCTGGAACCGCCGCTACGTCGATCATGTGCAGATCACCGTGGCCGAGACGGTGGGCGTCGAACGGCGTGGCGGCTATTATGACCACACCGGCGCGCTGCGCGACATGGCGCCCAATCATCTGATCCAGTTGCTGGCGCTGACCGCCATGGAGCCGCCCAGCTCGTTCTCCGCGACGGCCCTGCACAACGAGCAGGTCAAGGTGCTGGAGGCGGTGCCGCCGGTCACTCCGTCCGAGTGCAAGTACTGCACGGTGCGCGGCCAGTACGTGGCCGGCGTCATCGCCGACAACCCGGTGACCGGTTACCGTCAGGAGCCGCTGGTCAGTCCCATTTCGCAGACCGAGACCTACGTGGCGTTGAAGGTCGCGGTGGACAACTGGCGCTGGGCCGGCGTGCCCTTCTACATCCGCACCGGCAAGCGCCTGCCCAAGCGCAAGACCGAAATCGCCATTCAGTTCCGCAACCCGCCGCTCACGCTGTTTCGCAAGAGCCGCACCACGCTCCCGCAGGCCAATCGCCTCATCATCAGCGTCCAGCCGGACGAGAGCATCCGCCTGGAGTTCGATGCCAAGATACCCGGTCCGGTGGTGACCACCCAGCAGGTGGACATGCGCTTCTGCTACGCCGACTACTTCGGCGTGGAGAATCGCACCGGCTACGAGACGCTGCTCTACGACGCCATCGTGGGCGACAACAGCCTGTTCAAGCGGTCGGACATGATTGAAGCCGGGTGGGCGCTGGTGCAGCCGGTTCTGGATGCCTGGAGCACCGGTTCCGGCCGCGATCTGCACTTCTACGCGGCGGGCTCCGATGGCCCCGACGCCGCCGACGCCATGATGGAGCACGACCGGCGCGCATGGAGACCGCTCTGATGAGCGACACCGGCGTGCGCGCGCTTTTCGTGGATATTGGCGGGGTGCTGGCCACCAACGGCTGGGATACGGACTCGCGCGAAGCTGCGGTGGAGCACTTCGAACTCGACGCGCGCGCCATCGATTCCCGCCACCGCCTCATGTTCGAGCTGTTCGAGACGGGCAAGGTTTCGTGGAAGCAGTATCTGGACCGCGTGGTGTTCAACGTGCCCCGCCCGTTTACGTATGACGAGTTTACGCGATTCGTGCTGGCCCATTCGCGCCCGTATCCGGAGATGATCGAGCTGGTGCGGCGGGCGAAGCAGAATCACGGGCTGAAGGTGGTGGTGGTGAGCAACGAGGGCCATGAACTGACCGAATACCGCCTGAAGCTGCTGGATCTGGCCTCTGTCGCGGACATCTTCGTGTGCTCCTGTTTCGTGCGCCTGCGCAAGCCGGACGCCGACATTTTCCGGCTGGCCTGCGACCTTGCGCAGGTGGCCCCGCGGGAGGTGGTGTACATCGAGGACCGCTCCATGTTCGTGGAGGTGGCGGCCACGCTGGGGATTCGCGGCATCGTGCATCGCGGGGTTGAGACTACGCGGGCGGCGCTGGCGGAGCTGGGGCTGTATGAGAAGCCCGCGGCTTTTGTGGCGTAGGTGGCGATCCGCTGTGCGTGTCGACCGGAATATGCGAGAGGACGGCTCGCTTGGGAATTACCTGCCTCGCTTGACGCGCTCCCACTCCCGTTTGAGAACAGCTTGGGAATGTCCCATAATTGGATTCATCCTACTTCGGATCTCGTCGGGATTCCCACTAAGCGGAGAAGTGGCGAGGAAGGCAATCAGCGATTCGATTTCGCTCACAAGCTCGCAATGATCCGCCTCCGCCGGGTTTATCAAGAGCGAGATTTCGGTCCAAACGCGATAGAACTTCTCGAAAAGCTGGGCAGTCTTCGTCTCAGTCAACTGGCCAGTTGCTTCGAGCATAGAATAATACGGCACCAAGCTGAGGATCACAGAAAGCTTCGTACGAAGTGTATTGATCCACTGTTGGCGGTTCGCTGAGAGAACCTGCGCCGCAAATTGCCGTCTCACGACGTAGATCGAAATCAGCGGCCCGAGGAGAACTGCGAACAACGCCGTGAGCGTGGGCAGAATCTGAAAATCCGTCATGTCTTACTCCCGCGATGGAGATGCAGGCCCAGCCGCTGACGATCGTGTGTCGATGTACCACATCAGCCTCCCGAACATCCGCGCGCCTCGGTGGCGCGGGCGGCAGGAACACCCTCGATTAGAGCGCGGTTCAGCTTGAGGATCAAGCCTGCTGAACGAAACGCAATGCGGGAAGGCACTCCTTTTTGGTGAGAACGCGCTTGGCGCAAGAGAATCATGGTCTCCATTCGTGCATTCACCGGACAATGTGGAGGTCTCAAAGAGGGACGCAGGAGTATAGCGAATTCCGCGACGGCGATGCAGCCTCACTGCCGACGTTCAGCGTCGACGGCGGCTTGGAGGTAGTGAACAAGGCTTTCCGCGTCGTCGAGGGGCGGGATGACTTGCCCGAACGCGATCTCGCTCTGCCAAAAGTGACTCTCGACCTTGTTCAGAACTGCCCCCACGCCGGCTAGAGCGCGGTCTATCTTCTCGCGGCTAATGCCTGGAAGTGGCGTAACTCGATCATCCACGGCAAGGGCCAGGTCCCTGTGAGAAAGGTGTCGATTTCGCCAATCCCTCGCGAAGTCTGCGGCAGCCTTGGCCTGCTCGGCGAGGTTCCTTAATTCGAGAGAAAGCGCGGGCTCCTTCACGGTGTCAGCAAGCCTCAAGAGGGTGAGATTGTCTTTCCCTGCCGATTGCGGGGGATCGGTTAGCCGCGCGATATGAAGCACGACGTCTTCCCAAAGGACAACCTGAATAACATGGAAGAAGAACCCAGCCACGGAGTTCAAGAGCTCAATCCTGCCCGGTGACTCCGCAAACAGGATTCGGTACTGGTTCCATTTCGCGTGGAGCCAGGTCACTTCGTCGCACAGAGCGTCGTAGAGCGACCCCAGATCCGGACCGAGCACCTGAAGACGTTCGCCGCGAACTTGCTCCGCCGTCTTGTTTTGAGCCATCGCCAACGTCCTCCTCTGGATGTCCGACGGCTTCGTGAAGCTTATCGCACAGCCTATGGGAATTAGACCACGTCTCAACCCTCCGGGCAGCCCCAGCGGCACCTGTGGCTAACAGCCCTTTGCACCCACGCGGTCCAGCACGCGATATCCGGTTGACGTCCACACCCGTTGTGTATACGATGTGGATGAAGGATCACCGATCCTCTTTCCATGACCAGGCGCGTGAACATCGTTCTACCGGAAACCACCCTCCGGACCATCAATCGGCTGGCCGGACGCGGCCAGCGCAGCCGGTTCATCGACCACGCGGTGCAGCATTTCGTCGCCTGGCAGAGCACCGAAGCGCTGCGAACCCGTCTGGAGCTGGGCGCGGTGCGTGATCGCGATCTGGATCGTGAGGTTGCGGCGGAATGGCTGGACGCGGACCAACAGGCATGGCGACAACTCGACGAGGCAGAAGCAGGCCCGAAACCGGCCACCCCCGGCGCGGCGAAATCTACCTCACGGCGCTCGACCCGGCGTTAGCAGCCCGTGGCAGAAGTCCAGTTTTCGGGCTCGGAGCACTTTTGAATGGGCGCAGAGGTGCGGTTGATCAATCGACGTTACCGGCCGGTCATCGGTTACCGGTAATGCTCTTCGCCGGAAACTGCTGACTCGGCCCACCCCGCACAAAGCGCGATCACGGCGATTTGAAGCATCAGAATGGGAGTTGAAGACCCCTGCAGGGTCCTCGGCTTGCCGATCCCATACTGGCGGCGGACCAGCAGCGCCAGGTTGAATCCGAAAGCGTGAATCAACAGTCGCTTCAGAATGTTGTCTCGTTTGCGCAGGTGCGTTCGCCTCATCCCGCCCGTCTCGTACATGTGCGCGAAACTCCGTTCCACCAGTTCCGATCGCAGCTTCTGCAGTCGTCGCCCGCGCGGGCCATTCACGCGACGCCGGTTGGCATACACCCGCGCTCGCTCCGTCTCCCGCCCCTGCCAATCGCGCCGTCCTCGCTCCGGCTCCGGTATATAGGTTCGCACCGATGCCTGCTGCATCCGGATCAGCGCCGCCCCGCTGTGATAGCCCTTGTCGGCCACCACCTCCTCCACCCCGCGCTGGTTCACCAGCTCCGCATTGCTCTGCGCTTCCCGCAGCGTTTCCAGCACCGTCGTCGTATCGCCCTGATCGGCCCCCTGCAGCGTGATCGCCACGATGGCTCCGCTCCCCAGATCCACCGCGTGCTCGGCCTTGTGCGCCAGATGGGTGCGCCCGTCCTTCATCTTCGCGATCCGCGCATCCGGGTCGCTGGGACTCTTCCACTCCTGGTTGGAGGTCTTCTTCTTCCGCTTCCGATCCAGCCGCGCCAACTGCTCCCGCTTCGGGCTCCGCGATGCCTTCCGCCTGCGCCAGACCCGTCAGATACTCTTCGTAGCTCCGTCCGTCGTCCCGCCGCCGAATCGACCGCATCGCCGCATTGGCCTCCGGCGTCGTCGCATCGATGGCCACCGTCTGCGCCTCCAGCAGGCCCTCTTCGCCCAGCACCCGCACGAACCACCGGAACACCGCCCGGTGCGTCTCCAGTGCCAGCAGCCGCCGCGTTCGCGATACCGAGGAATGATCCGGCGTCTGCTCGGTGACCGAGAAGCCCGGAAACTCTCGCAGCGACAGCGAATCGGCCACGCGCCAGGCGATGCCGCGCTCCGAGTCGATACCCTCGCAGTAGCCGATCAGCAGCATCCGAAAATACACCCCCGGCGCCACGCTGGGCCGCCCCAGCACCGGCCGGTAAAACCGCTGGCACAGATGTTCCACCTTGCGGTCGAGGCCCTTCTCCTCCAGCACCTGGTTCACCCTGCGGTAGAACGGGTGCGAGGCCGGCCGGGCGATCTCCTGGGTGCTCACCCACAGATCCCGCTGCTTCGGTTTCCGTCTCCCCATCGCCATACCCATAAGACGTCCGAAACATTTCCCGGGTCACATGTTTCGGCGACTTTTACCACAGGCTGTTAGGCAGAGAGATTCAGAAGACCCGGCCAGCGCTGGTGATCCAGAACGACGTGTCCAACCGCCTGAGCGGCATCACCATCGTGGCGCCCATCACTTCCACCGTGCGCTTTCCGCTGAATCCCGTTCACGTGCCGTTGGCAGCGGACGAGCAGACCGGCCTCTCGGTCACCTCGGTGGCGCTGCTCAACCAGATCCGGGCGATTGATCGGATGCGGCTCGTCAAACGGCTCGGCTCCATCGACGCGCGAACTCAGGGGCAAGTCGACGAAGCCATCCGTATTAGTCTGGGGCTCGTCGATCTCTGAGCCGTACCGGTGCCCGTCGCGCCTGAACAGGCGAAATGCGCTATGGCGCAGGGCAGCAATCCCGTGCGGTGCGCGGTGCGCACGAGACTCGTGTGGCGTTTCCCGGTACCGTCATTGTTGCGAATCGGGATTCATCGCCAATCACCGTGAACGATTCCCAGCCTGCCTGAGATGCGGGAGAATATAACGTAGGATCGCGACATGGACAAGTCCACAATCATAGCCAGACTGCGCGAGCACGAGGGCGAGTTGAAAGCCGCTGGCATCGAGCATCTGTTCCTGCACGGCTCCTACGCGCGGGGGACGGCTGTCCGCGAGGTGTCGGATGTGGATGTCATAGCCGAGTTCGCTCCCGGACGGCGTCTGTCGCTTCTGGACATGGTCGCCATTGAGAACCGCCTGACCGACATGCTGGGTGTCCAGGTCGATCTTTCCCCGGCAAAAGGGCTCAAGGAGCCGGTTGCCGCTCACGCCTCGCGCGAGGCCGTACTTGCCTTTTAGGGAACCGGCACTCTCGCTGCGAGATATCCTCGATGCGATCGACATGATCGTCGAGTTCGTGCGTGGCATGGGTTTGGAGGCGTTCCGGGAAGATCCGAAGACAGTTGCCGCGGTGGAGCGCAAGCTCCTGCTCATTAGCGAGGCTGCGGTGCGGCTGGGAGAGGATGCGGAGCGTCTGTGCCCCGACTTGCCGTGGCAGAACATCCGCGGCATCGGCAACTGGCTCCGCCATCGCTACGACAGGGTGGATATCGAGACGGTGTGGAACACGGTCATCGACGACCTTCCGCCGCTCAGGGCCGGGGTCTTGCGCGCGCTGACGCCACCGATCGGTCCGGGACTCGTCGAACTCTGAGCCGTGCCGATCCTGCCGCGAGCATATACTGACAGCGGAGGCAACACGCACCCTTGCAATATCTCGATCTCATTCATACCCGCCGCTCCATACGCGCGTTCGCCGCGACTCCCGTCGAGGAGACCAGGCTCAACACGATCCTGCAGGCGGCCAATCGCGCCCCTTCCGCCGGCAACCTGCAGGCGTACGAAATCTATGTTGTGCGCGGAGAAGAACAGCGCCGCAAGCTGGTGAAGTGCTGCTTCGATCAGCAGTTCATCGCACAGGCGCCGGTCGCGCTGGTGTTCTGCACCAACCCCGCCAGAGCGGAGAAGTACGGCGAGCGCGGGGCCCAACTGTACTCGCTCCAGGACGCCACCATCGCCTGCACCTTTTCCCTGCTGGCGGTGGACGACCTGGGCCTTGCCTGCGTCTGGGTGGGCGCCCTCGAACCGGATGCCGTCCGCGACGTCATCGGCGCGCCGGCATCGCAAACGCCGGTGGCGGTCCTGCCCATCGGATACGCAGCCGAAGATCCGGTCCGCACCGAACGCCGCGCGCTCGACGACCTCGTTCACGAGTGTTAGCCCCGGTGGCGAAAGTCGGCCCCGAGTGCCGAACGCAGGCGAAAACGCCTGCTCCACAACGGCAGATGAATGGTCTGGCCTGCGACGACTTTTCGCCACCGAGTGTCAGCACCGGTGGCCCAAAGCCGCCCTCCTGCTTTTGTCGATAAGCTTGATGAGGCATGTTCCCTGATCGGGCGGTTTTGAGGCTGAGGGTCATCGCCACCGTGGCCGTGATCGCGCTGGCCGTCGCCATCGCTCTCTGGCGGTCATCCGGGATCGCCGCTCGCCGCGTGCCCAGCACCGTAGGCGACCTGAAGCGGCTCTCCGCCAGTGAGATCCGGCAGGGCGCGCTGGTGCGCCTGCACGGGGTGGTCACTTACGCCGAACGCGACCTCGACATGCTCACCGTGCAGGACGGGACGGGCGGCATCCGCATCTTCCCGGTTCCCGGCGCCGAATGGCCCGCAGTCGGGGATTCCGTTTCCGTGACCGGGGTGGCCGGCCTGGGGGGCCTGGTTCCCGCGGTCTTCGTCCCGCGAGTCGTACGGGAAGGAACATCCGCTCTCCCCCGGGCCAAACCTGTCCGCATTTCCGACCTGCGCACCACCGGTCACGAGTTCGAGCGCGTCAGCGTCGATGGGGTGATCCGCCGGGCGATGCTGGAATCGACATCCGCGCGCCTCTCGGTTTTGCTCTCCACCGGCAATGCGACGATTGGAGCCACGGTCCTCGATTTTGCGGGCCGCGACTCCAAAACTCTGCTCGACGCCGAGGTCACCGTCGAAGGCGTTCTGAGCAACAGTCTGGACGTGGATGGCAACGTCACGTCTTCCCACTTGTCGGTGAACAGCCTCGCGGAGATTCATGTCCGGAAGGCGGCGCCACCGGCCAGCGGCTTGCCCGTGCAGACGGTTGCCGCCATACTCGCCGAGGGGAATCGTCCGCCGCTGCACCGCGTTCGTGTGCGCGGGCGCATTCAGGGCTCGCTGCCCGGCATGGTGCAGTTGGCCGACGGGACTGGTTCCATCCCCATCCGCACCGCGGCCTCCACCAGCCTCAGCGAGGGCGAGGAGTTCGACATGGCGGGATTCGTCGCGGCCGGCAGTGGCGGCGTATCCATCGAGGAGGCCCAGGCCGTTTCGCCCGGTCAGACTCCTCACCGCGCGGCAGCCTCGCGCATCGCCCTGCGGACCGCCGCTCAGGTTCAGGGTTTGCATCCGGAACAAGCGGAACGCCGCCTTCCGGTGTTCCTCCGGGGGGTGGTCACGTTCTGCCATGCCGCGGCGGCGCTCCTGTTCGTCGAGGACAGCACCGGCGGAGTGTATGCGGAAGGTCCGGGCGCGAACTATCGTCTCCATGCCGGGGACGCCGTGGAAATTGAAGGAGAGACCAGCCCGGGCGCCTTCGTCCCCGCCGTTTTCGTGCGCCGAATGCGTCTCACGGGGCGAGCTCCACTGCCCCCGCCCGCGCCAGTGAACGTCGTGGATGTGTTCAACGGGAGTATGGACAGCCAATGGGTGGAACTGCCGGGAATCGTTCGTTCGGTGGACCCGGCATTTGGAGTTTCACTGTTGACCGTAGCGGTCGGCCGGCATCTCCTCCCCACCTACGTCACGGTGGCTCCAGCTACCCTGCAGCACACCCTCGACGCGAAGGTGCTGGTGCGGGGCGTGTGCATAACCCGGTTCAACGAGGCACGCCAGTTCCTCGGCATCGCGTTATTGGTTCCGGGGAGCGGCCTGATCCGCATCATCGAGGCTCCCGGCCCACTGGAAGTGCGGCCCGTCGCCACGCTCCTCCAGTTCTCCAGAACGCGCAGTCCCGGACATCGCATTCTCATCGCCGGCGTGGTCGCTCTTTCCCAGCGCACCGGGCCGACGTGGATCATCGACCAGACCGGCGGGGCGATGATCGCCGGCCACGTTCCCATCGACTTGAAACCCGGCGATCGCGTGGAAGCGATGGGTTTCCCCGATGGCGGCTCGTACAAACCCGTGCTGGAGCAAGGCAGCATTCGCAAGATCGCCACCGGCGCCGCGCCGCGCGCCGTGCGCCTGGTTGCGGACGAGATCGCCGAGGGGGCTCACGACAACGAACTGGTCGAGTTGGATGCCCGCCTTCTGGACCGGATTCCCACTCCGGCCGAATCGATTCTGCTCCTGCAGTCGGGCGGCACGATGTTCTACGCGCACGTGCCCAACGGCCTGGTCGACCCGGGGTGGCGTTCGGGTTCCGTCCTCCGTCTGCGAGGCATCTGTCTGACCGCCGACGAGCCCCGCAATGCCGTCTTCGGACCGCGCTTGTTCAGCCTCCATCTGAACGGCGTGGAAGATGTGAGCATCCTGCGTCAGGCTCCGTGGTTCACGCGCGAGAAGGCCATCGGTTTTCTGGCGGCGATGGCCGCCGTCGTCCTGCTGTGCTCGTCGTGGCTGGCGCTGCTTCGCAAGAGAGTTCACGACCAGACCCGCACCATCAACGAGAAGCTGCGGCAGGAGGCCACGCTCAAAGAAGCAGCCGAAAAGGCCAGCAGGGCCAAGAGCGATTTCCTGGCCAACATGAGCCATGAGATTCGTACGCCCATCAATGGCATCGTGGGGTACACCGAGCTCACGCTCCTGACACCCCTCGACGACGAACAGCGGGATAATCTCGAAACAGTCCGCGGTTGCGCCAAATCGCTGCTGCAGATCATCGACGACATCCTCGATTTCGCCCGGGTCGAAGCCGGCCGCCTCGAACTCGACCCCGTGCCCTTTTCCGTGTCCGCGTGTCTGCGCTCCTCCATCCGGGTCATCCGGCCGGAGGCCTTGCGAAAAGGGCTGCATGTCTCTTGTCATGTCGCCGAGCCGGTCCCGGACCGGCTGATCGGCGATGCCACGCGTCTGCGCCAGATACTCGTCAATCTGGCCGGAAACGCCGTCAAGTTCACCGAGCAGGGCGGTATTTCCTTCGCGCTGGCCGCGGGCGAGCGCTCCGCCGACTCGGTGGAACTTCATTTCACGGTGTCGGACACGGGCATCGGTATACCCAAAGAGAAGCACGCCACCATCTTCCAGACATTCCAACAAGGGGATAGTTCCATCACGCGACGGTTCGGCGGCACGGGCCTCGGCCTGGCCATCTGCGACCGGCTCGCCAGTCTGCTGGGCGGCAGGATCTGGGTGGAGAGCGAGCCCGCCGCCGGAAGCAGCTTTCATTTCACGGCGCGCTTCCAATTGCCGGACACTGCATCGGACATAGCCGAAGAGCCACCGCCGGAGCCTGCCGGGCTGGCCGAGACGCCCGGCCTGAGAATCCTCGTCGCCGACGACAACCCCGTCGGCCTGCGGCTGATCACACGTCTGCTCGAATCGCGCCAGCACGCCGTGGTGCCGGTCTCCAGGGGCCTCGAAGCCGTGCGCTCTTTCGAGAAGACTGACTACGACCTGATTATTCTGGACGTACAGATGCCCGAAATGGACGGCCTGCAGGCCGCTTCGGCAATCCGGCGCATGGGAGAGCGGGGACAACGCATACCCATCCTTGCCTTTACCGCTTGCGCCGTGGAGGGCGATGCCGAACGCTGCCTGGCCGCCGGCATGAATGGCTACATCTCCAAGCCGGTCCAACTGGCCGACCTGATCGCCGCGATTTGCAGGGTCACCGCGACCGGCGCCGGCTCCCCGTGACCGTTGACAATGGACCGCTCCGTGACCGTCGCGGCTCGGTCCCGATGTCCAAGGTCTGCAGGACGTTGCCGAGCCACGAGGGTTACCGAGTGGTCAACACGCCGCTCGGTCAGGACGTTCGCATTGTCAGGCAGTCACCGGGCCACGTAGCATGAGGCGACGGCGTCGCGGTCTCTCATGGCACCGTGTCTGTGCGCGCGGGCGCGGAGAGGTGGCGGTAGTATCCGAGGTCCTGGCCGGTGAGCAGTTTGGTCGCGAACAGGATCTGGCCGGTGTGCATGGAGAAGTGCTCCACCACGTGGTACACCGCTTCCAGCACCGTGAGGTTGTACTGCTGCACCTTGGTGCGCTCGGCCAGGCGCTGCGGGGTCAGTGAGCGAATCACCGCCGCGGCGTCTTCCACGACGGCATGAATGCGGGCGGCGAGCTCGGCCGGTTGCACTTCGCCGCGCGCCGCGAACTCCTGGTCGCGCTGGCGCTGGTCGGGCCGGCCGGCCACGCCGGTGCCGATCCACTGCGTCACGTTCCCGCACAGGTGCAGCACCAGATTGCCCACGGCGTTCTCGTTGCCGCTGTTGCGCATCCACACCTGGCCGTCACTCAGCCGGCCGAGGCAGTCCTCAATCCGCCCGCGGAGCTGCTCCAGCTTCTCCGCCGAGAACCGGATGAACTCCGCGTCCGCCCCCACGATTTACAGCACCTCCTCCGACCAGTTCTCCAGCGCAGCTTTCACGCGCGCGGTGAACTGATCGGCCAGCGCGCCGTCGATCAGCCGATGGTCGAAGGTGAGCGCCAGATACGCCATGGAACGAATGGCGATGGCATCGTCTTCCACCACCACCGGCTCTTTCTGCACCACGCCACAGCCGAGAATGGCCACCTGCGGCTGGTTGATCACCGGGGTCGCGAAGACGCTGCCGAAGCTGCCGAAGTTGGTGATGGAAAACGTGCCGCCCTGCACTTCGTCCGGCTTGAGCTGGCGCGAGCGGGCGCGGGTGGAGAGATCCACGATGGCGCGCTGCAGGCCCAGCACGGTTTTCTCGTCGGCGTTGCGGATCACCGGCACGATCAGGCCGTGCTCCAGCGCCACCGCGATGCCGATATTGATGTCGTTGTGGTAGAGGATGTTGTTCCCCTCGACGGACGAGTTCACGAGGGGGAAGGCGCGCAGGGCCTCCGCCGCCGCCCGCGTGACGAACGGCAGGAAGGTGAGGGCGAAGCCATAGCGCGATTGCACTTCAGCCTTGTTGCGGGCGCGCATCCTGGCCACGCGGGTCATGTCCACTTTGTGTACGGTGGTGACGTGCGCGGAGGTGCGCTTGCTGAACACCATGTGCTCGGCGATCTTGGTGCGCATGTTGCTCATGGGTTCCACGCGCGTGCGGGCCTGCTCGGCGCGGGGCAGAGGCGGCAGGGCCGGGGGCGGCAGAGCCGGGGCAGGCTGAACCGGAGCAGGCGGCGCGGGCGCGACGGACTGGGCCATGGTGCGCGCGCCCTGCGCTGACATGTACCCTTCCAGATCCTGCTTCGTAATGCGCCCGCCTGCGCCGCTCCCTTTCACCTGCCTGAGGTCGATGTTGTACTCGCGGACCATGCGGCGCACCAGCGGCGAGAGCGGACCCGCCGCCGATTCGGGCTCCGCGGCAGGCTCGGGTTCGGGCGTGGGAATCGGATACGGGCCTGCCGAGGTAGCGACCGGTTCGGGAGGTGCGGCGGGTGGCGCCACCGGTGCGGGCGCCGCTTCGCCCGCGGTCTCGCTGATGCGGCCCACCACGGTGCTGATGGCTACGGTTTTGCCTTCTTCCACCAGCAACTCCGACAGCACGCCGGCGGTGGGCGACGGAATCTCCGTGTCCACTTTGTCCGTGGAGATTTCGAAGAGCGGCTCGTCGCGCTCCACGCGGTCGCCCTTCTTCTTCAACCATCGAGTGAGTGTTCCCTCGACGATGCTCTCGCCCATCTGGGGCATTACGACGTCAACCATGAATCATCTCCCTCTGCTGACCGCTCCGTCAACGTCGCGGCTCGGTAACTGCCGGTGGTGGCTCGGTAACTGAACTGGCGGCGGAACTGCCGCACCAACTCCTCCACCACTTCCTCGCGCGGGGCGGTCGCGCCCAGCCGCGCCATGGACGTCACCGGCTTCGTCAGCCCGCACGGCACAATGTACTGGAAGTAACTCAAATCGGTGCTATGGTTTAGCGCGAATCCATGGGACGTGACCCAGCGGCTGATGTGGACGCCGATAGCGGCGATCTTGGCCCCGCGCACCCACACGCCGGTGGAGCCCTGCACACGCTCACCGGTAATACGAAACGAAGCCAATCCGTCGATAATCGCCTGCTCCACCGCGCGGACATAGGCTACCACGTCGCGCTTCCACTCGCGCAGGTCGAAAATGGGGTAACCGACAATCTGGCCGGGTCCGTGGTAGGTGATGTCGCCGCCGCGATCTGTTGGAAAGAAAGCAATTCCCGCGCGCTCCAGCACCTCGGGCCGAGCCAGCAGGTTTTGCATGTGACCGTTGCGGCCCAGGGTGATCACGTGCGGGTGCTCCACTATGAGTAACTGGTCCGGAATCTCGCCGAGCTTGCGGCGCGCCTCCAGATCCTTCTGTATGGAGTACGCTTCGGCGTAGCCAAGGCGGCCCAGGTCGCGAACCACAAAATCAGGCATTGATGGCCAGACCGTACACCGCGTTGAACGCCTCGCCCATGGCTTCGTACAGCGTGGGGTGCGCGTGGATGGTGTTCATCATGGTCTCCACGGTGGCCTCGGCCGACATGGCCGTCACCGCTTCCGACACCAGCTCGAAAGCCTCGGGCCCGATGATATGGACGCCCAGAATCTCGCCGAACTTCTCGTCGGCAACCACCTTCACAAAGCCGTCGTGGCGGCCCAGAATGCTGGCCTTGCTGTTGGCCGCGAACCCGAATTTGCCCACCTTCACTTTGAAGCCCTGCGCGCGCGCCTGCACCTCGGTGAGCCCCACGCTGCCGATGCCCGGTTCGGTGTAGGTTGCGCCGGGGATGCGGTTCTTGTTGATGGGCGTCGCCGGTTTGCCGGCCATATGCGCCACCGCGATCATGCCTTCCATGGTGGCCACGTGCGCCAGTTGCGGCGTTCCGGCCACCACGTCGCCGATGGCGTATACGCCCGGTTCGCCGGTCTGCTGGAAGCCGTTCACGCGGACGAAACCGCGGTCCAGCTCGACTTTCGTGTTCTCGATGCCGATGTTCTCCGTGTTCGGCTTGCGGCCCACGGCGATCAGGAGCTTGTCGGCCTCCACGGTCTCGCTCCTGCCGTTGGCCAGCGCGGCGCGGAAACGCACGCCGGTTTCGGTGCGCTGGATGTCCTCGGCTTTCGCTCCGGTTTCCACGCGAATCCCGGTCTTTTTGAAGACGCGCTCGAGTTCCTTCGAGACGTCCTCGTCCTCCACCGGCACGACGCGCGGCAGCATTTCCAGCAGCGTGACCTTGGTGCCGAAGCGATTGAAGATGGACGCGAACTCCACGCCAACCGCGCCCGCGCCGATCACCGCCAGCGATTTGGGAATCGCCGGCATGTCCAGAATCTCGATGTTGGTGAGGATGACGTCGTCTGCCTTCAGGCCCGGCAGCAGGCGCGCCTCCGAACCAGTGGCGATGATGACGTTCTTCGCCTCCAGCGTCTGCGCACCCTTCTCCGAGCGGACCTCCACCTTGCCGCGGCCCTTCAGCACGCCGAAGCCCCGGATGACGTCCACCTTGTTCTTCTTCATCAGGAACTCGACGCCTTTGGCGTGTTTGGAGACGATGCCGTTCTTGCGCTGCAGGACTTTGGCGTAGTTGACGCGCGGGTTTTCGCAGTCGATGCCTTCGTCAGACGAGTGCACGAAGCGCTCCCAGACGTCGGCGGTGTGCAGCAGGGCCTTGGTGGGGATGCAGCCCACGTGCAGGCAGGCGCCTCCCAGCTTCGGGTCCTTTTCAATGATTGCGGTTTTGAGCCCGTACTGGCCGGCACGGACGGCGGCGGAATAGCCTCCAGGCCCGCTGCCAATGATGATCAGGTCATAGGCCATCGTTTGAGTGTAGCATTGGCCCGGACATTCAACGCTTTGAAACTACAGGCGTAGGAACATGCCAAGCGACTCACTTTCCGCCGTCGTCGGCCGATGAGTTCCGTTGGGACTACCCATTCGTCCTGTTCCCTCCACCAAACGAAAAAGACTCTCGCGAGGCGTACGAGCAGGCTCTCGGCATCGGCAAGACCGACGTGCCCGCCCGCTTCATGCGCAACCCGGTGGGCCTGATGGTGGGCGGCGAGCCGTTCGTGCGCAGCCCGCAACGCGTATAGGCTTCGCCGTACGTGCTGAACCCCACCGACGGGACATTGGCGAACAGCGCGCCAAAGGCCTCGCACTTGCCCTCCTGCCGCAGCGCCAGCGTGAACGCGGCGCCAACATGCCCAGCTTGGAAAGCCTGCCGGCCATCTGCCGGGCCTCCGATAAGAAGCCCTCGGAAGTGCTGGCGTCCATCGATTTTTGATGGGTGGGGCAGCGCCATGCGCTGCGGCGGCATCTCACGCCGCCCGGCCGGAGGCGGACCCAGGTCCCCGCGGCGCACGGCGCTGCCCCACACGATTTTGTGGGCTCGATTCACCGAATTGTCATGTCGCTGTAACGGCTGCCAGGTTATCCTCCTTGAACATCCCCCATATGGCTACCGCTGCAACCGCACTCGACACGAAACTGCGCCGAAGCCCTGGCCGCTTCGGCATATTCGCTTTTCTGCTGATCCTCGCCGTGGGCATTGGATACGCCGCTATCCATCTTATGTCGGACCTTGCCGGCGTGCGCAGCACGTCGGTGTTCCCGTACATTCTGCTGGGCATTGCGCTTCTGATCGCCCTCGGCTTCGAATTCGTCAATGGATTCCACGACACCGCCAACGCGGTGGCCACGGTCATCTACACGCACTCGCTGGAACCCCACGTGGCCGTGGTGTGGTCGGGTGCGTGCAACCTCGCCGGAGTGCTCGCTTCCAGCGGCGCCGTGGCCTTTGCCATCGTCTCGCTGCTGCCGGTGGAACTGATCCTGCAGGTGGGCAGCAATGCCGGATTCGCCATGGTATTCGCGCTGCTGGCGGCGGCCATCATCTGGAACATGGGCACGTGGTGGCTGGGTCTCCCCAACTCCAGTTCGCATACGCTCATCGGGTCGGTGATCGGCGTGGGCATCGCCAATCAGCTCATGGCGGTGAAGACCGGCACCAGCGGCGTCGACTGGGGCCAGGCCGCCAACATCGGCAAGTCGCTGCTTCTCTCCCCGGTGGTGGGATTCGTCTGCGCTGCGCTGCTGCTGCTGCTCATGAAACTACTGGTCAGGGACAAGCGCCTGTATCAGGCTCCCGAGGGCGACGCGCCGCCGCCATTCTGGATTCGCGGCCTGCTGTTCCTCACGTGTACCGGCGTGAGCTTCTTCCATGGCTCCAACGACGGCCAGAAGGGCATGGGCCTGATCATGCTGATCCTGATCGGCACCGTTCCCACGGCCTACGCCCTCAACCACGCGGTGACGGCGCAGCAGTCGGCGGACTTCGTCGCGGTCTCCCATCAGGCGGTGGACACGTTGAATAACTATCGCTCTCCCGACGCCGTGATGGGCGATTCGCGCGAGGACCTGACCGAATACATTCGCACGCGCAATTTCACGCCGAACACCATGCTGGCCCTGCAAACACTCATCAACGACATCGGCACCGAAATGGCGCAGTTCAAGGTTCTGCGCAACGTGCCGTCGGAGCGCACCCGCAACTTCCGCAACGACATGTACGTGGTGAGCGAAACGCTGCGGTTGCTGGATAAGACCAAAAAGGGCGGGATCTCAGCGGCGGACTGGGTCGTGCTGAAGAATTACAAGAGCCACATCGACAAGGCCACGCGCTTCATCCCCACGTGGGTGAAGGTGGCCGTGGCGCTGGCCCTCGGGCTGGGGACCATGGTGGGCTGGAAACGCATCGTGGTGACGGTGGGCGAAAAAATCGGCAAGTCGCACATGACCTATGCGCAGGGCGCCGCGGCGGAGATCACCGCCATGGCTACTATCGGCGCCGCCGACGGCTTCGGGTTGCCGGTGAGTACCACGCACGTGCTGTCATCGGGTGTGGCCGGCACCATGGCCGCCAATCACTCCGGCCTGCAGTGGGCCACCGTGCGTAACCTGCTGATGGCGTGGGTGCTGACATTGCCCGCGTCCATTGTCCTCGCGGGGACGCTGTTCTGGGCGTTCCGGTCGATGGCCGGCTGAATAAAAAAGGAGTAAGGGGAGTAATAAGGACTAAAGGGAATACACGGCGCTTTACTCCCTTACTTCCTCCACTCCCTTTACTCCTGCCCCGCCGAAGCGCATCCCGGAGGTACTGGGTGGCCACTGTCCATCACGGCCTGCCCAGGGGGCTGCACACATTCCGCAGCCGGCCGGATGACTATCTGGCCTTCCTCGGACGAATCTCGCCGGAGGATCTTCACCTCCGCCGGCGACAGGGTATCATCGGGATCAACCAACCGCCTGGGTTTATGAGCACGCCGTTCGATTGCTTGCTGACGGCCACAACGTCACCTTGGCCGCAGCCGCTACTTCACCACAATATTCACCAGCTTGTCGGGCACCACGACGATCTTCACAACTTGCTTGCCCGCCAGGGATGGCTGCGCCTTCGGGTCGGCGAGGGCGAGGCGCTCCAATTCCTCACGGCCGGTTCCGGGGCGAACCAGAATGCGCGAACGCACCTTGCCGTTCACCTGCACCACCACTTCGGCCTCGTCGTCTTTGGCCAGCACCGGGTCGAAGGACGGCCACGGGTGTTTGAAGATGGGCCGGTCGATCGGGTGCCCCAGTTCTTCCCACAACTCCTGGGTGACGTAGGGCGCGAACGGGTGCAGGATGAGCACCAGATCGCGCAGGCAATCGCGCATCACCGGGGCGGAGATCTCGTTTTCGGCGGCGTACAGCTCGTTCACCAGCTCCATGATGGCGGCCACGCAGGTGTTGAAATGCCAGCGAGTCTCGAAGTCGCCGGTGATCTTGCGAATGGTCTGGTGGAGCTTGCGCAACGCTTTCGCGTCGCCCGCGCGGGGGCCGGGCGGCAGCTCGCGATCGGCGTTGCGAGTGACGAAGCGGTAGACGCGGCCGAGGAAGCGGGAGGCTCCGTCGGCGCCGGAGTCGGTCCAGTCCATCTCCTTCTCGGGCGGGGCGGCGAACAGTTCGAACAGACGGCCGGTGTCCGCGCCGAAGCGGTTGATCATCTCGTCGGCGCTGACCACGTTGCCTTTTGACTTGGACATCTTGGCGCCATCGCGGATCACCATACCCTGTGTGAACAGGTGCGCGGCGGGCTCGTTGTTGGGCACCAGATCGAGATCGCGCATCATCTTCGTCCAGAAGCGCGAATAGATGAGGTGCAGGATGGCGTGCTCCACGCCGCCGATGTACTGGTCGATGGGGAACCAGTAGGCGATCTTCTCGCGGCCGAAGGGGGCCGTGCTATTGTGCGGATCGCAGTAGCGGTAGAAATACCAGGACGAATCGATGAAGGTGTCCATGGTGTCGCTCTCGCGCCGGGCCGGGCCGCCGCACATTGGACAAGTTACGTTGACGAACTCGGGCACGTGGGCGAGAGGCGAGCTGCCCTTGCCGGTGATGTTGACGTCGAGCGGCAGCAGCACGGGGAGCTGATCGTCGGGCACCGCAACCACGCCGTCGTTCGGGCAGTGGATCACCGGAATCGGCGTTCCCCAATAGCGCTGGCGAGAGATGCCCCAGTCCTTGATGCGGAAGGTGACGGCAGGCTGGCCGAAACCGCCGAGGCGGGCATATTCGGCCATAATCTCTCGGGCGTGCTCGCTGGTGCTGCCGGACCACTGGCCGGACTCCTCCACGACGCCGTAGTCCGGGAACGCTTCGGTCATGGTGGCGGCGTCGGCGAGAGGGACGTCCACGGGCCGAATCACCGGCCGAATAGCGATGCCGTACTCCTTGCAGAACTCGAAGTCGCGCTGGTCGTGCGCGGGCACGGCCATGATCGCGCCGGTGCCGTAGCCCAACAGCACGAAGTTGCCGATCCAGATGGGAACGCGCTCCTGGTTGTACGGGTTGATGGCGTAATGGCCGGTAAACAGGCCTTCCTTCTTCAGGTCGCCGGGGTCCTGGCGCGCGGCCGCGTCGATCATTTCCTTCACCCGCGCGCGTTGCGCATCATCGATCAGATCGGTCAGCACGGGATGCTCCGGCGCGAGGATGAGGCAGGTGGCGCCGTAAATGGTGTCGACGCGGGTGGTGAATACGCGCAGTTTGCGGCCGGAACCCTCCACGGCGAAATCGATCTCGGCGCCCTCGGAGCGGCCGATCCAGTTGCGCTGCATGGTGAGGACGCGCTCGGGCCAGCAGCCTTCGAGCTGTTGCAGGTCTTCCAGCAGCTCATCGGCGTAGTCGGTGATGCGCAGAAACCACTGGGTCAGCGCGCGCTGCTCGACGGGGGTGGATTCGTGACGCCAGCAGCAGCCGTCCACCACCTGTTCGTTGGCCAGCACGGTTCCGCATTCCGGGCACCAGTTCAGCAGCGCTTCCTTGCGATAGGCGAGGCCGCGCTCCAGCATGCGCAGGAAGAACCACTGATTCCAGCGGTAGTATTCGGGCTCGCAGGTGGCGATTTCGCGCGACCAGTCGTAACTGAAGCCCATGCGGCGGAACTGGCGCTTCATGGCCTCTATGTTGGCGTGGGTCCACTCGCGGGGGTGGCGGTTGTTCCTGATGGCGGCGTTTTCGGCGGGCAGGCCGAACGCGTCCCAGCCCATGGGGTGCAGAACATTGAAGCCGCGCATCCACTTGTAGCGCGCCAGCGCGTCACCAATGGCGTAGTTGCGGACGTGGCCGATGTGCAGCTCGCCGCTGGGATAGGGCAGCATCTCCAGCACGTAGTACTTGGGGCGGGAGGAGTTCTCCTCGGGCTGGTAAAGCGAGGGATCGCTGTTCCAGCGCGCGTGCCACTTCAGTTCCAACTGCTGCGGGTCGTACTGCTTTTCGGGCATAGGGTCTCGTGGGTACGGCTGCGCCCGTGTCCAATTCGGAGACAGGCAGCGGAACGGGCAAAACGGGGACAGACTACTGCGTGCGCGTTTGGTGGCTCAAACTGTGTCAGTAAGTCTGTCCCCGGTTTGCCCGTCCCCTTCTCAGAATACCGGTTTTTCCTGAAACCGAAACCAATTGACACGCGTCGTGCAAGCGGACGATCATACAGAAGGGGGCGCCATGCACCGCATAGCCCGCTTTTCGTGCTTTGCCGTCGTGATGTTCGCGACGGCGATCCAGGCCCAGTCCGTAATCTCCGCCCGCTCCGGCACCATTCACTACGTGGAAGGGAAGGTTCTGCTGAACGACCAGGAGATCTCTCCGAAGTTCGGCGAGTTTCCCGGCATGGACAACGGCGCCATCCTCCGAACCACCGACGAAGGCCGCGTGGAAGTGCTGCTCAGCCCCGGGGCGATTCTGCGCGTCGGCGAAAGCAGCTCAATTCGCATGGTTGCCAACTCGCTGCTGGACACGCGCGTGGAACTGCAGACAGGCAGGGCGGTGCTCGAATGCGCGGAGATTCTGAAGGGCAACGAGGTCACGCTGCTGGTCGGCGGGAAGCCCGTTTCCTTCGCCAGGAACGGGATCTATGAGGCCACTGCGGAGCCGCCAGCGGTGCGCGTTTACAAGGGCGAGGCGATGGTGCTCGCCGACGGGAAGGCGATGGTCGTCAAGCGGGGGCACGAAGCGCTTCTGGGCGATGTGGTTACCGCGCAGAAGTTCGATGACAACGCCACCGACGATCTGTACAACTGGAGCTCGCGGCGCTCGGGCTACCTGGCCCTTGCCAATGTCTCCGCGGCCAGCGCCATGAGCAACGGCTACAGCGGCTATGGCTACGCCGGTGGCGGGTGGGCGTGGAATCCGTGGTTCGGAATGTTCACCATGGTTCCGATGAGCGGCATGTTGTGGAGCCCGTTCGGCTACGGTTTCTACAGTCCGTTCAGCGTGTATGGGGCTTACCCGTACTACTATGGCTACGGCGGCAGTTACGGTGGAGGCTCGGGGGCCGGGACCTACAACGGGCGGCCTGTTACCCAGTCCGGCAGCGCGAGCTCCGGCGGGACCGCGGTGTCGTCCGGGCGGCTGGGCGACTCCTCCGGCGGATCGAGTGGCGGCGGTGGCGGGCGCAGCATCGGCGGCGGTGGCAGCAGCGGCGGCCGCGGACGCTAACGCCGGCCACAAGAATCTTCGCAGCCAAAGTGGGGCAGGCTCTCAGCCTGCGGGGGTCCCCGACCCGCCGTGTCCATAAATTGCGCCATGGGCGATCTGCGAGCGTTTATCGCGGCAAATGGCGCCGCACCCTCTTCAGCCCGTGTGATCCGGCCTTTTTCGTGATACGCTGCTGACATCAGGAAAATTCATGGCAAAGACAATCGAATTCATCGCGGCTTTGTGTCTTTTTCTGATGACCGCGCGCGCCGCTACCGTCAGCGGCACGGTAAAGGACCCCAGCGGGGCGGTTATCCCCGGGGCGCGCGTTATGCTGACCGGCACGCCGGGCGCGGAGGCGAAGACTTGCCTCACCGGCCCGGATGGACAATTCCGCTTCGCCGCCGTCAACCCGGGCAACTACATCCTGCGCATCGAGCACGACGGCTTCGAGCCACTGGAGCAACAAGTCGGCGTTGCCGGTCAGGACGTGACGCTCGCGCTCTCGCTCAGGATTGCCGCGCAACAGGCCGAGGTGGAGGTGGAAGGCGGCCGCTCGCGGCTGGCCAATGCCGATCCGAATTATCGTGCCCTGCGCGACAATCAGCCGCTGAAAACGTGGCGCGTCGAGAACGTCGTCCTGAAGCGTGACACAGGCACGCTGACCCTCCGCGACGGCACGGTCAGTTTCCTGCCCCCGGTGCTCGGCCGCACCGCTGTCGGCGTCTTCACCGGCGACGGCCATTTTCACATGGACCCGGTTCTGGCCATGGAGAAGGCCCACCTCGAGCTGATCACCGGCGCGCGCGCCGTCGACGAAGACTTCGAATCGGTTCTGCTGGCGTTCACGGACGGCACCTTCGAGGAGATCACCCGGCAGGCCCAGGCGGTGGAACCCTCCGCGAAAGACGGCGCGGCGCTGCGCGACTTCCACCATGAGCTGCGCCACCGCACGGAGGAACCGCGCAGCATGACGGAAGAAATGTTCGCCGGCGAAAGCGTGCCCAACGTGGAAGCGGGGCTGCTGGCCGAACTCTACAATCCAAAATACGCAGGCTCATTTTCCGCGTATATCCACGGCCGCAAGCACGCGCACCTGCGTTTTCTGGTAGATTCGCGGGGCGCAATTCCCGGGCTGTCCCCCGAAGAGGTGGCCCTGATCAATCTCGATCCGGGGGGCACCGAGGATGGCATCTGGTATCTTAGTCACTTCGAGCCGGAGTGGCGCAGCGGCCTTGCCTCGTCCTCGGAAGATCGGCGCGCCATCGCCGTGGAGCACTACCGCATCGAGACCGTTCTGGGCAAACACGACCGGCTCGCCGCCATCGCCGACATTCGCTTTCACCCGCTGCGCGACGGGGATCGCGTCATCGACTTCGCTCTGTTGCCCAACCTTCGCGTTGCCCGAGTCAGCATGGACGGCAAGGAAATCGGCTTCATTCAGGAGAGCCGGCGCGAGGACGGCTCCTTTTTCGCGATCATGCCCGAAGCCATTGCCAGAGGCCGCGCCTACACCATCCGCGTCGAGTACGACGGCAACAAGGTGGTGCGCAATGAGGGCCGGGGCAACTACGCTGTGGGCGCGCGAACGTGCTGGTATCCCGCCTCCGCCGCCTTCCACGACCGCGCCACTTACGATCTGCTGTTCCGCGTGCCCAGGGGCTTCACCCTGGTCAGCGTCGGCAATCTGGTGAGCCAGTCGCGCGACGGCGATTTCGACGTGACCGAGTGGAAGTCCGACGTCCCCCTCGCGGTGGCCGGCTTCAATTACGGCGAGTTCAAGGAGAAAGAGCGACGGGACGAACAGACGAAGTACGACTTCGAGGCTTACGCCACCGAGGAGGTTCCCGACTATCTCCACTTCGCGGCCCAGCACATGAGTCTGACACCGGCCGCGCTGGCCGACTCTGCCATCGTGGATGGCATGAACGCCATCCGGGTTTATCAGATCTGGTTCGGTCCCGCGCCCTACGGACACCTCGCCATCACCCAGCAACCCCAGCCTTTCTTCGGGCAGTCGTGGCCCGGCCTCGTGTATCTCCCGCTCACGGCGTTTCTCGATGCCACCCAGCGGTGGGCACTGCTGGGCGGGAACGCGTTTCGTTTTGCCAACTTCATTCAGGAGGTAACTCCCCACGAAGTCTCTCATCAATGGTGGGGTCACATGGTGGGATGGGCCTCCCTGCACGACCAGTGGCTTTCGGAAGGCTTCGCCGATTTCTCCGCCGGCCTTTTTCTCCAGATGACGAACCCGAAGCCCGACCAGTATCTTCATTACCTCGAACGGGCCCAGAAGCAGCTCGTGGACAAGAATCAGTACGGCAAACGCGTCAACGGCGCCGGTCCTTTATGGCTCGGTCTTCGTCTCGATACCTTCAAAACCGAGGGCGCCTACAACAACATCGTGTATGCCAAGGGCGCGTTCGTCCTGCACATGCTGCGTTACCTGATGCAGGATCCGAAAACCGGAGACAAAGACTTCATCGACATGATGCACGATTTCGTCGCCACGTACACCAATCGCAATGCCAGCACCGAGGATTTCAAGGCCATGGTTGAGAAACACATGAAACCAGCGTGGGATCTCGACGGAAACGGGCGAATGGACTGGTTCTTCCACGAGTGGGTCTACCAAACGGACCTGCCGAGCTATCGCCTGGATTACTCGCTGGCGCCCGCCGAAGGCGGTAAGGTGATGTTAACGGCCACGGTCACGCAGTCCGATGTAAGTGCCGCGTTCAAAATGCGCATACCGGTCTATGCCGAGTTCGATGGACATATGACGCGCCTCGGGTGGGTACCGGTGACGGGGTCCGCCACCACGAAAGAGTTCAAGGTGAAGCTGCCGAAAAAGCCAAAGCGAGTGGTCTTGTGCGCGTACTATGACGTGCTGGCCTCTTCCATCACCAACCATCTGAACTAAGTTGGGAGGTCGCTCACAGGCTGAAGCCTGTGCCACCATCTGCTGACAAGCTTCTGATAAAAAGGTGGCACAGACTTTAGTCTGTGTCAGGCGAGTTACTTCAGCTCTTTCTCGAAAAACTCCGTCATCGTTTCGTATAAGTGCCGGCGCGCCGGCCCCCAGACCCCGTGCGTTTTCTGCGGGTACGGGACGATGGAAAACCGCTTGTCCGCCGCCTCCAGCGCCGCCGCCATCTGCAGTGTGTTCTGAAACAGCACGTTGTCTTCCTCTATGTTATGGACAATCAGCAGCGGGCCCTTCAGCTTGTCAGCCCAGGTAACAGGCGAGCTGTCGCGATAACCGTCTTCGTTCTCTGACGGCAGGCCAAGATATCGCTCGGTGTAAATGGTGTCGTAGTCGCGCCAGTTGGAGACCGGCGCGCCGGCGAACCCCGCGTGAAACAGCTCTGGCGCGTTAAGCAGGCAGTCCAGCGTCATGTAACCGCCGTAGCTCCATCCGCTTACGCCGATCCGCGCCGGATCGACGAAGCCCATGGAAATCAGGTGACGTACACCTGTTTTCTGGTCCTCCAGCTCCGTTCTGCCGAAGCGCCGGAACAGCGGCGTCTCAAACGCATGACCTCGGCCGGCCGTGCCGCGGTTGTCCAGCTCCCAGATCACGAACCCGCGCTGGGCCATCACCTGCTCCCACGTCGCCCCCGCCCACACATTCCTGACCGATTGGACGCCCGGTCCTCCATAGACCGTCACAATGGCCGGGTACTTTCGATCCGCGCGGAACCCGGCAGGGCGAACAACTTGCGCGTACAGTGTCGTCCCGTCATCGGCCTTGAATTGCACGAATTCCGAAGGCAGTAACTGATACGTGTCTTCGACGCTGCGATCCGGCTCGCGAAAAACGGCGATCTGCTTCCCATCGGCCGCGTGGATGGTTGTTGTTGGCGGGGTGGTGAGGTTCGAGAACGACTCGGTGTAATAGTCGGCCTCGGGAGACATGGTAATGGTCCGCACGCCGTAGTTCGCGGAGAGGCGTGACTTATTCGCGCCATCAAACCCGACTCGCCAGAGTTGATTCTCCAGCGGGCTGCCCTCGTTCGAGACATAGTAGATCAGCTTGTGCGCCTCGTCGACGCCGGCGATGCTTTCCACTTCCCAATCGCCCTCGGTCAACCGCGCGCGTTCCTGGCCGTCCACGGAGTAAAGCCAGAGATGGCGGCGACCGTCGCGCTCGCTCGACCACAGGAATTCGTCCGAGCCGCGCAGGAAGCGGTAGACGTCGCTGATATTGATCCAGTACTTGTCGGCTTCGGTGAGCACGGTGTGGCTTGCGCCGGTGGCGGCATCGGCGACCAGCAGATCGAGGCGGCTCTGAATCCGGTTGGCCCGCTGCACGGCGACGCGACGGGAATCGCGCAGCCAGTCGACGCGCGCAATCAGAGCATCGCTGGTGTCGCCGAGGTCCAGCCAGAGCGTCCGCGGCTCGGCGCCCTCCGCCGGGACAACGCCGACGCGAACCACGGCGTTCGGCGTGCCCGCCTGCGGATAACGCTGCGGTTCGTACAGCGCGCGCAGCGCGGTGAGCTGCGTCTGCGGGTAGACGAACTCGTGCGCCACGTCAAACTGCATGTAGGCGATCTTGCGGCTGTCCGGAGACCACCAATACGCCGTTCCGAGATCCAGTTCCTCCGGGTACACCCAGTCCAGCTGGCCGTTCAGCAGCGTGGCGGAGCCGTCGCGCGTCAGTTGCGTAATCCGCTTCGTGGCGATCTCCAGCGCGTACAAATCGTGCCCGCGGCGGAAGGCCACGCGAGCGCCGTCGGGGGAGAGTTTCGGGTCCGCCTCGGTTTCGGCCGTGGCGGTCAACTGCTCGGCTTTGCGCGTGGAAAAGCGCCACAGGAACAGGTCGCCTTTGACCGCCAGGAGCAGCTCCTGGCCCGACGACGACCATTGGATGGGTTCCTCGCGCACGCGGCGGTTCTGCCAACCGAAGACCGCGGCGGGCGGCGGCTCCACCGCCAGCTTTTCGAGCGGCTCGAGCGAGAGCAGTTCCTTGTCGGAGCGCGACGGAACATCGTACAGGTAGACTCGATTGTCCTTCTCGTGCGCGAAGCGCCGGCCGTCCGGCGCCCAGATCGCCGGTTCGGCCCGGTCGTGGTGTGCTTCCACAATCGCGTCGATGGTGAGGGGTTTCTTCGCTGCCCACAGCAGACCGGCCGTCGCAATCGAGCAGATCGCGGAAATGCGAAACACACCCGAGACAAGAGTCATAGATTGTGATTCTATCGCGAAGCAGGATCGGTTACACTGGACCACGCACCATTTCACTTGGGAGACGGTTCATGACAAAGCGCGTTCTTCTCGCGGGCCTGCTGGGCGGCATCGCGATGTTTGTGTGGGCCTCGCTGGCCCACATGGTTCTGGGACTGGACTCCGTCGGGATGAAGGAAATCCCGAACGAGCAGGCCATCCTGGGGGCGTTGCAGACGGGGTTGGGCAACAGCACCGGTCTGTACTTCTTTCCGGCCATGGGGCGCGAGGGCATGGCGGGGTACCAGAGTAAGCTGGATCGCAATCCCTCCGGACTGCTCATTTATCATCCGGCAGGCGCCAAAGCGATGGAGACCGGACAGCTCGTTACCGAGTTTCTGACGGAATTGGTCGAGGCGCTGCTGGCGGTCTTTCTGCTTTCGCGTACCGGTCTTGCGGGCTTCGTGTCCCGGGTTGGCTTCGTGACGCTCATTGGCATCCTGGCGTCCATCGCTACCAATGTTCCCTACTGGAACTGGTACGGTTACCCGGCGAATTACACGGCTGCGTATATGTTCACGCAGATCGTGAATTTCCTGCTGGTGGGCCTGGTGGCGGCGCTGGTGATGAGGCCGAGAGCGGCTGCGTGACCGACCCCCTCTGCTAAGGCAGCGTAAATAAATAACATTTACAAGTGCCGCCCTGATGTGTTATCACGGTGGGCATGGACACTGATGCCCAACTCGCCCAGTACTTTGCTGGCATGTGGCCGCATCTGGACGAA
>Ga0326728_10004217_pt1 | contig 43089 bp, 34 predicted proteins | sample MB3enrmetagenome_FD_207602 | JGI IMG/M metagenome (GOLD analysis project Ga0326728, IMG submission 207602) | Lab enriched peat soil microbial communities from McLean, Ithaca, NY, United States - MB31MN | ecosystem: Environmental > Terrestrial > Soil > Wetlands > Peat | place: USA: New York...
TTGACCGGCAGTTCTCCGTCAACGAACGGAAGCAGGGCATCTTCGGGAACATGCCAGGTTCCCGGAGGCCAATTTGTGCCAAAGAACTTGCTCATGGGAGTTCCCTCATCAGCTTCCTGATGCCCCGCCGTAACGATTGGGCCACGTTGGGGACACTGAGCCCGAGAATCTCGGCGATCTCCCGGTAGCGGAAGCCTTCTACTCTCAAGACCAAGCACTCACGTTGATGCCGCGAGAGTTGTTGGATGGCCAGATCCATGCGCTCTTGCTGGAGAACGGCCTGCTCGGGATCCGGAAGCCTGGCCTCGAGCCGCAGGCGAAGCCCGACCACCGTGGCTGACTCCTCGCTGTTAACGAATCTTCTTCGCGTTTTCTCGTTCAACGCCAAATTGCGCGCGACTCGGAAGACCCAAGGACGAACACTGTTGATGACTTTCCTGTCGCGAAGGCAGCAGTAGAGACGCAAGAACGTCTCCTGGGTTATCTCTTCCGCTACCGAGGGATCCTGAATCACGGCCACCAAATAGCGATAGACGGAGTCCCGCAATTGCTTGAACAGCTCGGTAACCTCGCGCTCCAACGTTGCCGCCCCCTGCCCAAGGCAATCGACTTTGACCGCCGAGTCGAATCCCGGGTCCGAGCGGGGTTCGATCTGTAGACTGAGGATATTGCTCGACGCTGGACCTCGCGCGGCAGCAGGCGGCTCCCCGAGGGTGTCCATACCCTTATAAGCCATCGTTAAGGACAACCACTGTGCCAGACTCTCAACTCCGACTGCGCGAACCACCCTGGCGCCCCATCGGCGCAGAGAGCGGTTTTGATTCATGCGCCGACAGTTTACCGCAATAATTCCCGGGTTACCCCATCAGCGTCACTAACAATGACAATCCAGGTCCGATTTTTGTTACACCCAGAACCTGCATAATCTTTGGCTGGACACCGGGGCTGCCCGAGATGGAAATATAGCCCTCTCCCTTGGAAGGTGTGAAAAAATCACGCTGTAGGGGCGGCCCTTGTGGCCGCCCTGGGGCGACCACAAGGGTTGCGCCTACAACGCCCTGCAAAACATGGTTTTTTCACACCTTCTTAGTAAGGAGGGGGTAGGGGGTGGTTGTTGTAACTCAGCTTTCAGCCTTAAGCAGCCAGCAAACCTAAGAGTGGGCTGAGAGCTGATAGCTGACGGCTGACAGCTTCATTCATACCTCAGCGCCACCATCGGATCGACCTTCGTGGCCCGGCGCGCGGGGATGTAGCTAGCGAGGAGCGCCACGGCGGACAGAATCAACGAGACGCCGATCAAGGTGAGTGGGTCGGTGGGTTTGACGGCGTAGAGCATGCTCGACAAGAAGCGAGTCAACAGGAGCGCGCCGCCAATGCCGACGCACACACCCATGAGCGCGAGTTTGGCTCCTTGGCGGATAACCATGCGGAGCAAGTCTCGCCGCTCCGCTCCCAGCGCCATGCGAATGCCGAATTCGTGAACTCGCTGGGTACAGAAGTAGCTGACCACACCGTAGATTCCGACTGCGGCAAGGACTAATGCGAGCATCGCGAACAGCCCGAGCAGCATCATTTGGAATCGCCGAGGCGCCACCAAGCCTGCGATGACCTCGTCCATGGTCGTGACCTCGGACAAGGGTTGATTCCTATCAATGCCTTCCACCGCTTTCCGAACCGGCGCCACCAGCGCCTGTGGACTGCCTGGAGTTCGAAGCACAAAGGCCATGCTAAAAGAGGGTTGCTGAAGGTACGGCACAAAGATTTCGGGGATGGCCTCCTGTTCGAGAGCGTGGTCCCTTGTGTCCACAACCACGCCCACTACTGCCGACCAAGGGGCGGGCGGCGGGCCGAAGCTGATCTGCTGTGCCAGCGGATCGCGGGCCTTAAAAACCATCCGCGCAAACGACTCGTTTACGATGACCACGCCCTTGGCGCCGCCGGCGTCGGCCTCGCCGAAAGCACGTCCCTTCAGTAAACGAATCCGCATCACGCGGAAGTAATCCGGGCTAACGGCAGTGATGGGGATCGGTTGCGGAGGGCGAAAGTTCTCTGCGCCCCGGACGTTGAGCATCAAGGTGGTATTGTTAAAGTCCCGCAGCGGGTAGCGTGTCGTCAATGCCGCGTCTTTGACGCCGGGCAGATTCCGGATTCGTTCTAGGGCGTCGTGGAAGAAGGCCGCAAACTGCCGCTCGTTGGAGTTGCTCGTCCAAGGCCGCTCGACGGTGGCGATCAGAAGGCCGTGGGGATCATAGCCGAGTTCAACCTGCGTAAGACGCAGAAAACTCCGCGCCAGAAGGCCGGCCCCGGCAAGCAGAATCAGCGACAAAGCGATTTCGCCGGCCGCCAGCAGGGCGCGGAGGCGGTGGGTTGCGGGACCGGCGCTCGCCTGCACCCCCCCTTCTTTGAGCGCTCCGCTCACGTCGGTTCGGGAGGCGATAAAGGCGGGAACGAAACCGAACACCAAAACAGCTAGCACGGCGATGGCGGCGGAAAAGGCGAGGACTCGCAGATCAAGGTGGATCTCCGACGAAAGATTGGGAGGGATGAGTTGCTCGAGGATTTTCGTGCCCGACAGTCCTACCAGAATCCCCAGCAGGCCGCCGGCGGCGGCAATCAGCAAGCCTTCCGTAAGCAATTGGCGGACGAGCCGCAAACGCCACGCTCCCAGCGCCGCCCGCACAGCCATCTCCTTCCCTCGAAGCACGCCGCGCGAAAGCAGCAGGTTGGCGACGTTCGCGCAAGCGATCAAGAGGACGAACCCGACCACCCCTAGAAGAATCAGCAGAAGCGCGCGCACGTTTCGGACAAGTAGCGCGTGAAGCGGGATCACTTCTACACGCTCGTGCGCCCGGAATGGCGCGGCTTCCGGTGGGTATTCCCGGTCCATTTGCTGGGTGACGAGTTGCAGGTCGGATTGCGCCCGGCCAACATTGACACCAGGCTTCAGGCGCGCGATGACCGTCAGGATATTCCATCGCGGAGAACGAGGAGAAAACTCGTCAGTATCAAGTGCCAGAGGGATCCAGAAATCCGCAGCGGGGTAACGCAGGTTTGCCGGCAGGACGCCGACAACTGTGAAAGTATCGTCGTCAAGCCGCACGTTCTTCCCAACCATGTGGGGATCAGATCCAAATCGGCTGCGCCACAGCGCCTCGTTGAGAAGCGCCACGTGGCGCTGGGCCTCCTTGCTTTCCGACGGCAGGAACGTGCGCCCGGCAATCGGCTGAACACCCAACATGGGGAAAAATCCCGCGGTTACATTGGTCACGCGGACGCGCGTCGGCTCGCCGGCCCCAGTAAGATTTGCTCCTACACCTCCGCCGAATGCGCCGATTTGCTGGAAAACTTGGTTGCGATTCATCCAGGCGGTAAAGTCAGGGCTGATGACGACCGAGGCGCCGCGAGTGGACGGAAAACGTTCCGTGGCCCACACCAAGCTCGCGGGATCCCTGAAAGGTAAGGGCCGCAGCAGGACCGTGTCAACCACACTGAAGATCGCGGTGTTGGCGCCGATCCCCAAGGCAAGGGTGAGAATCGCCACCGCCGCGAAGCCGCGGTTCCTTGCCAGCATCCGAAGCCCGTAATGGAGGTCTTGAATGAAGTTCTCGATATCGTTTACGCGGCGCATATCGCGGCACTCCTCTTTGATTTGCTCGACGCCACCAAGCTCTCGTAGGGCCGCATAACGGGCTTCTTCCCGCGTCATTCCTTTTGCGACGTTTTCCTCAGTCAGCTTCTCGAGGTGAAACCGGAGCTCGTCACTCAGCTCCTGTTCGACACGCCGGCGCTTGAACAGCGAGCGGAATCGCAGCGGGAGTTTGTAGAGGTAGCGCATCTTAGTTATCAGTCCTCAGTTATCAGTTCTCAGTGGCCGCCAGTCGCCGACTAAGGCCGCGCGCCGGCTGTGGCGATGTCGAGCGCGGGTTCTAACTGACAACTGAAGACTGATGACTGAGAACTTCAGGATGTTTCCAACACCAGCCCGATGGCGGCGGAGAGCTTCTTCCAGTGGGCTTGCTCCTTCTCCAAGTACTTCTGTCCGGCCGAGGTTAAGGAATAGAACTTGGCGTGGCGGTTGTTGTCGGACTCACCCCACTTCGCCTTGATCCAGCCGCTTTGCTCGAGGCGATGCAGGGCGGGGTAGAGCGCTCCCTGGTTCACCTGGAGCACTTCTTTGGACACTTGGCGAATGCGTTGCGCGATGCCCCAGCCGTGCATGGGCTCGAGAGCAATGGTCTTGAGGATGAGGACGTCTAAAGTGCCTTGCACAAGGTCTGTCGGTTTGCTCATGGTTCCCTTACTCCTCTCAGTTATCGACAACAGATTACAGAATCTCCTGTCAATAGTCAAGGGGAAGAGTGAAAATCGTAGCATGCAATGGGTCTTTGCCCTCTCCCCAAGGGAGAGGGCTATTAGACAACAAGCGGTCCGTGGGCGGCGGGCACAAAGAGCGTGCCCTTGCCCACGGCTACTCAATTTGAACCCCTTCGGGGTTCCGCGGTCCAAGGTTCAAAGCAAAGTCACGGTGTAGAAGCGGGCTGGGGCTTCGGGCGGCGAGGCGAGGGCCTTCTTGCCCCCGCCAACTTCAGTCTCTGCCTGGACGTAATAATCCATCAAAGGACCTGCCTCTTGCCAGTTGATTTCGCCGGCATAGGTGCGGCGGCCGGACAGGCTCATGGGAGAAGGATTCCATTGGTCCGAGTCTTTGGCACGGGTAAAGAGAGTAACGCTAGCCACCCGCCCCGCTCCCGGAACCACGGCTGAAATGCGCGCGTGTTCCCCTTTGCGCAGGACCGTTGGACGAGTGGGAACAAAGGCTCGAGGCATTGCCTTTGGGTCGGGCTGCCGCACTTCCGCGAACAATCGCTCGGTTTCGGGTGGCAACTCGCCCAGGAACTCCTTCATCGACGCCCGCAGCCGATACAAAGCCAGCCGTTCGTACTTGTTGTGCATCGAAGCCAGTTGTCCAAGGTCGTTTCTGGTGCTCACAATCTCCTGGTAATCGAGAAAGACCTCCCGAACCAGAGGCGCTATATCGAGCCAGAGTGGCACGCCTTCCGCCGCAATCAGGCCGCGCGCCTCGTCGGCTTTGTTCTGCTTTTTCAATTCACTCGCCTTTTGAAGTTTCTGATTTAGACGGAAGGCCAGCGACCACGACTCCGAATACGGACTGAGGAACTCGACGAAGCGGGTGAGGTAATTGAGGCGCTCGCGCTCCTCCGGACTCGAGGCCGAATCCGTGAGCGCGCGAAGCTGCTGCGCCACCTCGGCCTGCAAATTCTTTACGCTATCGGGGACGTCGTAATCGTTCCAGAACTGGAACGCTTCATCATAGTCACCGGTGTATTCGTGGATTTCGCTATGACCATCTTTCACCTGGCCCGTCCACGAGCACAGGACCAACCGGTCGCGGTCCGTGTTCTCGAGGACCTGCGCCAGTTTGCCGGCGCGCGGTTCCCGTGCCCGGGCCGAAGCAAATGCCTGGAAGAATCTAGTTGGCGTCAGCTCTTTGTTCCACGAGTAGCCCGCCTGAAAACCGGCGTCGATATCCATGATACGATGCCGCCAGTGGATGCCCAACAGGCCCTGGCACCCATATTGTTCCGCCAAGTCCATATCGCGCACGAAGCGCGTGACATGGAACTGAGGCAGCCACATGGCAGGATCATCTTCGAGCCAGGGAATCGGCCAGCGCTCGCGTGAATCGAGTTTTCCATACTCCTCGCTCACGGGGTCCCAACCCAGGTTGTCGTTCAGCGAAGAAAAGATGACGTCTCCCGGCAGCGCCTTATGGAAGTAGGCGAAATGCCGGACCACGCCGCCCCAGCCGGAAATCACCAGGCGCTTTTCAGGGGCGTGGCGCTTCAGGAAATCGTAAGCCTGCTTGAAAGGAGTGACCGAGAGCGGGACGTCCTGCTTTTGGCTGGCCCAGTTCATACCTTCGTCTTCCCACAACCAGACGTAATCCAGGGTGGGATAAGCCTCCAGCAGTCGCCCCAGGCGAGCTTCCAGGATGTCCTTCGCGGCTACCGATTCGGGATCGATGCGTGGCCCTGGGACCTTCGGATCACTCGATGCGTAGTGCGCTTCCGGGGGAATCGCGCGATAGATCTCGTCGGGAACCTGGTAGGGCTCAAACCCCACACCGGTGCGGATGCCAAGCTGTTTGGCATATTGAAAAGCCTCGCCCCAGAGCTTCTGCGCGAGTTCTTCGGCTTCCCAACAACTCCGGGCTTTAGTGGTGGCTTCCGAGCCAAAGACTTCGTCCGCGAAAAAGTCGGCAGCCCCCATTCCGAAACGCGACGTCCGCTCCGGGAGATAGCCCCAACGGTTCGTCGCGCTCGTGTCGGTATAGGCCAGGTGGCCCGCTCCGGCGTATTCAAAGGAGAGGAACGACTCGGCCCACTGGTTCTCGCCCGAGTAGACGTGCACGCCCAGGGTGTTGAACCGCATCCGAACCATGGCCTCGAGGTAAGCGCGCCAATCTTCGCGGTTGTAAATGGTCACGCAATTGAGAAAATCAGGCCAGGGCACCAAGCCGCGTGTGTTGAAGCGTGTCTGCGCGTGCCAGGGATGGCCGACGGGGGGCAGATTGAGGGCCTGTGCCGGCTCCAATGGGTAGACTTCGCCGTCCAACCCAAAGAACGCCCCCTGGCGCTCCAGGAAGTCGAACACGGCGTAGGGAACAGCCTGAGGCGTGGCGCCGGTCAACCGAACCCGAGAAGCCTTGCCGCCTCCGGATTCGTGAGAGATTTCGTAGGCTTCAGGATGTTTAAAGGCTTCTTTCTTGACTGAAAGAGAGAACACGAAGCTGGCCGCCGGCTGTTCACCTCCACCCATGAGAGCCTGTACAGGTTCCCGGGCGAGCCCCAGGTTTCGCAAGCCGCGCGCCAACTCGCAAGACGCCAACTGTTCCGGGAAGCCCGAATGGGGCTCGCGCAAGATCCACACCGTTTCTGTCGATCCGAACTTGGCTTGCATCTTCAGGCCATCGGGATTCAATGCTGCACCGCTCTGGGTCAGACCCGGATTGGCCAGAGCTTCCCCTTTTGCCGACAGGGCTGCATTGGCAATCAGCGGCGCGGCTCCCAAACCGAGAGCGGAGTGGTGAAGGAATTGACGCCGTCCGATGCGTTGAAATGGTTTCATAAAGGCGCTCCTAAGTTCCCCAAAGGATATCTCCCCGCCTCCTAGGCCGTATCGAACAATGCCACGATATTGGCGGGAGGGACGTCGGCTTGAATATTGTGGCCGCCGGAGAAAACATGGCCGCCCCCAGGACCCAAGGCAGTAATCTTCCGCCGTACTTCCCGGGCGACCTCCTCGGGCTTCCCGCGCGGAAGGCTGGTGGTATTCGCAAGGTTCGAATGGAACGAGAGCCGATCACGTCCGCCACACGCCGGGGATGGCCTGCTGGCAATATTGGCATTTATTGTTGTGGATATGCAGCGTTCCCACCGTGTACCCGGTGCGTTCCACAACAATCTTGCGGCACTTGGGGCAATAGGTATTCTCGGCGGGGTGGCCGGGCACGTTGCCGATATACACGTAGTGAAGACCCTCGGCGTCGGCGATAGCTTTGGCGCGCTCGAGCGTTTCAACCGGGGTGGGAGGGAGGTTCTTGAGCAGATATTCGGGGTGGAAGCGCGAGAAGTGGAGCGGAACGTCCGGTCCGAGCTCGGATTTGACCCACTTGGCGAGCGCTTGAAACTCCGGGTCGCCGTCGTTCAAAGTGGGAATCACAAGATAAACGATTTCGCTCCATACTCCGTGCTTGCGGATGGTAACCAGGCAATCGAGCACCGGTTTCAGTTCGCCGTTCACCACTTCCTTGTAGAACTTCTCCGAGTAAGCCTTCAGGTCCACCTTGATGGCGTCGACCTGGCGGCACAATTTCTCCAGAGGCTCTTGTTGTATGTATCCGCCTGTGACCACCACGCTCTTAATGCCCAGCGCGTGGCCCGCGTCGGCGGTATCGGCAACGTATTCGTAAAAGATCACAGGTTCGCTGTAAGTGTAGGCGATGCTGGGGCACTTGTATTGCACGGCCAGCTCCGCTACCTTCTGGGGGGGCGCGTAGCTCGACCGGACCTGTTCGGGGCGGACCTGGGAAATATCCCAGTTTTGGCACATCTTGCAGTTCACATTGCAGCCTGCGGTGGCAATGGAAAAGGCCTCGCTGCCGGGAAGGAAGTGAAAGAACGGCTTCTTCTCGATGGGATCAATGTGGGCCGTCACCACGCGGGAATGCACCAGAGTGTAATAAGTGCCGCCGCGGTTTTCACGCGCGCCGCAATAGCCGCGCTCTCTGTCGTCGATGGCGCAGCCTCGCGGGCAGAGCTTACACTTGATTTTCCGATAGGCCTGCTTATCGTAAAAGCGGGCCTCCTTGATGTATTGCGAGTCGTCGTCCGCACGCGCGGCCGCGAAGATGGGGACAGCATCCTGCCGCCCGATGACGGCCCCGGCACAGGCGGCGAGGCAGGGAAGGGAAGCGGCCTTCAAGAAAGCCCGCCGGTCGAAGCCGAGGCCGCCGGGCTCTGGAACTCGCGCCGCGCGTTGAAGGGCTGAATGGTCACCTACGCCCCAAAGCCGCTTCGGCGACGGGGCGCGTTCGGCCCTGGGTTGGGCGCTCTCATCTACATGCGCCTCTATGAGCCGCAGATCATATTTCGTTGCCATCAGATTTCCACCTTGGAACTCCAGATTCCAAATTCAAAATTCCAGAAGTTGACTCCAATTCCAAGATTCCTGGGATCAGACATCCACCACCTTGATATTTTGCGGATCGTTACTTCCCAGGGCGTGTTGAGGGTCGGCAGCCGTTGCGATGTAAGCCGGCTCGCGCTTCAACTCGGTCAACGATTTCATGCCTGCTTCGGCACGCTTCTTTTCGATGATCTGCCAGCCCGTATAGTCCAGCGCCACCGGATCGCGCCCGACCAGCAAGCCGTTGTACGGCCAAGTCCAGTGAGGCATAAAGGAAGGCCCGCCCTCGTATTGCGCTGTGGTGGCGTCGCAGATGTGAAGGCGGACCTTCTGGCGAATAGGGGGGAGCATGAAAACGTCCGCCACGTAGGGATTGCAAACGTTCAGGTGGTATTTGTTCGGGTTATGGATGGCGCCAAACATGCTCTTCAACGCAATGGTCACGCCGGCGATGCCGTGGTCCTTGAGTACGGGTAGGTTGATGACCGCGTCGCAAACTTGGGTGAGCGTCCTCGAGAGCAGACTTCCCACGCTTCCATAAACGGCCAGTTCATCCTCGAATCCCAAAGTGTCGTTTCCGAAGCAGCGAATTCCTGAGCCGCGCTCGACGATCTTGAAGTGCGCGCTTTCCAGGTCCGCATTCAGCCTGTCCCAAATGACGATTTCCTTGATGCCGGCTTGCTGCAGGCGCTCGCATATGGCGTTCACCAACTCCGGGCGCGTGCAGTTTCCCCTGCCCGCCAGGCAGTTTACCTTGAGCCCGACCACTTCGCCGGGACGCACAACCTTGCCCCAGGCCTCGAGGGGAGAATCGCAGTCGTATAAAGCTTCCATAGCTCGATCCAGGCAATTGAGGAGCCGGGCGGAGTCTAAACTGGTCGGGGTGGACCTGAGATTGGAGTCGCGGGAGATGACCAGGCGCGATTGGGAAGGAGCCGCACCAAACGCCTTCCGGGCGCCAAGCCAGCTCTGAGCCCCGCCGGCCAGCAGGGCGCCGCCGAGCGTGACACTTCTCCTGAGAAAAGTACGCCGAGATGCGTTACGGGCTTGTGGATACATGGTTCTAGCGCGAGTCTTCTTCAGGCGAGGGAGCCGGGGGTTTTCCGCCCAGTTGGACGTCCTCACGTAATTATTGTAGCACTTTGGAAGCCAAACCTACCTTCAACCTTGAAGGCGCGCGCACAAGATTTGCATGGCGGCGTGCAAAAGGATCATGTGGACGTCTTCGGCCTTTTGCATGTCGTGCACGGGAGCGAGGATAGGGGTGCGTACCGCGCCGGCCAGTTTTCCGCCATCGAAGCCGCACAGGCCAACCGTGTGAGCACCAATGCTATTCGCGTAAGCGATGGCCTTGAGAACGTTAGGAGAGTTGCCGCTTCCGGAAATGCCCACGACCAAGTCGCCGGGACGAAGGAAATTCCTCAACTGCTCGACGAAGACATCCTCATAGGAGACATCGTTGGCATAGGCTGTAATCGTGGCGAGGTTATCGTTCAGAGAGATCACGCGAAAACGCTTCTGGCGACCGTAGGAAACCCCTTTATTGAGATCGCAGGCGAAGTGGGAAGCATTTGACCCGCTGCCTCCGTTGCCCATGAAAAAAACCTGGCGTCCGTCCTGATACGCGTTCTCGAGGAGCTGTGCAAACTCTTCGAATCGCTCCGCAGATACGTTCTCGAGGGCCTTGCTCAAGGCCGTGCAGTAATTGACGAGGTGTTCACGAATCATGTCTGCTCCCATACCGGTTCAACGGAATATTGATGAACCCGCGGGTGGCGCATCATTGCTATTCATGTATGCGCCACAAGTCCCCAGGGCAGAAAAGGGGCGCATGCATAACGGGCACTGCATGCGCCACCCGCGGGATCAAAATGACAACGTTAACAAACGTTTTTTCTCATCCTCATAAGGAATTATAACATCCCTCTTTGCTGCGCAGTCGCTCATGCCGCCAGCGGCGCCCAGAAACCATGAAAATGCGCCTGCGGCGCAAGCATTTTCAAAGCAGGAATGCTGCCGCGGCAAGCAAGCTGGGGACGGTGACGCGAGGGGCATGTGGCCGTTTTTCCAAGGCGGCCGGGGGCGTGTCGGAAACCATGATCGCGGGACAGCCAACTGCCCGGGCTGCCAGCAGATCGCTCTCGGCGTCGCCAATGAAGAAGGTGTCCTCAAAGGCAAAGTGATGCTCGGCCTGCGCGCGCAGCAGCAGGCCCGGCTTAGGTTTTCTGCACGGGCAGTCCTCCTGCGCGCGGTGAGTGCAATAGTAAACCCCGTGTATGCGTCCCCCTTGCGCTTCCACCTCGGCGATGAACTTGCGGGTTATTTCCTCCAGGTCAGCGGCACTCATCAGGCCCTTGCCCACTCCCTGCTGGTTGGAGACAACGATGGCGTGGTAGTCCTTCTCGTGCAAAAGGCGAAGTGCATCGAGGACGCCGGGCAGGAAAACGAACTTCTCCCAGCAGGTAACATAGCCACCGACGATGCGCTGGTTGATCACTCCGTCGCGGTCAAGCAGGACAAATCCGGGCATTGCCAACCCCTCTTCTCTCGATCGCGATATTGTTTTGTAGCGGCGGGCTCTTGCCCGGCAATGTGCGACCAACGACTGATGCCCGCCTAAAGGCGGCCTCTACGTTTGCCGGCCTTCCCGAAGGAGGTAGCGGGCCAGCGCATCCTGCCAGGGCGGGAGGAGGCCAAGTCCTTCGCTTTCGAGTCGCGAGTGGGCAAGCCGTGAATTGCGCGGCCGCAGCGCCCGACGGTCAGACGCCGAAGTAGGAATAGCCAAGAGCGGAACGTGGTTCAAGCCTGCCTGCCGGAGGATCTCTCGGGCAAACTCGAACCAGGAGCAATAACCACGGTTCGTCACGTGATAGACGCCGGGATTTCCTGTCATCACGATCTCTTCCAGTTTCTCGGCCAGATCCAAGGTGTAGGTCGGCGCTCCAAACTGGTCGTCCACCACGCGCAGTGAGTTTCCCTCCCGGGCACGCTGCAAAATGGTGCGAACGAAATTCTTGCCCCAAGGGCCGAAGAGCCAGGATGTCCTGACAATCCAGGCGGCCGTGAGTATTTCCGAGACATGTCTTTCGCCTTCGAGCTTGCTCCGGCCGTACACGTTAAGCGGGTTGGGGAGATCATCCTCGGTGTAGGGGGTTGGTTTGCGGCCGTCGAAGACGTAGTCGGTGCTGAGATAGAGCATGGGGAGGGAAGCGTCGCGACATGCCAGAGCGACATTGCGAGTGCCTTCCGCGTTCACCCGGAAGGCGAGGTCGGGAAGATGTTCGCAGTCGTCCACGGCGGTAAAGGCAGCCGTGTGGATCACCGCGTCGAGCTTGGCGCTTTTGAAAACTCGTTGCACAAGGCCGAGGTCGGTGATGTCGACCTCCGGTAGATCCGCAGCGAGCACCTCATGGCGAGCTCGGAGGTGAGCCGAAAGGTCCCGGCCCAACATCCCGTTGCTTCCGGTAATCAAGATTCGCATAACCCCAGGCAGCGCTAAAGTTGAGCGAGAGATTTTCCCCGGTTCTCGTAAAATCTCCGGTAGTAATCCCGATACTCGCCGCTCTTGGTTTTTTGCACCCATTCGGTATGGCTGCGGTACCACTCGACAGTCCGCACCAGCCCTTCCTCGAACGTCACGGTGGGTTTCCAATCCAATTCCGTGCCAATTTTGCTGCTGTTAAGCGCGTAGCGGCGATCGTGTCCGGGGCGGTCTTCCACGAACTTGATCTGATCTTCGGACTTGTGCAGGATTTGCAACAGCCTGCGCACAACACGCAAGTTCGTCAAGGCCTGCCCATAACCGATGTTATAGGTTTCCCCGGGACGCCCCGCCTGAAGGACTCGATCGAGCGCGCGGCAGTGGTCCTCGACAAAAATCCAGTCGCGCTCATTCAGGCCGTCGCCGTATACCGGAAGCGGCTTGCCTTCAAGAGCGTTGGTGATCATCAAGGGGAGGAGCTTCTCCGGGAATTGGTAAGGTCCGTAATTATTCGAGGAGCGCGTGAGGAGGGCGGGAAAACGGTAGGTCTGCCAGAAGCTTCTGACCAGCAGATCCGAAGCCGCCTTACTTGCCGCGTAGGGGCTATTGGGCCGGAGTGGAGCCGATTCATCGGAAGATTCTCCCGGAGCAAGAGTTCCATACACTTCATCGGTGGAGACATGCAGGAAGCGAGAGATTCTGGCGCGCCTCGAGGCCTCGAGGAGCGTACAAGTGCCCTGAACGTTGGTGCGGACAAACTCGCGCGCGTCGGCGATGCTCCGGTCGACATGACTTTCCGCGGCAAAATGCACAACCGCGTCGATTGGCTGAGTCAGGACGTCCTTTACGGCCTCAGCATCACAAATATCTCCCAGGATGAATTGGTAGCCGGGGTGCGATTGCAGGTCCGAAAGGTTGTCCAGATTTCCCGCATAGGTCAGCTTATCAAGATTCACTACCGCGCTTTCAGGATAGGTGCTGAGGAAGTGACGGATAAAATTGGAGCCGATAAAGCCGGCGCCGCCCGTGACGAGAATCTTCATGTTTCGCACTCCAAGGCGACTGCGGGATCGGAATGGCATCCTTCTTAGAGGTTCTTCAGTGTCCTGCTAAGAGATTTTATTCGCTCCGCCTTGGGCGACCAAGTTGGTAGCTCGCAACAGAGAATCGAATGTCCCCGCATCCGTCCACCAGCCTTCCAGCATACTATGGGTGAGAGTTCCGTCGGCCAGGTACTGGTTGTTGACGTCGGTGATTTCGAATTCTCCCCTGGCTGAAGGCTGCAGCTTTCGAATGCGATCGAAGACGGTGGCATCGTACATGTAAATGCCGATCACTGCGTAGGGGGATTTTGGCTCCTGGGGTTTTTCCTCAATGCGAACGATTCGGCCTCCTTCAAAAACCGGCACACCGAAGCGCTGCGGGTCAGCAACCTCCTTCAGAAGGATGTGGGCGCCACTCTCTTGCCGTTTGAACTGCGCGCAAGCCGCGATAATATTCGTCTCGATGAGATTGTCGCCAAGAATGACGCAGATCTTGTCGCCACCCGCAAAATACTCCGCCAAGCGCAAGGCGTCCGCAATGCCCCCTTCCCCCTGCTGGTAGGTGTAGTTGATATGCTGAAGGCCAAAGTCTTTTCCATTGCCCAAAAGGCGCAGGAAATCACCTGCATCCTGCCCTCCCGTCACCACGAGAATGTCCCTGATCCCCGCGTTGACCAGAGTCTGGATGGGGAAAAAAATCATGGGACGGTCGTACACCGGCAGAAGGTGTTTGTTGGTGACGCGCGTGAGAGGAAACAACCGAGAGCCGATTCCACCCGCCAGGATGACACCCTTCATGTTGTTGCACTCCAGGATGCGGCTGTGGAACGGGTGGCTTTGGAACCGAGGCCCAGCACGACCGCAAAGAGCAAAGCGTTGGCAGGGACTTGCAAATTAAAGTCCATGGCGGAGTGGACTAACAAGGCCGCGGCGCTTCCCACACAAGCCAGCAGAACTGAGCGACGGTAAGGATTTCTCGCTTCCGCGTAAGCGACGATCATCTTGAGCAGCAGGACGATGATGGGAATGAATAGCAAAACCGCGCCGACAATCCCTGTTTCGGCGGCCACCTCGAGATAGTCGTTATGGGCGTGGTCGACAAGCAGATCGAGTAAAGAAGTCTGATAGCGGCGAAAAGCGATCGGAAATGTTCCTAGCCCTGTACCCACGACGGGGTAATCCCTGAGGATTCCGCCCGCCTGTTTCCAGATAGACGTGCGCGCATAAGGGTTTTCAATGCTCGAGGGCGTGACCGCCTCAAATCGTTTGATCACGGGGTCAAGTCCAATCCAAATAGCGTAAGTCATCGAACAGGCGATAACAACTAAGGTGATAACCATCCAGGCGCGGCGTCCTTCTCCCAGCAGGCCCAATAAACCCATGAGAATGAGACTCACCAAAACTGAAAAAATGCCCATGCGCGAGCGGGAAAAGACCACCGCAAGGAGCAGCAGGATCACGATGAACGCATAGAAGAAAATTCGGGGATCAAGCGAGTTCCCGCCCGCGCGCCCGCGACGGAAGCTCGGGCCCGACCTCGATTGGAGATTGTAAAACACCATCATCGCCGCAAACGGGATTACAAGTTCCAGGAAACCTGCAAAATGATTGTGGTTGATGTAGGTGCCGGTGGCGTCATCGGTGTAGAATTGCTTCGTAAAGCCAAGAATCTTCTGGTAGCCGGTCAAATACTGAATAATCCCGTAGCCTGCTTCGAGCGATCCCAGCACGATCAATCCGGGCGCCAGGACGCTCCTGCCCTCCCGCGGCTCGAAGGAATAGGCGGCCAAAACGAAAGCCGCCAAATAGGCAAGCAGCTTGAAGAAACCGAGCAGCGTGTCGTGAGGATATAGGCTCAGAGTCGCCCAGTGTGCGGCCCCAGGGGCGAGCGCAGCTTGAAGGTCAGGGAACAAACGGTTCGGGGAAAGCCACGACGAGAGCCGCGGCGGGAGGGGAACGGTCTCGAAAAGGACAAGGCCAACGAAGGGAAGAAACCAAAGCGGAAGCGGAAGGTCTATTTTCCCTTCGGCCGTCTGTTTGACCAAAACCGCCACGGTCAGGATGAGAATTGCGGCCTCGACGGCACTATAAGCGGGAGGCTGTACCCCTCCGAACGGCAGGACGCAACCCGTGATGATCAGCAGAAGACCCCACTCGACAGTTTTCTTCACCTATTCTCGATCGCCTCCTTAATAGGCGTTTTTGCTGAAAAAGCCTCGCCAAAGGGTCAGCCAGATAATCTTGATATCGAACCACAGCGACCAGTTTCGTAAGTAATAAAGGTCGTGCTCCACGCGTTTGGCAATGGACGTATCGCCACGCCAGCCGTTGACTTGCGCCCAGCCTGTAATCCCAACCTTCAGATAATGGCGGGTGCTGTACTGGGCAACGTCATCCCGAAACTTCTTGACGAAGTAAGGCCGCTCCGGGCGCGGGCCGACCACGCTCATATCGCCCTTCAGCACATTGAAGAACTGGGGGAGTTCATCCAGGTTGGTGGCCCGGAGAAACGCCCCCAGCTTAGTCCGCCGGGGGTCGTTGCTGGTTGTCCATCGGGTATCGCTGTCGTTACTATTGTCACAACTCATAGTACGAAATTTATATACACGAAACAGCCGTCCATTCAAGCCGACGCGGTCCTGGGCGAAGAGAATGGGGCCCGGAGAGGTCAGGCGAATGGCCACTGCAATTACCAACATAAAAGGGGCCGTGAGGATGGCAACGACGGTTGCAAAAATAAGGTCAAAAGAGCGTTTCAGAATGGTGTAGGTGATTGCCTCGGAGGGAGTGGCCTCCAAATCCAACAGGGTTGTATCGCCGGAATGGAATAAGGTGTTTCGGAATGAAATTCCAGGCCCCAGATCCAGGATCGCCCTCACCGGAACGCTCAAACGCTCCAGCTTGCGAACCACTGCGGAAGTCTCCGCTAGGCGCGGAAGAGGAACAGCGATCAGAACATCATCGACGCGGGGTTCGAGCGCCAGGCTATCCAGGTCCTCGAGTTCGAGCAACGGGCTGCAAGCCGGACTGGGGGTCTGCTCCGGTAGGTGAACGAATCCCGCCACACTGCAGGGGATCACCATGGACCGGAGGAGCGAGTGGACCGCCTGCTCGGCATAGGTGTCGGCGCCGATGACCAGCAGGCGGGAGCAGTTTTCCCCCTTTCTCCGCAAGCTGTCAAGGTAGGCTCGAAATGCCGCCTGGGTGGCGATGACAAGCAAGAAGAGCGCCACTCCGCTGAACACCACGAAGAGGCGGGAGAAGCTGACATTGCGATAGAAAAACGAAGCGGCGGTTGCCACCGTGTAAGCAGCGGCACTGGCCACAAAAGCGCGGCGGCTTGCGTCGGATGCAGGGAATAAGTGATCTACGCGGGAGAGATCGAAATGCTCGACCACCACTGCCCACGCCAATACCGCCAAGAGCAAGAGGCCGAAATAGGCGGCCGGGTCCACATCCATTGCCGTACCCGTGACGGGAATGAGGCCCGGCGTAAAGCGAATATAGGCCGCGATCCCAAAGGCTGGAAGCGGCAGCATCAATACCGACAGCCGAAGCGCAAATTCAATCTGATTGAGACGTCGTCGGATCAACGCGTTGACCTATGAGGTTCTGTCATTCCCGCGCCAGCGGGAATCGAGTCTGTAGCCGATCCATCTCCGAAAACTTGCCGAGTGGATTCCTGCTGGCGCGGGAATGGCTGCGGTTTCGAACGCCACTATCCCGTAGATATCCTTGATCTAGCGGCGGTACCCTTTGGGATGTTTTTGCATCCACGCCCAGGCAGACCGAATTATGTTCTTGAGGTCCGAATGCCGTGGCTGCCATTTCAGTTCGCGGCGCAACTTTTGCGCGGTCGCCACCAGCACCGCCGGGTCCCCCGGGCGTCGTCCGGCCACGTGGACATCAAGCTTACGTCCGGTGACTTCTTCGACGGCTTTCAACACCGCCCGAATCGAATATCCTTTGCCGTGTCCAACATTATATATCCTCGACCCCAATTTTGAAAGGGAGTGCAAGGCCAGGATGTGCGCCTGGGCAATGTCCAGAACATGCACGAAATCCCGAACGCAGGTGCCGTCCGGGGTTGGATAATCGTCTCCGTAAATCTCGAATCGCGCCGTGGGCCGGGAGGCCGCCGCAAACAAGCGGGGCAGGAGGTGGGTCTCCGGCCTGTGATCCTCGCCCAACTCCTTCGTCGCGCCCGCAGCATTGAAATACCTTAGAGCTACGCTCTGGATTCCGTAAGCGCGGCAGTACCAGGCCAGCGCCCGTTCGATCACGAGTTTGGTTTCGCCGTAGGGGTTCACGGGATTTGTAGGATGATCCTCGCGGATGGGTACACTCTTCGGTTCGCCGTAAACCGCGGCACTGGAGGAAAAGATCAGGCGTTCGATCTTCAACTCGGCCATGACCTCGAGGAGCGAGATCGTGCCGATGACGTTATTGCAGTAAAACAAATGAGGATTACGAACTGATTCCTCGACCAAGGCACTGGCTGCGAAATGCATAACGGCTTCAATGTGGTGCTTCTTGCAGACTCGACGGAGTTTTTCCGTGTCCGCGATGTCTCCCTTAATAAGCTGAACGCGCTCCACCACCGCGTGCCGATGTCCCGCAGACAGATTGTCGTAGGCCACCACGTGGTTTCCCTGCTTTACCAGTTCCGCCGCGCAGACGCTGCCCACATACCCAGCCGCACCTGTTACCAGAATGTTCATAGGTCACTATGCTCCGTTGGGAATTCAACACTTGTCTCCTGTAGCCCCCCAGGCAAGCGAGGGGGGCGTTGCGGCTCGGGAATAGGGGTTCGAAATCCGCATCAGAAGTGTGTTTTTGGCCCATTTTGGGGTTTGATTTGAGTTCGTTTGCATCAAAACACAGTTCGTTTTCAGCGTTCCAAAAATGCTAAGTCATTTGTTTGCAATAGATCGGTGAGTTCGTTCCCTCGATTTTAGTATCTTTTCCCAATTTCCGCGCTCTATCTTCCCGGAGGCCGGCGCCATGTCTCATTGTCTCCGCCGCCTCCGCCTGCCAGGGCGTTTTGGCGACAACCGTGATAGGCTACCACAAATCGGTTGGAGTGTCAAGAAAATAATTAAAGCGACAAAATGTAGTGGCCCGGGCCAAGAGCGGCTTGTGTCAACGCTTTCGAGTTTTTTTGGGCCTACTGGTCCTGTTGCTCGCGAGCATCGGTCTTTACGGAGTTATGTCCTCTTCCGTCGTTGGAAGAGCTCGTGAGGTCGGGATTCGCGTGGGTTCGCCCCTCAACATCAGAATGCGGACGCGCCTTCGGCGCAGTTATTTCACCTTTGACTCCCAATAAAGCTTGAGCGCGCGAAGCGTGTCCGTCAGCTCGTGACGAGGCTGCCACCCTACCGCAGTTCTGGCCTTTGAATAATCGCCCCAAACTTCAGCCGCCTCGTGATTGCGGAGCAAAGACTTATCAACCGAGACCTGGACGGATTGCGAGGTGAAGGAGAGCAGCGCCTGCAAGATGCTCTGGATCGAGACAGCATGGCCTGAGCAGAGCTGATAAACTTCGCCGGGCGCGCCTTTTTCCAATAGATCGGAATAGCCGCGCACAATGTCCCGGACGTCACTGAAGTCTCGCGCCGCATGGATATTTCCGGCCACAATAGTGGGCGGGCGCACTCCCAATTCGATTTCCACCACCTGCCGGGCGAAATTCGAGCAGACAAATTTCGATGACTGGCGCGGCCCGGTGTGATTAAAGGGCCGGACACGCACGATCGGCAACCCATAACTTCGGAAGAACTGCAAGGCCAGCATCTCCGCCGCCGCCTTGCTTCCCGCGTAAGGGCTAACGGGGCGCAGTTCCATCTCCTCTCGCAGGGGCAACTTCTCCCTGGGAACGACCCCGTACACTTCGGCCGAGCTAACCAGGAGGAACCGGCAGTCCATCCCCACCTGCAGCCAGGCCGAGAGCAGGTTCAGGGTGCCCATAAAGTTCACTTGATAGGTCAAGGCGGGATTCTCGAGCGACTCCACCGGCGAAGAAACGGCGGCAAGGTGATAGATGCGCTGGGGCTTGAAGGACTGGAGCAGATCGCGCACGAGGTCGAAGGCGCGCAGATCCGCGACCACAATCCGGAGATCCTTTTCGACGTGCTGAATGTTGGCCCGGTTTTCATTAACGGCGAGGAGCGCGATGACCTCATCGCCTTTTCCCAGGAGGTGATCAGCGAGATGAGAGCCTGCAAAGCCCGCGCATCCTGTAATCAGCGTCTTCATCGCGAACGCCCTTTGCCCAGCCGCGCCAGATCCTCATCCACCATCATCTTCACCAGCGTGTCGAAGCTGACCTTGGGTTTCCAGCCTAATTCCTGCCGGGCTTTCGCGGAGTCTCCTAGCAGGTGGTATACCTCCGCCGGCCGCAGGAAAGCCGGGTCGGTTTCCACGTAATGGCGATAGTCCATGTCCAGGTGGGCGAAGGCAATTTCCAAAAGCTGGCGCACGGAGTGAGCAACTCCGCTGGCGACGACGTAATCCTTTGGCTTTTCCTGCTGGAGCATCTGCCACATGGCCTCGACGTAATCGCCGGCGAATCCCCAGTCGCGTTCGGCGTCGAGATTTCCCATCTTGAGCTTTGATTGCTGTCCCAATTTGATGCGAGCGGCGCCGTAACTCACCTTGCGGGTCACAAACTCGAGGCCGCGCCGCGGCGATTCGTGATTGAATAGAATTCCCGAGCAGGTGAAGAGGCCGTAGCTCTCGCGATAATTGACGGTGATCCAATGGCCGTAGAGCTTCGCCACGCCATACGGGCTGCGTGGATAAAAGGCTGTGTTCTCATTTTGCGGGCTTTCGCGGACCATCCCGAACATCTCGCTCGAAGAGGCCTGGTAGAACCGTATCTTGGGATTCACTAGCCGGACGGCCTCGAGCATCCGCGTCACCCCCAGCGCCGTGAATTCGCCGGTCAGGGTGGGCTGATTCCACGAAGTAGGTACGAAAGATTGTGAGGCTAAATTATAGACCTCCTGAGGTTCGGCCTGTTGCAGGGCGCTGATCAGGGAGTTCTGGTCGAGGAGATCTCCGGGTATCAACTCGATCCTGTCTTGCAGATGGCAGAGCCGCTCGAAATTCACCGTGCTGCTGCGCCGTACTAAACCGCAAACGCGATAACCTATGGAAAGCAGGAACTCAGCCAGGTAAGACCCGTCTTGCCCGGTAATGCCCGTGATCAGCGCGGTCTTGCTCATGCGTCCTCCAAGGAGTCAGGAGTCAGAAGAGAAAGCTGTCGGCTATCAGCTCTCAGCCTTCAGCTATCAGCCTGTTATCCCAAGGCCTTCTTTTGTCATTCAGAGCGGCGCGAAGAATCTCCGTAGTCAGTGCGCTCCGTGAGGTATTCTATCACCTCCGCCGGTACGAAAACCGGCCCCGTGAAAAGGCATGCAATGGCATGCCCCTACCCCCGCTGGCGAGAGGGTGACGAAGGTGATTTCATGTCACTCCTTCCAAGCGCGAGGGGGGAAGCCAGGCCGGCGTTCTCCTTGCCACGACCAACACATAAGCTGCGAGATTCCGCAATCCGAAAAGCTTAACCAGCGCCTCATAAGCGGCGCTGACCGCGAATAAAGGGAAACAGAAGTCGAAGTACTGCGATTGGTAGAAGCTCAACTTAATGTCCAGCAATTCAAAGCCGTTCTCGAGGAGCAAGCTTCTGATCGCGGAGTCATAGCAGAGATTGTAGACGGCGGGGAATCCGCAAATGCCCTTCGAGTGTGGCAAGATAAAGTGGACCAGCCTCCTGGAAACAGCCTTCGGCAGCAACTGGTTGATCAGCGCGAAGGGCGCAAACTTCGACGGAAAGAGGTGAACGCAATACCCGCCAGGCTTGAGAACCTCGCGGGCTCGCACGACGAAGCCGCGGACGTCCTCGAGGTGTTCAAGCACCGAGCTGGAAGCGATGAGATCGACCGTACCGTTTCTAAAGGGAAGACCCTGCGTGAAGTCGGCCACTACTTTGCCATTGACGTCCTGGTTGTGGCTTAACTCACTCGCCGAGATATCCACCGCTATGACCGTGGTGTTTCTTTCGCCGTTTAGATCCCCGGCGAACAGGCAGTGCTTGCCACCGCCAAAGTCGATAACAATTGCATGGGGCGGCCTGCCGTTAATCGCATCTTGAACAGCCTGGGCATACAGGGCGAAGATGTTGATAGCGTGAGGCAAGAAGCCCTCCAGCCGCTTACACGCCTTCCGATTAATCGCGAAGAAAGCGTTGAGGGCACGAGTTATGCCAGATGTTAGTCCCATCCGGAGCCGTTGATGTAAAGGCGGATTTACGCCTCCACCTGGCGAGATAAACTCGCCGCTACAGAACGTTTAACCCCAACGTCCTTTCTGTCCCCAGCACAGGGGTAAAGCCACGGAGTTGATCCTGCAAAAGCGCGAAGACCCGCTGCGGTGTGATCAGTTCCATGCAGTCTTGTCGTTGATTCTTATATTCGAAGCCCAGGTTCAAATATCCGCACCCCTCTGCGTCGGGCTTAACTGAAGCAGCCCGCTCGCCCAATGGCCCCCATCTCTGCGCTGAGGTCGGCCCGTGCAAGCCAAGCACGACTGCTCCTGCTGCGGCCGCCAGGTGCATAGTCCCCGTGTTGACGCTCACCACTGCGGAAGCGTTTTCGAGCACGCGCACGGTCTGCGAGAGACTAATTCTCCCTGCCAAACTGATCGCCCTTCCCTTGCAGCGAGAGACCAGTTTGGAGCACAACTCCTCAGTTCTTTCCACATCGAAGCGGGCGCCCGTCAAGACAATCCCAAATCCCAAATTGGCAACTCTCTCCCCCAATTCGAGCCAACAAGCCTCGGGCCACTCCTTCAAGCGAGCCCTGTAGCCGCCAGGCCAAGGGTGGAAGACAACGTAAGTTTTCGGCTTCAGTTCCTCGATCAAAGGATCGTTGACCGCCACCCTTGGAGGCGCGGTGGACTTGATGCCCAAGGCCCCCACAAGAGCTCGATAGTTCTCAATCTCGTGCACCCGTGGCGAGTGATCGACCACTCGGTCGTAACCGTAGTGACGGTATTGCCTTGCAGTTCGAAATCCGACTGAAAAGCTCGCACCGGAGAGCCTGGAGTACAGAGCGTTCAATCTCTGCCAGGGGCCGAAATCGCAGAGAACGTCGACCTTGTTATCTCTGAACTTGCGTATCCCGCGGAAGGGATTGGTCGCTGACAGCTTGACGACCCGATCAGTGCCGGAGAGGAGTTTGGCCATCTCGTAGTTACTTTCCGTCGTGAAAAGCACGATTTCTTTGTCCGGGAACTGTCGCCTGAGATCCGAAATCACGCCAGACACGAGAATTGTGTCTCCTATGGCGGCGGTTACCAGCAGGCCGATCGAGCGAAAGCTGGGCACAGGTTTTCTCTTGCGTTTGATCAGCCCAAGGACGTAGATTAAGGGAACACCCAGGTATCGGTCCAAGAATCTCAGAGAGCCTTTTCCACGTTCCGGAGCTTGCTGCCTCTTATCCATGGTTCAATCACCCTTGCAAGACCTTGTGATACACCTCGCAGTGGCGTCGGGCACATTCATGCCATGAAAAAAGTTTTGCTCGTTCTAGTCCTTTGCAGCGCAACGCTTCCTGAAGCACGCGAGATCCCAGGATTCGTTCGAGGGCTGCGGCAAGGTCGTCAGCGCTCGAGGGTTCAAAGTACTCGACGGCGTCTCCACCTACCTCCGGGAGGGAGGCGGCACGAGAACAGACCACGGGCGTCCCACATGCCATGGCCTCCAGAACTGGCAGGCCAAACCCCTCATTAAAGGAAGGCATCACCAACATCTCCGCCGCCGCATACACCCGTGGAAGGTCCTCGTAAGGCACATGCGGAGCAAAGACGACGTACTCAGCAATACCCAAATTTTGGCACTCATTCACCAAGCCCGCCTTCCATTTTCGATCATCACCGAGAATCACCAGTTGGTGATCAACGCCCCTGCGAGCGCAGATCTGAGAAAAGGCTTGTATGAGGGTCTTGACGTTCTTACTAGGTTTCAGATTTCCGACAAAAAGGATATAAGGCCGACTAACGCCCAGCAAGGACGAGACACAGAGGAAAGCCTGCTTGCGGTCGTGGGGACAAAAGTGATCGTCAACGCCTAGGTAGACCACGGCTACTTTTGAGGGTGAAATCCCAAGGTGTTCCACAATCTGTTGCTTTGTGAATTCAGAATCCGCGATGATTCGATCTGCTCTCCGCGCCACAAGGTTGAACATCGGCCAAGCATAAAACCGCGCCGCAAGGGTTCGTTTGAAGGTTGGGTCTGTTAGGTGAGTAAGGTCGTGAATCGTGACCACCAATTTGCTTCGAGACAGCAGCGGGGCGTTATAGTGTGGGCTATGAAGCAATTGACCGGGCCGTGAGAGCCGCGCAATTTCCCATTGCTCGCTCACGCTGTAAATAGGTGACTTGGCTGGCACGAATCGAAACCTATCCGGGGGCAACCCACGAAGGGCCTGCTGCCTGGGGCACATGACTTCGAATATGTATTCGGTCTCAATAGTTGCAAGGTTCTCGAGCAAGTTTCTCAGATAAGTGCCGATGCCGGAATGCTCGAGCATCCTGGCATCGATCGCAACTATTCTCTCCATCTTTCCGTCCTCGATCCTTCACCACAGCGCGGCAGAACCGCAACCACGTTCCCCGACGGGGAACGACGTCATTAGCCGCAGGTGAAACCTACGGGGAGGGGCTAATGATATTGAGTCTCTTCGGGACCCTCCTGTAGGCCTTACTGGCCGGGAAGGGGAGACGAGTCCGCGCGGTAGTTACCTTCCAGTTTGACGGTTGACCTGGGATGTGCTTGATCCAGCCAAGAAAATACCCCCGCTCCCATCAGGTTGTTGCGGATCAGAAAGACAGGCGTGACGGAGGGATTCCTGCTGCCGCCTGCCACTGTAATATCGATTGGGAAAGGGTGCAGCCCAAGCAGGTGGTTGCCTTCAATAGTTGTCAAGGGAGCGATGTCCGGATCGTCCTGAAAGACGAAGATGGCCGCGCTTCCCGGCGGTTGCGGCACGTTTGAGCGGACGGTATTGTTCGAGATGTCGCAGGAACCGGGCACGCCCGGCGCCAGGGAGTAAGTGCGGGCTGCCCTGATGGCTCCCGGCACCCCGGCAGCAACCACATCAAACAGGAAATCGTTACCCGAGATCACCACAAAGTGTTTGGGGTTGGCGTCCGAGATGTCCAAGGTCACGTTGCGCAACGTATTGTCTTTGAAAATGAATCTCTCCGGCAGCCCGCTGACGGAGCTAATGAAGCAGGGAGTTGTATCGAGGCAGGTAAAGTGGTTGCCCACCACTTGCGCGTCACGATCATATGGCGCGTTTTGACCGGGCGTATAGGTGCGAAGAAGCGGCTTGGCAGCGGAACTGGACACGACCGTATTGCCGGTAATCAATACGTCCCGGTTGTAAAAGAAGGTCGCAATGGCCCCGTTGGCTCCGTCCTTTACATAGTTGTTCGAGAAAACAACGGAGTTGCTCCCTTCAGAGTCCAGGCAAATGTCGCCGCACCGTTCAATGATATTGCCGGAAGCGACTATACCCTCTCCCATGCCGCCCCAGATTCCGCCGGCCCCGACATCAGAGATGCTATTGTTGACGAAGGAAAGGTCGCGGGCGCCACGCTCGTTGGTCACCGCGCCCTGGCCCGTATTGGGATTCGCGTCCCCACCCCACCACTGGAAGCCTTGCATGAAGCCGTGGATGATATTGTCACTCGCGACTGCACCCTGTGCAATGACGAAGACAACGGCCGCACCGGCAGGCGCGTCATTCCTGGCGGAGATTGCGGTGTTTCCAATTACCTTGATGTCAGAGGAGAACTCGAAGTCCGCTAAGCGGAGGTTGTTGGTATAGCAACCCGTCACCTCGGCACCTCGGACCGCATTGACGCTGACCAGGGCGAACCCCACCGACTGCGGCGGAGCTTCGGCACAGAGGTTTGCCACTTTCAGGTTGGAAATGCTTTTCCCGATGATGAGACCCCCTGGCGATGGCAGGGCCCATGTGATCGGCGAGGCACAACCCTCGCCCAGAATCGAATTGTTGTTATGCGCCACGATTGCGGATTTCCAGGTCGTTGCGGCGAAGAGGTGCAAAGCATGATTCGAGGATAGGGTGACTTGGGTTCCCACCGTTCCCGACCGGGTGACCCAGATTTCCCCTGCTTCTTTCCCGAGGCTGGAATCCGCGGCGTTGATCTGCGCGCCCAAGTCGTTTCCCGGGAAGCGGTCAGCCCAGCGGATGCTCTCGGAATCCCCTGGAAGCCCCGCCGCGCGATTCTGCTGCAAGGCGGCGCCGACGCGGTGAATCGAGAGAGGAGCGGCATGGACGGCTCGCGACCGGCTGCTGTTCGCCTCGAGGGCGAGAAAACTGGAAGGCTCACCTGAGCCAAGGCTCAACGAAATAAGCCCAGCCCAGAAAGCAAAAGCAAACCGGAAGCTCGTTCGGCTTATGGCCAGCCGCAGAGCCGGCGGTCTCCAGATTCTAACTGCCTCGAAAAACGACCTACGCATGTTTTTCTTCTTCGCCTCTCCGAACCGTTGTAGGGGCGGCCCTTGTGGCCGCCCTGGGCAACCACAAGGGTTGCCCCTACGACGTGCCTCAGCCACCCACCCTCGGCGCCAACACCTGCGCTCTTTTCCCGGCTACCTGTTGACTAGGCCGGGCTGCATGAAATTCGCCAACTTCCCTCTCATTCATAGGCTCGGCCCAGATAATCGCCACCAGGAACCAGAAATAGAAATTCGAGGGGAATGACTCTAAATAGGGAATAAACAGGCATGCGAAAGCTATTCCGGCGACTCCGAGGAAGGCGGCGAGAAACAAACCTCTCCGCACGGGATTCCCTTTCGCCGCGCGGTACCTGCGGTTGGCTTCGAACAGCGACAGGCCGGTGATGGACAAGAGCATCAAAAGGCTGACGCCTCCGCGAACGTAAAATGTCCTAAGATAGTAGGTTTCGGGAAGGAGCAGGTCCTTGCGCGACTGGAATGTGCCCACCAAATACTCCGCAGGCTCGAATCGGTTGATTGCGTCCTCGGCCAGGACGACGTTCGTATAATGCTGATAAGCGCTACCCTCCTGGAGGCTCCAGAGGCTCTCAACGCGCTCACTAAGATACTTGGAAACCCCGGCCTCGGGAAAGGCGAAGTAAAGTCCAGCAGCAAGGACCACGATCCCGAGCACTGTCAGTGCGCTCTTGACCTTATCTTTCGCAAAAAGCACCAAGGTGACCGTGGAGAAGATCATGGCAAAAATGGAACTCAGTGATATGGTAGACGCAAGCGCGCCCAAGCAGAGGGTCAAGAGCGCGACCAACTTGAGGGAAACTCTGATTGCACGTTCAGCTAAAAAGGCGAGCAGGGTCGTGATTGAGAGCATTAGAAACACTCCGAAATCGTTGGGGGAGCCAAAGATGGAGCCATAGCGAACGTAGAGCCCCAACCCGCCAAAGCCTGTCGGGATCCCCGAGAACATCTCCACACCTAAGAACAGGAGGGAGAGAAGAATCAAGGGGATGAACGTGCGGAGATACTTGATGGAGCTTTCACCTTGCAAGATAAACGGGAAAATAATCACGAAAGGAACATATTCCAGCGGGTACCTCATATCGAGCAGGATAATCTCAGACATCTTGCCGCGCGCGTAGATCAAGGAAAGGGTTGGCAAGAGGAAGTAGATTACCGTCAACAAAACCATGGCCATGCCGCGCGGGGTAAACCACAAAGGCATGTTCCGATTGATTCGGGGTCGCGTGACTGCCTTGAAGGCAAAAACTGCAAAGAAACCTACCCAGACAACATCCTTGAAGACTTTCACCCAGGTCGGAGCGTCCTCTAAATAGATGGTGGTGGCTGAGTTTCCCCACCCCTTCACCCAACGGCTGTAATAGTAGATTACCGTAAACGCCAGATAGGCGTTCATGAGGTTGGGCTTCATAAAGAATCGGCGGTCCAGGAACGAATAAACGAGGAGAATTCCCAACAGCCACGCGAGCCCTGAGCTACGTGAATAGGCGCTGTACGCGGATCCGAAAAACAAGGCCATCTGGAACAGATGAAAGCCGAATACACCCCACATGGCAGCTTTCGGGGATCTTTCCTTCACACTCAACTCGCCCCGTGCACCAACGTGACCAAACGCCTGCGAGCTGTAAGAACCAGCGATCCTCGCCAATCCATTCCTCCCGCGGAAAACTTCGAAAATCGAAAACCGAAAACCGAAAATCGAAAACCGAAATTCGAAACTCGAAATCTGAAATCTGAGATCTAAAATCTAAGATCTCAAATCTGAAATCTAAGATCTGAAATCTGAGATCTGAAATCTGAGATCTGAAATCTAAGATCTGAAATCTGAGATCTCAAATCTCAGATTTAAGATCCAGCATCGAATTTGAACCAGACGCTCATGCGAACGGGTGGAGCCGAATTTCGGACTTCTAGTTTCTAGCTTCGACTCTCCAGTTTCGATTTTCGAGTTTCTAGCTGAGATTTTCCAATTTAGGTTTTCGAATTTCGATTTTCGATTTTCGAATTTCCATTTTCCAGTAATGCTACCGGCTCGACTCATACATCTGAGTAAGTTCCGCACAGGACTGGCGGATATTAAAGTCGGTCTGCTCGAGGGTGTGCAGCGCCAACTCCTTTTCCACCCGGCCGCTCTCCAGCATCCTTAGCAAGCACCCGGCCCAAGACTTCGGGCCTTCGGACAAAGAAAGTTGTTCCAGAGCTCCAGGCACTACGCCGGCCTCGGAGGGGATAGCGCCGGAAGCGAGGCTGTGAAGTCCGGCAGCTTGTGCTTCGGTCAACACGATGGCCAAGCCCTCCTCAATCGAGGGGAAAGCAAACACATCCATGGCGGAGAGCATCAGGCGCGGGACGTCCCGCCGCTGGCCTGTAAAGACTACATTTTTCTCGATGCCCATTTCTCGCGCCATGGCCTCGATCTCGGGGCGCAATGGGCCGTCGCCCACCATCAAGAAGCGTACCTGGGGGCGCGCCTTCAGGACTTCGCGGCCCACTTCGAGCAAAAAGGCCTGGTTTTTCCTCCGTTCGAATAGACCCACATGCCCCACTACCGGCGCGTCGATCGGAATCCCAAGCTCCCTTCGCGCTTCCTCCCTCGAGGGAGCGGTCCGAAATGGTTCCAGATTGATTCCGCAGTGGAAGACGCGAAAGCGCGGGTCCGATTCCCATCCGGGTCCGAGGAGGAAATCCGCAGCCTGGACGGAGCAGGCTAACCCAATGGTCGCATATTTCCGAATCGCGGCCCTCATGGCTGCGCGCCAGGCGTTTCTGACCAGGGAGCGCGGGTTGAGGTCGTCGCTGTTGTGGCTGTGGACAATGCGCGTCGGTACACCTTCAAGCTTCGCCTCACGCAGCACCACTCCCGAGGGCCAACCGACATGAGAGTGCACTACCCCGTAACGCTGCCTGCGAAGTAGGTGGCGAAACCGAAAGGGGAAGGTCAGGAGGTTCGTTGAAAAGAAGCAACGGAAGACGCGTGCCCCCACCTCCTCAACCTCGCCACAGAAGCTATTTGACGGGGGCCAAAGGGCGCAAAAATCGATGTGAATACGTTGGCGATCGATTTGCCTTGCGATCTTCAGCAGCCAAGCCTCCGCCCCGCCTCCCGGCACGGCCCGCACAACTTGGAGGACCCTAGTTGGTTCCTTGCTCACCCCTCACCCCGTGAATTTCCACTTCTGCTTTCGGAACGCTTCCCGTCAACCGCCTTCCGCATGCATTCCAAGAGCTGTCGAGCCGCTTTGTCCCAGCCAAAACAGGCCGCCCGGCGGAGTCCCTTCTCGATCATCGTTCGGCGTAAGTCCTCGTCGTTCCCCAGCCGCAAGATCGCTTCAGCGAATGCCTCGGGCTGGGTAGGTGGCACTAACAAGGCTGCCTCTCCGACAACCTCCGGAATGGAGGATGTGTTTGAAGCTATAACCGGCACGCCGCAAGCCATTGCTTCCACCAAAGGAAGCCCAAAGCCCTCATAAAGCGAAGGAAATACAAACACCCAACTTCCTGAGTATAACACGGGCAGGTCCTCTTCCGGCACCATGCCCAGGAAACGAATGTCGCCGTCCGACAGGCCAAGGCGCGTGATCGTTTCATCCAGTGCAGTGTTTTTCCAGCCTCGCGCTCCGGCGACGAGAAGCTGGAGAGAGGTTCCTGAGCGGTCCCGGAGAATCTTCATTGCTTGAACGAGCGTTACCAGGTTTTTGCGCGGTTGCACCGTCCCCACCGCGAGCGCGTAGTGGCTCGAAACGCCGTACTTGGCGGCCACATGTTGTGCGGCCAGTTCGTGGTCCTGGGGTCTATATGCCGAGCCAACCCCGTGATGAATGGTTTCAATTTTCGATTCCGGAACATTCAGGACACGCCGGAGGTCGCGTGCGGTTGACTCGGAAACGGTGACAATCCTGTCTGCCTGCCGGACCGAGGGCCATACGAGCAGCCGGTGGGCATAATAGGTGCCCAGGCTCATCGTCTCCGGATACAGGCGCCACTCGAGGTCGTGTACGGTCAAAATCGTTGTGACGCTCGAGGGAAGGGAGCGAGGGGGAATGTATACTGCGCTCCAAAAGAGGTCCAAATGATCCTTGAGAATCGCCCGTTTGCCTTCCGTCCAGAACCACACGACACTGGGAAGGCCGAGGCCGCCCGATCCGACTCGTTTGTGCCAACGCGGATTTTCAAAAAAAAGATGGAACTCGCGGTGCGAATAGAGGTAATAAGAATTCTCTTGGTCGATTGTCTCGAGCTCGCGCACCAGACTGCTCACGACCCTAGGAACTCCGGCGGCCTGTCCTGATAGCGGCCGAGCGTCGATGCCGATTCTCATTTGCGGGAGTCCTTGTCAGAATGGCAAATAGCGAATGTAAGAAGCATTTGAACTTTGCCATTTGCCATTTGAAATCGCCTTATGGAGGTCCGGGTGATAAGCGTATATCACGCAAGAGTATAGCATGGCACGGGATGTGGCCTTAACGTTCCCAGTCCCGGAAGGAGCGACAGAGCCGAGCGGGAGCCTCTATATAGCACTGTACTCCATGAACGATACATTGCAAAATATATTACAGAAATGTTACAAGGTACTAGTTGCTTTTCACGGACGGTGCGATTGCATATGGAAACAAAGAGAACTCAGGTGGGATTCCACCGTGAAACGGAGACCCAGGCGGAAGCCTCAAGGGGCCGGGTCTTCTGGATCACCGGGCTATCAGGCGCCGGCAAGACGACCATAGGGAGAGAACTGGCGCGCCGGCTGCGTGCCGCCGGACGTCGGATCATTTTCTTAGACGGCGACGATCTCCGCGCAGTGATCGCCGAGGACCTTGGCCACGGCGCGGATGATCGACGACGGTCGGCGACGCGCAATGCCCGGCTGTGCCGGTTGCTGGCGGAGCAGGGCTACGATGTCGTCTGCGCCACCATCTCGCTGTTTCACGAGGTGCAGCGTTGGAACCGCGAAAACATCCCTGGTTATCGCGAAATCTATCTTCGAGTCCCCATCGAAGAGCTGCGGCGCCGTGATGGCAAGGGCATCTACGCGAAGTCGGAGGGCGCCGAGGCGCGCGACGTGGTTGGCATTGACGTGCCGGCGGAGGTTCCCCAGGCGCCGGACTTGGTCCTCGACAATTATGGGAAGCTCGACGTTGCCACCGCAGTGGACCGCATCCTGGCGATAGGCGACAGGCGAAATGGCACGGGTGTGGGGCAAACGGCGCACTTCGTTGCCTTCAAAACGAAGGCGGAATCTCTGGAAGCCGTGGCGCCGCTGCTGCGCACGGCGCGGGTCCTGCCCCAGGTGCGGTTCTCGGTGGGCGATTGGCGCTCGGACGCCGCAGGTGTGCTCGCCGCCCTCAGTGCTGCGCCCTGGGGTTCAGGTCGGATCATCGTGCGCAGCAGCGCACGGGGCGAAGACGGCGCCGCAAGCAGCCAGGCGGGGAAGTACGATTCCGTACTCGGCGTGGCGGGCAGCACCGCCGTGGCGCAGGCCATCGAGCAGGTGATTGACTCCTTTGCCGGCGAGGGAAGCGACGACGACCAGATCTTTGTGCAGCCCATGCTGGACCGCGTAGCGATGGCCGGCGTGGTATTCTCACGCAGTCTCAGCGGCGGCCCTTACTTCATCATCAATTACGACGACTGTTCCGGCCTGACCGATCGGGTGACAGGGGGCGGCGGCGACAATCTCAAGACTTTTTTTTGCCTCAAATCGCGGCCTGATGCCTGCCCGCCGTCGCTCGCTCCGGTCATCGATTTGGTTAGGGAACTCGAAGACCTTCTCGCCTGTGATGCGATCGATGTGGAATTCGCCGTGGGGAAGGGTGGGGAACTCTACCTTCTGCAAGTCCGCCCGCTCGCCGGCGACTGCCAAGAGCGGGTAGTGGACGCGAAGGTCGACGCCGCGCTCGCCGAGATCGCGCGCAAGGTCGAATTGCTTAGCCGCCCACATCCTTTCCTGCACGGCAATCGGGCGATCTTCGGCGTCATGCCGGACTGGAACCCGGCGGAAATGATCGGGCTGCGACCCTACCCCCTATCCTTATCGCTCTATCGCGAGCTCATCACCGATGCCATCTGGGCCTATCAGCGTGACAATTACGGCTACAAGAATCTGCGCAGTTTTCCGCTGCTGGTCAGTTTTCACGGTTTGCCTTACATCGACGTGCGCGTCGACTTTAACTCCTTCATACCGCACGACGTCTCCGACGATCTCGCCGGACGCCTGGTGAATTACTACATCGATCGGCTCCACGCGGATCCGCATCTTCACGACAAGGTCGAATTTGAGATCATCTTCTCTTGTTACACGCTCGATTTGCCCAAGCGCATGGGGAGGCTCGCCGAGAGCGGATTTTCTCCCGAAGACGTTGCCGAACTTTCAGCGGCCTTGCGTCGCCTCACCAATCGCATCATGCACCCGGAGACGGCGCTGTGGCGGCGCGACCGCGCCAAGATCGACCTGCTGGCGCAGCGGCTTCCGATCATATCGAACGCCAAGCTCGACAAGATCAGCCGCATTTACTGGTTGCTGGAAGACTGCAAGCGCTACGGCACGCTGCCGTTTGCCGGTCTGGCGCGGGCGGGCTTCATCGCGGTTCAAATGCTGCAATCGTTGGTTGAGGTCGGGGTTCTTACTGCCGAAGACAAGGCGACATTCCTGGGGAGCGTGGATACCGTCGCATCGCGCATTGGGGGGGACTTCGCGGGCCTCCCGAAGGCAGAGTTCCTGGCGCGTTACGGCCACCTGAGGCCGGGGACGTACGACATCCTTTCGCCGCGCTACGACGAGGCCCCCGATCTCTATTTTGATTGGTCGAGCGCCCGGCCCCCGGCCGCCACGCCGCCGCGCTTTGCTCTCTCGATCGAGCAGTTGCGCCACATTGAGCGGCTGCTCAAGGAACACGAGCTCGAAATTGACGTCTTGAGTCTGATCGAGTTCATCAGGGCAGGCATTGAGGGCCGCGAAACCTCGAAGTTTGTCTTCACGCGAACCGTCAGCGACGCCCTGTCGTTGATCAAGCAGTTGGGTGAGGATCACGGTCTTTCGGCGGAGGATTGCGCATTTCTAGATTACAACGCCATTCGCGCTCTCTACAGCGAGAGCGGTTCGGTGCGCGAGGTGCTGTGGGAGAGTGCCGCGCGGGGCAGAGAGCGCCACGCTCTGACGCGTAGTCTCGTGCTTCCGCCAGTTATCACCGCGCCCGAGCAGGTGATCGCCTTTCACCTCCCCCCCACCCGGCCGAATTTCATTACCCGAAAAAGCGTTACTGCGCCCGTCGCCGGCATCGACGAGCCGCCGGAGACCTTTGCTGGAAAGATTCTGTTTGTGCCCAGCGCCGACCCGGGCTTCGACTGGATTTTCACTCGCCACATCGGCGGATTGGTCACCCAGTTCGGCGGCGCCAATTCGCACATGGCGATCCGCTCCGGCGAGCTGGGCATCCCCGCGGTTATCGGCGCCGGCGAAGAGTTGTTCCGGCGCTGGCGGACGGCGCGCAAGCTGTGCCTCGATTGCGCCAATCAGAAGGTCCTGGTCATCACATGAAATGGGTTGCCATCACCCAGCGCGTGTCGGTCGTTCCGGCCTATGGCGAGCGCCGCGACTGCCTGGATCAAGCCTGGACGAAATTCCTGGCGGCTTGCGGATTGCTTCCCTTGTTGCTCCCCAACGTCACTGAGACGGCTCTTGTCTTGTGCGGGCGGACCGGCGCCGCGGGGCTGGTGCTGACCGGTGGTAACGACCTTGTGCCGTGTGGTGGCGACGCCCCGGAACGCGACGCCGTTGAATACACCCTGCTCGATTGGGCCGAGCGGCGCGGGCTACCGGTCCTGGGTGTATGCCGCGGCATGCAAGTGATTCAGCAACGCTTCGGGATTGCGTTACACCGCGTTGAAGGGCATGTGGCCGAGCGCCAGATCATCCGAATCGAGGGCGAGCCAAGAGAAGTCAACAGCTATCATCACTTTGCCGCCTTTGACTCGCGGCCGCCGCTCGATGTTTGGGCGGTAGCGGACGACGGCGTGGTCAAAGCTGTTCGCCATTCGGCCCAGCCCATAACGGGAATTATGTGGCACCCTGAGCGGTACACGCCGTTTTCGCCTGCCGACGTGGCCTTGTTCCGCCGGGTCTTCGGGGTTGAATGATTCGCGCAGTTATTCTCGCCGCCGGTCGCGGCAGCCGCCTGAGGCATCTTGGCGGCGACCGCCCCAAATGCCTGGTCGAGCTGGAAGGCAAGCCGCTGCTTGAGCGCCAAATCGCAGCGCTCCGGCGCGGTGGGGTGGACGAGATCGCGGTTGTCCGCGGCTATCGCGCCGAGATGCTCAATCTTCCCGGGCTCTCGTATTTTTCCAACCAACGATGGGCCGAAACAAATATGGTGACGTCGCTCGCTGCTGCCGCTTCCTGGCTGCGTTCGGGGCCCGTCATTGTCAGCTATGGTGATATCTTCTACCGCAGTGAGTTGGTGCGAGGCCTGGCCGGCGCTTCCGGCTGGTTGGTCATCAGTTACGACCGGGACTGGCGCCGTCTGTGGACGCGGCGTTTCGCCGATCCTCTCGCGGACGCTGAGACTTTCCGGGTCAATGCCGCGGGGCAATTGCTGGAGATCGGCGGCAAGACCACGCGGATGGAAGATATCCAGGGGCAGTATATGGGCCTCTTCAAATTCACGCCGGCGGCCTGGAGTGTTGTCGAGGCGCTGCTGTGCACACTTCCCCCGGATACCCGCGATCACCTTGATGTAACGGGGTTGCTCCGCCGGCTGCTTGCCGAAACGGAACTCCCCATTGCAACCTTCGCGACCGATGGCCAATGGGGTGAAATCGACAATCCTGAAGACGTGGCGCTGTACGAGGATATGGCAAGGGAGGGGGAACTTCTTCTTGAAGACGACCCGTGAAGAGGGTAGGGCAAGCCGGCAATTTGCAGGGGGAACGGCTTGCCGTCCCCAACTCGAATCGAAGGTTACCAGCGATGATGAAACACGGAGATTATACCGGTTTGGCCGGCGACTATGCCAAGTTCCGACCGGGCTATGCGCCGCAGGTCGCGACCGCGATCCTCAGTTATGTGGGACGCGATCCGGCCGGCATCGATGCCGTTGACGTCGGGGCCGGCACGGGCATTTGGACACGCACGCTCGCGGCCCGGGGCCTGCGTTCGGTCATCGCCGTGGAACCCAATGACGACATGCGCGGACAAGGAATTGAAACCTCGCGCGGCACCGACATCGTCTGGCGCAAGGGTTCGGCCGAGGCCACGGGACTGCCGGATGCCTCAGCCGATTTGGTCAGCATGGCCTCCTCGCTCCACTGGACTGACTTCGACAAAGCGTGCGACGAGTTCCACCGCATCCTGCGCCCAGGCGGCGCCTTCGCTGCTCTGTGGAATCCGCGCTATATCGAGGCGAACCCGCTGCTGGTCGAAATCGAAACGCAGATCACGCGGCTCAAGCCTGACCTCCGACGCGTATCGTCCGGCCGCTCCGGCATCACCGAGCGGCTGACCGACATGCTGAGCGCCAAGCGGCAATTCGCCGAGGTGTTGTACCTCGAAGGCAGGCATTCCCAGCGCCAAACGCCGGAGCAGTATCTCGGCGCGTGGCGCTCGGTGAACGATCTGCGGGTGCAATTGGGCCCGGAACTCTTTCAGCAGTTCTTGGAAGTTACCGAGAAGCGGATCGCGGGTTTGGCGGCGATCGAAACCACCTACTTGACTCGCGCCTGGGTGGCGCGGCGCGCCTAGGCCTGTGGCGCGGGCGTCTCGCCCGCACTACAGGACATAACCGAACTTCCCGATGCGCATTTTTGTTTCTGCATCCAGCCCCTCGATGAAGTCCCTGAATCGAGGAACCTTTTCCTTGACCTCGAGATGGCGATAAGGTTTGGTGTTGGGAGGGGCCACGCGTAAACGGCTCAAATCAAGATTAATCCCCATCACCCCCGCGATTTTAGAAAACTCCATGGCCGGATCGGTAGCGAAGTCCTCAAATTTCACGGCGAGCGTGGCGGATTGGAGGTGTAGCTCAGTTTCCTCAACAAATTCCCGGAACGACAGAAATCGGGGGCCGGGAGCAGCCGCGAAAAAACCAGGGTCGCCATCGGCGAAGAGCTTGAATTCAATAAAATTCCGCTCCAAGTCGGCACAGAGATCGTCTGTGTTCTCATACGCAAATGAAACGAAAATTCTCATGTCGCCGCGAAGGTACATGCGCCAATAAACCCAATTCGTCAGCAGCGAATCGAGGGGGTGACGGTAGAGAAAGATCAGGTCGGCAAATCCCGATCGGACCGCCTCCAGTATTCGCCTGGTCACGTCGGGCGGCGCCTGAGCGCGAGATGCATGCCTGACGGTGGCATGGCCGCTGTAGATCATCGATGTCGCACCGGAATGGAAACGGATTGTATCCCTAAAATACTTCGCCCTTTCTCCAATATGCAGTTGCACGAGTTGATTGAGATAGAGCCGTCCGGTGCCGAATAATCCGATGATGTAAGCCGTTCTGTCGTTCCCCGGGCTATGGACTTTCCAGTACCACTCCATTTCCGGCAGTTTGGCGAGGACCGTGGAGCGGACGATCTGCAATTTTTCACGAGTGGGTTTATGCGCGAATCTGATGAGCTTGCCGAATACCTGCATCTGGCTTCACTCCAAGAAGGAAGCAGTTAGCTTCCCAGCGTATAACCGATTTTCTCGATCCGTCTTTTTGTTTCCGCATCCAGCCCATCGATGAAGTTCCTGAATCGAGGAACTTTTTCTCGAACAGCCAAAAAGCGATAGGGCATGGTTTTGGGAGGGTCCACGTGTAAACTACTCAAATCAAGATCAACCGACATCACCCTAGCGATTTTAGAAAACTCCCTGGACGGATCGATCATGAAGTCCTCGAACCGCAGCGTAAGCGTATGGTGTTGGAGATGAAGCTCAGTTTCCTCAACAAATTCCTGGATAGATAGAAATGGCCGGCCTGGTGCAGCCGCGAAAAAATCAGGGTCTCCGTCGGCAAAGGCCTTGAATTGATCAAAATACCGTTCCAAATCGGCACATAGGTCGTCTGTGTTCTTATAAGCCAACGAAACAAAAATCCCCTTGTTGTCGCGAACGCGTGTCCACCAATAAATCCAATTTGTCAGCAACGAGTCGAGGGGATGACGATAGACAAAGATCGAATTGGCAAATCCCGATCTGACCGCATCCAATATGCGGCTCGTTTCCGCTGGCAACAACTGACCGCGAGAAGCATATTTTATTGTGGCATGCCCGCTGTAGATCATAGCTGTCCGACCTCGACGGAAGCGGATGCTATCGTTAAAATATCTCGACCTTTTTCCAATGTGGTGCAGCATCAGTTGATTGATATAGCCCCGTCCGGTGCCGAACAGTCCAATAATATAAGCTGTTCTGTCGTTCCCCGGACTATGGACCTTCCAATACCAATCCGTTTCCGCCATAATGGAGCGGACGATCCGGAATTGTTCGCGAGGGGATTTTTGCGCGAATTTGATGAGCTCGTGAAGTACCTGCATCTGGCTTTACTGATCCAATAATGAAATAGTTTAGCGCAGTATTTGGTTTCCGTGCCGCTTTTCGGAATGCTTCTCTGCCACGACATTCCGCATGCATTCCAAGAGTTGGCGAGCTGAGTTGTCCCAACGAAAACAGGCAGCCCGGCTGAGCCCCTTCACGACCATCGTTCTCCGTAAGGTCTCATCGCTCCTCACGCGTTGAATCGCTTCAGCAAATGCCTCGGGTTGCGTAGGAGGAACCAACAAAGCCGCATCTCCCACAACCTCCGGAACCGACGATGTGTTCGATGCTATCACGGGGACCCCGCATGCCATGGCTTCCAGCAGCGGGAGCCCGAAACCCTCATAAAGCGAGGGAAAAACGAACGATGAACTTGCCGAATATAACACGGGCAGGTCTTCGTCCGGCACAAAGCCCAGAAATCGAATGTCCTCGCTGGTCAGCCTCGCGGCTTGAATGGCCTCGAGCACCTCGGACTTCTTCCGGCCATCCGCGCCCACGACCAAAAGCTGAAGGGAGCGTTCGCCGCGACCACGCAGAACCTTCATGGCCTCGACCAAGGTAATCAAGTTCTTGTGCGGCCCTAGCGTGCCCACGGTCAATAGGTAGTCCGTTGACACTCCATATTTGTTTGCCACATGTTCGGCGGCTGCCAGTGTATCCTGCGGCTTGAAGGCCGAGCCGACCCCGTTATGTATGACCTCGATCTTGGACTCCGGCACTGCGAAGACGCGCTCAAGGTCTCGTGCGGTCGAATGAGAGACCGCGATAACCCTATCTGCTTGTCGAGCCGACCGCTTGACGAACAGCCAGAGCATGCAGCGGCTGACTGGGTCCGCGATTTTAGCATAAAGGGGCCAGAGAAGGTCGTGAATCGAAACAACCTTTGCTACCCCTGGCGGAAGTCCAAGTGGCAGCATATTTGCCGTGCCCCAGAATATGTCCAGCCGATCGCGGATAATCATCCGCCTCCCCACGGTTTGCAGCCATAGCGTGCCGGGCAGAAGAGGAATCGCGGAGCTGATCCGTTTCCGCCAACGATCGCCCTCCCAGGGGAGTTCAAAATCGCGGTCGGCGTAAAGGTAATAGCAGTTTTCGGAGTCGTTGTCGTGCAACTCCCCGATGATGTTTCGGATCACTCGCGCCGCTCCTGCTTGTACCCGCGACAACGGGATCGCGTTAATGCCGATTTTCATCTTGCTTCAACCACCTTCAGGAGTTCCTGCACGAAATTGTGAGGGTTGTGATAGGCAATCCAGCTCTCCTGCCGGGCCGAAGCCTGCTCAGCCAGGTGTTGATATCCGTCACGCGCAGCGCAGATGGCGCGCGCCAGATCCTCTGCATCTCGATCGCGAACGGTGAGCCCTGCTCCGAACCTCGCCAACTGGGCGCTCATCCAAGTGTCCTCCGTAACCACCACCGGCTTCCCCAGCGCGAGAGCTTCTACGAAGGGGCCGGAGACCATCGCATGGTAATCCTCCTGGAAATACGGGAGCACTACCAGATCCGCCTCGGACATCAACTGGTAGTACCCGTCCTCGTCGAGAGGTTTCTGAATGATGTGTAGGCCAGGAAGACACAATTGCTGTAGCATCGCGATGGAACGCGCGAGCTCCGGCTCACGGAAAGGCGTGTCGTAATCCTGAAGCGTGAATGTCAATCCGGAACACTGCCCACCCTCCGCCAGTCGCTTGATGGCAAGGGCGAACGTAGCAACCCCCTTGGCGAGCGACGGCCGTCCGGGAAGGAGGACATGCATGGCGCCGCTCGAGGAACTTGGCCGTGCCGTTCTTGGGGATGACAAATGGCATGTGAGCGGGGTGGGCAGGATACTCACAGGGAGGCAGGTGAGCGACCGGTACTCGTCCGCCAATTCCTGACTGTCGGCTACCAGATGGATACGGTGGTTGTGCGAAGCCTTCTCGAGCGTGCGCAGAGCTGCCCGCACCAACATTGCGGACTTGCGCCACCGACCTCTGCGCTTCTCGAAGTAACTGAAGCGCAGCATTACTGCAAACGCCGGCGACTTGGCGGGCTTAAAGCGGCGGAGCCACCGGCTCCAAGCCAGCAAGTTAAATTGGTTAGCATTCTCCAAAAACAGAATCCAGCGGCCATCCAAGGAACTCTTGTCCAGGGCGGCCAAATCGCTCGAGAAGCGTGCGTAATTCCAGCACAGCCGGGCGTACCCTTCCAGCACCCGGACTGCTCTGTTGTGGCGATTTGATGGCCCCATCGGTAAGGGTCGGAACACCGGCTCGATGGGCAAAGCCTGCCGGATGCCCGGCAGGCAGTCGCGGGCGGCAAGCACCCTGAATTCAAGGCCTCGAGCACAAATTGCGCGGCCGATATTACTGGCATAGTTGAAGTCATGGCCGGCGTAATCGCGCAGCCATGGGTCGACCACGCAAATGCCAACCCAAGAAGCCGACATGCCTTGATTCCTCCTCTCTATGGGTGGGCCACTGGTCCATGACCACTCACGGCGACCGGGGCGATTGATTTTTCACGCGTTCTCGCCGTCATCTCGCGGACTTAAAATGATGTTGAAGTGGCTCTTAGGGACCCCGGATGGGTTGAATGGAATCGGCTCACTGTATTCCCTGTTACGGCGGCCTATCAAAACGCCCTCATAAGATGGAGCGTCGATGGCGCTAAATATTTCGCCAACTGACGTGCCATAGACTCCTAAAAAGGGGGTGTGGACCTCGATTGCCAACTTGGGCCTTCGCGAAAGAAGCCGCGTACAGCCGGCAAGGACCTTGCCTTCGAAGCCCTCAACGTCAATTTTCAGCACATTGAAAGGGCCCAGTTCCAGATCCATCTGATCGCCGGTCTCCGCCCGCACGGAGACGGTGTCCCAGCTTTTCGCAAGTGTGACGTGGCCGTACGCGGAGTTGTGAATCGGGACCGTGCCCGGGACGTCCGAACCGGCAAGATTTCTTATGCTGCAGACTGGTCCCAATCCGTTGAGAGAAATCTGCGATTGCGCGACCATCGCATTGAAAGGAACTGCCTCGAGGCCCAGCACATAACCGCTCGGCCCCACGGCGCAAGCCATCAACATGGCGAAGAAGCCATGGTGCGAACCGATCTCAAGGACTCGATCGCCCCGTTGCAATAGACCCAGCAACGCGGGAAACTCCGGGTTACTATCTAAAATCTCCTGCGTGTACCAGAGCTTGCCTATTTGATCAGCAATCCAGAAATCGAAAGCGAAGCTGCGGGTTTGAAATCTTTTGACATAAGGGAAGGGCTCGCGCGGAGCACGCCTCAGGTCATAACCCATGCTGGCGATAACCCGCTTCAGGACCTGCCGCGCCGCCTCGCTCTTGGTCCGCTTTCCGCACTGTGGATAATCCATTAGCGGTCCTCCAATGAACATAATAACGACAGCTAGACCGGACTAACCAGCGTGACGGAAAAGTTCCAGAGCCCGGCGAGCGCGGGGCGAGGACTCACATGCCACCCCAAGAAGCCGGCATATCCCTGCCTCCTCTTCCGCGAACCTCACTGGCGTAGACGATTGATCACTGAATCAGCATTCTCCGAAGGCAGGAGCAAAACATTCTCGACCCTGCCTTTGCGTTCGCGGATTCCCTGCAGCCTCCACACAAGGGGTGAGAGTTCGTAAGCGGCTTTATAGGACGCTTCACTCTGCCAGCGCTCGAAGAGACTAGTAGCATCCAGGCCTCGCCGCTCATAAAAAAAGTTGTTAATCTCCATGTATATGATCGGGCGAAAGCGCCGAATTGTCCTATGGGCACCCGCCAGGAACTTATCTTCGTGGCCTTCGATATCGAGCTTCACAAAGTCCAGCCTATCGATCGCTAGAGAGGGAACGATGTCATCCAGCGGAGCAACCTTTACGTCCACGCACTCAAATCGGCTGTCGTCATGGTCGATCACCAGCGCGGCATTACCAGTCTCCGCACCGTCCGGGAATCCCTCGCGCAAGCCAATCTGAAGCACCGCGGTTTGATCGGATAGTCCTATCTGATGTAACCGCACGACGTGGTCCAGGTTGTTTTCTCGAACGTTCTCGCTTAAGCGCGCGAAGTTAGAAGCCACCGGCTCGAACGCATGCAGGCAGCCACCAGGCCGCACAGCAAAGGCCATGGGAATGGTGTAAAAACCGATGTTTGCTCCCACATCGAGGATTGTCCACTCCGGTCTGAAAAGGCGCAGTAGACCCCGAATGCTCTCCGTGTCATAGTCTCCTAGATAATAAGCCAGATATTCCGTTGTCGATCTGAGATCAACCAAGATCGAGTAGTGCAGGCGCATAGCAGCCCACACCTTTGCGTGAGAAGGGGGGGCAGGGAAAACGCGGTTCACAATGGTGGCCACGCGCCCGCGCCCCCGAACTCTACGTAAATTCCTCAGCACGAGTGCGACGGCGGCGCGAATGAGTGCGTAAAGCCTATCCATGTCTCGATATCCTCCACTATGGCTGTGATCATTTATTGGCCGCTCGTGCAACCGACCAAGCTGACGACAGTCGCCGAGTGTGCAGCTTCTTCAACCATCGAATTACCGATGGCGGAAGGATTATCAAAGCGAAATATAACATAAACCGGAAGTTATGGAGGACCTGCGGGTGGGCGCGGACGGCAGCCGCGCCGTAGCGAAAGACGTGCGGAATCGAGGCGTTCCAGCGCCGCAATTCCAGCAAGTCGAAGGACAGTTCCCAGGTAAGCAGGCCGCTGATTTTCCGGTCTAGATTCCCGCCGTGCGCGGACACCAGCCGGCGAGTCGTATTGGCCAGTTTCAGCCGCTCGTCCAACATTTGCAGTGAATTGGTCAGAATTTTTTGCGTGGTTTGCGACGCATGGACGCGATTTGAAATGAGCATTTCGTCCAGGAAAGCCACTTGTCCCTCAAAAGCCATGCGCTGCCACAGTTCCGCGTCGGCGCTATATTTCAAGTCAGGGTTGAATGCGCCCAGCCTGAGGGCAAGCGATCTCCTGAACATCGCGCTCGGCATAACCACATAGCCTCCCCCATTTAAGGACCAGTAGCGAGCGATAAACTCGAGGCCACTCGAAAGCGCAGGCCAGGAATGTGGAGGCGACACGCAGGAAACAGTTCCGTTGGCGTCGATAGACTGGGCCGCAGCGTGGACGAGCACGACTTTCGAATTTGATTCCAGGACTTCCACTTCTCGACGGAGCAGGCCCGGCAGCATGACGTCGTCGTCGTGGAACACGATGGCGTAGTCGCCCTGCGCCAATTCCAGGCAGAAGTTCCAGTTCCCCACCAAACCCCTATTCTGCGGGTTGCGGATGTACCTGATTCTCGAATCCCGAAAGTTCAGGACGGCGTCGCTTGTGCCATCTGTGGAAGCGTCGTCGACGATGAGGAGTTCGAAGTCGCGGAACTCCTGGGCCAGGACGCTTTTTATCGCCGCCGGCAGGTAACGCACCTTATTGAATGTCGGAAGGCAGACGCTTACCTTCGGATTGCACATAACCGCGTATCCTCACAAGCGTTTTGCTTTGCGGTCAGCCGGCAATGCTGCGAAATAATAGTAAATCTTACGGTACACAAACCATGGTAACCCAATCTGCGTGTCCAAAAATGGCCGCAAAAGCCCGTAGAAAGGGATCATAGGTTTCCAGATCAGTTGCTTGACCCTGGAAGCTAGCGCGTGCCTGCGCAACGCCTCAACCTCGGCAAGATACTTGCCAGCCTCTTTAGTTTCCAATACTCGCCAGGCAGCAGCAACCAACTCTGTGCGCCGACAAACATCTGCAAAGGACATGAACTTGTGGTGGTA
>Ga0326728_10004218_pt1 | contig 43083 bp, 31 predicted proteins | sample MB3enrmetagenome_FD_207602 | JGI IMG/M metagenome (GOLD analysis project Ga0326728, IMG submission 207602) | Lab enriched peat soil microbial communities from McLean, Ithaca, NY, United States - MB31MN | ecosystem: Environmental > Terrestrial > Soil > Wetlands > Peat | place: USA: New York...
ATCGCTCAGATGAGGCACATGTCGCAGGAGCACGACAAGGGCGACATCGACGTGATGATCCCGGTCGACAAGTTCCAGGGCGACTTCGCCAAGGTGGCTCAGGGCATCAACGAGATGGTCTCCGGGCACATCGCGGTGAAGAAGAAGGCGATGGCTTGCATCGCGGAGTTCGGCAAGGGCAACTTCGAAGCGCCACTCGAGAAGTTCCCGGGGAAGAAGGTGTTCATCAACGACACGATCGAGCAACTGCGCGTCAACCTAAAGGCGCTCGTGGTCGACAGCTCGGCTCTGGTACAGGCGGCACTGGCGGGCCACCTCAGCACGCGTGCAGACGCCAGCAAACACCAAGGCGACTTCCGAAAGATTGTCCAAGGCGTGAACGACACGCTGGACGGAGTCATTGGTCCGCTCAACGTTGCGGCGGACTACGTGGCGCGAATCGCGAGCGGAAATATCCCTCCGAAGATCTCGGACAAGTACAACGGCGACTTCAATACGATCAAGAACAACCTCAACACGTGCATCGACGCCGTCAACGCGCTCGTGGCCGACGCGGCGCTTCTCGCGAAGGCAGCCATCGAGGGAAGACTGGCGACGCGCGCAGATGCGAGCAAGCACCAGGGCGATTTCGGGAAGATCGTGCATGGCGTGAACGAGACGTTGGATGCGGTGATTGGACCGCTGAATGTGGCTGCCGACTACGTGGCCCGGATCTCGGCCGGCAACATTCCCGCGAAGATCACCGACAAGTACAACGGCGACTTCAACACGATCAAAAACAACCTCAATACATGCATCGACGCAGTCAACGCGCTCGTGGCGGATGCGGGATTGCTGTCGAAAGCAGCCGTGGACGGGAAGCTCGCGACTCGAGCCGATGCGAGCAAGCACCACGGCGACTTCGGCAAGATCGTTCACGGGGTCAACGAGACGCTCGACGCGGTGATCGGCCCGCTCAACGTGGCCGCCGATTACGTGGCGCGAATCTCTGCGGGCGATATCCCCGCGAAGATTACCGACAAGTACAACGGCGACTTCAACACCATCAAGGCCAACCTCAATACATGCATCGACGCGGTCAACGCCCTGGTGGCGGACGCGGCCATGCTGTCGAAGGCTGCGGTGGAAGGGAAGCTGGCGACTCGAGCGGACGCGAGCAAACACCAGGGCGACTTCCGCAAGATCGTGCAGGGTGTCAACGACACACTGAACGCGGTCATCGGGCCGCTGAATGTGGCCGCGGACTACGTCGCGCGTATTTCGGCCGGCAACATTCCGACGAAGATCACGGACAACTACAACGGCGACTTCAACACGATCAAAGCCAACCTCAATACGTGCATCGACGCGGTCAACGCGCTCGTCGCCGATGCGGCCGTTCTTTCGAAGGCGGCCGTGGAAGGCAAGCTGGCGACTCGAGCGGATGCGAGCAAGCACCAAGGCGACTTCCGAAAGGTCGTTCATGGCGTGAACGAGACGCTCGATGCCGTGATCGGGCCGCTGAACGTGGCCGCCGATTACGTCGCGCGCATCTCGCGCGGAGACATTCCCGCCAAGATCGTCGACAACTACAACGGCGACTTCAATACGATCAAGGGCAATCTCAATACGTGCATCGACGCGGTCAACGCGCTCGTGGCCGACGCCGCCATGCTGTCGAACGCGGCGGTCGAAGGCAAGCTGGCGACTCGCGCCGACGCGAGCAAGCACCAGGGAGACTTCCGAAAGGTCGTCCAGGGCGTGGACGACACCCTTGACGCTGTCATCGGGCCGCTGAATGTCGCGGCCGACTACGTGGCGCGGATCTCGAAGGGCGATATCCCTGCTCGAATCGTCGACAGTTACAACGGCGATTTCAACACCATCAAGAACAACCTCAACACGTGCATCGACGCCATCAACGCCCTCGTCGCCGATGCAAACATGCTCTCGGCGGCGGCTGTGGACGGAAAGCTCAAGACCCGCGCGGACGCGGTCAAACACCAGGGTGACTTCCGCAAGATCGTGGCCGGGATCAACGGCACGCTCGACTCGGTCATCGAGCCGATGAACAACATCGCGGACGCGATCGCATCGCTGGGCAACAACGACATGAGCATCACGCTCAAGGGCGCGTACCACGGTGACTTCCTGGCCATCAAGGAGAGCTTCGACAACGCGCTGTCGGGACTGAATTCGACGCTGTCGCAAGTGGTCGATGCGGTCGATCAAGTCGGGCAGTCAGCCGAGCAGTTGAGCGTGGCTTCGCGCAACATGGCATCCGCTGCCGAAGAGCAGTCCCAGGCTTCCGAAGAGGTGACGTCGAGCCTCTCGGAGACAGACAGTCAGGTGAAGGCCAACACCGAGAATGCTCGCGCGGCCAATCAGCTCGTCGAGGGTACGTCGCAGGCGGCGTCCGAGGGCAAGGTGAAGATGGCGAGCATGATGGAATCCATGGATTCCATCAACGCGTCGGCCCAAAATATCGCCAAGATCATCAAGGTCATTGACGAGATCGCGTTCCAGACGAACCTCCTCGCCTTGAATGCGGCGGTCGAGGCCGCACGGGCGGGACAGCACGGACGAGGCTTTGCCGTGGTGGCTCAGGAGGTGCGAAACCTAGCGGGTCGGAGCGCCAAGGCGGCGCGCGAGACCGCGGAGATGATCGAGGACTCGATCAAGCGCGTGGGCGAGGGCGTCGAGATCGCCAAGGACACGAGCGAGGCCCTCAATCAAATGGTTACGAACGTCGTCAAGGTCAAAGACCTCGTCGCCGAGATCGCCACGGCGAGCGCCGAGCAGTCGCGCGGCGTGTCCCAGGCCAACGCCACGATGGAGCAAGTGGCCAAGGGTGCGCAAGACGGAAGTCAGCAGGCGCAGGAACTCGCCTCCGCGTCGACGGAGCTCACGAGTCTCGCCGAGCACATGCGCGAGGAAGTCCGTCGCTTCAAGCTGCGGGAGAGGCAGGTCAGCGCATTCGGTGGCGGAATACCCGGTCTGGAAGGTTTGACGCCGGACATGATCGCTCAGCTTCGCGCCATGCTGGCGAGCCAGGGCAAGCCGTCGATTGCGAAGGCGGGCGGCGGGGGCGGAAATGGCAATGGCAACGGAACCGCGAATGGCGTGAAGCGCGGCAGTCCGAAGGCTGTATTGCCGCTCGATCGCGATGAGCGCGGATTCGGAAAGTTCTGATGAATTGGGACGCGGCGTTCGCAAGGGCGCCGCGTCCCGCAGCTCTCCATACTTGAAAAGGGGTCTCCCATGGCACACGAGGTGATGGTCGTCGACGACGCGGTGATGATGCGAACGGTATTGCGGACGGTCGTCGAGAGTACGTCTCAGTTTCATGTCGTCGCCACCGCCGCCAATGGCAAGGAAGCGCTCAAGCAACTGGAGCGCGAGCCGAATCTCAAGCTCATCCTCGTCGACCTGGAGATGCCCGAAATGGACGGTTTCGAGTTCATTCGGCACGCCAAGTTGAAGACGCGGGCGAAGATCGTGGTCGTGTCGTCGGTGGCCGTCATCGGGTCGCCTCAGGCCGTCAAGGCCCGGCAACTCGGGGCCGACGCCATCGTGGCCAAGCCATCGGGAGCCATCTCTCTAGACTTCGCGGACAAACGGGGCTCAGAGCTCGTCCGCGTCATGAGCGCTTTGGTGCGGTCGGAGTGACCACTCGACCCGCAGTGGCGAGCCAGGGCGGAGGCAAACCGTGTCCGACGACGTAGGCGAGATATGGAGCTTGTATGCGGACGATGGCGCCCAGGCCTTGGACGCCGCCGAGAACGCGCTATTGAGGATCAAACAGGGAGCGTCGGAGCGGGCTGCTGTCGCGGAGCTGTTCCGGGCCATGCACACGTTCAAGGGCAACGCGCGCGTCATCGGGCTGCGCGTCGTCGAGTCGAGAGCGCACCTGGCCGAAGATCTCATCGGCCTTGTGCGAGACGACGGCGCCACCCTCGACGCCGAACTCGTCGAGATCCTGCTGGAGGTCACGGAAGTCCTGCGCGCCATGCTCGACGAGACGGCGTCCCGACGCAAGGATGTCGAGGAAGCCCAAACCGCCGACCTCGTCGCGCGAGTGCAGGCCAAACTGGTCCAGTGTCGGGAGAGTCTGAAACGGACCAAGGAGGCCCCCGCGGTCCCCGCGGAAGTCCCCGCCGATCCTCCTGACGACATGACATTCACCGAGGCGGTTCTCTTCGATCCCATCGATAAGCCCGCTCTCGCCGAAGACCCCGAATACCAGAAGATGTTCGCGGACCAGGCCGAGGAACTCGTCCAGGCTTTCCGCGACTGCATTTCGCGATTCGACGATTCGCCCTCCGCGGCGCGCGCGACGTGGAAGGAGCACGCCCGATGGCTTCACCTCGCCGCCGGTCAAATGGGATTCTCGGCGTGGGTCGACATCCTGGGGGCGTTTCTCGCCCATGAGGAGCCGAGCGTCGACGACGCCCACGCGATGCTGACGTCGATCGCGCTGCTAAGCGCGAAGGGACAAGCCCCTCCGCTCGAATCCGTGTCGTCGCCCGCGAAGCAAGCGGCGGATCCGGCGTCGGAGGAAGTCGTCATCCAAGGCCAGACCGAAGACGTCTCGTCCGGTCCCAAGCCTGAAAGCGTTCTCAGCGTCGACGGAGAGGTGAGCGGACACGTTCGCCATCTTCTCGACGTGCTCGACGAGTCACTCAGTGCGCTGTCGGTCTGCGCGGCCACGATGGCCATGGGGCAACCGGCCGACGATGCGGAGGTATCCCGGATTGCGAGCGGAATCGCTGCTGCGGCCGAAAAGGCCGGATTCGTGCGAGTCGCCGACATCGCCAACGCGCTTCCGCAAGCGTGCACGAGTGTCGAAGCGTTCGAGCGTGCCGTCTTCGATCTGTACGAGAGTCTTCAATGGCTCGAGGACACAGGGGACGACGCGTCGGGGCAGACAGCGGGCCTGCGAATCCAGGCCGCGGCGGTATTGCGGTCGTGGTGCGCGGAGCGAGTCTTTCAGGTGCTGGCGGATCTGGCGGCGGCTCTCGAAGCGTTTGCAGCGCCCGCGGACCTGACCGCCAACTGTCGAACGACTGCAGGACTGCTTCACTCGGTGTCGTATGCGTCCCATCACCACGACTTGGAGTCCGCGGCAAATTTGGCGATATCGCTCGCGGACCTCGTCGGCAGAGGCGAGCATAGCGGCGAAGTGCCTTCGTCGGTGCTCCATATGGCGCGGTCGTTCGTCTCGGCGATGCAAGGGGTGTTCGCAGTGGCGATGGCTGGCGGCATTCCGGGTTTGTCCGAGATCGACGCGCTCGCGCGCCAGGTGTCCGAAATCGAATTCGTCGTGGACGGCACCGCGTCGCCCGTGTCCATCGAGGCACGTCTCGGTTTGCCGGCGTCATTCCACAAGGTATTGACGCCGGAAAGCGTGAAAAAGGCCATATTGGCGCTCGACGCCAAGAGCCGATTCTACATCGTGCGCGCGGACCCGAATGCAGACGAGGAGCTGGCCGCGGCGTTCGCCGACTGGCTCACTCACGGCGGCGTCGTCGAGATCAGCAACGTCACGTTCTTCGAAGCCGATCGTTCCGTGTTCGATTACCTCCTCGCGACGGCCCTCGACGAGAAGTCTCTTGCCCACGCGCTGAGGAACTTGGACCCGACGGGGACGCGGTTGCGAATCGAGAGGGTGCTCGTCGACTCCGTTACGAGCACGGCGAAAGACGAGAATGTCAAGGTCGGCGGCGCCGCACTTGCGGAGCGCTCTCCCTCGGAAGGCAGCGAGTCGGGAGACATGCTCGAGATGATCGGCGAGGTCGTCACGGGCGAGGCGATGTTGAAGCGTGCGTTGGGTGTCCTGTCGGAACGGGACGTCGTGCGGGAAGTGGAGGGAATCTTCCGTGGGGCCGGAGCGGACTGGCGAGGAGCCCAAGCCGCGGTGAGGCGCCATCTCGAGAGCTGGAAGGACGATATCGATAGGGTGACGGCGCTCGAATCGCAGCTGGCCGGAGGGCTCGAACGGGTGCAGGAGCAGGCAACGGCTTCGAGGTGCCGCCCTGGTTCAGTGCTTCTGCAGTCAATGGCGAGCCACGCGGAGGCGCTGGCGCGAATGGCGGCTCGCGATGTGGCGATATCGCTCGACGGGGGCGAGACCGCGGTCGACGGTCGAATCCTGGCGAGTCTTCGAGAGCCGGTGCGCGAGCTCGTGGAGTTCTGCGTCACCCACAGCATCGAGCCGCCCGAGCGTCGAGCCGCCGGGGGGAAGAAGCCCCGCGCCCGTCTGGCTTTGTCGTTGACCAAGCACGGTGGCAGCATCGTCGTGGTCGCGGAGGACGACGGGGTGGGTCTCGATGCGAATTGCGTTGCCCAGCGAGCTCGCGAATTAGGCTGGGGAGTGGGGCCGGGCATCGCCGAGAAGCACGGCGACCTCGATTTCGTGCTGCGCGAGGGATTCGGGGCGATCACAGTGGACGATGGATCGGGCAGGAGCGTGGACTTCTCGAAGATTCAGGCCGAGCTTCGTCGGTGTGGGGGAGATCTGCGCGTGGGTCGTTCCCGAGCGGGCGGAGCGGAGTTCAGAGTGACGGTTCCTCTGACCAACGTCGTCATCGACGGCATGGTCGTGCGCGTGGGCCATGTCATCTACGTGGTGCCGGTGGACGCCATCCAGACGATAGTGCACTCCGAGCGTGGCGAAGTGATGCGGATCTCCGCGGAAGGCGGCCAAACGATGCTGCGAGTCGGAGCTGACGACGCGTTGCCTGTTAGGTTCCTCAGCCGCGATGCTGTGGAGGCTGCGAATGGCTTCCCTGGGGTCCGGTCCCGCCGGGCCGCTCGCGACGCGACCACCGGTCAGGCTCAAGGATCGGAAGCTCGGCGCCTATTCGTCGTCGCCGGCAAGGGCTCCAATCGCGTGGCCATATCGGTCGATGAAATCATCGGCCAACAGCTCGTTCTCATGCGACCGCTTCAGGGCTACTTGTCACTCATCCGGGGCGCGACAGCCTGCGCATTGCTCGGTGGTGGCGAAGTCGGTGTCGTCTTGGACGTGGCGTATGCCGTGTCGCAAGCTTGCGGAGATGCGGTGACGAACTAACCCGCTTTTCGGGACGCCCCAGCCGCCATGACCGGAAGCCCCGGCTCGCTGGGTGCGTCGCCTCCCCTCGAGTCAGCGCGAGCGCGCAGCCACTGGATCATTCGACGATCGTGATCGCAGATGTGGCCGACGAGCCACCGTGCCAAGTCCTGACTCAGTGATTCAGGCAGAATGACCCCGCCCAATCGGTAGCGATCTATGAGGCCCGACGCGAGATGGCGGCCTTCCCAGTGCGCGCGCCGGTGTGCGGTCAGGTCGGGGTAGCCAGTACTGTCCATGAGCTGCTCCTCCACCGCGAAATGCATCGCGGTATATTCCCAGAGCTTGGTCAGCGTGGGCCCAAGGGCGGCGCGGCCGCGGCCGTCGCGAATGGCGTCGTGCAGGTCGTTCACCACGTCAAATATCTTCCGATGGTGCTCGTCTACGAGGTTGTCGCCGGTGAGATAGTCATCGGACCAAATAGCGATAGGCATTGGGCGCCTCCCTCGGGGCTGGGCAGCCCGCGCAGCGATCGCGGGGTTCCGTACGAGAAGAACGGCTTAGCGGACTATTTCTTCAGGGATTCTGGAGCCTTTCATGCCGATGCGTGCCTACCGCCTGGCCCAACGCGGCGTGCACTCACTCGAGCCAACTCGACATGACCGTGCGGTCGCATCTAGAGTGCATGGCCATGTCGTTCAATCCTTGTCGTAGCCTGTTGTTGGCGTTTGTCACTTCTGTCGGAGTCGTTGCATGCAGCAGCAATGTGGATGACTCATCCAACAATCCGCCGCCCGGCAGTGATGCTGGGGGAAGCGCGGACGGAACCGCGAATGTCGGCACGGATGCGAAGGCCGACGGAACCGTCGGCACGGATGCTGGGGCTGACGCAGCCAACGTGGGAGCGGATGCAAGGGCCGATGGAACCGTCGGCCAGGATGCAGCAGGCCTAGATGGCAAGGTCACTGCGGATGCAGGCGGCAACACCGCGGATGCGGCGACCGACGCGGGCGGCACCGGCGCCGACGCCAGTCCGGCGAGTGACGTCGTCATTCCGGACTCCGGGCCGACTTCCCCCGGCGACTTCACCGTGAACCTCGCCAACACCCATGGCACCGTCACGGGCCAAATCTATGGCCACAACTGGCTCAGCCCCGCGCAGATGTCGTGGAACGCGCTCGGTCGCTATGGCGGCAATCCCCTGTCGGTCTTCAATTGGTCGAACGACTGGTACAATAGCGCAGCGGACTACTACTTCAAAGATATGGCGATGACCTGGAGCAACTACGCCAACTGGGAAGATTTCGTGGACTCCGGGAAGGGGACTGGCACGACGCTGCTCATCGTCGTGCCGACGCTCGGCTGGGTGCCGAAGAGCTACAACCTCTGCGTGTATCCGTATACCTCGTTACCGAACCAGCAGGCCTATGAACCCACGGTCACGAATCCGGACGGAGGTTCGGATCTCGGGTGCAACACGACGTCGGCCAGCGCGACCTCCGGCTGCTGCGGCAACGGGACGTACGCCGACGGCGGGATCCTCGACGCGGCGGTCGATCTCGATGCGACGTATCAGCGCTCCAGCCCGTCCGATGCGGTCGCCTGGCTTACGTCGATCAAGAACATGCTCGGCACGGCTGGATTCGCGAATGTCATCGTGGGCTTGGACAACGAACCCGATTGGTGGAACTCGGCGCACCGAGACGTTCATCCGCAGAAGGCGACCATCTCGGAGATTTGGAACATCAACCAGACCTACGCCACCGCCATCAAGGCGGCGTTCCCGAACACTCCGATCATCGGGCCCGACCTCGTCGCCTGGTACGATACCACCGACATTCAGACCTACTTGACCAACGTCGGAACGAATCTGATGTCGAACGGGGCTCCCCTCATCGACTATCTCGACATCCACTTCTATCCCTCGTATTACAATTTCGCATTCGGCTGCGATGAAGTTCCAACCGCGCAGCGCCTCCAGAGCCCGCGCATGTTCTGGGATCCCACGTATTTGAACCCGTACGATGGCTTGCCGAACACCGAGGCCGCCCAGCTCATTCCCCGGTACACGCAAATGATCGCGAGCACACAGGGGGCGACCAATCTAAAGCTTGCCATAAGCGAATACAACATGGGAACCGACGCATGCGCTGCCGGTGCGGTGGCTCAGGCCGAAGCGTTCGCCGTCTTCGGGCGGTACGGTCTCGGCCTCGCCGCGCGATGGAGTGACAGCAACTACGCCGGGCACTACCAGCTTACCGCGGGATCCCCGGCCGAGAGTGCATTCCGTATGTACCTCGAGCACAACGTCACCGGGACGAGCGTCGATGTGGCTCCGAAGGCCGGCGACGCGGGGTACGGACCCGATACGATTACCTCCTACGCCGTCCTTAACGGGACGACGCTCAACGTGCTCCTTTTCAACAAACAGGCCACGCCAGCGACAGTCACCGTCCAGCTCGGCAACGCGGCCGCGACGGTCAAATCTGCGTACCAGTTCAGCGTCGCCAACACGACGCTTGGGTCGGTCGCGGCCCCTTCGGTGAACGCGGGCCTCGCGACCGTCACGTTGCCGGCGCAGTCGGCGACGCTCGTCATCGCGACCCTTCCATAGGCCAAACGAACGACCGGTTTCGAGCGCGGCGGGATTGGGGCAGGCCGCGCTCGGTACGGCAAGACGACCGCTTCCATCGTGACCGACCTTGAAGTGGCCCCTCACTGGACGATCACGTCGGCATCGGCGCCGGACGCGGATCTCCCGTCGCGCATCGTCATACTCCCAGGGCCAGGCTTCGGCAGCGGCGCCCACGAGACCACGCAAATGTGCCTGCTCGCCGTCCGCGCGTTCGCTCCGCGCGGAAGGGCCTGGCGGCTTCTCGACTTCGGCTGTGGGTCCGGGATCCTCTCCATTGCTGGCGTCAAGCTCGGTGGCGCCTCGGTTGCGGTCGAGATCGACCTGGCCGCGCAAGCGCATGCCCGAGCCAACGCGGGCGCGAACCGCGCCGGGGATCGGATTGAGATCCTCACGACGCTCGATCAGGTTCCCGGCGTGTTCGACATCGTCGTGGCGAACGTCCTGCGCGACGTGCTCATCGCGTCGGCGGGCGACCTTGTTCGCCGATTGGCGCCGGCGGGCACACTCGTCCTGTCGGGACTGGTCTCTACTGACGTTCCGGCGATGATCGCGCACTACAGCTCCCACTTCGGGGGAGCTCGAGGGGCGTCGCGATGCTCCCCCATCGTCCGGGAGGGGCGGCGGCCCGACATCTACGAGCGCGGAGAGTGGCGCGCACTCGTGTGGCGACTCGCCGGATAGAGCGGATGCGCGGCGTGGCGATCAGCCGTCCGTCGGCTTCTTCGCGTCGGGCGCTTTGGGATCGTAGCCTTCCACGTGGACCGGGAAGGCCGGAGTGCCGATTCGGCGACGATCACGCTTGTTGCGGGTGCCGCTCGTCGTCATCTTGCGCTTGCGAATGCGCTCGTGCTGCTGGGTCGAAGAAACCATTCTGGGAGCCTGTGGCGCGCAACATGGCGGAAACCAGCTCCGTCGTCAACCTGGGCGAGCCCCCGAAGCCGCGACGGATAGGCATCGGCCCATCGCGGGTCGGCATCCCTTTGGCGCGGGATCACTCAAAACCACCCGAAGATTCCACCCGTAACGCCGAGGTATACCGAGGTATACCCCTCGGATGTCTTGGTGGTCGAACCGCAGGGGGCTGCGAGGGTAGGCTCCTCGTGGGTTGCGTTGCCGGCGAATCCCCAGTCGAGTGTGGGGCCGATCTCGAAAGCGAAGTGGCTGATCGGGGTGACCACGAACTGCGGCTCGAGGTCGAGACCGAACACGCCGCTGTTGTCTGTCGTGTTGGCCGCGGGACATCCGGCCGGCACGGGCGAGCCGAAGCTCCTGTTGCTGTGATAGTAGGAGATTCCGCCGCGGAGCCAGATGGCCATCATGTCGGGGATGCCGATGACGTAGCCCGCGCGCGGTGCGAGGCCCCAGACATTGCCTCCGGGGGTGTCGCCTTGCGTGCATACGTTTCCCGTGCACGTCGACGTGTTGCCTCCGGTAGGGAAGGCGAGGACGAAGTTCCCGCCAACCGTGAGGTTCGGAATTACGGAGTAGTCAAAACCAAGCCTAGGCGTCGTGTAAAAGGAGGGATTGCCCCACGCAACGGCGGTGGCCGCGGCCCCGCCCGGGCCCGCGCCCGTGCTCGTTCCCATCCACGAGGTATTCCCGTAGAAGAGCGAGATGCTGCCGCCGCTCGTCGTGGTCCCGGCGCTGTTGTTCGTGTAGCCGAGGAGGGGCACCAAGCGGTCAGCGCTGAAGATGAGCTGCCCCTTTTCGCCGAACTCCCCGTGAGTTTGGGCATCGGCCGTTCCAGTGCCCAGCATACCGATCCCGAGTCCCGCCAGGGTCACCGTCCACGTTCGCACCATTGGATACGACCTCCTAGGACCCCGAATCTAGGCACAACGCGCCCCTCGGGTCGAGTTACTGCTATGGTCGCCGGGGACATGCCGTCGGCTCGCCTTGTCGTGGTGGCGTGCGTGCTTGCCGCTGCGTGCTCGAAGAGGGCACCGGACCGCGTTTCGCCGCCCTTGGCGGACATCCAGGCGTTGGCTGCGGCGCCTCCGACGGTGCGACACGACGACGTTCGGTCGTTGCCGAGGTGCCCATTGGTTCCTGCTGAACATGCCCCGCAGCTCGTGTCGATGCTCGAGGCCTTGGCCGAGGTGGCGCCCGCCGGCTACCCGAATTGGTCGTCGATTGCGCGCGATGGAGCGGACGCGGCTCGAGTGGAAGACCTGGATGCGGTTAAGTCGGCGTGCCGCTCGTGTCATGCGCAGTACGAGGATCGCTACCGCCGCGAGCACTCGATGGGGCCGCGCTGATGCCGCACCGCCCTTTCCCGCGTCCCAAGGTGCCGCGCGTAGGCCGTCCGTCGGGCAAGTTCACCCAGCATAGGCGACTCGACTACCTGCGGGAGACGCTCGAGGCCCATTCCGCGGGCCTCACCCTCGACGAGCTTGCGTCGATGCTGCGGGTGACGACCCGCTCGGTCCGCCGGTACCTTAAAGAGCTGGCCCTTATTACGGAGCTCGAGTCCAACGAGGTCCGCCCGGGTGCCGCACACATCTGGCGCATCAAACCGAGCGAACGGGGGAGGGCGGTCGTCCTGCGGCGCACGCAGGCGTACGCGCTTCTAGCGCTTCGGCGTGTTTTCGACGTCCTTCGCGGTTCGGTGCTCTACGACGAGATCGACGTCGCCTTTCGGCAAATCGACGCCGTTGCGCAGCGCCCGGCGGTCCGACTGTCGGTTCTCGGGGACGTCGCTCCTGATGTGCACCTCGGCGAGCGGTTCGCCTTCGTACCGCCCTCGTCACGTGGATACGCCGGACGGAGCGAAGACATCGACGAGATTTTCCAGGCGATGGCTCAGCTCGTCGTGCTGCGCTTTCGATACCGCGGCGAGGGCGCGACGGACCCACGCGGGACGTCGGTGGTCGCGCACCCCTACGCACTTATTCTGCACGCCGGCACGATGTCGTGTCTCGGCCGCGACGTGGAGCGCTGCGTCGTTCGTGCATTCTCGTTCGACCGAATGAGCGAACTCGAGGCGAGCGCAACGGACCATTTCGAGCTTCCTGCCGATTTTGATGTGAAGGACTGGCTCCAGGGCGATTTCGGCATCGCGAGGGCGGCGCGCCAGGTGCGGCTCATTGTGGAATTCGAGCCGCGGGCGGCCGATTCAGTCCGCGCCCGACGGGTTCATCCATCGCAGAAGCTTGCCCTCGCCTCCGACGGGCGAGTCCGTGTCTCGCTGGTCCTTCCCGAGACGCCCGAGGTGCTGGCCCAGGCGAGGGCGTGGGTCCTCGGCTACGGGTCGGCGGCCCGGGTCGTCGAGCCAAGGGAATTTCTTGACGAGGTAGCTCGCGAGCTGCGCCGTGCGCTCGGTCGGTACACGAGTTGACGGGGTACTCGAAGCTGACTCTGGGGCCGTGAGGGCGACAGAGTGCACCTGCGACCAGGCCAGGAGTCGAACGTCCGGCGACGGCGGCTTGTTTGCTCTTCTTGGCGCCACTCGGGCTATGCTGCCGTCGTAATGGCAATCCCAGTTCTGGTGGGCGACGACAGCGAGGAGCCCCCGCTACTTGTCAGCAAGCCGCCCGTCGCGCCGGAGACTCTCGTTCACAAGGCGCTCGCGAGTGGTCCGTGGTGGCAAGCGATTCCGGCATACCGCACGATCGACGAAACTCTATTTCTTGACCATAGGTGGCAGGCGAGGAATTCGATCACAAGCGTGTCCGCGCTCGTCAAGACCATCCGAGATGTCGCCCCCCCTGGCTTCATCGAAGACCTCGATGCCGGGATGAAGCGAGCGCCCATGAGCGTACGAGTCAGCCCCTACATCGTCTCGCTGATCGATTGGGAACAGCCCTATCGGGATCCGCTGCGCACGCAGTTCTTTCCCGTAGCGTCCCGACTTCTGCCGGACCACCCCAAGCTTGGACTCGATTCCCTGCACGAGCAGGCCGACTCTCCGGTACGCGGACTCACTCACAGGTATCCCGACAAAGTCCTCTTTCTGCCGCTTGACACGTGCCCCGTCTATTGCCGATTCTGCACGCGGTCGTACGCCATAGGGCTCGACACGGACGAGGTCGAGAAGGTGCGCTTCGGCCCGAGCGCCGAGCGTTGGAGACGGGCCTATCAATACATCGCCACGCGTCCCGAAGTCGAAGATGTGCTCGTGAGCGGCGGGGATGCCAGTCAGCTATCGGCGCAGCACATCACCGAGATCGGGGAGACGCTGCTCGCGATTCCGAATGTGCGCCGAATGAGGTTCGCGACCAAGGGTCCAGCCGTAATGCCGATGAAGCTTCTCACCGACGACGCCTGGCTGGACGCGATCACTCGTGTGGTCGAAAAGGGTCGAGCCCTGCACAAGGATGTGGCGGTTCACACGCATTTCAACAGTCCCATCGAGATCACGGAGATCACCGAGCGGGCGATCGCGCGTCTGTTTGAGCGCGGAATTGTCGTGCGGAATCAGACGGTGCTGATGCGTGGCGTCAACGACAGCGTGGAGGCCATGTCGCTCCTCGTGAAGCGTCTGGCCTATATCCACGTTCATCCGTACTACGTCTACGTGCACGACATGGTCCAAGGTGTCGAAGATCTCCGCACGACCGTGACGACGGCTTTGCGCATCGAGAAGCACGTGCGTGGTGTGACCGCGGGATTCGACACTCCGACGTTCGTGGTGGACGCACCGGCGGGAGGCGGCAAACGCGACGTGCACTCGTACGAGCATTACGATCGCGAGACGGGCATCAGCGTGTATGCCGCTCCAAGCGTGAAGCCTGGAAAGCTATTCATGTATTTCGATCCGCTCGACCAGCTTTCGCTTCAATCGCAGGAGCGGTGGTCGGAGCCCATGGAGCAGCGGGCGATGATCGAAGACGCGCTGCGAATGGCCCGAGCGGAAGCCGCGTAGATCAGTAAGGCTCCAGCACTCCGAGCACGAGGGCATCGCGCGCGGCGCGCAGGATACGTTCGGCGTGCAAGGTGGCCCCGGCCTTATCGGTCTGCGACACCGGGTGGGCCGCGTGCCCGACGGTCGGTGCTTGCGCGATGAGCTGCACGAGATGCGCGGTCGAGGCATCGAGAACGGGAGGCCACTCGGGTCGACTCGCGGGAAAACGGACGATGACCGCTGACCCGTCGCCGTCTGGGAGCGGCTGGGCGACGAGCGACGTTCCCGGGGGCACGCGCAGGCGGGAGTCGCTGACCGGTCCGTGGTGAGAGAGAGCGTGGGCCGCGACGATGCGGTCGACTTCATCAGCCGATACGGGCGCGTCGCTGGAGTGGCGAACAGCCACCAGAGACGTCCATGGTGCGCTCTGGGGCTGAACGACGACGATGCCGAATGCAACACCCGCAACTCCGAGCTCTTCGTAGTGATCTCGCTTGCGAATCGCCGAGCGGATGAAGTCCGGTCCGAGGCCAACACACTCCACGGCCGCGTGCAGGACGCAATACTCGTCGAGATTCTTCGGAGGCGATTGGAGAATGAGCAGACCTACAGGGCAGTCTCCGATTACGCGGCGCATCCTCTTGTCGACGGGATCTCCCCCATCGAGAGGCCAGTCGGCCACCATGACGAGGCGACCGTTGTCAGCGAGGTGTGCTCGCGCTCCTTCGATGAGGCGCATCGCCAGCTCGTCGCCCCGGGGACCGCCGTGCACGAACCTCGAATACGCATCGCCGTCGGCGACCGCGACGAACGGAGGGTGAGCTGCGATGCGGTCGAATCGTTCTCCGCATACGGGCTCGAAGAGGTCGCCGCAGCGGAAATCGATGGTGTCCGCCTGGTTCAAGGCCGCGTTGAAGCGCGCCCAGAAAATCGCCCGAGGATGGATGTCCGTGGCGACGACCCGGGTCGCCCGGCGCGCGAGATGCAGCGCGACGGCGCCCGCCCCGCAGCCGACGTCGAGCGCGGTCTTCGACGAGCGTGGTAGGACGGCGCGTACGAGTTCGAGCGTGGCGCCACCGAGCGGCATCACCGCGTCGGGGTCGGAGCTCGGCGGGTCGCCAAAGCAGGGAATGTCGGCGGCGAGGGCGAGCTGAACGGGGGAAACGAGTCCCTCGGTGGAGTCTTCGACCAGACCGGCGTCGCGGAGAACAGCGAGGTCACCGAGCGCGCTCGTCGCTTCGACCGGGGTGACGGGGTCGTGGAGCATGAAGAGGCGAACCACGACGGCCGCAGGTTCCAGCGCGCGGCGCGCGTGCCAGATGCGTACGGGTGATCGCAGCGCATCGTCGAGCCCCCGACCGGAGCGGGCGAGACGTGCCGCGAACGCGGGAACATCGGCAGCGCGCAGGCGGGCGGATAGGTTCTGTAGTGAAGCGGGCGCCAGAGTTCGAAGGCGTTCGACGTCGAGGAGGGCCACGAGGGCAGCGTAGTGGAAATGGGGTCGCGGGGGGCCCTGGTCGCGGTTGTCGTCGTGATCGGAACAGCCCAGATGGCCTCACCGAATCAACAGCATCGCCGCCGTCTGATTGATGTGCCCGACGAACTGCTCGCCGTACGTGCTGAATCCGACCATGGCAACGTCGGCGAATACGCGTCCGTAGGCCTCCGTTTGGCCCTCTTGTTCGAGCTCGAGGGTACGAAGAATGCAGTGGAAGTTTATGATGGCCGAGACGGGGCCATTCGCGCACTCATTCGCGAGCGCTCGCGTCGTGTCCTCGACGATCTGGGTCGACTGCAGCACCGACAGCTCAATCCCCTCGCGGATGCCGCAGTAGAAGGCGATACCTCCCGATTCGGTCACCACCCGAGGGCTGCGAACGTACGGCCGCCCGCCCGTCATCAGGCCGAGAGGGTTGGACATGAATCGGGTCGCGAGGTCTTCGCGGGGCACGCCGAGCGCCTCGGCGTAGGCATCTGCCGCCGCTCGACCGTTGAACTCGAGAACAGTGCGCGTGGCCTCGTCGACTTTCGTCGGGGTCAGGCGCTTCTCGAGGTTCACGAAGCTTTGGGTCTTGAGAAACTCGAAGGGACGCGCGGGACGAAGCAGCGCGAGCACCGCCGCGTGTTCGTACGATTCTCCGTTGGCGCTGACTCGTGTGGAGCGAAACGCGAGGTCATCTCCGGCGGATCCCCCGATGAATACGACGTCGGTCACGTCGCCCAGGGTCTCCATGACCGATTCCTCCATGCCGCTCATGCCATCGATCAAGATGAGACCGACGTAACGCGCTGGATCCACGGTGCGCAGCGGATGTCCAATCGTGGCCTCGAGCGAACGGATCGCCTCGGCGAGGGCATCACCGCTCCTGACGTCGCGCACGACCGCCACGGCAGCCTCCGCGACCGTTTCGACGGGCAGGGCCATCGCGACGACCGACTTCTTGAGCATTTGCCCGGAGACGAGTTCGCCCGCTGTCGTGCATCCAATGCAATCGGCGGCAGGGAATGCTGCCTTGAAACGCGCGCTGAGCTCGGCGTGGTCGAGGACTGGCGAAGCGAAGTAGACGAGGAGTCGCGGGCGGATGGGCGCAAGCCCCGCCACGATCGCCGCCGCGGCGACTTCCGGATCATGTGCCAACGAGAACGCGGTTCGGGATTGCATGCGATTCCTCTTCTCCCCTCAGAGCTTGATGCCCCATTCGGCGGCGATGGTCCGGAGTTTGGCGATGACGACAGGGTCGTCCGGAGACGCTGCGGTGTATGCTTCGGGGTCAACCCCTTTGAGGAGCAGTTTGGTGGCCGTCATCATGGCCCTCACATTGTCTCCGTTGGCGCGTACGCGCACGATTTGGTCGATCGTCGCCTTGATCTTGCCGCTCATGTGCGAGCCCTCTCACGTGGGTTGCCAAGAGAGTCGGCGCTCTCAGGCCTCGGCGAAAGGATACGGTGCGGTTCGGCAGCGTCGTAAGCCGCCTATTACGGCGCGCGCGACAGGAGAGTCCCATCGATGCCCTTTTGCGGGAGCTCTTGGGCCAACGTCGTAGCGATATCGGCGTCCATCTCCTAATATCGTGCACCCTAAGCAAAGGAGTGAATGCTCGTCATGCACGCTCTCGCGATCTCAGGAAGCCCCCGCAAGGAGGGCAATACCCAGATGCTGGTTCGTCGGTGCCTGAAGCGGCTCGAGGAACGGGGGATTTCGGGCGAGTACGTCACGCTCGCGGGCAAGACCATCCGCACTTGCATCGCCTGCAACACGTGCGCGCGCACCAAGGACCGAACGTGCAGCAACAAGACGGACGACTTTCACCCCATATTCGAGGCGATGCAGCGAGCGGACATCATCATCGTCGGTTCGCCGGTCTATTTTGGGTCGGCAGCGCCGGAGCTCGTGTCGTTGCTCGACCGCGCGGGCTATGTCTCGCGTGCTAACGGGCACCTGTTTTCGCGGAAGGTAGGGGGACCGGTGGCTGTGGCTCGCCGGGCAGGCCACAACTTCACCTACGCCCAGCTGATGTTCTGGTTCACCATCAACGACATGATGGTCGCGGGATCGACGTACTGGAATGTGGCGCTCGCCCGCGAACCGGGACAGGTCGCCCAGGACGCCGAAGCCCTCGCTACCGTCGACCGCTTTGCCGACAATCTGGCGTGGATGGGGGAGCGGCTTTGCGGAGAGGCCCTATTGTGCAACGACGGTGACAGCGTTCGACGCGAGGCCAGCGCCCCCGTCCGAAGCCACTGAGATTGCCGACACGACGAAAGAGCCCGAACCGGTGGGCTTGACAATCGCCAGCACTTTGCCGCTGAACGCAGCGCGCTGCTGCGCCTGATAGGGCTCCTGGTTGGTGGAATCCCCGTTGTCGACCGCGATGATCTTGGCAGGCCCTTGGACACTGAACTGGATCTCGTTGGCCGCGGTCGGCACGAGGACGCCATTGGCATCGACGACATCGGCTTCGATGAACGCCAGGTCCGAGGTGTCCGCCGCGATGACCGAACGGTCTGCGCTGAGCGCGATGGCCGCTGCATCGCCCGCGGTTTGCACCTGGTCGGTCGCGACCTGAACGCCGCCCTTGGTTGCGATGGCCTGGAGCGTGCCAGGCTCGAACGGAACCGACCATGCGACGTGCACGGTCGTTCCGGTCGTCGGCATGGATTGGCTTCCCAGGCTGCTTCCATTCAGAAATAGCTCCACGCTGTCCGCATTCGAATATGCAAAGACCTGAATCGTCTCCCCAGCGTCCCAAGTCCAATGCGGCAGCAGGTGGACCATTGGGGTCTGGGTCCACTGGCTCTGGTACATGTAATAGATGTCCTTGGGGAACCCGCTCGTGTCGACGATGCCGAAATACGAGTTCTTCGCGGGCCAGGGGTAGGGCGTCGGCTCGCCCAGGTAGTCGAAGCCCGACCAAATGAATTCGCCTGCTAGGTATGCGCGATCGCGATCGGTCGTCCACGACGACTCGGCAGAATTACCCCAAGAGACCACGTCATCATCGTACGATGAGCACTGGAGGTTGCCCGTTTCGTACACGCCCCGGCTGCGAATGGCCGAGGACACTTCGCTTCCAAACATCTTCCACTGCGGGTTCTGCGCGTGCTGCGCGTCATACAGATACGGATTGTAGTTATACCCGACGACGTCGAGAACGGCGGCGATGGCTTGGGGGCCCGGTTCGTTCATGTCGAGCAGGGCTTGCGTAATCGGACGGGTGGAGTCCTCGCTCCGCACCCAACCTATGAGCTTCTGCGCGAGCGTAAGGCCGTTCGGCCCCGTCGCGTCGGGAATTTCGTTGCCAATGCTCCATAGGATCACGCTCGGGTGATTGCGGTCTCGGTCCACCATCGATTGGATGTCGCGCTGGCCCCATTCGTCGAAATAAAGGTGATAGTCGTTGGCGACCTTGCCAGTCTCCCAACAGTCGAAGGCCTCGTCCATGATGAGGACGCCCACTTGGTCCGCGAGGGCAAGAAGCTCCGGTGCGGGCGGGTTGTGAGCGGTGCGAATGGCATTCCCACCCATGGCCTTGAGGATTTGAAGCTGCCTTTGAATGGCTCGTTCGTTGATGGCGGCGCCCAGGGATCCGAGGTCGTGATGATCTGCGACGCCGTGAAGCTTCATGGACTGGCCGTTCAGCGAGAATCCGGCGTTGGCATCGAACGCGAACGTGCGGATGCCGAACGGAGACGTGTACGAGTCGACGACGGTCCCGCCGACTGCGACGTCTAGCTGTACCTGATAGAGGGTCGGTGTGCTTACAGACCACAGTTTCGGAGTCGATAGCGTGTGCGTCAGCGAGAACGCCGTCGATCCGCTGGCCGTCACCGCCTGCGTCGAGCTCTGGGTTGCGACCTGCACACCGGTGTCGTCGACGATCGTCGTCGTTACGGTGACCGTCTGGTCACTCGCGCCATCGTTGAGAATCGAGGTGGCGACGTTGACGGTCGCGGAGCTGGTGGTCACCGTGGGCGTCGTTATGAACGTGCTCCACGTCTTCGTGTGGACTTGTCCGGATGAGATGAGCCAGACGTGGCGGTAGATGCCCGAACCGGAGTACCACCGACTGCTCGGCTGCTGGTTGTTGACGCGCACGGCAAGAATATTGGGTGTGCCGCTCGCGTTGAGATAGGGCGTAAGATCGTACTCGAAGGACGTGTACCCGTAGGGGTGGTTTCCGAGGGAGTGTCCATTGATATAGGCGTCGCTGTTCATATAGACGCCGTCGAAGCGAACGCGCACCTCGCCTGTCTGCGCGTTGAACGTCGCCGGAAGGGAGAAGGTCTTGCGATACCAGGCGATTCCGCCGTCCAAGTACGCTCCGCCAGAACCGGCCAGAGAGGTCTCGTCGTACGGAAGTTCGATGCTGAAATCGTGGGGCAGGTCGAGAGAACGCCAGAGCGAGTCGTCGAGGGCAGGCTGTTCGCCGCCGGTCACGTCGCCCCGATTGAACCGCCAGTTCGAATCAAAGAGCTCCTGGCCGAGGACGCGTTCGCCGAGGGGCGGGCTCGCGGACAACGGGGCTGCATCGTTCGCGGCCGAGTCATTGGCGGCCGAGTCGTTCGCGGCCGAGTCGTTCGCGGCCGAGTCGTTCGCGGCCGAATCGTTCGCGGCCGAATCGTTCGCGGCCGAATCGGGTCCGGCGTCAGGAGGCTCGGAGCCGTCACTCGCCGGCAACGACGCGTCGCCATCGGTCGCGCTTGCATCCGCTTGGACAGGCGGAAATCCGGCATCGGCGTCCGCCGTGAGCGTGGCATCGGCTTGAGCAGGTGGCGACCCCGCATCGGCATCCGCCGCGAACGAGGCGTCACCGCCGTCGGGTGCAGAGCTTCCCGCGCCTGGATTCGAGGTTCCACAAGCGGTGACGGTGACTGCAACCCAAAGTGCGAGGTTGCACCCGAGCCCATATTGTGGTTCGGGACGAGGGCGGGAATGCATGGTAACCAGAGAAGCAAACCGAACGAGACCCGGCAAGGCGCGATCGGCCTGGCATCAGTGCATGTTTCAAGATTCCTCCCACGAATCGCAGACCGTCGGCGCAGTCCCCACTCCCGCCTCGATATGGGTACTTCACGCCTCTCGGTCTTCCTTGGCGGGAGGGGAAATGTGGAAAAGTTCAATTGTCCGAACGGAGGCGGCGAGCGAATGGGGCGGTGAATCGCAGGTCGGACACTATCCGACGAAGATTCGTGCATTTCGAAAGAGGCGCATCCACGGGCCGTCTTCTTTCCAATCGTGCGGATGCCACGAGTGTTGCACTGTGCGGAAGACCCGTTCAGGGTGGGGCATGAGGATCGTGACACGGCCGTCCGGCGTCGTCAGGGCCGTGAGGCCCCCTGCGGAGCCGTTGGGATTCTCGGGATAGTGCTCTGTCGGGCTGCCCCGATGATCGATGAACCGGGCCGCGACGAGTCCACCCTGCACGAGGCGATTCATCGCGTCTGCGTCGGCGAATTCGGTCCGCCCTTCCCCGTGCGCGACGGCAACCGGCATCCAAGACCCGGCCATCCCGCGAAGCAGAATCGATGGTCCGGGCTCGATCCGCACGAGTGCGAGGCGCGCCTCGAACTGGTCCGACCGGTTGCGAACAAATACGGGCCAGTCGCCTGCCCCCGGAATCAGCTCGCGCAATTGGGACATCATCTGGCAGCCATTGCAGACGCCGAGGGCGAAGGTGTCGTCTCGAACGAAGAAGCGTTCGAACGCGTGTCGGAGCCGCGCATTGAGCAGGATCGATTTGGCCCATCCGCCTCCCGCCCCGAGAACGTCCCCGTAGGAGAACCCCCCGCATGCCGCGAGTCCTCGGAAGCTCGCCAGGTCAGCTCGACCCTCCTCGATGTCGCTCATGTGCACGTCGACGGCCTCGAAGCCCGCGCGATCGAACGCGGCGGCCATCTCCACGTGTCCGTTTACGCCCTGTTCTCGCAGGATGGCCACGCGCGGACGCGCTCCTTTCGCGACGAACGGTGCAGCCGGGTCTAGTGCTGGGTCGAACGTCAACTTCGCGGACAGTCCGGGGTCGCGATAGTCGATTCGCAGTTCTTGTTCCTCGCGGGCGCACTCGGGGTCGTCGCGCAAGGACTGCATATTCAGAGTCGTCTCTGACCAAATCCCGTGCAGCGCGCTCGTGGCCTCGTCGAGCAACACCTGGCCGTCGATCGCGACGACGACGCGGTCTTCGGTTGTCGGGTGGCCGATGGGATGGATGCAATCCCCAAGGCCTCCGCGCACAAATCGCTCGACCGCGCGCCCCACGTCGGTGGAACGGACTTGGAGCACGCATCCGAGCTCCTCGTTGAAGAGGGCGGCCTTCGGGTCGGCGCCCCGGGACGCGAGTTCGACGCGCAGACCGGCGTGAGAAGCGAAGGCCATCTCGAGCAACGTCACGAGGAGTCCGCCGTCCGATCGGTCGTGGTAGGCGAGAACCAAGCCGGTGGCACGAAGGTCGACGAGGCATTCGAACAGGGCTCGGACGAGCGCGGGGTCGTCGACGTCGGGCGGAGTATTGCCAAGTCTGCCGTACACGTAGGCGAGGGACGAAGCGCCCAAGCGGCATCGGTCGCGTCCGAGGTCGACGAGCAGCAGTTCAGTGTCACCGGCGCCCAAGGACAGAACGGGAGTGAGTGCAGTGCGTACGTCGGCGACCCTCGCGAATGCGCTGATCACGACTGACATCGGCGCCGTGATGACCCTTTGACGGTTTCCGTCCGTCCACACGGTTCGCATGGACAGAGAGTCCTTGCCGACCGGGATTGCGATTCCGAGCGCGGGACAGAGGTCCATGCCGACGGAGCGGACGGCGTCGACCAGTCGCGCGTCCTCACCGGCGTGCCCGGCTGCCGCCATCCAGTTGGCGGACAGCTTGATGTCCGCGAGCCGCGCGACCGGGGTCGACGCGATGTTCGTAATGGCTTCGCCAACGGCCATTCGAGCCGAGGCTGCCGCGTCGAGAAGGGCGATCGGCGGGCGTTCTCCGATCGCCATCGCCTCGCCCGCGTGCGTGTCGTAGCTCGCGGTCGTCAGCGCTGCGTCCGCCGCAGGCACTTGCCATGGGCCGACCATCGGATCCCGAGCGATGAGTCCCGTCACGGTGCGATCACCGATCGTAATGAGGAAGGTTTTGTCCGCGATGGTCGGCAGTCGTAGCAATCGCCGAGTGGCGTCGGGAACGTCGACTTGGGCCAGGTCAAAGGCATCGTTCACGGTCGGGATGTGCGCCGCCGTGCGCACCATCCGAGGGGCATCGCCCAGAACGACGTTCATCGGTATGTCGATCGGGTCGTTGGCGAAATGCTCGTCGTGAAGGACGAGCGTCTCCTCGCGCGTAGCCGTGCCCACGATGGCGACTGGGCAGCGCTCGCGTCGGCAGAGCGCCTCGAAGGTTTTGACTCGATCCGCGGCGAGCGCGAGGACGTAGCGCTCCTGGGCTTCGTTGCACCATATCTCGAGGGGCGACATCCCCGGTTCATCGCTGGGGATGGCTCGCAGCGAGAGTCTCGCGCCTCGGGAGCTTTCGTGGACGAGTTCGGGAAGCGCGTTCGACAGACCCCCGGCTCCCACGTCGTGCACGGATAGGATGGGATTGTCGTCGCCCAGCGCCGTGCACGCGTCGATCACCTCCTGGCATCGGCGCTGCATCTCGGCGTTGTCGCGTTGCACGGAAGCGAAGTCGAGTTCTTCGCTCGATGTGCCGGTCGCGAGAGACGACGCTGCGCCTCCGCCCAAGCCGATCCGCATCGCTGGGCCCCCGAGCACAACGAGCTTCGCGCCGACCGGGATCTCGCTCTTTCGTACGTGCCCACGGCGGATGTTCCCCACACCGCCCGCCAGCATGATCGGCTTAGTATACCCGCGCACCTCGCGTCCATCGGCGTTCGGAACGTCGAGTTCGAACGTTCGGAAGTAGCCGACGATGCTGGGGCGCCCGAATTCGTTGTTGAATCCGGCGGCTCCGAGCGGTCCGCTCAGCATGATTTCGAGCGCCGAAGCGATGCGCTCGGGACGGCCGTGATCGACCTCCCATGGCCGGACCAATCCGGGCAACATCAAGTTTGAGACCGAGAATCCGGTCAACCCCGCCTTGGGTTTCGAGCCGCGCCCCGTTGCTCCTTCATCGCGGATCTCGCCGCCGGAACCGGTCGCGGCGCCCGGGTATGGAGAAATGGCGGTCGGATGGTTGTGCGTCTCGACCTTCATCACCAGGGCCGTGGGCTCCCGGTGAGCGCCGTAGATGCGCCGCTCCGGATCGGCGAAGAACCGTCCTGCCTCGAAGCCGACCGCGACCGCAGCGTTGTCTCGATAGGCCGACAGCACGCCATCGGGGTTTCTGTCGGTCGTGTTGCGAATCATTTGAAACAGAGACAAAGGATGGGGCGTGCCATCGACGGTAAAGCGGGCATTGAATATCTTGTGCCGGCAGTGTTCGCTGTTGGCCTGAGCGAACATCATGAGTTCAACATCCGTTGGATTACGCCCGAGCGACTGAAAGCGTTGCACGAGGTAGTCGATCTCCTCCCGAGCGAGTGCGAGACCCAGTGCCCGGTCGGCATGTTCGAGCGCAACGGTGCCCGCCCCGAGAACATCGACGGTCGCGAGAGGCTTGGGCTCGGAGCGCACGAAGATGCGCTCGGCGTCCTTCGCGCACGCGAGAACGGACTCGGTCATCCGGTCGTGGAGCGCGGCCGCCAGAGCCTGCTTGTCGTCGATGGGTCCGGAAGCGATGTATTCGACGCCTCGTTCAATCCGCCTGACCCGCTCGAGCCCGCAGCGATGGGCTATTTCGGTGGCCTTCGAAGACCAGGGCGAGATCGTCCCGAGGCGTGGGACGACGAGGACATGTTCGCCTTCGGGGAGCTCGAGGGGGCTCGCCGAACGGATCTTCGGGCCATAGGTGAGGAGGCGTGTGAGCGTCGCCAAGTCTGTGGCGGTCAGGGCTTCGGACGCGTCGACGTAGTGGACGAGTTCAGCCGACAGCGCGGCAGCCCGATGGTTCTCGCGTCGAACCTTGGTCAGGCGTCTTTCGAGCCCGGCCGATGACAGTCCGAAAGGGCAGCGCAGTTCAAGCATGACGGGAGTGATAGCCTCTACTCAACGTTCGACCACGAGAGAGCGGATGATCGACTCGCATGTGGACCGGTACCGTTCGAATGCAATGGTTGCGGCCGCGCACGAGGCTACAGTTCCGACCCCGCGCGAGGCGAGACTGACTTGCATCGTGCGGTACGCGATGCTGGACGCGGGAGTCGGCGCCCAGCGGGACTCGATGACGAGGGTCGGATCTCCGTCGACGACTTCCTCGCGTTCGACGTCAATCGTGACGTTCGGCCGATTCCGGAGAGCAACTTCCCCCGCACGCGCGTAGGCGTAGGAATCTCGAACGAATGGCTCGGTGTACACGTTGACCCCCGCGTGAAAGTCTTCCACCGGCTGGGGGTCGCTCGCCGTGTAGCCGCTCGGCGAGTGGACACTGCTGGCCTTCCAAGTGGAAGGTACGGCCATACGCCAGCCCGGAGCGCTCACGGTGACGAATCCGGCCGGCAGAGGTGGGGGAGAGAAAGACGAAACGTGCGAATGGCTCGTGCGACGACAGTCGAGAGCGACCGCTGCCGCCGCCATCGCGAATAGCCACACCAGGGGAGCTCGAGGGGGGCCGCGATGCGCCACTCTCGTCGATAGCGGGGGAGCTCGAGGGGGGCCGCGATGCGCCACTCTCGTCGATAGCGGGGGAGCTCGAGGGGGGCCGCGAAGCGCCCCCCTCGTCGATAACGTGTGTGCGTCCCTGGAGCGTCTCACCGGTGCTGGACGATATCACTCGGGGCGGGTGCATGGGGAAGCGAGCCGGCGAACCTGCCTGTCCTACGCGTCGGCCACGCGTTCGACGATTCTTCGGATCCCCTCTTGGAATGTCGTCTCCCGCGTGAGCAGGCTCACGACGAGATACGCCTCGTTTTCGAAGTCGAAGAAATGGCCCGGGTGGATGATGACGCGGTCGCGCTCGAGGAGGTCGAGCGCCCAGTCTTCCTCGGGCTGCGTTCGGGGCAGACGCAGCGTTACGTACCAGCCACCCTCGACATCGAGCACCGAAATCGCTGTGCCTTCGGCCGCCGCGCGCACCGCATCGAGATTGCGCCGGGTTCGATCGACTACGGCTCCTTCGGCTACGGCGCGACAGCCGAGCCAACGTGCCAGAGCGTTCTGCGCCGGCGTTCCCACCGATAGAAAAGTGTCGCCAATGATCTCGAGGTGTTCGAGCGCTGGCCCAACGCGCATGGCTTCGCCGGACACGGCGATCCACGCGACCTTCATCTGAGGCAGGAGAGCCAGCTTTGAAAGTCCACCGAGCGCGAAGACAAGAGGCGCGCCCGCGCTCTCCAGCGCCGACATCGCTCGCGACGCATCGTCGCGCAGGGGATAGCGGGCGAATACCTCGTCGCTGATCAGGGGCAGTCCGAGCGAGGCGAGGGCTCCGAACTCGTCGCGCTTGACGTACGACCCCGTCGGATTGTTCGGATGAACGACGAGGATTGCGCGCGATCGACGGGACACATGGGCGCGCACGGAATCGATGTCGATGGTCCACGCGCCGTCGTACGCGAGGCGATACGGGACGGCGCGGACGCTTTCGAGCCGGGCGAGGTACTCGAACAGGGGGTAGCTTGGGGCCGGCACGAGCAGTTCATCGCCCGGGTCCGCGAGGAGCTTGAACAGGAAGGCGTACGCCTCGCTCGTGCTGGACGTGAGCACGATGCGCCCCGGATCCACCGAAAGACCGTAGGATTCCAAATCGCCTGCGATCGCCTCGCGCGCCGGCAGAGATCCCGAGGGGGCCGGCTCGTAGCGGAGAGAACGGGAGTCCGAGAGTGGTGCGAGGACGCCGTCTTCGTCGTAGGGGATGTCGGCGCGGGTCGGATTCGACTCCGTCAGATCGAGGAGCGGCAGACCCTGCGCGCGTGCACGACCCAGCGCGATCGAAAGCCGGTTTGGCGTGGTGTCGACCGATGCGCGCCTGGAGAACATTCTCAGGAGAGACTGGGCACGTCGTCCCATCCCGCGTCGAGAACGGCCATCTCGTCGACGGGTCCTTCCGCGGCCGGCCGAACGGGCTCGACGCGAACCGGCTCGTCAGCCGGGATGGCGGGAGCCTTCGTCGTCGTGGCGGGCGGACCACTCGACGGACGGCCCTGGGGGAATCGTGAACGACGCTTGGACATAAGAAGCCTCCAAAAGCTCCAACTCTCCACATCCTACCGATCCCCGTCAATCGCCGTAAGCTCTGCCGGCTCGTGACTTCGGCCGATCTGGCGGAAGTACATTCTTGCTGCCAGGATGGAAATGATGGCCCCGGATTAACGTCCCGTGAGCTCGCCAAGCAACACGCCGGCGGCCACTGCCACGTTGAGCGAATCGATCTTGCCCGCGCCGCGAACCGCCACGAACGCCTCGCACTCCGCGCGTACGCGCGCGCTCAGTCCCTCTCGCTCGTGCCCCACGACGAGAACCGTCGGTCGGGCGAACGCGAAACCGCGCACGCTGGAGCCGGTGTGTCCGTCAGCCCCGATGACGTGGACACCGCGCGCGCGAAGGCGCGACAGTGTGGCTCCAAGGTCGGTTGTGCGGCAGCACCGGAGGTACTCGACGCCGCCCTCGGCCACGCGGACCGCGATCGGCGACAATTCGGGATGGGGCGCCGGAGCTCCATTGAGGAAGGCGTCGACCCCAAAGAACGCCGCGCAGCGAAGGATTGCGCCGACGTTGTAGGGATTTCGCACGCGGTCGAGCGCGACGGCGGTGGCGCGATTCATAACGAGCAGATCGGCGAGATCGTGCGCAGGCAGCCACGGGCGTGGACGGGCGAATACGCAGAGACCCTCGTGATGGGCGGACCCCGCCAGTCGATCGAGATCCGCGCTCGCCATTTCCTTGCACGGCACGTGGCGAGCCGCTGCCCACCGGACGAGTTCCTGGATCTCGACGCGAACGGCGGCGGCGTGTGCGATGCGAACGATATCGTGAGGACGTCGAGCAAACAGGGCGAGCCCCGCGCGAAGCCCGTCGACCCTATCTTCCGCTGCCGGAGCGTTTGACTCAGGGCGCTCCGACGAGGACGTCGGCCGCTGCTTGTGCCATTCGGAACGATGCAGTTTGGTCGGCATGAGGGAAAGCTATCCTCCAGCGCTCGTGTAGCGCGCCAGGGAAAGCTTCCACACTGCGCGGGAAACTGACAGCGCCACCATCGCGCCCAGGACTGCGGCGGCCATGGAGCGACAATTCAAGGTTCCGAGCAGGGCTTGAGCGGGAAGGGTCGTCATCACGGCCAGCGGAATGACGAACGTCAGCACAAGCCGGATGACCCCGTGAAATACAGAAATAGGCCAACGCGCGGCGTCGAATATGGAGCTGAAAAGATACGTCAAGTTGTCGATCCGAACGACGTAGAATGCCGCGCTGACGGTGAGGATCCAAAGCGAGTAGAGCACCGCAATCGCTACGACCATCATCACGACAGCCGCGCCCGCGTCGAGCGCGGACGGTACGCGACCGAGAAGCCGAAACCCCCACCCGAAGAATCCGAGGGCGGTGAGGACGTTGATCGCGCGCCAGGGTTGGAAGCGCGACGTCGAGACGAGGAATTGGGCATCCGCTGGCTTGATGAGGATGAAATCGAGCGTTCCCTTACGAATGTGCTCGACGACGCTCACGAGACTCGGGTTGATGGCTCCCTCGAGAATGCCCTCGAGGAATGTGAACCAGCCCATCACCATGAGCGCCTCGCCGAAGCTCCAACCGGCTATCGTGGATCGGAACTGATAGACCGCGAACAGCGGCACGAGGGCGGTGGTCATCCAGAAGACCTCGACGAACCCGTCGAGAACGAAGTCCGATCGGTACTGCAAGGACATGAGGACCGACGCTCGAAGCTGAACGCCGAGGAGGCGCAGATACCGCACGGCGAGTCATCCTCCGAACGCGGAAAAGCGTCGAAGCCCGTGGCGCCACGCCGAACGCGTCGCGAGGAGGGCTATCGCAATCCAGACCCATTGCAGAGCGAGATGGTTGAGGGCATAGGTTCTCTCATGGGCTCCGGTGATCACCTCTACGGGCAAACCGAGTTGATAGCGGAAAGGCAACTTCTCCACGATGTTTCGCAGTGCGTCCGGGAAGAGATCGATGGGAATGAGATACCCGCTGAAAACGAAGAAGAACACCAAGTACACGTCCATCAATTTGATGCTGCTTTCGAGGAAGAACGCCGCGCAGCCAACCATGAGATTGGTGAGCAGCGTGAGCAGCCAGGCGCCGGCAACCGACAGGCCGAAGATCCCCCAGAGGACGGGATCGCGCGTCATGCACTTGCCTCCGACCGTGGCGAGCAGAACGACGGCGATGGGGAGCGCGATGACCAATCGAAGGGGGATCGCGGCGAGGTTCTCGGCGGCGTACGCGAACAGGGGATTCACCGGTCGCAGAAGGCGCGCGCCGAGCGTGCCGGTCTTGATGTCGGAGTTCATCTCCCAGAACGCCCACGAGCCCGTGAGCTGGCGAACGATGAACGTTGAGAGGAAATACGCGGTGAACTGGGGCTGACCGTAGCGACCGATCGGCGCGTGCTCGGCTACGGACGTCCAGAGCGCGAGCATAACAAGAGGAAGCGTCGTCGCGAGGGCCCAGACGAGTAGCTCAGCACGGTAAGCGACTGCGCCGGCCAGGCCGATGCGAAGCATCGCGGGACACGCGCGCAGCGTGTTGTGGAGGCTCATCGCGTGCCCGCTTCGTGGACCGCGCGCTGCCTTGCGAAGAGCTCACTCATGACTTCCTCGAGGGGCGGATTTTCCACGGTCATGTCGCGCACGGGCATCTCGGCGAGGGCCCTCGTGACGACGCCATTGACGCCATCCTTGTGCACGGCGAGTACGGTCTCGCCGGCGTCGTGGTGCACGACACGCCCGAGCGCGGTGACATCTTCGAGGGACACCGCACATGCAAAGCGAAAGACTACGCGCTTCTCAGGCCTGACGCGCGCGACGAGCTCCTCGAGAGATCCGTCGTAGACGAGCTTGCCTCGATCGATGACGACAACGCGAGGGCAGAGTCGCTCCACGTCCGCCATGTAGTGGCTCGTGAGGATGATCGTCGCGCCGTGCTGCTCGTTGTAGCGTTTCACGAAATCGCGGACGACTGCTTGCATCGACACGTCCAAGCCGATCGTCGGCTCGTCGAGAAAAAGTAGGCGGGGACGATGAATGAGGGCCGCCGCAAGCTCGCACTTCATGCGTTCGCCGAGCGACAATGCTCGCGTCGGTTTACGAACGAGATCGCCTAGTTCAAGCAGATCGGTGAGCTCGCGGACTGTCTCTTCGTACGTGCCTCGCGAAACGCCGTACACGGCGCGATTGAGTTCGAACGTTTCACTGGGTGGAAGGTCCCAGAGAAGCTGCTGCTTCTGACCGAGGACCAGCATGATACTCTTGAGAAAATCGTCCTCGCGGCGGCGTGGCTCCCTGCCCTCGACCAGGACTTCTCCACTCGTCTGGTGAAGGAGGCCAGCGAGCACCTTCAACGTCGTCGTCTTGCCGGCACCGTTCGGCCCCAGGAACCCGACGCGCTCCCCCGCGCGGATGTCGAAGTCAATGCCATCGACCGCCGGGACCAGCGTGTACGTGCGATGGAAGACCGACCGCAAAGCGGCCGCGATGCCCGAAGAACGCTCATGTACGCGAAAGTGCTTTTTCAGGTCGCGGACGCGGATCATGAACCGAGCTTGCTATAGCCCGGAAGCTTACCGGACAGCTACCGGCCCCAACCCCGCTCGTATACACTTAGCCATCGCGAGAGAGTTGCGTACACACGGTTGCCGGGACGGGGCGGCGGCCACAGTCCCGACGCGGAGAACAGCGTTGAGCCAGCAGGGAGACATATCCGACACGCGCTCGGGCGGTTCGTCCCCTCCTCCCTCCGACGGCGAGTGGAGCCGATCGTATCGGGAAGTCTTCGATGCTGCGAACGATGCTCTCTTCGTTCACGACGAGAGCGGCCGCGTTCTCGATGTAAACGCTCGGATGTGTGCGATGTTCAAGTGTGAGCGCAACGTTGCGCTCGAATCGTCGCCGAATGCTCTGAGCCTCGGCGAAAGCCCGTATTCTGAAGTCGAAGCACGGGAGAAGATCGCGATCGCGCTGGAAAAAGGCTCGGAGACCTTCGATTGGCGCAGCCGGCGATATGACGGGACCCTGTTTTGGTCGGTGGTGTCTCTCCACAGCGTGACCATTCGAGGAGCGCGTCGCGTGATCGCTTCGGTGCGCGACATCACCCTTCAAAAGGAGGCCGAGGAAGCCCTCAGGCTGAGCGAGGAGAGATTTCGCGCGCTGTCGTCGCTCGCCCGCGAAGGGATCGTGGTCCACGCCAGCGGCGTCATCCTCGACGCCAATCAGGCATTCCTAGACCTCGCGGGTTTCGCCGACCGCAGTGAGCTCATCGGGCGATACGGGATGGACGCGATTCCGTTCACTCCCGAGTCCCGTCAGAGGGTTCTCGAGATGCAGCAGTCGGAAGCTCCGAGCCCATGTGACATCGAACTCGTGCGCCCCGATGGCACTCGCATCTATGCCGAGACCGTGTCTCGTGCGACGACGTTTCTCGACAGGCCAGTTCGCCTGGTCTTCATGCGGGACATCACCGAGCGCAAGCGGTCCGAGCAGGCGCTGCGGGAGAGCGAAGAGCGGTTCCGCCATTTGTTCGACGTCGGCGCTGACTCCACGTTCGTGATCGACGAGAGCGGGCGGCTTCTCGACGTCAATCGGGCTGCCTGCGAGACTCTCGGTTATTCACGCGGCGAGCTTCTCGGGATGACGGTCGCCGACGTTGCGCCGGGCGTATCCGCCATCAACTTGCCAGCGGTTTTCAGGGAAGTTCGCGAGCACGGAAAGGTGAACATCGAAGGCTTCCACCGGCGCAGGGACGGAACCCGGTTTCCCGTCGACGTGAGGATCACTCATTTCCTCACCGACGAAAGTCCGCGCTACTTCGCGGCGGCGCGCGACGTCACCGAACGCAAACGCAACGACGAGGAACGGGCAAGACTCGAGGAAAGCCTTCGTCATGCACAGAGGTTGGAATCGATGGGGCGACTCGCCGGCGGCGTGGCCCACGACTTCAACAATTTCCTGACGGCCATCCGAGGCAATGTGTCACTTGCACTCATCGACATTCAGTCTGGAGACCCGCTTCGGGATCTGCTCGTGGACGTGGACAATGCCGCCGAGTCGGCGGCGAAGCTGACCCGCCAGCTGCTCGCGTTCTCGCGCAAGCAGGTGATCGATCCCAAGGTTGTCAACCTCAACGAGCTTGTTCTCCAGCTTCAAAGGATGCTGATGCGAGTCATCGGGGAGGACATCGAGCTCGATATCAAGCTTGCGCCGGACCTGGCGTCGGTTCGGATGGATCCTGGGCAGCTCGAACAGATCCTCGTCAATCTGGCGGTCAATGCGCGCGACGCCATGCCGGATGGCGGTACGCTGACCATCGAGACGTGCAACGTCCACGTCTCCAACGCGGTGTTCGGTCCGCAGGGCGGCGTGGCATCCGGTCCCTATGTGAGGCTCGCCGTATCGGACGAGGGCACGGGCATGACCGAAGAAGTGCGAGCCCACTTGTTCGAACCGTTCTTTACGACCAAGGAGAAAGGGAGAGGCACAGGTCTGGGGTTGCCGATGGTCTACGGAGCGGTCCACCAAAACCGCGGGCGCGTCGAGGTCGAGTCCGAAGTGGGAAAGGGCACAGCCTTCAAGATTTTCTTGCCGGCCGTGGCTGAGGCCGCCGAGCGGGTTTCGACCGCCCCGCGATTCGAGATTCCCCGTGGAACTGAGACGATTCTTCTCGTGGAGGACGATGCGAGCGTGCGCGCCGTCGCCGTCCGATTGCTCCGGCGACAGGGGTACAAGGTCCTGGCCCATGCCAATGGCTCCGACGCGCTGGCGGCCCTCGGCGCGGCGACCGCAAACCAGGCTCGGCCAGTTCCCGTGCACCTTCTCGTCACCGATGTCGTGATGCCGGGAATGAACGGGAGGGCGCTCGCCGATAAGGTCCGAGTCTTGCTGCCCGAACTCAAGGTGCTTTTTACGTCGGGCTACCCCGAGGATGCGGTGGCGCACCACGGGGTGATCGAGAAAGGTATCGAGTTTCTCTCCAAGCCCTACACGCTCGGCGGCCTAGCCAAGCGTGTGCGCGAGGTCCTGGACGGGCCTCTCGCACAAAACGATTGACGGGTCGGGAACTCGAGCGCCTGTTCGTTGTCCTATCCTGCATGGTCCGTCGCGATCCTCGGGCTTCGCCGAGGGTCACGGACCAAGCAGCGCGCTGGCGGCAACATCGTGGCTTTTCGCGATTTGACCCGTCACCGCCGTACGTTCATCTGGCTCGGTAGCCTGCGAGCTTGACACGCCCACGCTCGCGGCCGGAGCCGTGCGTCTGCACGACATCGTCGACGCTTCGACGATCTTGGAGAGTGCCACGCCGCGCGAGCCGCGCGGGAAGGGTGAGTTGCGATGAACAGTCAAGTGAGTGATTCGTTTGCGGCACCTCGTCTCGGTCTCGAACCTCTGACCAGCGAGATAGCCGGATATGCCATGGTGAAGGCCGGCCCGCCGATCTGTGCCGAGGAGGTCGAAACCGAGAATCTCTCAGTCATCGAACTCATCGTACTGTGGGGCACTACGGTGCTGCATGTCTCGCACCTGACTACGCCTTGTTCGTATTACGTGGGCGAGGAGACATCCCGAGGCAAGGACGGCTGTGACTACTATGTTCCGAGTGAGCTCATCGGGACGTCGCGCGCGCCGATCGTCGTGGGGCGAGGAGGGGGCGCCTCGCTGGTGCTGCTTCCGAGAGCGCGTGGGTACGTCGACATTCCCGGCTGCGGCCGGATGTCCTTCTCGGCGCTGATCGCATCGGGGCGAGCGACTCGCTCTCCAGACACGAATCGACGAGGGGGGCGCTACGCGGCCCCCCTCGAGCTGCCCCATGGAGCCTACGAGCTCGAGCTGGCGCCTGGCACGACGGCCTGGATGCAGTTCGAGGGGAGCCAGCTTGCATTTCAGATCGGGGTCGTTCCCTCAGGCAAGAAGGTGCCGGGAGGGCTTCTGGCTTCATCGGAGTCCGATGCGCTGCTCTACACCGGGATGTCATTTCTCCTTCATTTGGGACTCGTCGTGGCCTTCGCTTTCTTCATGCCGACGATGCGAGGAGACGAAAGCGAGGACCTGGATCGCGACCGCATTCTGATGATGCAAAAGCTGCTCAACGCTTCGGCCAATCCTGAACAGCAGGAGCGCGACATTCAGGAAGCGACGGCCAGTCCGTCGACTCAAGACGAGGGCGGAAGGGGAGCGCGCGCGAGGGGAGCCGAGGGAGTCCTCGGCGATCGGAATGCCAAGCCCGCGCGGATGGGATATGGGGTGCAAGGTCCGAGGGACAATCCCGACCCACACCTGGCAAGGCAGGCCGCGCTCGATGAAGCGGCGTCGTGGACGACCATCGGCGTGCTCGCGAGCTTGTCTGGGGGTGATCCCCGTGCGCCGACGGTGCCCTGGGGCCGCGAGTCGTCTCTCGGTCAGGACGACAGGAGCGCATTAGGCAACATGTTCGGCGACGCCATCGGCACATCGTTCGGTTCCGGGCTTGGACTGTCCGGGATGGATGAGGGCGGAGGCGGATTCGGAGACGTCATTGGCATCGGGAACTTCGGCCCCCTGGGCAACGGAGCGGGACCGGGACCCGATCAGGGGATAGGGGCCGGTCGCGGACGCCCGCGGCCCAGCCACACGCCGAAGGCCCCGCGGCTTGTGCAAGGCGATGTCCAAGCGGGGGGGCGCCTGCCGGCCGAAATCATTCAGCGGATCGTCAGGATGAACTTTGGTCGATTTCGGCTTTGCTACGAAAACGGCGCCCGAGGCAATCCGAGCCTCCAGGGGCGCGTGACCGTGAAGTTCCTCATCGATCGCACCGGCGCCGTTAGCATGGCGGCCGACGGGGGGAGCGATCTGCCGGATCAGAACGTCGTTCAATGCGTCGTTCGTTCGTTCAGCAACTTGTCGTTCCCTCAGCCGGACAACGGCGTGGTCACCGTGGTGTATCCGATCCTATTCAGCCCGGGGGAGTGACTCCATCCGGCGCACGGTCCCGCCTTTCCGAGCGACGTCTTGCGGAAGGCGTTGGGGCTAAGGGCGGGCGTGACTCACCCTCGTTTCTGATCCGACTCCTCCGCCTCCGAGCGTCTCGCGGCAAGGATCTCCCTCGCTCCTTGACGGAGGCGCGGCCAGTAAAGCGCGAACGCGGTGCCGCCCATGATGCACACCAGTCCCGCGCACAAGACGGTTGCGGGCGCCCCGATCCGTGTGGCCACGGTGCCGGCGTAGAGCGCGCCGAATGGAGCCATTCCCATGAACATCATCGAGTAGACGGCCATCACACGGCCGCGAAGTGCATCAGGCACCATGCTTTGAACGAGGGTGTTGGTCCCTGACATCTGGACCATCAACGAGAATCCTGCCGGCACGAGCAGTGCGATGGAGAGCGGAAGCCATCGCGACTGACTGAACAGTACGAGGCTGACTCCGAACACGATGGCGCCCGTGGAGACCCAGCGCCCGAGGCCGCGGAGTTCACGACGGGCTGCTACACGAAGCGCGCCGATCATCGCGCCCGCTCCCGATGCCCCCATCAACATGCCTAGCGCCTTGGGGCCGCCATGCAGGATCGAATCGGCAAAGATGGGCATGAGAACCACGTACGGCATTCCGAGGAGGCTCACGAGGCCGAGAAGCAGCAGGACGGCTCGGATGGGCGGCGTGCGGCCGACGAACTGGAAGCCCTGGGCGATGCCCTGGATGGCGGAGATGCTGTGGTGCGGGGGATTCCAGGGAGGAAAGCGCATCGCGAGCAGTCCCGCGAGGACCGCGACGAAGCTCACCGCGTTTCCGAGGAAGCAGTAGCCTTCGCCGATCCAGCCCACGAGGATGCCCGCGACGGCGGGCCCTACGAGGCGAGCTCCGTTGAACATGGACGAGTTGAGCGCGATCGCGTTGCCCAGATCTTCGCGGCCGACCATCTCGACCAAGAACGATTGGCGGGCCGGGATGTCGAACGCATTGACGAGCCCGAGCAGGGCGCCGAGCGCGAAGACGTGGGCGGGGCGAACGAGTCCGCTCAACGTCAGTCCCGCCAGCACGAAGGCGAGCACCATCGAGGCCGCCTGCGTGGTCACGATGATGCGGTGGCGGCGAATTCTGTCGGCGACTGCACCGCCGAGAGGCGCGAGGAGAAGGACCGGGAGCTGTGACGAGAATCCGATCATGCCGAGCCAGAACGACGAGCCCGTGAGACGGTAGACGAGCCAAGACTGGGCCACGGACTGCATCCACGTTCCGATGAGCGAGACGAGCTGCCCTGAGAAAAAGAGCTGGTAGTTGCGGTGACGAAGGGACCGCAGAACGGGCGGCAGCGCCCATCGACGCAGTGAGATCGTCACGGCGTCCTGGGGTCGATTCGGCCCAGAAGGCGCAAGATGCCGTCGAGGGTCGTCAACGGATGCGGCGGACATCCGGGCACGTAGAGGTCGACGGGAATGTCGTCCGGCACGCAGCCTCGGACGCGGTCCGCGCCGGCATAGGGGCCGCCGGTGATGGCGCAGGCTCCGACGGCGATGACGATCTTGGGAGGAGGGACCGCTGCGTAGGTCTCGCGGAGGGCGAACTCCATGTTGTCCGTCACCGGGCCGGTGATGACGATGCCATCCGCGTGCCGCGGAGACGCGACGAAGTCGATGCCGAAACGGCTCAAGTCGAACACGACGTTGCCGAGGGCGTTGAGCTCCGCTTCGCAGGCGCCGCAGCCTCCCGCCGAGACCTGCCGGAGCTTGAGCGAGCGACCGAAGACGCGCCGCATGGTCGCTCCGAGCGCGGAGGCGAGCACACCTTCGCGCGAGTCGTGAACGAGATCGGAACGATGGCGCGCTGCGAGGCGGTGGTCGCCACCGAAGTGAATGGCGCCGGTCGGGCACCGCTCCTCGCACACGGGACAGAAGACGCACGCGCCCGTGTCGAGACGCAGGGGCGAGATCGAAATGGCCTGCGTCGGACATGCGTCCGCGCACGCAGTGCACCCGGAATCGCACCGAGCTTCGTCGAGGGAGGGTCGACCGCGAAATCGCTCCGGCAGCGGATCGACGGTCGCCGGAAACGCGGAAGTGCGATGCCCTTGCCTGAGGCGCGTGAGCCATAGACTGGACATGGGTTACCGCCTTTCGGACGCGATGAAGGGCGTCACAGGTCGTGTCCTGCGTACGACAGATTGAAGCTCTTGTTGCACAGTGGGAAGTCAGATATTGGGCAGTCGCGAAGCGCCATCGTGAGCCCAAACCAGTTGTGAAAGGAGGGGTCCACGATTCGATACGCTGCGTAGTCGCCGGAGTCATCCGTCACCGCGACATGCGCGATCTCACCGCGCCATCCTTCGACGAGGGAGACGCACACGCTCCGGGGCGTGCGCTCCCGCACGGGTTCGACGACAGGCGATTCGAGCCTCGATGCGATCTGTTCTTTGACGAACGTGAGTGAACGTTGAATTTCAACCCAGCGAACGAGAGCGCGAGCCATGACGTCGCCACCGGGCGCAATCGCGGTCGGAACGTGGGCGAACCGGTAGATGCCACGAGGGTGGTCGCGCCGCACATCTCGATCGCACTCGCTTGCGCGGGCGACGGGGCCTACCAGGCCGAGCTCTTCGGCGACTTGTTGAGGAATCTTGCCCGTTTCTTCGAATCGCGCGGCTACGGCAGAGGACTCCAGCGCCAAGTCGGCCGAGTCTCGAAGGTCTCGCTCGGCACGAGTGATTCGCTCGATGAGGAGTGCCCGGTCGGCCGGCGGGACGTTGAAGCGAACGCCTCCAGGAATGACGAATCCACGGCCCATTCGACTCCCCGACAGGGCCATCGTCACGTTCAGGAACTCGCCGCGCAAACGCCCGAAGTAGGCCGCTCCAGGCAGATACCCGACGTCGCCGCAGAGGGCGCCGAGATCTCCCGTGTGGTTGGCGAGGCGCTCGAGCTCCAAAGCAATGCCGCGGAGCGCGAGTCCGCTGAGGGGAACGTCCGTCCCGGCGAGCGCCTCTTCGTTCATGCAGTAAGCGGTCGCGTGTCCAACGCTCGTGTCGCCCGCAATACACTCAGCCAGGAGGAGACGCCTTGCCGCGGACGATCTAAGGAACAGCGCTTCGGCGCCTCGGGACTGGTAGCCGAGCTGGATCTCGAGATGAAGGACCGTCTCCCCGTCGCATTGAAACCGAAAGTGGCCGGGTTCGATGACCCCCGCGTGCACGGGGCCGACCGCCACTTCGTGGATGCCTTCGCCTCGCACTTCGAAAAACGGATGGGGCGCCGCGACATCGCTTCGCCCCGCGCGCCTCTCAAGGGAATCGTGCCGCCTCAAGGGCTTGGGCCACGGATGCCCGATCGGATGGACGCCGTAGTCTTCAAGGAGTGCCCGTTCGAACGCTTGTGCCTCGGGGAGCTCCGGCGTGAGGGACTGCATGGCGAATGAGTGGCTGATGGGATCCCGTTCGAGGCGCGTGCGGCAAAGACCGACCTTGCCCTGTCCATCGTCGACGAGCACCGCAAGAACCGAGATCTCGGCTTTGCTTGCCCTCAAGCCCACGAGCGACGCGATCCGCGCGCCATCGGTGCACGCACCGACGCACGCGTTCCTCCACGCCGACGCACCCAGATTGGCAATCTCATCCACCGGCACGGCGACCCCATTTCGAGTCCACGTGACAGGTCGCTCCGGATTGCCCTGCGCGGCCTCGTGCTGTGTGGTCGGATCCAAGATTCAGTCTCCGGGGAAGCTCGAGGGGGGCCGCGAAGCGTCCCCCTCGTCGATGAGTAGCCTCGAAGTCTGTTCGATGGCGTGGCCGATGAACCGTGGCACGCACACGCCCAGCACGAGCACGCAGGCCAGCGCAATCGATGGCGCAGCGAGCAGGGGCCACGGCTCCCGGGTCGGAGACGAGTCTCGGCTCTGCTCCCCGTGGACCATGGAAAAGGCGGACGCGGACATTCCGAGGAACCCGATGGCCAAACAGCAGAGAAACAGCAAGGCAAACGGGGCACCGGAGATGTGAATCGCCGACTTGAAGATCATGAACTCGCTCATGAACGGTCCGAAGGGCGGAGTCCCTCCGATGGCGAGGCAGAGGGCGACGAGGAGGCCAGCGGACACTGGAATTCGCCCGTAAGCACCGCGCACCTCGTGAACCTCGGTGGTCTTGAACGTGCGCAGTACGTTGCCTGCGACGAAGAAGAGCCCGGCTTTGCAGAGCGAATGGTTCAAGGCATGCAGCAAGGCCCCGTACGTGGCGACGCCGCCGAGACCCACGCCGACGGCGACGATTCCCATGTTCTCGATGCTTGAATAGGCGAATAGGCGCTTGTAGTCCCGTTGTCGCACCATGAACGCGCAAGCCACCGCGACGGAAACGAGTCCGAGCACGAGGAGAAGTCGGCGGGCGAACGCAGCATCACCAGCCGCGAGGCAGACCTGGTAGACGCGCAAGATCCCGAGCAGCGCGCAGTTGAGCACGGCGCCGGACAGCAGCGCGGAAACCGGGGACGGCGCCTGACTGTGGGTGTCGGGAAGCCACGTGTGCATCGGCACGAGGCCCATCTTGGTTCCGTATCCCACGAGTACGAAAACGAACGCCGCCTCGAGCCACGGCCGCGCCATGCCCGGAGCGGCTTCGCGAAGGGTAGACAGAAGAAGGCTTGAACCCCCGGACGGTGACGCCGACGCTGCGACGCCCAGCAGGAACGTGCCGAGCAATGCGAGCGCGATCCCGACCGAGCAGAGGAGCAGGTACTTCCACGTGGCCTCGAGCGCCCCGCGTCGCTTGTGGAAATACACGAGAGGCGCACTGGCGAGGGTCGTCGCCTCGATCGCCGCCCACAGGACCGCCAGGTGCTGCGTGCAGGCCACGACCGTCATGGACGCCAGGAACCAGAGGAGGCAGGGCACGAAGTGGCGCGGAACCGGTGTGCCGTCGCGGGTGGCGCTGACCAAGAAGGACACCGTGTACAGAGTGACCAGCGCAAAGAGAATACTGAGGATGGACAGAAAGAACCGGCCGGGAGAATCCAGTGCCCAAACGCCGTTCGGTTCCGTCAGAGGAGCGGTCGCGACGATGGCGGCCGTGACCGCGAGGTGAAGAGCGGCGGTTGCGACGAGAGCAGCGAGCGCGAAACGCATGCGCCCGACGGCGAGACTGAGTCCGCCGGCAGCGATCGGAACCAAGATCAGGAGCGCGATGTACATCCGTCAGTCCTTGAGTGTGGAGAGCTGAACGGTGTCGACGTGGTCGAACTCCCGGCTGATTTGAAGAATGGCGACGCCCATCACGAACACGCCCCCGAGCACATCGAGCAACATGCCGAGCTCGACGGCGAACGGCATGTCCGACACGAGAGTCTGGCCGAAGACGAAGACTCCGTTCTCGAGCGTCAGATAGCCGATGATCTGAGTGATCGCCAAGCGTCGACTGATGAGCACGAACAGACCGTGCAGGATCGTGGTCAGAGCGACCGGCACGAGGAGAGTGGACGGCAGGGGCTTCGGCAGCACGAGGATGCGAGCGAGATAGAACGCCAGCGCAGCGAGTGCCGTGCCGAGAAGGACCGCGGCATGACGACTCACGTTGAGCGCGGTTTCGCGACGGACGTGCGTCGAGCGCACGAACCGAAAGAGCAACCATGGAATTGCGATGGCCTTGATGAAGAGGGCAGTCGCGCTCACGGTGGCCACGTGGATGAACTGTCCTTGCTCGCCCCAGAGCAACAGCGGCAGCAAGGCCAGAACCACCCCTTGGAGAGCAATTGCCCGGATGCACGTGGCGATGTGGCTCGAGGTCACGACGACCATGTCGGTGACGAGAAGGATTCCCAGCACCGCGTCGGCTCCCATCGTCATCGTCATGGTCGACCTTGATAGAAGAGGGTGATGAGCCCGAGCACGGTGATGACGGTGGCTCCGATGAGTATTTCGGGGATCTTGGCGAGACGCAGGCGCGCCGTCACCGACTCCACGAGGCCAATGACGACGGCGAGGGCCATCTGACCGAGGAGAAGCCACACGGTCTCGATCCCTGGAGCTCTACCGCCATGGGGAAGAAACATGTGCACGACCACCGTCCCGATGATGAAGAGCTTGACCGTGCTCGCATACAAGAGGAAGGCGAGGTCCGGGCCCCCGTGGTCGAGGATCATGACCTCGTGCACCATCGTCAGCTCGAGGTGGGTCGTGGGATCGTCGAACGGGATGCGACTGTTCTCTGCCAGGAGCACGACAAACAGCGTGATGGCCGCCGCGAGCAAGGCAGGTTGGGCGATGCTCGAGGCGGTGGCGGACCAGCTTCGCAGCGCATCGCCGAACGACAAGGCGTGCACCGGGACGCAGAGGGTCGTCAGTCCCAAGAACATCGCCGGCTCGGCAAAAGCAGAAAAGGCGGCTTCGCGACTGGCCCCCATCGCCTCGAAACTCGACCCGGTGTCGAGCGCAGCGGCCATGGTGAAGTAACGCCCCAAGGCGAGCAGCGCGGCGAACGCCACGACGTCGCCCGTGAATTCGAGTGGGGCCCTCGTGCCGATCGGGACGAGCAGTCCGGCCGACATCACTGCCGCCAGGGACACGATAGGGCCTGCCGCGAAGACCCACGTTGTCGTGGTGCTGTAGACGGCGCCCTTTCGCAGGAGCTTGACGATGTCGACGTACGTCTGCGCGAGCGGCGGACCGACTCGGCCCGCGACCATCGCCTTCGTCTTGCGGATGATTCCGAACAAGAACGGCGGAAACACGAGAAGAACGGCAACGTGAAGGAGCGCGGCAGTCATCGGACGGCTGCCCCCATCGGGAACACGAGCACCCAGACCAGGAGGCCGATGAGCACGGCAAGAATGTAGACCAGGTAGGCTTGAATTCGCCCTTGCTGGAGGACGTGCAGTCGCCCCAAGAGCCGGACCCCGCGCCGCATCGCGGGCACGAACACGTGATCCGCCGTGACGTCTCCGCGGTGCCGTTCGAAGTGGGCGTGAACCGGAAAGTAGCCGGACGGCCCGTCGCGATGGACGCGAGTGGCAAACACGGCGTCGAATGGGGCCAATAGCGGCGATGCGAAGGAGGCGGCGGTGTACTGCATTCGCGCTGTCGGAACGTCGTATGCGCATCCCCAGGTGCTGCCCTGCGTGACGCCGCGGTGGGCAAGCAGTCTTCCCCGAAGCCACGCCAAGCACGCCGTGATGGCGGCGAAGATGGCGGTCACGCGCAACACGTTCGAAATACCGGGCACCGCATCGCTCGCGGCAAGATCTCCGAATCCCGAGAGCTCATGGACGGGCGTCGCGACGAGCCTCAGAGCGGACCCCGGAATCAGTCCGACGGCGAGGCACAGAGCGGCGCCAGCAATCATCGCGGTAAGGCCGGCCCGACCCGACTCGTGGGCGTGCTCCGCTGCGGCCGTCCTAGGGGTTCCGAGGAAGACGACCCCGTAGACCTTGACGAAGCAGGCGCACGCGAGCCCGCCCGTGAGCGCGAGCACCGGGATGACGACGAGGGCGGAAACCGCGCTGGAGGCGGTCATGACGGCCGCCCCGCGGAGGGCACCCACGAAGATGAGCAGTTCACTCACGAACCCGTTGAGAGGAGGCAGTCCCGAAATCGCGACCGACCCGAGCAAGAACGTCGCGGCCGTGATGGGCATCCGGCGCGATATCCCGCCGAGCGATTCGATGTTGCGCGTACCCGTCGCGTGGACGACGCCGCCCGTACATTGAAAGAGCAGCCCTTTCATCAGGCCATGGTTGAGCACGTGGAGGAGCGCGCCCGCGTATCCGAGATATGCCACCGCGGGGAGCGATTCACTCTGGCCGAGCATTCCCACGCCCATGCCCAGGGCGATGATGCCGACGTTCTCGACACTGTGGTAGGCGAGCAGGCGCTTGAGGTCGTGCTGACCCAGGGCGTGGAGCACTCCGCCGA
>Ga0326728_10004219_pt1 | contig 43078 bp, 25 predicted proteins | sample MB3enrmetagenome_FD_207602 | JGI IMG/M metagenome (GOLD analysis project Ga0326728, IMG submission 207602) | Lab enriched peat soil microbial communities from McLean, Ithaca, NY, United States - MB31MN | ecosystem: Environmental > Terrestrial > Soil > Wetlands > Peat | place: USA: New York...
TTGGTTGCCCGAGTTCCACCACGGCGGCCTTCGGTTGTGCAGCTCTGTTGGTCCCCGGGCAGGACATTTATGGTGCGCCGCACAATATCGCGCACTGGGTGAACGCTGCGGCTTTTGCCGCGCCTCCCGCGGCCACCACGATCGGACAAACCGATTACTCCCCGCTGGGCGGCGCCGTGGGCCAAGCCCATGGTCCAGGGGAGCATCGTCTGGACTTTTCAGCGTTCAAGCAATTTCCCATTACCGAAAGCAAACACTTGGAATTTCGAGCCGAGTTTTTCAATTTGACGAATACTCCCTGGTTTGCGAACCCCTCACAGCTCAGCTTGACCAACGCCGCGCTCTTCGGGCAGATCACTTCGCTTCGGGACGGCGCCAACGATCCGCGGCAGATTCAGTTCGCTCTTAAGTTCTACTGGTGAGACGCAGCACCGGCAGGCCGGGAATCTCCCGGCCTGCCCCTCTTTTTTGGCCCCACCCATGAACGTCGGAATCACACCAAGAAAGGGCACGGAGGTCCACACACATGAAAAAAAAGTATGAGCTTACCCGGAGGGAATTCTTAGCCACGGCAGGCGCGGTAGCCTCCGCCGGTCCGCTGTGGGGCGGTGCTGGTTCGCCGGAGCCGCTTAGTTCGATTGCGGCCGAGGCGTTCTTGCCACTGCGTTTGGGGGAAGTGATGCCGGAAGGCTGGTTGCGGGCACAGTTGCAGCGCGACCTTGAGTCGGGCTTTCCGGGGCATCTGGACGACCTGCTCCAGGAACCCAAAACGAATAAGTTTCTGCTCAAGCCGGAAAACAATGACTTCGTCACCCGCGCGGACAGTCGCGATTCCACGCGTGATGCGGAGGGATATGCCGTTCCACCCGGGGCGCATTCGTGGTGGGATGGCGAAATGATCGGCGACTGGCATGACGCGCTGATTCGCGGCGCGTTTTTGACCGGAGAACCTCAGGCGCGCGCCAAGGCCGATAGCTTCGTGGAAGCCATTTTGAAGTCACAGGATGAAGACGGTTACATCGGCATATATCCGAAGGGCTATCGTTTTCACTTTCACGGGAAGGACGGCGAGTTGTGGACCCAGCGGTGCGTCCTGCTGGTGCTGCTCGCCTATTACGAATTCACCGGCCGGCAAGACGTGCTGGAGGCCGTGGAGCGCGCGGTGAAGCTGACCATCCGCCAATACGGGCCGGGAAAAACCTATTTCGATAACCCCCAGCAAGGGGGCTCGGGCGTGGCGCACGGCTTGATGTTCTTGGATGTTCTGGAATGGCTGTACCGGCTGAAAGGCGACGAGGAATATCGCCGCGCAGCGCTCTCTTTGTACGACGATTTCAATGCCTCGCCCGTCGTCAAGAACCCGGATGGGAAGCTTGCCCAGCTCCTCGACATGAATATCCCGTTGGCCGGGCACGGTCCGGACGTTATGGGGTTCCTGCGCATTCCCCTTCTTTGTTACTACCTCTCCGGCAAGCCGGTGTATCGGCAAGCGTATGAAAACTTCGTAGTCAAGATCGGGCGTCATCTGGGTGTCGGCGGGTCACCGTTGTCGGGACAAGGCGAGGAGATCAAGGCCAGGGGCCAATCGCCCGACATGCCTTACGAGTACTGCTCCACCTTCTACCTGCTGCATTCGTTGGTCTGGGCGATGCAGAAGACCGGCGAAGCTCGCTACGGCGATATGTTCGAACGGGCCATGTTCAATGCGGCGCAGGGGGCTCGGTTCGCCGACGGCAAAGCGCTGACCTACTATTCCGCCGACGAGCGGCTGTGGGTGCGGCAGCATCCTCCGGAAGGCGCGCCGAATGGGCGATTCATCTACACGGCAGCGTTTTATCCCTCCTGCTGCCACGACTCGGGGTCGCGGGTGAATCCCTACACGGCCTCGGCGCTGTGGATGCGCAGTCGCGGCCACGACGGCGACGGCTTGGTGGCAACGCTTTATGGACCTAATCGCGTGAACACCAAGATCAAAGACGTGGCGGTGAGCGTGGTGGAGCACACGCAGTATCCGTTTTCGTTCGACCTGGAGTTCTCGATCGAGCCGGCGCGGCCCATGGCGTTTCCTTTGCGATTCCGTGTGCCGGCGTGGTCGGCAAAACCCCTCGTGGAGGCTGCAGGCGCCAAGGTGGAGCGGGAACCGCGCGGCTTCCTGGTGGTGAGCAAGACGTGGAAGAGCGGAGACAAGGTGCGCCTGACCTTAAAACCCGCGATTCACCTGCAAGAGGCGGTGAACGGCACGATGGCCGTGGCTTACGGGCCGCTGGTGTTTTCACTGCCCATCGCGGACAAGGCGGAAATCGTCCAACGGTTTCCCGAAGCCGAGGCGGAAGGTTTGAAGGGTTTCTTCGGTTATCAGTATGATCCCGCGGACCTGGTCTCCGCCAAGCGGCCGCTGCAACTCCAGGGGGGTAAGCCGGGCTTGGGGTTTAGCGTCGTCCAGGGGAGCGATGCCGATCCGCTCCGTCCCTGGGATCACTCGCCGCTGACCTTGCGAGGCGAGATGCTCGGCGCGAATGGCCAGCCGGAGATGGTGGACCTTCTGCCGATGGGGTGCACGCTTTTGCGCAGGACGTTTTTCTCAGTCGCTACGTAAGAGGTTATGACGGCGGAATTTTCACTCCACCTCCAGGGGTGCGGCAACCGAGCCGATGCGCCCGCTAAAATCGTCGCGGACAACAAAGCGGACGGTGTACTCCCCCGCCGCGAGGTCGAGTGCCCCGACGTAAGCGATTACGCCTTCCTTATGAATAGCCGCCAACTTCTGGGCGGTCAGGTGCATGTCAATTCTCCGAGTTACGGGCTGATCCACCTGCTTGCCTTCCGGGGTCTTCGCCAGGGCGATGAATTCCAGCGCCACATGGTTATGGTCGGCGTCGTCAATCAGCCCCGGAATCGCCGTCAGGTGCACCATGTAATTCACATGCTTTTTGCCCGGCTCCTTGCCGGGTTCGCTGTTGCCCCACCGCGTCGCCACCTCCAGCGCGGTGTAATCCATAGGCGACTGCAAAGCCGACACCAGGTCATTGTTACGGCTGGTGGCAGGATCGATGGTGGCATTGGTCACAAAGAAGCCGCTGCGCGCGCGCACCTCCACGTGCTCGCGCTGCACCTTCACCGTAAGCTTGCGCCAGCCGGACTGGGTATTTGACTGGTTAAGATAGTATCCCAGCATGTAGTATTCGGCGGAATCACGAACCGCCTCGCGAAAGCCCCGGGCGAGATCGTTGGAGTTGTAATAAGCGCGGCCTCCGGTCATGGACGCAAAGGCCCGAAGGGTCGTCTCGGTATCCACCTCCTTCCCCGTCGTATTGCGAACATAGTTTTTCCCCGGGTTGCCCACGGAGACGTCCGCCAGGTTCGTAACCTGCAGCCCTTTGACATCCAGGGGATAGATGGCAATCTGTGCGGCGTTCAACAGTTGCCAGGTGTGCTCGTACATCGGCATTACATCGGAGAGAGAATCGCGGCCAGCGGGAGCGAGCTTCATGGTGTTGTCGCTCACGCTAAATGGGAATCCGCCGCTCGCCCAGATCAGCGACTTGCGCCCCGGGAGCCCTGCCAATGCCTGTGCTACCTGCTGCATTCCCTGCAAAGTGTAAGTGATGGCCAGGCGTTGCTGGAACGATTGAAAACTCAGTTCCTTGTCTTCCATCATGGTCTGGAGTCTTTGGGCCTCGGTTTGCACCTCGCGGGTGTCGATGCCCGCGCTGCCGTCAGGGCTGGCGCTTCCCGTCATGGTTTCCAGATCTTGCGGGGTGTCGACCATCTGGGACAGGTCGCCATTCACCTTATGCAGGGCGGCTGCCAGGACGCGCGGGTCAGTGGTGAAGTCATGGATCACGTGAACGCCGCTGGAGGTAAGGGTGTAGAGGGCCGTGGGCTCGCGCTGGTCCACCGAGTGCGTAAGATATTTGAGCAATTCTTTGCGCGCGCTCGCCTGGTCCATATAAGGCGTGTTAATGAAGTCGAGCACGATGAGGGTAATGCGCCCCGCGGTCGGCCCGGCCTCCAGAGAATTAGTGAATATGTTGGGATCGCTGGAACGCGCCAAACGGTGGGCGTCGCTGGTGATTTCCTCGAACGTGGCAATCTTTTGTTCGGCGCCGTTTTCCAGCACCGTGAAGTCTTCTTTCTTCAGTCCGCTGAGGTGATTGCCGGATTTGTCGGTGACCAGCGTGGGGATGAGCACCAGCTCAGTTCGCGAGGTAAATTTGACTTCTGAGTTGTCCGCTTTTTCTTTGTCTTTGGGTGAGGCAAGGATAAGAATGGAGGAAGCCAAAACGGCGAGTACGGTGACGCAGAGGGATGGCTTGCGGAGAATCACCATTCCCCACCTCCTTTCCAGTGGCGAGAAAAGGGTGAGGCCTGGTCATTGACAGTGCAGCGGGACCGCGAGCCAACGACCAGGCCATTCTTATTGTCGTAATACCGCCAATAGCGGCTCGTTCTCGATTGTTACGGAAAAGCCGCGGCCCCCCAAGGCGGGGGTCCGCGGTACAGTGCCGCACACTTACCAGATTAACTTTCCGGCCATCACGATGACACGCGGACCACTAAGCCCGCCGCCCCACTTGCCGAAGGACGAACTGCTGATGTTGGTGGTGAACTTCGATCCTCCGTTGGGGCTGCCGGTGTAAGTGAAACTGTGCCAGTTCCACATATCAAGGAAATCGGCCCGAAGCTGAAACTTCCAGCGCTCCTTGATGGGAAACGTTTTCAGGAGGGAGGCGTCCTCATTATCGTATCCCGGCTGGCGAAGCTGGCCGTCGACGAGGGGACCTTGACCAAAATAAGTCCCCGAGGTGAACAGGGTCTGCGACTCGAAGGCCAGGGGGTTCATGATGAGGCGCGGGGAGCCGGCAGCCCAGTTAGGATCATAGTCGGACTCCGGCATTGTGTACGGGCTCACGCCATTCAGACGCCCCGGTACGCAGGGAGCACCGTAGAGCGCGGAATTCGTGCAGGTGCCGGCGTAAACTTGCCAGGGTATGCCCGCGTTGGCGATATAAATGGTGCTCACTTCCCATCCATCCAGCACCTGGCGGCCGAATCCGTGGCTTCCAAAAGAGGTAAATTTGGCGAAGGGGAGATCGTAAACCACGGACAACTTCAGAGTTTGTGGGACATCGTCGGTTTGCACGGTCCAGGTGCGGTTACGATAGTATTGGGAGACGTTGCCGAGGTTTTCCGGACTCGCACCGCGCGCCCCGCCGTCATCAAAGTTCCCCATGTTCTTCTGCACGTTGTAGTCCGCGATGAACCACAGCCCGTGGGAGGTGCGTTTCTGGACGGTAAAGCTGAATCCGTTGAAGAACGAATTGCCGTCATTTTCGTTGCTTGGAAACATGGGGCCCGTAAACTGCGGGTAAGGCCGCAAAGCCTGGGCGATGGTGCAGTTGCCACAGGTGGTAGCGTTGGTTTCCAGTTGCGACCACCATCCGGAATAGGGAACGTTTACGCCATCCAGACTGGTGGCCGTGGAACCAAAGGTTTGGGTCATCTGGGTGGCCAGGGAAGTGCCCAGATAAGAAGGATTCACCACATTGTAGGCCCCCAGGTCGGCCAGCAACCTCGTTCCCTTGGATCCCGTATAAGTGGCCGTGACAAACAGGTTGTCGGAGAATGAGTGTTCAACGGTAAAGGTGAATTGTTGGACATACGGCAGCGCGTCGCTGGTAAACGAGTACGCGGAAGGCGTCTTGCCGTTGGTGTACGTCTGGCTGACAAACGGCGGCGGCGTGTAGTAGGGAGGAGTCGGGAAGCCGCAGAAAGACGCCGCCAAGCCCGAGTTTACGCAAGCCGAACCGGACGATTGCATCCACATGGCCGGCGACTGGCTGTTGGGCCCGGCGGGGGGCGCAACGGTTATGCTGAACCCGGTCTGAGAAATTCCGCCTTGGTTATAGAACTGCGCGCCGTAGAAGATTCCATAGCCGCCGCGCACCACGGTGTTGTGGCCAAGGTCATAGGCAAAACCGAAGCGGGGCCCGAAGCCCTTCAGCCAAAATTGCCCCGGGGAATCCCGTCCGAAACTCGCCGCTCCCCAACCCGAGCCGGCATAAGCCAAGGTCCCTAACAGGTTGCCGGCTGTGGGATTCGAGATGTACGGGTCAAAGAATGAGAAGTCGTTGTTCTTCTCATGCAGGGGGGTGCTGGCATCCCAGCGGACGCCGTAGCTGAGCGTGAGCTTGGGCGACAGTTTCCAGGTGTCGCCAAAGAAAGCTGAATACTGGTGACTGCGGGAGTAGTAGGAACAGACATAGCAGAAGAGGGAGCTAGCGCTGCCGGCGGCCCCGGTGATAAAGCTGGCGAAAGAGTTTCCGGTGGTGGTGGCGGTAAAGCCGGTGGGAACGGCCGGCATCCCGGTGAGGGCATCCGTGAAGCCAAAGAGGCCCGAAAGATTCGTGGCGTTAAGGCCATTGAGTTCAAGGAACCGGGTCTCACCGCCCATCTTCAGCAAGTGCTTGCCCTTCGACCAACTCAACACATCATTGAAAATCCTGGCGGGCCGGCGCGTCTGGTCATTCGCGGCAAAGCCCTGGGTATTTCCGAACTGGGCATATCCGTCAGCAAATGTGATCTCGGGCGGATAGGTATTGGCGGCGACGTTGGCGATCGCGGGGATCTGTGCGGCATAGGGGGCATCCCCAGTACGTTTCGCCTGGGTGAAATCCGAATAAGAGGCGCCAAAGTGGTTCAGCACCGTGGGACTGAAGGTGTGGTCCCAATTTAGCCGGTCTTGAAAATTATAGTAAGGTACATTCTCAGTATCCGAGCAAAGGGGCAGGGGCAGGACGCACGCTTGTTGCGCGTTCTTGGGCGCCGATTGGCCGGAGTACCGGACCGAGGCCATGAAGTGATCCCTGCTCCCAATGTATTCGTCCACCCGCGTATCCGACTCATTGTTGTGGGAAAGGTACGAGCTGGGGATGGGGGGAGATTCATAGTTATTGGCCAGCCCCGAAACGTTATTGGTGGGCAAATATTGAATCCACTTCTGGGCAAAAGCAAAATTGGGGTAAGTGGTGGGAATGACGTTGTTCGGAAATTGCGTGCGCAAGTAGGGCTCGTTGGTGGCGCTGATCTTGGCCGAAGAATTGTAAGCGGGATTGGCCACGGTGCTGGCCGGGTCAAAAATGGGTATCACCGCTCCCGAGGAATTGACCCAGTCGCCGAAGTTGCCCTGCCGTTCCTGCATGGTGGGAAGCGTCGAGGTGGTTATTCCGGAGCCGCCCGAGATGCGGTAGCCATCCAGCAGTTCGAAGAAATAGGTCTTGTGCTTTCCACCCCAAAATAAGTGGGGGATGTGGAGGGGGCCGCCCAGGGTTCCACCAAACTCATGCTCGTTGTCGTACGGCTTGGCGCTGATGGAGTTCCAGGCATTGGCGTTCAAGACCGTATTGCGTCCGTATTCAAAAAGGTCGCCGTGAAATTGGTTGGTCCCGGACTTGGTTTCCATGGTGACCACGCCGCCCAGGGACGAACCGTATTGCACGTCATAGTTGTTGGTGAGCACGGTGATTTCGCTGATCCCATCGGGAGTCAAGGGGTAGTCAGCCAGTGCCACCATGCCGGAGGGATTGAGCAGACCTTCCACCATGGAGCCGCCATCCAGCACGGCGTCATCGCCCCAGGCGGGGCCGCCGGCGAATCGGGGGCTCTTGACGTTGGTTTCCGCGGAGGTCGTGATCCCCGGCATCATGGCGACAAAGGAGGCGGCATTGCGCTGGCCGCCGCTGACGCTCAAGGGAAGATCTTCCATCGTGGAGGGGGGAACCGACTCCGCCACCGCGCCGTTTTCGTGATTCAGCGGGGAGGCATTGGCGTGAACCTCCACAGTCAGCGTCTGGGCGCCGAGGACCATGGTAACGTTTGCCGTAACGTGGGCGTCCAAATCAATGGTGATGCCCGTCTGCTGGTATTTTTCAAAACCCTTGGCGACCACCGTCAGGGTATAGGTACCGCGCAGCAGGTTCGGAAAGGTGTAGATTCCGTCCGGGCCGGTGGTGTAATGCTGCGAAACTCCTGTGGATGTGTCCTGAACGGTGACGAGGGCCGCCGGCACGGAAGCATGACTGGGATCCATCACCTTGCCGCTTAAGCTGGCGTTAAGGCTTTGTCCCCAGCCGGGGGCTGCCGAAACCATCAACATCAGAAACAAACACCCGAGGGTAAATCTCGTTCTGGTTATAAAAGCCATCGTTGATCCTCCTGAATCGTCATGCGTATGTACATCCGGCATAAAATCGGCCGTTGCGAGGGCCAGAAAAAAGTTAATTGTTAACAGCCCGCGGTTACACATGGATGAATATTGGGCGAAGTTTTCACCTGCGCTTCTCGGACTCCCTGCAGAAATGACAGCAGATTTACAGGGGAATCGAATCTCGTTCTGGAGGTTCGAAGAGGCAAGCTCTCCAACTTACCGCCAAGGATTAAAAGCATGGCAAGCCAACTTCTGCCCTATTCGATCAGCGCTGTCCTTCCCGTTCACGTCACAGGACAGGCCGCCCCCGCCCCTCTTACGAAATCTCTTTGCCGTCCGGAGCAAAGTTCGCTAGGAGATGGCGAAAGCTGTCGATCACTCAACCAAGACCCGACGCAGAAATTGGAAAATCAAATGTGGCAGTGCTTCCTGCTACATTTCGCGATTGCGGATGCGAACACGACGCTTTTATCTGATTCGCATCAAGTTGTCAAGAAAAAAGTGTGAAAAATGCTCGGATTTCTACTACGCAGGAACTTTACCCCATGCTCGGCTCGGGCGAGCCTCACCTCTCATCAGGTGAAAAAATCAATAAACTGCCGCCTTTTCGAGGGTTGACCCTCTGCGCAAGGTATTAGGGCCTGGGGATTATTGCCAGGAAGCCGGCAAGAAAGTTGTGATAAATGCTCAATATCCGGACTAACGATAACCCTTTGCCCCCTGACCGTTACAGGACTTTTGCCCACCAAGAGAACAAAACCTGTGAAAAATGGGGTCGTCTTCTGAGCCATTTTCCCGAAGGCGGTCCAACCGAGGAAGGCGGCGATTCCAGAGGAAAAGTCTATCGAAAGTCACGCTCCTTTCAAGAAACATGGCGCTTGGCGGAATGCCCTGGCAGCGAAAGGGCAACCGCCAAGCACCACTCTTCTCTTTCCATCACGTCGAAGTCTCACTGCCTCCGTTGATCGAGCCGTTGCTTACATCCCCCATCAAGCCGTTGCTGGTTCCTCAAAACCTGATGCGAGCATCGAGTTGAACGGTGCGGGCGCCCGTATCGCCGGTGGCCGCTCCGAACGTGCTGTTGCCCAGAGTCGTATTGAGATTGTCAAACTGCACGTGGTTGAACGCATTGTAAAAATCGCCGCGGAACTGGATGGTGATGCGTTCTTTGATGGGGAAGTTCCGGGACACTGAAATATCGAAGTTATTCAACCCCGGGCCGAAGAGCGATGCCCGCGGAGTCGTCCCAAAGGTATCAGCGGGAGTAGCTATGAACGCCGCCGGGTTGAACCATTGGGCCACGATGGGGTTGGGAAGATGGGTGGAAATACCCGTCCGGGAGGTATATTGAGATCCGTTAAATAACCCCGTGAGGTTGCTCTGGCCGATGACATAGGGGTAGCCAGGCTGGAACTGGGTGATGCCACTGAACTCCCAATGGCCGAGGAGTTGACTGACCCCCGGGACATTCGCCACCAGTTTCCCCCCGGAACCGATCGGAATCAGCCAGACATAAGCGGCGGTGAAGCGTTGCGGAATGTCGATCATCGCTACGCCGTACTGCGATGCAATGTTATAGACGTTCTGGGTCGGTACAGCATCGGAACGGGCGGAGGCATCCACGTCGTCCATGGTCTTGGCGTAGGTGTAAGTAAACAGGGTGGAGAGGCCTTGACTCCAGTTATGCTGCATCCGCAGGATCAACCCGTTGTAATTGGAATTTCCGGTGTAAGAGAAATAAGAGACGCCGTTCCACTGCGGGAAGGGCCGCAGCGACTGAGCGTTGGAAACCCCGTTGCAGCACCCCGGGGTGGGGACAATCTGGTCCATGGGCAAACTGACGGGGAGATGCGTCCCCTTGTTTCCGACAAAATCGATTTCTCCCACCCAGCCGTGCGTGAATTGATGCTGAAGGCCCAGGGACCACTCCTGCAAGAGCGGGATATTGCCGTGGGTTTGGAATTCGGTGACGGCCTGTTTCGGGCTGGTCAAACTGGAAACGAGGTTGGGCAAACCGGCGGCACTTTGGTTGAAGGGGCAGTTTCCAATGCCCGCCTGTAACTGAAAAACCGGGGTGTAGTTATTGGGAGCGGTAAAGGAACAGGAGCGGGAGTATTCGCTGGTGGACCCGGTAGTTACAAAGCCAATACTGGGCAGCTCAAAAAGCCCTGCACCGGCGCGCAGCACGGTATTGTGGCCGATCCCGTAAGCGAAGCCGGCGCGCGGCAAAAAGCCTCGGAGATCGTTGGGCATAAAATGCCGCGGATAGCCATTGCGGCCCGCAAACTCCACGGCGCCCAAGTCGCCCGTGGTCGGATCGGTTATATTGGGAAGCATGCTGTAAAGCCAGTTGTTCACTTCCGTCGTGGGTCCATCAAACTCCCATCGCAATCCGAAATTAAGGGTCAGCTTGGGAGTCAGTTTGAAGTCGTCTTGGCCATACAGCGAGGCATAGTTCATCCGGTAGCGGAAGGTGTAATTGTTGGTACTGAACGAGGCCGATGCCACCTCGCCCAGGTAAAGATCGGCGACTGCGTTGCCGGTTCCGTTGGCGGTGGACCCTGCCGCGGAGGTAAAAGATCCGGTGAAACTATAATTACCCGCCAGATTCCCCGGGTTCCACTGGTTGTCCATGTAACGCATGTACTCGCCACCCACGTGGAGGCTGTGCCGGCCCCTCTGCATCTGGAGTTCATCATTGAAGATCTGGTGACGATCGATAGTCGACTGGGCCCCGCCACCGCCCATGCCGTTGTAACCCGTCCCCATGCCGATGGAGGGGAATTGGGTGGCTGGAACGTTGACCATTCCCAAAGACGACACGTCCTGGGAGGGCACCAAAGTGAAATTATCTTCCTCCACCTCTCCGAGCCGGAATTCATTGGTGATGGTGGGGGAAAAGATGTGAACCCAGGTGGCCGCGGCATGGTAGTCTCTCCAGCCACCCGTGAAACTCGTGTTGGCGGCATTCGGGTAGTAAGGTATGCCCGTACCCCAAGGCCCGTCCTGAGCATAGCGAAACCAGAGTCGGTCACTCTCACCCACTTCCTGGTCGACCCGGTCAGTGACGTACAGGTAAGAGTGATAACCGGGAGGCGTGACGCAGTAGTTGGCCGTTCCCGTGCACGTGTTGGGCGTCGGCAAGGGGTAATACGCCAAGAGCTTGGCCCCAATGGGATCCGGGGCCGTGGTGATGATGTTCCCGGCAAAGACCGTGCGCGAAATAGTGCTGCCGTTCACCACCGTGGTGGCGGGGTTGTATATGTAATTCGTAGGAGGGGCAGTACCATTCGCCTCCGTGCCGGAGAAATTCCCCTGGCGCTGCGCGGCAGTTGGCACGTCAGTGTTCAGGGTGCCGGGCTTAAAGTTGATGGTGTCTTCCATGTCCGCAAAGAAGAACGTGTGGCGCTTCCGGCCGTTCCATACTCCGGGGATGTAGACTGGCCCTCCTACGGCTCCGCCGAAGTAATTGAAAATGTTTTCCGCTTTGACAAACGGGTGTTTGGAAAAGAAGTCAACGGCATTCAGGCCCTGGTCGTTGTGGTACTCAAACAGGTTGCCGTGGAAATCATTGGTGCCGGATTTGGTGGTGGTCAGCACGGCGCCGCCGCCCGTTTGGCCATATTGGGCGGAGTAGGGGGTCATGATCACCTGCATCTCCCCGGTGGTGTCGGGCGTGGGCACCAGGCCATAAGTGTTGTCGGCCCCCATATTGCTGGGGAGCCCGTCGATAATGATCGGCGTGGTATCGGGGCGCCCTCCCGTTTCACTAATGTTATTCGGGTTGCTATACGTAGGGCTGGAGCCGGACATGCCCGGAAAGATTTTGATGAGCACCAGTTCAGTAGGGCCGTGCGACCCGATCGATTCGGGATATTTGACAAGGTCGGAGTTCTCCACCGTGGCGCCCACCGCCGCTGATTCGCGATCGATCTGGGGAGCTGTCGCGGTGACGGTGACGGATTGAGTAGTGCTCCCCACCACCAGCACCACGTCCACGCGGGCTTTCTGGTTCAACACGAGAGGGACATTCTCTTCCACGTCGGTCTTGAACCCCTCTTTGCTGAACGTTACCTGGTAGGCGCCCGAATCTAGGAATGACACGAGGTAAACCCCTGCACCGTTCGTATCCGTGCTCTGACTCATTTTGGTGGCCTTCTCCATAACCACCACTTTCACGCCTGGGACTACCGCCCCGGAGGAATCCTTGACGATTCCGCCGATCGAGCCCGTGAAGGTTTGTGCCACCGCGGTGCCCGCCAAGAGCAGACCCACCACCAAGCACTCCAGGGCGATCCGCAAAGCTTGCTTCTTTATTGTCGTCATATTGATAGGCCTCCCTCTCTGTTCAGCATGGATTGACTACCCATCAGGGAAGTTGGGCTTGAAATGTTAATTGTTAACAGCATCGGGTTACACGTGCATGAATTTTCCGCGAAGTTTCGAACTGCGCCTCTCTGGCTCCCGGGGAGTTGGAAAGCAAATTTGCAGGGGAATCGAACCTCGTGCTCGGGGCTCGAAAAGGCGATCCTTCCAGCTTCTTACCAAGCAATGACAGCATGGCAATCCAACTTCTGCAAAATTAGTCAGCACTGTCCATCTCGTTCATACTACAGGACAGCTCGCCGCCGCCTCGCGCTCGAATGTCCTTGCAAACCGAAGCAGAGTTCGCCATGAGAAGGCTAAAGCCCTCTCGTGCCCAACGGAAACCCGACGCAGAAATTGGAAAATCGAATACAGCAGTCCTTCCGGCTATCTTTACGTGCTGGCGTTTGTAAACACGCAACTTTTATCTGATTCGAATCAAGTTGTCAAGAACAAATTGTGAAAAATGCTCGGATTTCTTGGGCGCAGGAACTTAACTCATCTTGACTTAAGCACGCCCCACCTCGGGATCGCTGAAAAAATCAACAAATTGCCCCTTTCCCAAGGCCTGACAATCTCCCCGCAGTGTTTAGGCCCAGGGGTTTTGGGAATTCGGGCAAGAATTAGTTGTGATAAATACTCAACTTTATGGCGAAGGGTAGTCCTTTGCCCCCTGATCGTTACGCGAAACCCGCCTTGACCAAGATCAAAATCTGTGAAAAAAGGGCTGACATTCTGAGCAATTGTCACTGTCAGGTAAGTACTCGTGGCGCTCAGGGGACTGCCCTGGCAGCGAGTGGCAGCCCCTGAGCGCTACGCTCTTTTCACAGTTCGGCCGAAATTCTTATGACCTTCGCAAAACGAGCCGTTGGTTAAGTTCCCTCAAGCCATTGCCAGATTCTTAGAACGTTATGCGAGCGTCGAGTTGGACGGTACGGGCACCCGTATCACCCGTGGCCGCTCCGAACGCGCCGCCGCATGCGCCGCTCACAATGGTTGTGCAGGCGGTGTTGAGATTGTCAAACTGGACATGGTTGAACGCATTGGTGAAATCGGCGCGAATCTGGAATGTGTAGCGTTCCTTAATCGGAAAATTCCGGGACAGAGAGAGATCAAAATTGTTCTGCCCCGGGCCGTAGAAGGCTTCGCGCGGCGTGTTGCCCAAGGTGTCGGACGCCGTTGGGGTGAAGCCGGCAGGGTTGAACCATTCCTTCACCGTGTGGCCCTGACCACTCAGGTTAGAGGGGGAGATATCCGTGGTGCTGGTGTATTGGGCGGCGCCAAACCACCCCGTGACATTGGTCTGGCTGACGCCGTAGGGGTAGCCCGTCTGGAATTGGGTGACGCCGGCGATGTTCCAATGGCCGATGATCTGATTAACCACCGGGACATTCGCCGCCAACCTCCCACCTGCGCCAATCGGCACATCCCAAACATACGTGGCCGAGAAGCGCTTGGGAATGGAGATCATCGCCACGCCGTACTGCCCGGCAATATTGTAGACGTTTTGAACCGCCACCGCGTCGGCCCGAGCGGCGGCGTCCACGTCGTCCATGGTCCTGGCCCAGGTGAAACTGAACAAGGTGGAGAGGCCGTGCGACCAGGAGTGTTGCACCCTCATCAGCAGCCCGTGGTAGTTCGAATTGGCACTGTAGGAGAAGTAGTTGACGTTGAGCCATTGCGGGAAAGGCCGCAGGGATTGGGGGGTGGGGGTTGTTTGCCCATAGCAGCACGTGGAGGAGGGCATAATCTGGTTCACGTTGAAGGTGACCGGCAAATGTGTGCCCTTATTTCCGACATAATCAACTTCCCCTACCCAGCCTTGGGGGAACTGATGCTGCACGCCCAGGGACCACTCCTGTGATACAGGAATGGCGCCGGTCGTTTGGAATTCCGACACGGCCTGAGTGGGACTCGTCAAGCTGGAAGGGATGTTGGGCAGTCCGTTGTTCTGGTTGAATGGACAGGGGCTGGGAATGCCGTTTTGAAACACAAAGGCGGGAACGTAACTGGTGGAGGAGTAGGTGCACGAGCGGGTGTACTCGCTGGACTTTCCGGTGGCCACAAAACCAATGCTGGGTAGCTCGAAGTTCCCCGCGCCCCCGCGCACAACCGTATTGTGCCCCAACCCGTAGGCGAAGCCCACGCGAGGCAAAAAGCCCTTGTAATCATCCGGCATAAAATGCCGCGGCGCGCCATTGAGGCCTGCATACTGGATGGCTCCGAGTTTGCCGGTGGTGGGATCCGTCAAGGTGGGATTGAAGGAGTAGAGCCAGTTGTTGACTTCCGTCGTGCGCCCATCCAATTCCCAGCGCAATCCGAGATTGATCGTCAGCTTGGCTGTTACTTTAAAATTGTCTTGAACATAGGCCGAGGCATAGTTCAGCCGGTAGCGGAATTCGTAATCGTTAGTGGTAATGTTCGCGGAAGCGACTTGGCCCAAGTAGAGGTCGGCGGGGGCATAGCCTCCCGTCGCTTTTCCAGCGTTGGTTCCGGACAACTGTGTGCTGTCCGTGAACGTGCCGTTGAACGTGTACGTTCCGGAAAGCAATCCCGGGCTGTACACGTTGTCCATGTACCGCATGAACTCGCCGCCGATATGCAGACTATGACGACCGCGGAGCATCTGGAGTTCATCATTGAAGACCTGGTGCCGATCCAGGGTATGACTGGGGGTTTGATCCCCCAGGCCTTGCAATATCGCGCTGGTATAAACATATGGGAATTCCGTCAACGGAACACCGGGCAGTCCCAAGGACGACACATCCTGGCTGGCCACGATGCTAAAGTTACTTTCTTCCGACTGCCCAAGGCGGAATTCATTGGTAATCGTGGGTGAGAAAATATGAACCCACGTCGCCTCTTCTTGATAGTCCCTCCAGCCGCTGGTGGAACTCGGGTTGGCGGCATTGGGAAAGTAAGTGACCGCCTCGCCCCACGGGCCGTCACGGCCATACCGGAACCACAGGCGGTCCGCGTCGCCAATTTCCTGATCGACGCGGTCGGTGTTGTACAGGTACGAGTGGTAGCCCACCGGGCTGACGCAGTAGTTGGGGCCGCTACTCAGTTGGCAATTCGGCGCCGGGAAGAAGGAAAACGCTTTCTTGGCGACGGGATCCTCGGGCGTGGTGATGATGTTCCCGGCGAAAGCCGTGCGGACGGGGACTTTCGTGCCGGACGTCGTCGTGCCCTGCGTTGTGGTCGACGGATCGTAGATGGTCGGAGTTGTGCCGCCCGTGGGAGTGGGGCCGGAGAAATTGCCTTGAAGCTCCATCGCGGTGGGCACTTGCGTGTTCAAGGTGCTGGGCTTGAAATTGATGGTGTCTTCCCAACCCGTAAAGAAGAAAGTGTGGCGCTTCCGGCCGTTCCACAGGCCGGGGATATACACCGGCCCTCCCGCGTTGCCCCCAAAATAATTAAAGATGTTTTCCGGTTTGACGTAGGGGCGCGCGTTGAAGAAATCGACGGCATTGAGCCCCTGATCGTTGTGGTACTCGAAGAGGGCGCCGTGCAAGTTGCTAGTGCCGGCTTTGGTGGTGGTCAAGATAACGCCGCCGCCCGTCTGGCCGTACTGCGCGGAATAAGCAGTGATCTGCATCTGCAATTCTTCGGTGGTGTCCGGAGTGGGCTCGAACCCGCCCGTGTTGTCGGCAGACTGGTTAACCGGAAGCCCGTCGATGATGGTGGGAATGGTATCGGGGCGGCCGCCCGCGGCACTGACGTCGTTGTGGTTGGTATAATTTTGGCTGGTACTTGATGCCCCCGCAAAGATCTTGGAGAGCAGGTCCTCGGTGGGGCCGCTCGACCCGATCGTTTGCGGTAACTTGATAAGGTCAGAGTTCGACTGCGTGCTGCCAATCACCGGCGACTCGCGATCCAACTGGGGAGCGGTGGCGGTGACGGTAACGGTTTGGGTTGTGCTGCCCAACACCAGCGTGACGTCCACGCGGGCCTGCTGGTTCATCACCAAGGGAACATTCTCCTCCACGTCGGACTTGAATCCCTCTTTGGAAAACGTCACCCGGTAGGTGTCCGGCTGAAGAAATGGCACTTGGTAAACCCCCGCCCCGTTTGTCTGGGTGTTCACGCTCACATTGGTGGCCTTGTCCGTAACCACCACTTTCACCCCCGGGACTACCGCCCCCGAGGAATCCTTGACGATTCCTCCGATCGAGGCTGCGATGGTCTGTGCCGCCGCGGTACCTGAAAATAGCAATCCCACCACCAGGCACTCCAGCACGATCCGAATAATCAACTTTCTTATTGTCGTCATATTAGTAGGCCTCCCTTACTTTTCGTCGGTAGGTTGACCGCCCTAAAGGCAGGATTGCGGTCGCGAAGTGTTAATTGTTAAGAGCCTCCGGTTACAGGTTGATGAAATTAAGGCAAAGATTCGAACCACGCCTATCTGGCTCCCTGGTGAGCTGGAAACAGATTTGGATCCAGGATAATAGACAGCATTACAGAACCCTTAATATGGTAACCCTCGGCTCTTGTCAAGGCCAATCTCCTCCTATTGCCTTTCTCGCCTTGTACCATCTATACATTTGTCCCCGGGCGGCGTTTAGACTGAAAAAATGCGGTGTTTATCAGGCCTTTGGTCAGAACAGGGCGGCCTTCTGATCTCCCAGCGAAGCACTTTGACCGTTGACTGGCAAGGACATGAGGGACAAGAGGGCATGCCGCCAGGAATTCAAAAACTGTGGTATATTCAGTCATACTGAATATGGAGTCAGGGTGATAAATCGTTCTCGGTACAGCAGATTTCGTTATGAGGTCGGATCGGTTCGCAAAGCGCTTTCCATCCTCTGCTTGTTCACTCCCGCGAGGCCCACGCTGAATGTCACTGACGCAAGCCGTTTCTTGGATGCTCCCAAGAGCACGGTGCACAACCTCCTGCGGACTCTCGAACGCTTCGACTTTGTTTCGCAGGATGCCGTGAGTAAGCGCTACCGCCTGGGGCGAAAGCTGTACGAACTGGGAACCCTCTACTCTCGTAGCGACGACTTGCTGACTTGCGCCCTGCCCCATCTTCTCCGCCTGCGCGAGAAGACCAAGGAAACCGTGAAATTGGGTGTCTTAGCCAACACGGAAGCCCTGGTGGTCAAAGCCGTGGAATCACCGTTAGTGCTCCACACTCGGGGTGACGAGGGGCGGGTGGCGCCGCTTTACTGCACGGGCATCGGGAAGGCCCTCCTCGCCCTCCTCCCCAAGGACGAGTTCTGCGACATCCTCAGCAAAGTGGGGCTAAGGCCACTCACCGCGCGAACTGTGACGAGCTTGAGCAAGTTGGAAGAAGAAGTGGAACACGTTCGAACCAAAGGTTACTCCGTGGACTGGGAAGAAAACGAAGAAGGAGTCCATTGCATCGGGGCGCCCGTCGGAGACTCGGGCAGCGAACGAGTAGCCATCAGCGTGTCGGGGCCGGCGACGCGATTCAGCACGACCCGGATCCCGGAATTAGCCGCGCTGGTTGTGGAAACGGCGCGCGCCATTTCCGCCGCACTCGGGAACGCCACCCATGCCAAAGACGCCGCGTAGCAAACAACCTGCCAACGGAAGGGGTTTAACCCAAATTCGCAATGCTCTCGGGACGTGCGCACTGCTCGCCCTGGTCGAGCCAGCGCTTTGCCAGCCGGCGAATTGACTCAATATCGTGAGCGGCGCCGGTCAGAGTGTAGTACACATGTTTCTCCGACCACCGGTTCAGTTCCATATCGTTAGCGGCAGGGCGATAATCGGTTCTGGGATTCTTCATCGGCTTGTTCAAGATGTAATGAGAGAACGGCCCGAAGCTATAGGGATATTCCGAGCCGGGTTTGTAATCGTGCGTTTGGGAATTTAACCATCCCACCGGCCAGTGGTCCCAGCGCTCCGAGACCCAACCCTCCCCTCCGGTGTCGTTGAAGGAATTGTCAACGATCTGGCTCTTCTCGCTGGGAAATCCGCTTGACGCGCCCATGATCGTGAACAGATACCCTTCCTTGAACGTCATGATCAAGGCGAACCCCCGAGAATGTGAAATCTCCAGCAGCAACGGCGCGTCACCGACTCGCCGCGCCTTGCCGTCGTCATCCCAAAACACATCGTAGCGCTTGGGGGAATAGGCATCGATGACCGAGCCCACCAAGTAGTCGCCGTGCTGTTCATCGCGCGGAAACAGGTCCTTCCACGTGGTCCCGGTGGGGGCGCCGGCAAAGAAGTCGATGGGTTGCCAACTGTACCCTTTCGGATCGTCCGGCATCAGCGAGCAATAAGTGAGGCGACGCCACACCAGACCGTTGGGGTAAGTGATGTAATCCTCCGTGCCGCGCAGCGCCGGGTGAGAGTCGTCATCCTTGTTGACGCAGAGATAGTTCCAGCGCACCCACACGCGGTGCGGCCCGGCCTGCACGATATCCACAAAGCTGTTGCGTTCTTTGCGCCCGTTGTTATTGAAAAGCTCCGCCCACCCAAAGTTACCTTCGAAAAACTGATTGCAGAGGCCGACGCCGTTGGGCAATTCCATCCACGGATCGTAGCTGGCCTCGTGACTGAAGACGAGGCGGTGCGGTTGGTCTTTCCACACCACGATGATCGCCTTCTTGGGATTGAGATCGGCGTGCGGCGGGCTGGGCGCCAGTGACCCCTGATAGCGGGCGGGCGCGTAATCGCTCACCTCGGCCACCGTCACGCCGAGGGTCTGTCTCTGCGCCAGTTCCGCCAGGGTGATCGCCCCCGGTTTCTCAAACAGCGGGTCCGGTCCACTCGGCACTTCGGGATAACCTCGTGACGCACTGCGGCTGGACTCACCCCCCTCCGCCTGCCCGCGCCCCATTGCAAGGCCTGCACCTGCCACCACATTCTTCAAAAGATTACGCCGTGAGAATGACATGGTCCCTCCCTACCCTTTCCCGTTTCTGGAAACAGACGTTGTGCGGGGCAAGATATCTGATTGCGACGCCCAGGGCAAGTCGGTCCGGCGTCCCGAATAGTTGGAGACACTTGACCCGCCGCGAATCAAGCCGTAAAGTCATCCCGTCAATTGGCCGGATTGCTCCACACCCTGCCAGGAAAACAATTCTGTTACGGCTTGGTTGAAGCGATCAAGGAGGGTCCATGAATGCCTTTTCGGCGCCGTGCACACGGCGCGAAATCTTAACGAAGGCCGCCAAGTTTGCCGGCGCCACGCTCATTCCGCCGGGTTTGATATGGGCTTCACCCGGCACCGGCACTGGCGGATATGCTCCCAAGCTCTCCGTGGAGGGCTACATCTGGACCCAATACTTTGCCACCCAGAAGAAAACCGTGGCCGCCGGCGAGGAAGAAGCGCTGCGCGAAACGCACCAGGCCGGTTACCAGCGCGTGGAACTCTCCGACCCCTTTTTCAAGTCCGAGGTGCGCGAGCAGACCCGCCAACTGCTGGCGAAATATGCGTTGAGCCCGGAAAGCGTTTACGCCGGCACCACCCTGCACGAAGCGCCGGCCGCCGAGACGTCGGTCCAAGCCGTTCTGGAGTTGGCGGAATTCCTCAAGCCCCTGGGAACTCGCGTCATCATTACCAACCCCAGCCCCAAGCCGAACCAGGAGCGCAAGACCGACGACGAGCTCAAGACTCAGGCTCGCTACATAAACCAGTTGGGCACCGCCTTGCAGCATCGAGGAATGAAGCTGCTCCTTCACCACCACACGCCCGAACTTCGCGACAACGCGCGCGAGTGGTGGTACGAGTTGGAGCACACAAAACCCCAGGTGGTTGGTTGTTGCGTGGATGTTCACTGGGCCTATCGTGGCGGCCAGGAAGTGATGCCGTTTTTGCGCCGGGTGGGAGCGCGCGTCGAGAGTCTGCACCTGCGCAACTCCCAACATGGCGTTTGGATGGAAGATTTCGGGCCGGGAGATGTCGATTACTCTCCCGTCGCCGAGTACTTGCATCAGATCAACTACCAGGGCTTCCTGGTGGTGGAATTGGCCTACGAAAAGAACACGGTGATCACCCGCTCGCTGGAAGAGGACTTGCGCCGCAGCCGCATCTACACGGAAAATGTCTTTGGTCTCGCGTCTTCTTAACCCCGCGGATGCAATTGGGAGGTCAGTATGAAATGGTTCGTCGGAATTGTACTTATCGCCTTGCTCAGCGCCGCCTGCGCTCAAGGCCAGAGTGACCAGGGCCAAGTGAAATCCATCTTGACCAAGCAGCTCCAGCCGCAGGAAGTGGTGGAGTATCAGCTCGAACACTTTCTTCTGGGCCTGGCTCCCGCGCTTCCCGCCGCGAGCGATGCCGCGCAATGGTCGGCGCAAGCAGAGCAGATGCGGCAGCGCGTACTCGAGAATGTCCTCCTTCATGGCTGGCCGCAAGCGTGGACAACCTCTCCGCCCAAGGTTGAGGATTTGGGAGTGGTCCCTACCGGCCCGGCCTACCGCCTGCGGAAACTGCGCTACGAAATCGTGCCTGGCCTTTACACGACGGCCCTTCTCTACGAGCCCGCCCACTTGAGCGGCAAGGCTCCCGGCGTGTTGGACGTCATGGGCCATTTCGGGCCGGGCAAAGCGTCGGATTTCGAGCAGCGGCTCTGCATCAATCAAGCACTGCGCGGGATGATCGCTTTGAACCCCGAGTGGTTTGATATGGGCGAGACGCGGGGCAAAGACAACGCTCACGGGTTTTCCGCGCATCTGAACATGGTGGGCGCGAGCGGCACCGGCCTCTTCTACCTCGCGGAGCGCAAAGCCCTGGATATCCTTTACAACAATCCGCAAGTTGACCAGGAGCGCATTGGGGTCACCGGCCTTTCGGGGGGAGGCTGGCAGACGATCGTGCTCAGCAGCCTCGACCCGCGCGTCAAGGTGGCGATTCCGGTGGCGGGTTACGAACCGCTCCTGGCGCGCGTCACCGTCGGTGACACAGGAGACATCGAAGAAAACCCCACCGACCTCCTGATGGGCCAGGATTACTCCACGCTCACGGCCCTGCGCGCTCCCCGCCCCACTTTGTTGATCTATAACGCCGAGGACAGTTGTTGCTATCGTGCGCCCCTAGTGAAGCCCTACGTCTATGACGCCATTGTTCCCTTCTTCCAACTGTACGGGAAGGAAAAGGACTTTCAGTTCCATCAGAACATTGACATCGCCGGGCACAACATGGGGACCGACAATCGCCAGCAAATCTATCGGTTTTTCAGCGAGTATTTCGGCCTCCCTGTCAACGAAAAGGAGATCGCGGTTGGAGATGATATCAAAAGCTACGATGAACTCGCCGGGGGATTGCCGAGCGATAATCTGACGATTCTGGGCCTGGCAAGAAAGTTGGCGGCGGAAATCACGCGCGCCTCAATTCCTTCCGAACCTGCCCAACGGCAGGAGTGGGCCGCTTCCGCGCGCCGCCAACTCCGCAGCGTGGTTCGCTACCATCCCGTCACCGTAAAGCAGGCGGGGCCCGAATTCGACACCTTCAGCAATCAATTGCAATCCATCTCCTACCGCTTTGAGATGAGCAATGAATTGAGCGCCACGGGCGTGTGGATGAAAGAGATGCCCACACCCGCCGGGGCGCCGTTGACCATCGTGTTGAATGATAAAGGGGCGCGTGCCGCCGGCGTGGAAACGTGGGATAGCCTGCCGGAAGTGGCGGACCGCCTCGAGCGCGGAGAGCAGGTGCTGTTGCTGGACATCGTCTTCACGGGGGAAGCAGCCCCCAAGAGGCCCGGCCGCTTTACCAGTATGCTCAACTCCGTGGGCGAGCGCCCTCTGGGAATGGAAGCCGCCCAACTCATCGCCCTGGCGCGTTGGGCGAAGGAGTATTGGCATGCGCCGCGCCTCCGCGTGGAGAGCACCGGCTTGCGCAGCCAGATGGTTTCACTCATCGCCTCCGCCCTCGTGCCTGATCTGTTCTCTTCGGTGGAGATCCACGGTGGAATGCATAGCCTTCGCTACCTTTTCGACAACCCGGTTACCTATGCGGACGCGCCTGACGTGTTCTGCCTGGACTTTTATCGCGACTTTGACCTGGACCAGCTTAAGGCCCTCGCCGCTCCGACCAGAATCATGGAGCGGGATTATCTGGAATTGACTGCGAAAGCGAACTAATGGAACGCAAATACATGATCGCCAGGGCCCCCGAGGTGCGAATTCCCATTCGCGTGCGCGGTATGTCGCAGGGTCATCGCTTTTTCGATGAGCAGACCTCCACCACCCGCGTCACCCAGGATTTCATTGTGATTCTCCTGCGCGATCTGGTTGATCTCGATACCGAATTGCACGTTGCCAACATGCGGACCCAGGTGGGGGGCACCTTCCGGGTGGCTTGGATCAACACTCGCCCCGATCAGGACTTCTACCATGTCGGCCTCGAGCTCCTCGACCCGGAAGGGGAAATTTGGGAACCGGATTCACTTCAGGATGGCCAGGAGACGGCGGATGCTGCGCCCGTTGCCCTGCTGGCATGCGTGCGCTGCCAGCAAACGGTTTCCACACCCTTGCCCGAGTCGGAGACCGAATCGCTCGGCGAGGGATTTACCATCGCTCGCCACTGCGACACTTGCAAAGCCACCACGGGCTGGGCATATCGTGCTGAAAATCCGGCGGCTGAACCAACTCCCTCGGAGGAAACGACTTCGGCCGCTGAGCCCACTGCGGAGGCCGATGCCTCCTCTCCGACGTCGGGCGAATCCTCCAACGAACACCGGCTAAAAGGGCGGGCGCCCATCCACCTCCCCATCAAGATCACCCGCAACAAGTACGGCCGGGTGATCTCCGACATTTGCGAAACCATCAACGTTTCCCGGACGGGAGTGTATTTCACGACTGATCAACGTTACGAGGTGGGAGAAATGATCGAGGTCATCATGCCTTACCATCCGGACGGCGTGGACATCCCGGTTCAGGCCCAAGTCGTCCGCCAGGATGAGCGCCCCGGAACTTACCAGAAACGCGTGGCCATCCAACTCACCTCGGGATCAGCCCCGCGGCGCTGATGCCCGGGAAAACCCCGCCCCGCGCCGACGCTCAATTCCCCGTGCATCCCTGCTGCAATTTCTGCTGGTAGAAAGCCAGGGCCTGCCCGTAAGTGTCGAGCTCCTGCGCTTGCTCCGTCGCGGAGGGGAAGCGCTGGGGATTGTCCTTGGTTTGATGGATGAGATTATCTATCCAATCAACATAATACTTTGCGTCTGAGCGGCAATCGTAATGCCCGGGCAAGTAAATGGGGCTGGTGTGGGCGAGGCGGATTGTGTCCCCTTCCCGCAGGAAGCAACGCGCGGCGACCCAGGAGTACTTTTGCGGGTCGAGGGTGATTTCCGTCTTGAAGTCATCCGTGCCGGGTGCGATGGGGAACCAATCGATGACTTCTCCGTTGGCCACAATCTCCACACGATCGATCGGTTCGGAGGCGTGCGCCTCCAGGGTGCCTCTCATCACCGCCCCCTCCGGCTTCAGACGGAAGAAGAGCATGGGACCGTTGGTAACAAAGCTAGGGCCCTCACGCAGGGCGGTAAACCATTTCTCTGCTGAGAAGGACCCGGAAAAATTCACGTAGGCGCGATTGAAGCCGATCGGATTGGGAAGGACGCCGCTGGCCGTCCCCGCCGAAGCGGGAAGATGAAACCCCAGATTCAGATAATGATAATAGAGACTCAAAATGTAATTCACCCAACCCTCGCGACCGGAAAAGCTGTGCTCGCGGGGACGTCCCCACGCTTCACTGGCCTCAATTCCATACTCGGTCAGTTGGTTGCAGAGAAGTTCCAGGGAATTTGCCGGCGCCAACGCCATCACCACGGGCACTTCCCACCAGAACGGTTTCTCCACATCGATCCAGGGGGAGATACTCTGGGGGGCGCTGTGTTCGCGGGCCTGATGAATGAAGCTCAGGGCGGGGGGCCACCAATCCGCCGACTTGTTGAGGTCCTGGAGAGGCGACGGGAGTTGCAGGAACAGCCATGCTCCGCCCCCGCGCTCATCTTCTGCGTTCCTCAGCGTCACAAAGTGATGCTCATCGACGGCGACGAGCGCATTGGCATCAGAGCCCCAGATGTCGCCCGTCTGGAACTGATAATTCTTCCGGTGCGGCCAGTCGGTGATGACCGGGCAGAAATTCAAATCCTCCGCCAGCACCGCCATTTGCGCGTCGGCAGGATTGCGGTGCACGTGGAAGTCGCCGCTCCACCAACCGTTCTTCTCCATCCGAATCCAGGGACGGAACGGCACGGTCACGCTGGTCATGCCATCGGCAGCCACCATAACCGATTTCTCCACGCGCCGGTACTCGGTGCCGTGCTCGCCGATCACCAGGAACCGGCCGGGAGGCGCCTCGATCTGGCAATCGCCATGAACAATGAAGCTGCTCAAATACTCAGGCTGCACATTGTGCATTCCCGCCGTAAGGTCGCGCAGCGCGTCTTTGGGTTGATACATCTTTCCCCCCGCCCCGCGCACCTCCAGCCGCGCCCAAATAGGCTGCCCCGATTCATCCACCACCTGAATGTGCAGTGTGGCGGCGAGAACGGATGTGGGGATCGATAGCCCAAGAAACAAAATCAGGATTTTGAGTTTCTTCATTTTCGGTCCGTGCCCCTGTCTGGATTTCGTAATCATGGCCGACTTGGAGGGGTGATGAGCGGTGAGTGCTGAAATCGTTGACAATTGGACGCATGCGCGCATTCTCATCCGGTAGCGAGGAGTTCCTTGCGCAGCAGTTCGCTGGCTAAGCGCCCGGGGGGCACGCCCGCCCTCCGCGCTCTTTCCTGGAGCCTGATCACGACGTCGCCGTCGATCGGGATCTCATAGTGCCGGTTGCGGAGCTCGCTCACGACCTTAACAGTCCGAAACTTGCCGGGGTAATGGGTGGTGTCGTGCTTGTCCCAAAATTCCCCTGCCTCGGCATAGCTGGTAAATTCCTCGGGAATCGGATCAACCTTCTTTTTTTTGCTCATGGAAGTATCTCCGCTCAGCGCCGGTCATATCACGCGCGGAGATCGGCAGCGCTCCGCCGTGGGGCTTACCAATAAAGAATACCACGAGATACCGCCCGGCCACGGTCTGACCATAAGCCACGTGCAAGTGCTCGCCTTTCACCTTTCCTTTCTCCAGCCTGCGCACGTGCGGGCTGGAGAAAAGGACTTCCTCGACCTCGTCCGTGTTGACCGCGTGTTTCTCTGCAATCTTGTCGACGAACTTTTCGTTCCAGATCACGTCGTAGAGGCGCAAGCGCAATGCTCCTTAACGGTCTCGCTGTGCTGCACTACACTTGAAGCTGCTGTGGCATGCCACCTACCACCTCCTAATGCGGTATCCGGTGCTGGTGCATGCGCCGGTGCAATTCGGCGCGGGCGTCGGTATAGACTTTGCGGACACGGCCAAAAGTTTCCGCGTCCGGCCGCGTGGCGAGGGTCTCCACATACATCTGCGCCCCGTCGATGAGCTTTAGGAAGTAAGCAGCGGCCTCCGATGAAAACAGTTCCCTTCCCGGTACCTGCACATAAACCGGCGAGGTATGTGCGGCAATCTTGAAATTCCACGCCGTGGTGCGGGGGGATTGCGAAGAACATCGCGCCGCCAGCCAGCCCGGCCCCTCAACCTTGACTTTCTCTGTCAGGTGGATCGTCCGAGCTCCCGTGGGCTCCTCCTGCGCGGCGACAACTTTGCCGTTGAAGATAACCTCCAGGCGATGGATGGGCACAAAGCATTGCGCGTCGGCGGTGACTTCTATGGTGCCGCCGCCCGCCCCCAGAGTAATTTCCGCTCCCGGCGGACGGCCATCAGCGTGGAACATCACGAGCGGGCCGGAAGTGGCAAAGGTGTTTCCTGTCCGCACGGCCTTGGCGAAGTTGGGAAAATTGAACTCCTGCTGGCCGAGGTAGGCGTAAACCCGATTGGTGCCGGCGGGCATGTAAGCCCCCATCTTATCCGTCCCCGCCACGGCCGGCAGGCGATACCCGCAATTCAGGTAGTGGTACCAATCGAGGTAGCGCAAAGTGTCAAACTCCTCGATCACCTTGTGATGGACCTTCGGATCGTCCTGCGGCCAAATTTCCACGGCGTCGATTTTGCCGAGCACAATGTCCGCAGCGATTTCACCGGTGGGATAAGGGAAGTGTACGGCCACCGCCAAGCCCTGCCGCTGGCGGCAGACGTCTGCCCACTCCGCCATGCTGGTCCAGACCGGATCGCCCAAGTACGCCTCGCTCGGGCCGTCCGCCGACATGGGGAAAACCGGCTTCCCCTGAACGCCCTCGAGCCCGATGTGGCCGAGGATGTGCTGCCGATTCTCGCTTCCCACCCACACCATGGCATCGCGGTCCGCGGAAAGCAACGGCCCGTACGAGAGATCCCCCACGTTCGTGAAGAGGTCTCCCCATTGGGCCGCCAGCAGATTGATGAGGTTCAATCCCTCGGCCTGCGCTTCCAGCACGGCTGTGGTGGGAGACAGGAAATGCGTGTGCGTGTCGGCAGTCACCCAGCCTTTGGTGCGCAGGTTGGTGAACCGGGGAATCTCCAAAGTCAATTCGCGCTGCCCCGGCTGTATTTCAATCTTCTGCCGCACCGCCTGGTGTTCGAAACCTTTGGTCATTTCCAGGTAATATTCTCCGGGAGCTAGTTCCACCTGAAATGTGCCGTCGACGTAGGCAAACGAGGTGTCCATCAATTTGACGTCGGCGCCGTAATCCTGGAACCACCCATCGTTGATTTCGGAGCGGTGCCCGTAAGGAGGAATGTAGCGGCCCTCTTTCGACCGGAAGGCCAGACGCACCGGAGTGGGCCGCTTGCTTTCTGGATCGAGCACGCGGCAGTGAACCCATCGGCGGCCCTGCTCAACGATCTCGATGGCTCCGCCTCCCTCGCTCGCCGCCAATTCGCTCCCCGCAACAACCTTGGAGAGGTCAAACGCATACTGCTTCTCGGTTTTAGAATCGTTGAGGGTCAACGTCGCATTGATGTTGGCGATGACCTCCGCATACAGATAGCGGGCGCCCGGTTTGACCACAGTATGTTCACCCAGCCCCTTGGCGGGCGCGGCCAGCCACGCCTCCGGCTCGAAATCAGGCAGGGCAAATGTGCGGCCCACTACCCCAAGATCCACATCCACCTTCCAGCGGGTCACGTCTTCGGCGGCAGCTTCCGGTAAAGTAATCCGGTACAAAACGCGCGGCTCAGTGCGAAGGGGGTTTTCAGCGCGGTGATAGAGCGTCAAGCCACAAATCACCAGGGCATCATCACTAGATGCTTGTATGCGCACCGCACGAATACTCCTGTCGGGCTCGGGGTTTTCTAGCGCGCTGACCCAGGCGATTCCCAGGTTTGGGGCTCCCGGGCCGCCTCCCGCCACACAGGTTTGGAGATTGCCCCACTGGCTGGCATTGCGCAGAGGGTCATTGAGTTTTGTCGCGCGCAATTTTCCGGGCGGAATTGCGGCGAAGCTGAGGTGCCCCCAGGGTTCCAAAACCGCGCTCGTTTCAAATCGGCGGCGAATAGGCAACACGGCCGTGCCATTGTCCTCGTAAATCAGGGTGACATCCCCCAAATGTTGGCCGACCTTCTGAAAGACATCCTGCCCCGGCCCCGGCGTCTCGTTCTCATCAAAGTCGCAGAAGGAAGTCACGCAAATGAAGTGCGCTTTCTGCACCACGGGAATTTCCACCACCGTGTTGGCGTTGGGCCCGGACTTGGCGCTGAGGACAATCCAGCTTTTGCCATGCAAATCTTCGGGCCCCAAAATGAAGGGGATTCCCGCCATGTCTCGCCAGCCGCCGGGGACGCGAATCAGGGAGTCGTTGGCAGAATCACCACCGATCACTGCAGCCATTTCGCGGGTTCCGAATTCCCGCGCCGAAGAGTTGAAATAGGCGCTCAACTTAATGGGTGTGAACTTGCCGCTGGCGTCGCCAGCTTCCGGCTTCGCCCCAGGGCTTATCAAACCGCTGGCTCCGCCTTCCATTAAACTAATCGTCGGAGCAGTGGCGCCAACCGTCAAGAGAAATTCCCGACGCGAAAACCCCGACGCAGACTTTTTTGATTTCTTGGTTCGCATAGTCAATAATCCTCCCCCCGCTTTGGGTGCGGCCAATCTACTGCCCGTTTCGGGCATTGTCAAATGCCAAAGGTCTTTTCGCTTGACGCCCCAAGGCCAATTGGACTATGGATGGAAGTCGAAATTATGAAAAACAATTTCCCAAAGGAAGGCACTAAACCTTGCGCAAAATTCTTCTGTCTACGCTATTGATCGCCCTGCTGCCGGTCTTCAGCCCGGCTCAGGAGAAGCCCCACATTATGGTGATCGCCCACCGTGGCGCGCATGAGGGCATTCCCTCCAACACCCTCTTGTCCCTGAAGAAGGCCATCGAGTTGGGCGTTGACTACGTGGAATGCGACATTCGCACGACCGCCGACAACAAATTGGTGATCATGCACGACTCCACCGTCAACGGTACGACCAACGGCACGGGCAAAATCCGTGAAATGGCCTTCAAGCAAATTCGCAAACTCGACGCGGGTATAAAGACCGGCCCGCAGTTTGCCGGGGTAAGGGTCCCTACCCTCGACGAGATGCTCAAGATGGCGCGCGGCAAAATCGGCATTTACGCCGACACCAAAGACGCCTCACCGGAAGCCCTCCTGGGTGCGCTTAAGAAGCATGACATGCTCTCCCACACCGTCATTTACGGCTATCATCTCGCCTTCTTCGAGGGCGTCGCCAAGCTCAATCCTGACGTCTGGATCATGCCGGAGGCCAGGAACGAAACCAACCTGCAAAGCCTGCTGCAAAAGTTTCAGCTCAAGGTGGTTGCCTTTGACGCCGGAGACTTCAAAGAGCCGATGATCGGTATGACCAAGAAGGCCGGGGCCAAGATTTATGTGGACCGGTTGGGCAAGGCGGATAACCCGGAGTCATGGCAGGCTGCGATTGATGTGGGCGCGGATGGAATCCAGACCGACCACCCTGCGGCGCTTCTGAAATACCTGCGTGACCATGGGTACCACCCGTGAGGGGTATCGGATGATCGGGTGTTCCGGTGATGGGGAGAGCAGAGAGAACCGGAAGCCATGACCATTCATACTCCTTCATTCACGACTCTCCCTTCCCGAGGAAGGTGGCATGCATAGAACTCTTACCCGAGCCTGCTCCCGGCGAGACTTCCTGAAAGCAGCGTCAGCCACCGTCCCGGCGCTCGCAGCCGTTACGGCGCCGGCTTCTGCCCCTCCCCTCCTCGCTGCCACGCCCCCCATGGGGTGGAACAGTTACAACCACTTTAGAAACCAGATTGACGACGCCACCATTCGCGCTCAGGCGGATGCGATGGTGGCCAGCGGAATGAAGGCCGTCGGCTACGAATACGTCAACATGGACGAAGGCTGGGCGGGCGAGCGCGACGCGCAGGGCGTGATTCATCCCAACGCCAAGTTCCCCGACATGAAGGCCCTCGCCGATTACATTCACTCGCTGGGGCTCAAGCTGGGAATTTATTCCGCGCCGTCGAAGTCAACCTGCGGCGGCCGGCCCGGCAGCTTTGGCCACGAGGAACAGGACGCGCAGACCTACGCCGCCTGGGGCATCGATTACCTAAAGTATGATCTCTGCGGCCTGGAAGACCGTTTCAACAAACTCGCGGAAACGGATTTGCCTGCCGCTCACGCCATGATGATCGAGGCGTACCGGAAGATGGGCGACGCCTTGCGCCGCACCGGCCGGCCCATCGTCTACAGCCTGTGCCAGTACGGCATGGATCGCGTGTGGGCATGGGGGCCATCGGTGGGCGCGAATCTTTGGCGCACGGGCAACGACATTCACGACGACTACACCAGCCTCAGCATGAACGGCTTCACGCAAGCTGGACTCGCGCCCTTCGCGGGGCCGGGACACTGGAACGATCCCGACATGCTGGAGGTGGGCAATCCGCATTTCAAGCCCGTGGACAACTTCACGCAGATGAGCCTGTGGTGTCTGCTGGCCGCGCCGCTGATCGCCGGCAACGACCTCACCAACATGCCGCCGGAAATTCATGCCATCCTCTGCAACCGCGAGGTCATCGCCGTGGACCAGGATCCCGCCGGCATTCAGGGCGACCGCGTGAGTTGCGAAGGCCCACTCGAGATTTGGATGAAGCCTCTCGCCGACGGTTCCAAGGTGGTGGGATTGTTCAACCGCGGCCGCTCCCTGATGAAGATGACGCTGCGCTTTGCGGACGTCGGAATCCACGGCCGTGTGCAGGTGCGCGATCTCTGGGAGCACGCGGACCGCGGAGTGTTTGAGGATAGCTACTCCACTCTGGTGCTGAAACACGGTGTGGTGCTGGTGAAGTTGCGCGAGGCGACGTAGCGGCATTTGATTTGAGGTATCCGGGTTGAGGGCTGAGAATTTTGATTGACAAGGTATGAATACATATTCAAAGGGGCTAATGCCCTTCACGATTGCCCACGGCGCCCCTCAGAGGCTCAGGGGGTACGCTTGAAATTTGATAAATATCAATGAGAAATTTGATAAAACTCATTACGTTTCTTGCCATGCTCGCACCAGAAATGCTCCTAGCGGCAACGCTGCACATCCAGGTGGTGGATGAATCCGGCCGCGCGGTGTGGTCTCGCCTGGAAGTGCGGGGCGCGAACGAAAAGGAGTACCAGCCCGCCGCGTCGATTCGCGACCTCACCGCGCGGCATCATCGCGCGTTGCCTTATTACCTGGGCAGTTTCGTGATTCAGGGTGAGTGCAGCGTGGACGTCCCCGCCGGCCGTTACCGCGTGATCGCCGAGCACGGCTTGGAGTACACGCGCCTCGAGAAATCCGTGGAAGTTGCGACCAACGGCACCACAAACGTGACGTTGCAAGTGCGCCCTTGGATTCGCATGTGGAAGCAGGGCTGGTGGAGCGGCGATTTGCACATCCATCGCCCGCTCGCGGAAACTGAGAAGCTCATCCTGGCGGAGGACGTGAATTTCTGCCCGGTCATCACGCAGTTTCCGCACCGCAAGGACGCGCAAGCGGTGGGCGACGACGTTTGGGGCGTGGGCGCCTCACCAACTATTGAAGTAGACCCACACCGCCTCATCACGCGGCGCAATGCCGAGGACGAGCGCGGCGGCGGCGCCTGGATTTTTCTTTCACTGCCCCGCCTGCTCGACGGCCTCGACACGGCGGGCGCCTGGAACCCCTCCGGCATCGATTTCATCCAGCAGGCGTTGGCGCAGCGCACGTCCCCCCATTCCCCGCCCTGGGTGGATGGTGAAAACACCGAATGGTGGGAAGTCCCCGTAGCCATGGCGCTGGCCCCGCCCGACTCGATCGAGGTGTTGGGCAATCACTTCATGCAGTACGGCTTGGACGACGTCACCGACTGGGGACGCCCGCCCGGCAAGCACGAGGCCAACGACCGCGCGAGTTGGTTGCAGTACACCCTGGGCCTTTACTACCGGTACCTCAACCTCGGCTTCCGCGTTCCGCCCTCGGCCGGAACCGCCAGCGGCGTGCATCCGAACCCCGTGGGCTATAACCGCGTCTACGCGCATTTCAGCGGACCGTTCACGCCGGACAAGTGGTTTGCCGCCGTGCGCGCGGGGAAAGAATTCATCACCAACGGCCCCATGCTTTTCTTCGACGTGAATTCCGCCGGCCCAGTTGGCCACGTAGCGCCGGGCGGAACTCGTCCCGGCAACGCCGGGAGCCCGGCACTTAACGAGGCACGCGGCAACCTCCCGACCAAATCGGGACAGGTTTCGTCCGCCGCTACCCCCTTGAGCGACGCCTCCATGGCCAGAGCCAGCGTGGAAGTTCACGCCCGCGAACCGATCGACCGCATCGAATTGGTGGCCAACGGAGAGGTGATTCAGTGGGCGCCCGCACCGCCCGGTACGCTGGACTATAAGGCGGAGTTCACGTTCGATCCCAAGCAATACACCTGGGTGGCGGCGCGCTGTTTTCTGCGCGCGGCCGAAACCTTTCGGCTAGCGCATTCCAGCCCCGTATTTCTCCCCGGCCATCACGACTGCCGTCCCGACGCAAAATATTTTGTCGATTGGGTGACCGACCTGGTGAATGAAACCAAAACCCGCAAGCTCCCTTCCGAAGCCGATCGCGAGCACTTGCTGGACCTCTACGGCCAAGCGTTGACGTTCTACATGCAGAAACTCGACCAAGGGTGCGCGGCCAACTGAACGCCTTGGGGCGCTTCGCGCCTTTCAGATTGAGCAATGACCACCGTCGCCGCAGCCGGCACGGCGGCGAGCGGCTGCTTGTCCCAATGCGACGTGGCACGGGCAGCCTGTCCCGATGAATCGGGGTCCCACCCGTGTCCAGAAAATGAGTTCATCTTCTCACCGGAAACTGTCGATAAGCGATGTGGGGGAGTTTGTCACGCCGGGGGAGTAGCACGGCCATCCTTGCCGTGCCCCCCAGAGGGCGAGCGACCGCTCGCCCCTAGGCCGCGACCCTGCGCAACGTGGTCTGAGCCTTGCGTGACGCGGCGCGGCGGGTTGTCGCGTGCCTTGGGTAGATCCGGAAATGCTCCCTAACACTACTTCCCCATCACGGCGTCCACCAGAAAAACCTTCATGTCGTCACTTGGAATCGCCGATAGACGATGTGGGGGAGTGTCGGGGGAACCGCGAGCGGGGCGGGAAACGGGACTCCTGGCCCGCCCGTCGCAAAATAGATTCATCTTTTCAAGAAAACCGCCGATAGACGATGTGGGGGAGTGTCGGGGGAACCGCGAGGGGGGAAACGGGCGTCCCGTCCGCGTCCAGAAAATAGGTTCATCTTCTAACCGGAAACTGTCGATAAGCGATGTGGGGGAGTATGTCACGCCGGGGGAGTAGCACGGCCATCCTGGCCATGACCGGACACGGGCAGGATGCCCGTGCTACGTTTCCGCGCGCGGGCGGGACGCCCGCGCCGGCCGGGCGTCAAGCGCCGCGGGGAGCGTTGTTCAGCGCCCGCGCGGCGTCACAGGGTGGCAACGTCCGCCCTCACCCCCCGCGCCCGTCGAGGCCTCGCCCCTGCCCTCCCACCGTGCACGGAATCCGCAGTCCAGTTCTCCCGCCTTACATTTTCAACCTGGGAGTCGTACGCCTGGCAACGCGGAAGGTCAAGCGCCATGAGGGCGGAAGGGTCAACATGCCTGAGAAGGAATGGGAAATATGGTCCCGGTTTCCGCCAACGTAAAAGAGGGCAATGAATCATTGCCCAATCCGTTCAATTATGGTAACTATTGCTTCCTACTGGACCGCTTCCGATGACGCCGCTGGAAACCTATCTGCGCGAACTGCGGGACATCCGATCTTCGGGCGCCGCCGTCAAGGAAACTTCCTACTATCCCGCGCTCTCCGATCTCTTCAACGAAGTTGGAAAGCGCCTCAAGCCCCGGGTTCGTTGCATCATCAACCTCGCAAACCGTGGCGTCGGAATTCCGGACGGAGGCTTGTTCACCGCCGAGCAATTCCAGAAACCCTCTGAGCCCGAACTCCTTCCCGGCCAGTTGCCCGCGCGCGGCGTCATTGAAGTGAAGTCCACAAAGGACGACGCTTGGATTACCGCTGACGGCGAGCAGGTTTCCCGCTACTGGGGCAAATACCGGCAAGTGCTGGTGACGAACTACCGCGACTTCGTTTTAGTGGGACAGGACGCGGAGGGCAAGTTTGCCAAGCTGGAATCATTCCATCTTGCCGATAGCGAGAGAGCTTTCTGGGCTGCCGCCGCGCATCCGGGCAGCCTTGCCAAAAAAATCGAAGCACGGTTCGAGGAATATCTCCTGCGCGTCATGCGGCACGCTGCCCCGTTGGCCGCGCCGGAAGACGTTGCGTGGTTTCTGGCTTCTTATGCTCGGGATGGTCGAGCGCGCCTTGAGGGTGTAGAACTCGCCGCACTGGCAACCGTGCGTACGGCGCTGGAAGAGGCCCTCGGCCTGAAGTTCGAGGGCGAAAAGGGCGAGCACTTCTTCCGTTCCAGCCTTGTTCAAACCCTCTTTTACGGCGTCTTCTCGGCTTGGGTTTTGTGGAGCAAGCGACGTACCGCCGGCTTCCAGCCGGCACAGGAGCAAAGCCGGCAGGATGCCGGCGGTACGGCGCGGTTCAACTGGTACGAGACGGCGCGTTATCTGCGCGTGCCAATGATTTCCAAACTCTTCCATCTGGTGGCCGACCCGCAGGAACTCGAAGCCCTCAAGCTCACGGAAGTGTTGGAATGGTCTGCGTTGGTGTTGAACCGGGTTGACCGCCGCTCGTTTTTTGACAAATTTCAGGAATCCCACGCGGTGCAGTATTTCTATGAACCATTCCTGGAGGCTTTTGACCCGGAACTGCGCAAGGATTTGGGCGTTTGGTACACGCCGCCGGAAATTGTGAAGTACATGGTGGAACGCGTGGACAGGGTTCTCCGCGACGAATTGAGTTTACCGGACGGATTGGCCAACAAGAATGTGTATGTGCTCGATCCGTGTTGCGGCACAGGTTCTTATCTTGTGGAAGTCCTCGACCGAATTCACAGGACACTCAAGGAGCGGGGCGAGGACGCGCTGGTGGCGAGTGACCTCAGGGAAGCCGCTCAAAAAAGAGTTTTCGGCTTTGAAATCTTGCCCGCGCCTTTCGTCGTCTCACACTTGCAGCTTGGCTTGTTTTTGCAGAACGTGGGTGCGCCCCTGGACGTAGCGCCGGCTTCCAGCCGGCACAGCCGCCAAGATGGCAGCGTTACGCACGGCCCTCAACGGGTTGCCGTTTATCTTACAAACGCCCTCACCGGCTGGGAGCCGCCCAAAGGTCCGAAGCAACGCCTTATCTTCCCCGAGTTGGAGGAGGAACGGGATGCCGCCGAGCACGTCAAGCTTGATGTACCTATCCTGGTGATTCTTGGCAACCCGCCTTACAACAGCTTCGCGGGAATTGCCCAGATGGAGGAAGAGCGCGACCTTTCCGAAGCCTATCGCACAACCAACAAGGCACCGGCGCCTCAAGGCCAGGGTTTGAATGATTTGTACGTGCGTTTTTTCCGAATGGCGGAACGGCGCATTGTTGAGAAGACTGGTAAGGGCGTGGTGTGTTTGATTTCCAATTACTCGTGGCTCGACGGATTATCCTTCACCGGTATGAGGGAGCGGTATCTGGAGGCGTTTGACGACATCTGGATTGACTGCCTCAACGGAGACAAGTACAAGACCGGCAAGCTGACTCCCGAAGGTGAACCTGACCCCAGCGTTTTCTCGACAGAATTCAATCGCGAAGGCATTCAGGTTGGCACTGCCATCGCCTTGCTCGTCCGTACCGCCGGCTTCCAGCCGGCATCCACGCCAGGCCAGCAGGATGCTGGCGCTACGGATCGTAACGCTGGCTTCCAGCCGGCACAGGAGCAAAGCCGGCAGGATGCCGGCGTTACAATCGCACCTTTCCGCTATGACTCCGTAGCCATTCGCGACCGGGGATATCTTCCCCACTGGGAAATGGACGGCGCCACCTACTCGGTAACCTTCCGGCTTGGCGATTCGCTTCCCCAGGCTCTTCTCAGCCAGCTCGAGTTCGAGCGCAAGGACATTGTGAAAACCGCTCAGCAAATGGGGCGCGATCTTTCGGAAGCAGAGAGAATGCGGCTCGACGATATTTATCGGCAGTTTGATGAAGCGCTCGATGCGGGGTACGGGGCTTGCCACCTGGCGCGGCCTGAAGTTGCCGAAATGGTCTACAACGCGTTGCTGCATTTCGAGGGCGAGCGCTACGAGCTCGTTGCCGCCTGTGTGATGCCGAACCATGTGCACTCGGTCTTTGCCCCTCTGCATGGACACGACTTGGCAGACATTCTTCATAGCTGGAAGTCATTTACCTCCAAGGAAGCCAATAAGCTCCAGGGAACAACCGGGCAGTTCTGGGAGCGAGAGTATTTCGACCGTCTGATTCGGAATGTCTCGGAACTGGAACGGACCGTCCGCTACGTTGTCGAAAATCCAGTGAAGGCAGGGTTGAAAAATTGGAAGTGGGTCTGGGTTCGTGACGCCTCCCGGGATGCCTGTCGTACCGCCGCCGTCCCGGCGGCACAAAGGCAAGGCCGGCAGGATGCCGGCGGTACGGCTGTGCGCTTTCGCCACCTTTGGGGCAAAACCAAGCGGCAGCAGTTGCTCGAAACTGCGTTGCAGGACGGAAAGGCTCTGTACGATAAACTGACCCCGCCCCTTGACCTTGGACTGCCGTTCGCACCTGCTCAGGTAACGACGGGCTATCTGCAATGGCCGTTGCTGCCGGAGTTGTTTCTTCTCTCGTTCCCAGGCGTGAACACAAGCCGGGACGCCGACCTAGTCGATATCGACCGTCGAAACCTCGAAAAGCGCATATCCACCTATTTCGATAAAGACCTCAGCGATAACGAAGTGGGGGCGGTGGCTCCTTCACTTGTGGCGCCATCGGCCCGGTACGACCCAAAGGCCACCCGGCAGTATCTTTTAAAGAAAGGCATATCATCAGGCTACTTCGTTTCGTATTCCTATCGGCCGTTTGACGTGCGCTGTGCCTACTGGCATCCGGAAACAAAGTTGCTGGACGAGAAAAGGGAAGATCTGTTCGCAGCCTTCCGCGCGGGGAACGTGTTCCTCACATCTCGCCAAAAGGGCGAACGCCAAGTGGAGGGAACCCCGTTTTACGCAACGTCATATCTTCCTGACCGGCATTTGACCCGGCCTGGAAGCATTTGCATTCCTTTGACGGGCAGTGGGTTCGTGGCCCACCGGCAAAGTCAACTTGGCGACTCCGCGTCTGGCGACGAAGGTGCCCAGGCGAATCTTTCCGCCCCGGTCCGCGGCTACTTAACAAAACTCGGTCTGGAAGATGTCAACGGCAACCCCCAGAGCGCCGCGTCGATTTGGATGCACGCTCTTGCCATCGGTTACTCGCCGGCCTATCTCTCCGAAAACGTCGACGGCATTCGTCAGGACTGGCCGCGCATTCCACTGCCAGACAGCAAGGAAGCATTACTCGCCTCGGCAGCGCTGGGCCAACAGATTGCCGCGTTGCTCGACACGGAAACGCCCTTCGTAACGCCGGCTTCCAGCCGGCAAGCCAGCGGGACGCTGGCGCTACAAAAGATCGCCACCTTCACCTTGCCACACGGGACGACTTTGGATGAAGCGAAGCACTTCGCTGTTACTGCTGGGTGGGGACATGCGGGCAAGGGCGGCATCACGATGCCGGGCAAGGGCAAGGTGATCGAGCGCGATTTCACGGCCGTGGAACGTAACGCCGGCTTCCAGCCAGCACACGGGCAAAGCCGGCAGGATGCCGGCGGTACGTTGGGTGACCGCACCTGCGACGTTTACCTGAATGAAGTGGCTTACTGGTCTAACATTCCACTGCGAGTTTGGGAATACACCATCGGCGGCTATCAAGTGATGAAGAAGTGGCTCTCCTACCGCGAAGATAAACTCTTGGGCCGCCCCTTGACGAAAGAAGAAGTCCGCTACGTGCAGGAGATGGCCCGCCGCATTGCCGCCATACTTTTGCTGGAACCGGAACTCGACGCGAATTATCAAAACGTGAAGGCGCACACCTTCGCGTGGAAAGGGTGACCGCCACGTCGCAGTGCTAACAATGCAGCTTTGGCCTTTTTCTTGCGCTTGAAACCGCTAATGAAAAGGAGCCGACCAAATGCGCGTAAACCTGCTAGGTCTGGAAAGCGAGAAGAAGTTTGAAGAGTTCTGCCAAGCACTTCTAAAAGGGGAATTCCCTCGTTTCCAAGCTTTCTCTGCACCGGATATGGGGATGGACGGCTACGATTCCGATTCGGAGACGATCTTCCAAGTCTATTTCCCCGAGCAGGCGCCCCGCCGAGACAAGATATGCAATGATCTTGAGAAAGCGAAGGGCAACTCCTGGGGGTGTCGGCGTTGGGTTTTGCTTCTGCCCAAGAACCCGACCCCCAACTTTCTGCAATGGTTCTACCGCGACCAACAGCCTTCCTTTCCATTCAAGCTCGAAGTCTGGGGAAAGACTGAGATATTAGGGTTGTTGCAGAAACATCGGGGCGTAAAAGAGGCGTACTTTCCGAGTGAACTGCGGGTGGAGCTTAGACGGCTCGGCAAAGGCAAACGCCCCGGCGCTGGAGACGCAGCTCCGGGGGAAGAGGTCAGCCCGGAGGAGGCAGGCGCGTTGCGCCAGCTTATTACGGACCTCGTGGACGAGGAAGCCACCCGCAAACGGAGAAAGCCCCGCCCCGCCGATTATGGGCGCGAGTACGGGGAGTTTAATGCTCATTTCCATCTGTCATCCTACGACAGACTTCCTTCAACCCAGTTCCTTGAGGCACGCCGTCATTTGGAGAAGAAACACTATGGCCGCCGCCGAAGCGATCGGAAAGATGTTGCGCGTCATCGGTTCGTCAGCGGGATCAAAGCTATCCAATCCAAGTTGAAAATCAAGGACCAACCGTACAGAGCAATTCTGTCAGAGATCACTGGCAAGAGTTCCACGACGGAGATGGACAATGACGAATTGGAACGAGTTTTCAAGCGATTCAAATATTTGCAGGGACTTGCCGAGGCGCAACCCTGAGCCACGACGACTTTGAATGCTTCCAGAAGGTCCTGGCCACCCTGAGCGAGGCCATCCGACCCACGGCGAAACCCACGCGGCCATCTCCCAGCGGCCGATTGAGTAGTACCCAGGAATTCCTATTGTTATGACAAACAAAGTCCAATCGCCGCCAGACATCTACACAAGGCTTAAGCTGCGAGGAGTTGAGTACGAACACGTACACCGCATCGTTCAGTTTGATGTACCGCAGATTCCCTTCTTTTTCGCTCGCCAGTTTGGAAATCGGACCCTTAAGAAAGTGTTGAAGCACATTGAATCCTGGAAGCAGTTCTTGAAGACGGAGTATTTGCTGATGGAGGAGCTGAAGGTTGAAGTCTCGCGATGGGTCAAAAAGACAGAAGCTTTAGTATGGGATACCATTCGAGACACCAACTACCAAATCGATGACTGGAGTCTTTACTGGGTTTCGACGCCGCCCCGAGAGGCAGCGGACGGAAAACATATTATGTCTGGGTGGATGGTCACAGCAACCAATCAGAAGACGAGCGAACAGCGCAAACATGAGCTTATGGGCTGTGGGCGAGGGATTCTCCGCGCATATGGGCAGGACTACCCGGCGACATACAGGGCCCTTGGCCTCTTCGATCAGCTTTGGCTCAAAGCGCCTGGCCCATTTCTAATTTCAGGTCGAGCCTCTCAGGGATGGCCCGTTTATGCGCGGATGATTCCACGCCTTTATGATTTGCTTGCGCCCCACTACCAGGATGAGCGCGGGCACTGCTCAGTGAAGATTGACCTGGAGGGTACCGTGAATCGACCCGCCCGGTATCCCAAGAAACTTATCGAAGACATGCTCGAAATCCTCAGAATGCACCATCCGGGAGTCTTCGAGAAAACGACGATCAATCAGCTAAAGGCAGCGATTCAGCGGCATCTCTCCCGCAAGCCCACCCAACGAACCAACACCCTGTAACACGGTATTAAGTCGCCCCCAAAGCCGAAAATCCCAAAGAAAGTACTTTTTTGACAGTTGATGCACGGCGAGAGATCATAGCCCACGTGCGCAGAGGCGCATGAAGCCTCTTGTTTTGCAGTGAGGCCGCCGAACCTTGGCGAGGGGATTCATCCTCAAAAGGAGAAATAACGTATGTGCAACCTACCTATCTTTGACGATGTTGTGACAGGAAGACCCTCGGAGGTCTTTGCGAGGCTCGTCAGAAAGTTGAGTGCGTATACCCGTCGTGATCGCACGAGAAGCTTTAAAGTTGGGATCACCAACAACCCTCACTCGACGTTCTCGGGGCGCTACGCTCGCAACTACGACGATATGATCGTTCTTTATAAAACGAGCTCAATCGATTCCGTTTCAAAATTGGAAGCTTACCTGGTGGAACACAACTGGGAGCTGGCCGACAACAGAATAGGTGGCGGTGGGGGACGCATTGGGGAGCCGCCCTATTACCTCTATGTCGTGCGCCGCTCTTAAGGTTCCGAGGGGGAAAGCGGGCACGATATTTCCTATTTGTTCGAGAGCATGGTTCAAGGCTTGACCTGACATTTTGAGCGTCAACGCGGGGTGAATTCGTCTGCTGACGCTTTCCGGGACGGCCGACCCGTCAAGCGGCGCTGGAATCCGCAAGATGCTCCTGCCGCTTTCCCTTTTCAACCGGGGAGTAATACGCTTGCGAGCATGGAAGGGGACGGGAACCAGCGTCCCCATCCGATTCGACTATCCGAATCAAGAACTGAAAGGGCAAGTATCCCCCTGCCTTCCGTTGTGGCATAATTGGCCAAACCAAGGTGCGCTATGAAATGGCTGCTCTGGTATGACCTGCCGATACTTCTGGGAATTGCGGCAGCCGTCGTGCGGTACAGTTGGGCGTGGGATGCGCATCACGTGATCGGCATGACCATGGCCGCCATCGGGTTCGCGCTATGGTTTACGGCGCGGATCCAGCTTGGCAAGTCGTTTGCCGTCCGCGCCAAGGCCCATGCGTTGGTGACCACAGGTCTCTACTCGAAATTTCGCAATCCCATTTATCTCTTCGGCGGCTTGGCCTATGGCGGCCTGTTGATCGCCTGGGGCAAGGCCGCACCCTTGATTTTTTTCTTTCTCGTCTATCCGTCTTACCAAATCCTGCGAGCCAAAAAAGAGGCGAAGATCCTCGAAGCGGCGTTTGGGGATGAGTATCGCCGATATAAGGCGAGCACGTGGCTGTGACCGCCCATGTGGGCGATTGTTGGCTTGCGCCTCGGATTGCGCCTTGGATTGCGGCCCCGGATTACGTAGAGCGGCGGAGCCGCAACCAACGCGTCTCGTAGGGGTTGGGCTTGCCCTGCCCCCTTTCTGCACCACGGACAAACTACACGGGCAGGGCAAGCCCAGCCCCTACGACGCAGAAACGTACCCCGGGCATCCTGCCCATAGGCGCGAAGATAAGCACCGTTTCCGAAATGGTGTTAGCCCGCGAAGCGGGCGCGGTCGTGTAGCCCATGGCGCCAGCCATGGGATTAGCGGATTGCACAACGATTTCTTGAGCCCCGGATGGGGCGGCGTCGAGTTGACTTTCCAACTCTGTCTCGATGGGACGCACACACATCCTGACGCCGCCCCTACGGGGCTCGTCAACATCGCACACACACTCGAGCCCACGGCTGGCGCCGTGGGCTAAATGACGACGCCCGCTTCGCGGGCTTTCACGTGATTCCAGTGCTTATCTTAGCGCTTATGGGCATTCAACGCGAGTGCTCTAATTGGTGGCGGCGCTTTGGGAGAACCGGAACGCGGTCCCGCTTTTTTGCGGCCGGTAACTCGTCACCGGTGCAAAGCTTCGCCCCGACTCGTCGGGGCGAGCAAAAGCGGCGACGAGTCGCCGCACTCCGAAAGGCAGGCCTTGCACCCGCGCCCCCAAGCGGTCATTTCCCCATGTAGTGCTGCCGGGGAGGGCCAAGTCCGCCTGCCTCGACGCTCCTGCTCTGCCCGTTTCTTTGAGAGGTCTAACTTGGAGCTTGCCTGAATCCAGGCTTTTCCCTTATCCTGAGGCCATGGAAGTACATTTTACTCCTGAGCAGGAAGCGCAACTTGCGCAGATTGCCACTAACGCCGGCACTGCCGCCGAGCAACTGGTGAAGGATGTCGTGTTGCGCCTGCTTCAGGGAGAAACCCCAACTCGCACCACCACGCCGGAATTGCCGGTCTGGCATCTGGGCGGCGTAGGCGCTCTCCACCGGCGCGATATTTACGACGATGTCCGTTGAGCCCGGGCTTATCGATCCAAACGTTCTCGTCTACGCATGGACGCCGACGCTCCCCAACATGCAGCGTCACGCGCCTTGCTCGACGCTGCGCGAGACACGTCCGCTTTATACTTTCAACATCGATGACTTTAAGGCTTTTCCCGAGCTTGAGGTCGTGACACCCTAATCTGCTTTGCGGGTGGCGCCGACCACCTGCGGCGGAGCCGCAAGCCGCAGCGTAGGGCCCAGCAGCGCTGGGCCATGGCCGAACGCTGTTCGGCCCTACGTCCTCCGCGCCTCGTCGTCCGGACCCGTGTCCGGAGCAGATTTCGCGTGGCCAGCATACGCCGTCGCGCTGACCGGTGGCGGCGCTTTCGGAGTGCGGGAACTCGTTCCCGCTTTTGGCCGCCGGTGACTCGTCACCGGTGCAAAGCTCCGCCGCGACGAGTCGCCGCACTCCGAAAGACAGGCCTTGCACCCGCGTCCCTAGGCGGTCATTTTCCGATGTGGTGCCGCGGAGGAGGGCCAAGTACGCCCACGTCGGCGTTACCGGCTTCACCACGCTTCGACTCTGATACCTTCGACTGCGCTGAAGTGCGCGTCGCGGGTTACCAGCGTGAGATCATACTGTTGGGCGTGGGCGGCAATCCAAATGTCGTTTTCTGGTATGGGACGTCCCTTGGCTCTTAGCCGTTGTCGAATCTTTCCGTAGTGGCGTGCCGTGGAGACATCGCAGTTAAGGACCACGAATTTGGCCGCAAGCTCCTCTACCCTGGACACATTGGACTCCACGCGGGCCGACTTTCG
>Ga0326728_10004220_pt1 | contig 43074 bp, 37 predicted proteins | sample MB3enrmetagenome_FD_207602 | JGI IMG/M metagenome (GOLD analysis project Ga0326728, IMG submission 207602) | Lab enriched peat soil microbial communities from McLean, Ithaca, NY, United States - MB31MN | ecosystem: Environmental > Terrestrial > Soil > Wetlands > Peat | place: USA: New York...
CTCTTCTCCATAGCTTTGTCTCCTCGATGCAAAAACTCTCGGTCTTAACCCGAGGGCCCGCTAAACTGGACCACCTCCAGTTTAGCGGCACCCGAGGAGACATCGCGGCTTTCATAACATCAGAGCAAAGCTCTGCGAATCCATCATTCGTATCATGGCCATCCTGGCCATGACCGAGCACGGGCAGGATGCCCGTGCTACGTTTCCGCAGCCGCAGAGCTTTGCTCTGCGCAATCCGCGTTAACCTAAGCACCCTGGGTGGCAGGGTCTCTTCAGAAAGTCAGGACACCAGTGCATTGGACTTACCGTTTCGTTATCCTCCGCTGTGAGGGTTTCCATCATGATAAAAGCCAATAGCTCTAAATCCTGCAAGCTTTGCAGGTTCGTTCGGATCTTGTGCCCGGCATTATGGGTCTGCCTGCTGGGATCGTATGGGCAAGGTGTTTTGGCGCAGTTGCCGCCCCATTCCGGAGGTTGGGTGGTGATTGGGGTGGAGGAATACCAGGCGTTGCGGACCAAAGCCTTCCCCGAGCAAACTGCGCCGCAACCGCCCCCCATCGACGCCACGCTCTCGCGGGTTGAATACGACTTGCGCGTCAACGGAGAGCTGGCAACGGGAGAGGCAACGCTGACGATTGATGTTCTAAAGGAAGGTTGGGTTAGCGTTGGTATTCCCTCTGGTTTGTTTGTCAGCGAAGCGCGCCTGGATGGCAAACCAGTCTCACTGGTGGCCCATGCACCCGGCAAAGGCGCCGGACAGCTCTCCGCAGTGCTCTCCCATGCGGGCAGGGCGACGTTGCAGCTTAAGATGGCGGCGTCCATTGCCTCTAACGGCGGCGAAGAATCTCTGACCCTGCCTCCCTCTGCTTCGGGCGTCATGCGGGCCACGATTGAACTGCCCACCGAGGGCGTGGATGTTCTGGTGAGCGGCGGACTTCTTTCCGACAAAACCGAACCCACCGCCGGGAAGAAGTGGGTTGCCTATGCGCGCGGCAACGAGCCGCTCACCTTTGGCTGGCGGCGAAAGACTGAGGACCACCGCGCCACGCAAGCGCTGCGCATGCGAAGCGCTTTGACGGAGCTCGTGGGGCTCGGCGAAGAAGCCACTTCCCTCAACGCGGAAGTAAACCTGGAGGTGACGCAGGGCGTGGCCACGGGGGTGAAGCTGGAGTTGCCGGAGACCGTAACGGTCAATCACGTCCTCGGCGCCATGGTGGCCGACTGGGAATCCAAGGCGGGCGAGCTGCATGTGACCTTTCTGGAGCCGGTGGAGCAGCGGGCGCGCTTCGTGATTACCGGTGAGGTGAAAACCCCGCGCGACGGGATGATCGCCATACCGGTTCTCCGGCTGGCGGATAGTGAGAGGGAAACGGGCGGCGTGGCCGTCGAGATCCTTGGGGCGGGCGAAATCAAGGAGGTCCAGAAGGAAGGCCTGGAAAACGCCGACGCGAGCGACCTGGGCGAAATGGTGGCCAGCCGCCAATCCCCTTCCCTCGCCGCCTTTCGGTTCCGAACCGGAGAGACCGCCGCGAGCCGGTCACTCCGGGTGAATGTGGCGCGCTACACTCCCCAGGCCGTTTTGATGGCCAACGTGGAAGAAGCGCGCTATCAGGTTCTGGTAACCAGTGAGGGCAAGACGCTGGTGCAGGCCCGCTATGCCGTGCGCAACAACCAGAGAAACTTCCTGAAGATCACGCTGCCGCAAGGCGCGGTGCTTTGGAGTGCGGCGCTGGCCGGCACTCCGGTTCGTCCCGGGCAGGCGCCCGACGGAAGCGTGCTCCTGCCTCTCGAGAAGGCCCGCTCCGGGGACGAGGCTCCGGCCTTCGCCGTGGAATTGGTGTACCTCAGCCGCGGGGCAGCGTGGAGCGATAAGGGGCAGATTAAACTGACGCTGCCCGCCCTGGATCTGCCCATTTCGCGAACCGGACTGCATCTGTATCACCCACCCTCGTTTCACGTGACCGCCGAGACGGGGGCTTTTCGCATCGAGTCTTACGCGGAGCCCTCCTCGGCGGTTTTGATGGCAGGAGGAGAAGGTGGGGGTGTGGGAGCGGGAGTGGGCGGAGGAGTTTACAGGTTTGCACCGCCGCCTGCGGAATCAGCCGGGGCACCTTTAGCAGACCAGACCGTCCGGGCAAAGGAAGCAGGAACACAGGCTCTGGTGGATCAATATCGAACGAAAAACCTGGGCAGCAAAATTTCCGGCATTCTTCCCGTCCGGGTTTCCTTCCCGATTTTCGGACCGTCCATATACCTGGTCTCCGAACTCACCAGTGAGAACCAATCCACATCGGCGGATATCAGCTATCAAAAAGAGAAGAAGGGAGGCGCGCGATGAGAAAGTCACTAGCCGCATTGGCGCTTTGCGTATTGTTCCTGGGGGGCAGTATCAGGGCAGACGATCGGAGCTCTCCTCCGGTGCCCGCCGCCGGCAATGTCGCCCTTCCGCTCGACGAGTACAACCAATTAGTCGAATTGGCGAACCGGACGGCGCGCAAGACCGAAGCCCCTCCCCTGCCCTATGTGTTGAAGCGCGCCGAGTTCAACCTGACAGTAACGAGTAGCGGCGTAACGGGCAAGATTCAGGTGGAAGGCGAGGTCTTGAACAAGGGCCTCACCAAAGTACCCTTGGCATCCGGCCTGACGGTTTTTGACGCCCAGCGGGACGGCAAGCCTCTGCCGTTGCTGCAAGAGAGCGGCGCGCATATCGGGGTATTGCCGGGCGAAAGCGTCTTCAGTATTACGCTTGACGCCGGCCTGCCCGTGGCGATTGAAGCGGGACACGCGTCCTTCCGGCTTCCGGTGCCTGCCGCCGGGACCGCCTGCCTGACGCTGGCGGTGCCCGGTGATCGCACCAACGTGAGGATTCATCCTGGCCTGATCACCAATCGAACCTCCGCCAACGGCCTGACCACGGTGGAGGCAATTTTGCAGCCGGGAGAGCCTGCCGAGGTGTCGTGGGCAACGCGCGAAGTGGCCACTCCCAGCGTTCCCCGCGAGGTGCGCTTTCTATCCGATTTAAGGACTCTGCTGACGGTGAGCGAGGGAGAACTGCGGCTTGCCGCGCTCGCGGAGATCACGGTTTTGCAGGGTGAACCGGCGCAATTTGAAGTGGAGTTGCCTGCCGGCTACGGACTGACGGGCGTGGCGGGCGGCTCCATCGACTCGGCCGATGAGCAAGGGAACGTCTTGACCGTGAAGGTCATGAATCCCGCGCAACGCAACCACCAGTTCCTGATCTCCCTGGAGAAATCTCTGAACGACGCGAAGGCGGAAGCTCCCTTTCTCGCTTTCCGGGGAGCCCAGCGCGAAACGGGGGAGATCCTTGTGGAAGGGGAAGGAACGATGGAATTGAAGGCCACCGAGGGCGGGGGCCTGAAGAGAATCGACCTCAAGGAAACCAACGCCTACCTGCGGTCCATGGCACGAAACTCGATGCAAGCGGCGTTTCGCTATCATCGCCAGCCCAATGAGATTCCCCAGTTGGCGCTGGAGTGGACGCGCTTTCCGGACAGCAGCGTGCTGGCCGCCGTGGTGGAGCGCGCCGTGGTTACGACGCTGGTGACGACGGAAGGCAAGTCGCTGACCGAGGTAAAACTGCTCGTGAAAAACCATGCCCAGCCGTTTTTGAAGTTGGCGCTGCCGCCGGGGGCCAGCATTTTGTCGGCGGAGGTGGCAGGCGAAAGAGTGAAACCTGTGGAGGGCGCCGATGGCGCGCGCGTCCCCTTGCTGCGCGCCGGCTTTCGGCCCGTCGACGCGTATACCGTAAACTTCGTCTACCTGCATTCCGGCGCACCCTTTGCGAAACAGGGTGGGGCCGAACTCGCCTTGCCAAAAATGGATGTGCCCATCAATCTCCTGCAATGGGAAGTGTTCCTTCCTGAACAGTACAAGGTTAAAGAATTCGGCGGCGATGCGCTGGCGGCGAACCAGCTCCAGCCCGGCATGGTGAACTTCGTCGCCGGAGAGGAATTATCCGCCAATGCCAACATCCGTCCCAGCGCCGTCCCCAGCGCCGCCCTCATATCCGCCCCGGCCGGCCCCTTGCTGCCCGGTCAACTGGGAGGATACATCGTGGACCCCACTGGCGCAGTCGTACTCGGCACGCGCGTGACGGTGATCTCCATCGATACCGGCGCACGGCAAGATGCGGTGACGGATGCGACGGGCAGGTGGGTCGTACAGAATCTCTCCTCCGGCCGGTTGCGCATTACCGCAGACTGCCCGGGCTTCCAACGATACGTGCGGATCATCGACTATGACGCCAGCCGACCCGCCGGACTCAGCTTTACGTTGAATATCGGCGCTGTGACTCAATCTGTCGAAGTGACGAGCACCGCAGAGGTGAACAAAGAATCGGAGCGCATCGAGCGGGAGGCCAAGAAACAAGCGGAGCAACAACAATTGGCCGCTTCCGCCAATGTGACGAATTTCCAGCAGCGCGTGGCGGGCGTGTTGCCGATTCGCGTGGACGTCCCGCACGCGGGCAACTCCTATCGGTTCTTCCGGCCGCTCGTGCTGGATGAAGAGACGAAGGTGACCTTCACATACAAAACGAAATGAGCGCAGGGGTGGGCGCAGTTTGTGGATTGCGCAGAGCAAAGCTCTGCGTGTCGGCCGACCGCAGAGCTTTGCTTTGCGCAATCCACAAAACGGTATGAGCGGTTAACGACGGAGTTGTTTCTCCCGAGTCGCCAGATTGACGATTATAGGAACCCGGTCGATATACTACCCAGTGAGTATTACACATTACAGCGTCCACATCTGCTTAACAGGGCTCGAGGTTGACTAGTCTCAGATGTGTGGTGCGGAATGAGGCGGGAAGAAGGGGGAAAATGGCCAATTCCGCCTCGTATTCGGTAAAGTTGTCCCAAATTCGTTCACAATGCGCTATTTTCTAAAAGATAGGTGTTGAATTATACCAGACTACAAAGCTAAACTCCCTCTTCCTCGAGCGCCCCGGCGGGCGTTCCTAGACCGGACAGGACAGCCGAGGGTTCATCATGTGCCTACGCCCCGCGCCTCCTTAAGCTTTTGACCGAATTTATCCTGCTGACGACTGACGGGTTTTCCTCTCAAAGGATGGCAATGCCATGGTCAATATTGCTGATCCCGTAACACAATGGGCCTTTATCGTGCTGGTTTCCGTAGTGATGGGAACCGGGGCACTCATTGCCGTAGCATTTTTTCGCCGCTGGCAACAGATCCGCTATGTTCGCTATGTTCACACGCTGCGGCGGGAATATCGGCCCGTCCTGGCTGGACTGCTTTCCGGCGCGCCGAGCCCCTCCGGAATCGAGGCGCTGCGGGAGTTACCCATGGCTGACCTGGAACTCCTGCTTGATCCCCTTTTCTCCAGGCGCAAGATCACCGAGCGCTGTCTGGTTTTCCTGCAAGCGCTCTGCGCAGAACTGGGGTTGATCGAGCTGTGGCAAACTCGCTTGGCCAACGGGCTTGCGGCGGCCCCCAAATCCTCGAAGAACGGGGCGCATAAAGGTATTCCCGACCGCGCGGTGATGCGCTATCTGCTGCGGGCAAAGAGTATCCGCAACTTGGGGACGCTGCGTCATCAACCAAGTTGGCCGCTCCTGATTAAGGCCCTCGATGACCGCCACCCCGATATCCAGTTGGTGTCGCTGCGATCCTTGGCGGCACTGGGCGCGCCGGAAAGTTTTCCGCTGCTTCGCGAACGGCTGCGTGCGGTGGTCCAAGGAGAGACTGCATCCCCGCCGTTGCCGGGCTTGCAGGCCGCCATGGTCAGTTTCGACCTCACCTGCGCACCGGCGTTGCTGCCCTCACTACAGCACGCCGATCGGCAAGTGCGGTTGCCCGCCACGGAGATTCTGCGCGCGATGGTTTGCCGCGCGGCCGCCCGCCAGCCGGGTTTCACTCTCACCGCGCAGCTTCTTACCCCGCCGATGATGGAATTGCTGGTGACCGGACTCGCGGTTGATACCTGCTCGGAAACTCGGGCGCGCGCGGCAGAGATCATTCCTTTTGTCGCCGATCCTCGCGCCCCGTCCGTGCTGCGGAACCTTCTACACGATCACCAATGGTTTGTGCGCCTGCGCACGGTGCGAGCCCTCACCCACTGTCATGCCGCCGGGACTCTGCACGCGGATATTCGCGAGTGCCTGCGCGATCCCCACTGGCGGGTGCGCGAGGCCGCCATCCAAACGCTCATCTCCCTGGGCCCGGAGGGAAGGCACCAGCTCTACGATCATTTCCTGACTTCCTCCGACCGCGCCACACGGGAACAAGTTATAGAAGAGATCGAGCGCCGGGGTTTGATGTCCGCCCTCGTGGAGGAGTACACCGCGGGAGCCAAAGGCGTGGAGGCCCTCATGGTGGGACAACTCGCCGGCGATGCGGCCTCACGGGGGCTTTCAGGAGTTCTCTGCGCTTCGCGCCCCGAAATCCTTCAGAAGTTCCTGGACCGTATGCTCCCTACTGTGGAAGCTAAGTTGAGTTTCCTGGAGAAGGCGAACCCGGGGGTGGAAAGCGCCTTCCGCCTTCCGAAAGGTCGCACGCTTCCCCCCAATCTGGCGGCTTGAGGGAATTGCCGGCTATGCACAACCTTCGCTCATTCCTCGATGACTGGGTCACGGTATTCAATCTCGTTGTCCTCTCCTACTTTTTCCTGGGCAACGGAATTTACACTATCCTGATGTTGCTCTCGCTGCGCGCCACGTGGGTGCATATCCGGCAAATGGCCTATCAAGGTCTGGATGCCTTGTGCCATTGCCCCTTAACCCCACCGGTGACCATCATTATTCCCGCCTGGAATGAGCAGGACGTGATCGTGAATTCGGTTCGCTCCGCGTTACAGGCGGATTACCCGGCTCTTCAGGTCATGGTCGTGGATGATGGGTCAACGGACATGACCGTGGAGCGGCTGGTGCAGAGTTTCGACTTGGTGGAGATGGACGGGTCCTACCATCCCAGCATCCCCACCATGCCCGTCCGAACCTATTACATCAATCCTGCGATTCCAAACCTCTTGGTGGTCAGGAAAGTGCGCGGGGGCAAGCCCGACGCCCTCAACGCCGGCATCAACCTCTGCCGCTCGCCCTACTTCTGCAACCTGGACGCCGATTGCCTGCTCGAGCCCGACGCCCTGCTGCGGTTGATGGACCCGGTCGTCAACTCCGCTGTGGAAACCGTGGTGAGTGGCGGGATCGTGCGCATCCTGAATGGTTGCGAAACGAAAAATGGGCGCGTGGTGAGAGTGGGCCTGCCCAAGACCTGGCTGGAACGATTTCAGGTGGTCGAGTACCTGCGCAGTTTCCTCTTTGGCCGGACGGGATGGCATCTGCTGGGGGGCACGCTGATCGTATCGGGGGCGTTCGCGGTCTTCCATCGCGCCACCGTCATCGATGCGGGAGGTTTCTGCCACGACACGGTGACGGAAGATATGGACCTGATTGTCCAACTCCATCAGTGGGCGGCGGAGAACCATCGCAAAATCCGCATGTCATTCACCTCCGACCCCGTGTGCTGGACCGAGTGCCCTTCCACGCTCGCCATGCTGGCCAAGCAGCGCCGCCGTTGGCAATTGGGCCTCTGCCAGACGCTTTGGAAACACTCGCAAATCATGTTCGGAAGAAAATACGGAATCGTGGGTTGGCTCAGTTTCCCCTTCCACTCCTACGTGGAAGGCCTGGGCGCGGCGGTGGAATTCCTGGGATATCTTCTCATCCCGCTGGGCATCTTCCTGGGCATGGTTCCTCCCGCCCTGCTTTTGATGTTTATTCTGCTCGGCTTCATCTATGGCGGATTCCTCTCGGTGGGCGCCGTGCTTCTGGAAGAGCTCACCTATCGCCGCTACCCGCGGTTTCGAGATCTGCTGATCTTACTGATGTTCGCCGTGTTCGAAAACATTGGATACCGCCAGTTGGTTTTGTACTACCGCTTTCAGGGAGTCCTGAAATTTCTGGCAGGCAGCCGCCGATGGGAGAAAGTGGCCCACGTGGGCGCAACCGCCGAAGAGACAGGGGTGTAAAACCACCCTCAACGTTCACGCCGGGGGCGGATTCCTGTAGTCCCCGGCGGATAAAATTGCAGAGAATGAAGCCCCTCAGACCAAGGCCGCCTGCCGCGCAGAAGGACCCCTTCCACTTCTTTGCGACTTCCACAACTTTGCGCCCGGGCGTGGAATGCTTATGCTCCATACTTGCAGTGGTGGCGGCGGCCGCCCTTCTGGCGCCATCGGCCCTGCCGGCAGAAAAGCCCAATTCCATTTCGCCATCCGCGGCTTCGGACAGAAAACTAGATGAACCCTCACGCCTGGAGAAGCTCTATCGCGAGCGCGCCGTCAGGAATCCTTTGGACGTAGAAGCCTTCGAGGGAATGGCGATTCTCGAGGTCCGGCGCGGCGATTACACGGACGCGATTGCGTCGTATCGCCGCGTTTTGGAACTCACACCGGATGACCACGACGCCAAGGTGGGCTTGGGACGCACTTTGGCCTTTGACGGCCAGTACGACGCCGCCCTCCAGAACTTCCAAGGGCTTTTGCACGAGCGGGCAGATGATACCGATGCCCTCGAGGGATCGGCCCGCGTACAAATGTGGACAGGCCACCCCGCAGCGGCACTGCCCATCTTCCAGAACCTTGCGGCGCATTATCCCGCGAATTCCGAATACGCCGTGGGCCTGGCCCGCGTGGAAATGAACTTGCACCACTATCCCGAGGCGCGCAAGACTCTGAATGCACTCCTCGCCGCCCAACCCCGCAATCGCGACGCGCAATTGCAGCTTGCTTATCTCGACCTCTACGAAGGGCATCAGGCGGCGGCTCTGCGGCGATTCAATTACCTCATCAGCGAAAACCCCACGGATGCGGAAGCCCTGAAGGGCAACGTGCGCGTTGCCTACTATCAGGGCGACTTGGTGTACGCGCGCAGTTTGGAGGCGAAAATCGTGGCTGACGATCCGCGCGACGTCGCCGCCCTGTTGTTGCTCGCCAATCTGGAACGAGCGCTGCACCATACGCGCCAAGCTCGGGCCCTGCTGGAGCGCGCTGAAACCGTCGATCCGCGCAATCCCGAAGCACGCGATCTTGAAAGCAGCCTCCACGACCAATTCCGGCCCACCCTGCACACCTCGGCCTCCTTCGCGCGGGAAATCGGATCCGGCAGCGCGTCCAACTCCGAGGACCTCAGCACATTTGGCTACGAAACCACCTGGGGATTCTTCACACTGCCGCGGTCGGATTCCTATTTGTCCTTGGCTTACCTCCCGTCCCAAAGCCCCAGCGGCGGAACGCAGGGAGCTGTGGCGCCGTCGCAGGTTTTCTACCACCAAACCACCTACCTGACGCCGCAACTCACCGTGCGCGGAGGCGTGGGGCTGGCGCGGTTTGGGCCCGGCGAACTCGCCGGCATCCCCACCCAGGTGCTGCCGATTACTTCCGCGGGAATGCGCCCGCTGGGCTTTCTCGGTGTTAGTTACGCGTTGCGAAAGAAGCTTACGGTGGATTTTACAGGCGCACGCGCCGCCATCACCTACACGCCCACCGCCGTGCGCCTGGGAGTAATGGAAGACCGGCTTTCCGCAGCAATGGATTATCGCTTCAACTCGAAAACCGACTTGCGCCTGGAGCCTTTCGTGACCGACGATTTCACGATCTCCTATGGCCATGTGATGGGTCTCGCGGGCTCCACGCTGGAGCAAGTTGGCGAAGTCGACCACAATCGCGGTGAAGGCGCTTCCCTCACCTTCGACCGCAAGTTATTCCACATACGTACCGTGGCCTTCGATCTCGGTTATGCCGGGCTCGCTTACGGGATTGCGGGTGGAATGCAAAGGCCTTACCTGGGATTTTTCAACCCCGGCTTCTACCAACGCCACTACCTTACCACCCACCTCGCAGGAAGAATCCGCGGGCCGCTGGGGTTCGACTTTTCCGCTGGTGGAGGCGTCCAACAGGTCGAGCACCAAACGCCGCTCAAGCCCGCGCTGCTCTTCAGTCCTGCCTTCACACTAAAAGCCAGCCCCCGGCTCTCGCTGACCTTGGGTTACACTTACTACGACAGTTCGCAGTCATTGGGCACATTGCGCGGAAGCGCGGTGCGGCTTTCCACCGACTGGAAATTCTAGTGTGAGGCGACCTATGTCCAAAGTGGGCAAGCTATATTCCTGCATCGCTCTTAGCGCGTTCTTTCTTACCGCCTCGGCGAGTCCCGGGCAGAACCGCGATTACGATATCGTGATTAGTGGGGCCCGCATCATTGATGGCACCGGCGCGCCCTGGACCCATGGAGATATCGGGATTGTCGGCGATCGCATCGCCGCGATCGGTGATCTGCACGAGGCCAAGGCCAAGAAGCGCATCGACGCCGCAGGCCTGGCAGCCTCACCGGGATTTATCGACGTTCAAGGCCAATCCGAATTCAACATCCTGGTGGATAACCGCGCCGCCAGCAAAATCACTCAGGGCGTGACCACCGAGATTACCGGCGAGGGGACTTCCATCGCGCCGCTGAACAACCGGCTCATTGAAGACCTCCAGGACAATGCGAGGAAGTATGGCGTCACGCTTGACTGGCGCTCGCTCGATGAATACCTGCGCCGCTTCGAGCGTGCCAGGCCCGCCATCAATCTTGGCACGTTTGTGGGCGCCGGCGGCATTCGCACCTACGTAGTCGGGAAGGACAATCGTCCGGCAACGCCCGCGGAGCTCGAGCAGATGCGCCAGTTGGTTGCTCAAGCCATGCAGGACGGCGCCTTCGGAGTGAGCTCTGCGCTCGAATACGTGCCTGACACGTTTGCCTCCACGGACGAACTCGTCGAATTGGCCAAAGTTGCCCGGAAGTACGGCGGCGTCTACTTTACGCACCAGCGCTCGGAGTCCGACCGGATCTTTCCATCCTTGGACGAGGTATTCGCCATTGCGCAGCGCGCCGGCATATCCGCCACCATCTGGCATCTGAAGGCCGCGTACCAGGAGAACTGGGGGAAAATGCCGGAGGTCCTCCGCAGAATCGAGGCGGCGCGGGCGCGGGGGATCGATGTTGCCGCCAGCGTCTATCCGTATACGCGCGCGTCGAATGGCCTGGTCGCCTGTTTCCCCAGTTGGGTATCGGAAGGCGGCACCGACAAGATGTTGCTCCGCTTAAGAGACCCCGCGGCGCGGGCCCGCATCCGGAAGGAAATGGATGAGCCCGGCACCGCATGGGAGAACGAGTGGCGCGGTTCCGGCGGAGCTCCGGGCGTAACCTTGATTCAGGTTCTGAACCCGGAGCTGCACAAGTACGAAGGCATGAACCTTGAGGAAATTGGCCGCCAGATGGGCAAAGATCCGCGAGACGCCGCCATGGACATCGCCATCGCCGATCGCGGCAACAGCGCCGTGGTCATCGCGATCATGCAGGAATCAGACGTTCGTGCCGCGGTTTCCAGTCCCTTGCTGACCTACGGCTCGGATTCTCCGGCGCAGGCGGAAGATGGGCCACTGAGCACCACCAAAGCGCACCCCCGGGCTTTCGGGACCTTTCCGCGCATCCTGGCGGAGTACGTTCGCGCCGAGCACACCATGCGCCTGGAAGAAGCCATCCGCAAGATGACCTCGCAGGCTGCCAGCCGCGTGGGAATTACGAATCGGGGCATTCTTCGCCCGGGGATGATGGCGGATATTGTGGTGTTCGACCCGGCCGCCATCCGCGACGTGGCCACTTACAACGAGCCTCTTCGCTATTCCCAGGGCGTGAAGGACGTCTTCGTCAATGGCCGGCCCGTGGTGCTCGACGGCAACATTACGGACGAGCGGCCGGGAAGGGCGTTACGAGGTCCGGGATATAGACACACGCCGTAATGGCTCTCACGCCCAACCCAAAGGCACTCTGTTCTTGCACCCCTTGCACGGATGCATCCGGAGGTGTTAGCCTGCTTGGTTAATTCGACCTCGACGCGATACCCTCCGGGAACGAGAATGTCGCCGCTGTGCCTCTTCAGAATGCTGGCTCATTTTCCAAATTCCATCGGGAGTCGCATCGAGACCTGGGAGGAACCCACGGAGGGTCACACTTAAATGGACTCATCGGAACTGAACAACCTTTATGATTTCAGCGGGAAAACTGTAGTCATTACGGGTGGAACGGGAATCCTGGGCGGAGAAATCGCCTGCGCGCTGGTGGGATGCGGCGCCAACGTGGCGATGCTGGACCGCAATCTGGACCCCTTTGAGCACATCCGGGAACTCATGGAGCCGCGCGCCAACCAGGCCGTGGCGATCAGCGCCAACGTTCTGGAATTGGACAGCCTGCGCAAAGCCGCGGAGACCGTGCGGGAGAAATTCGGCAAGGTGGATTGCCTGTTGAACGCGGCGGGCGGCAACAAGCCTCAGGCCACCACGGGCGGCGATCTCCGCTTCTTCGATCTGCCCCCCGATGCCTTGCGCTGGGTTTTCGATCTGAACCTCATGGGAACCATCCTGCCCTCGCAGGTGTTCGGAAAGATGATGGCGGAGAAAGGCGAAGGGGTGATCCTCAACATTTCGTCCATGAGCGCCACCCGCCCCTTGACGCGCGTCGTGGCGTACTCTGCCGCCAAAGCCGCCGTCAGCAGCTTTACGCAGTGGCTGGCGGTGCATGTGGCGCAGGAGTACTCGCCGCGCATTCGTGTGAATGCCGTCGCTCCCGGCTTCTTCCTGACCAAGCAGAACAAGTTCCTCCTGACCGAGGAAAAGACGGGGGACCTCACCGCTCGCGGCAAGGCCATCATCAGCCACACGCCCATGGCGCGCTTTGGCGTTCCCGAGGATCTGTTCGGAGCCGTCCTGTGGCTCCTCTCACCTGCCTCGGCCTTTGTGACGGGAATTGTCCTGCCGGTGGACGGCGGGTTTTCGGCATTCGCGGGAGTGTGAAGGGAAGTGGCTAGTGGTTAGTGGCTAGTGGCTAGAACTGGCTGCGGGCAAGCGGGCAATAACAGCTAAGCACTAACCACTGCCCTTGGAGGTGCAACACCGATGCTTGTAGGCAAAGGATTCGCGGCTCGATATCTGACCCAGTTGGAAACCGGCCAGGTGGTGCAGGATGGGCTGGCCACGCTCGCCGTGGATGGCAAGCGCGTGCTCATCATCATTCCCGACGGCACGCGCACCATGCCCATGCCCTTGATGTATGACTTGTTCGAGGCGTACCTCGCTCCGCGTGTGGCCACTCTCGACTACCTTGTGGCGCTCGGCACGCACCCCATGATGAACGACGAGCACCTTAGTAAGTTGGTGGGCCGGCCGGTGACGAACGGACAATGCGGCAAGAGCCACATCTTCAACCATTACTGGGAGGACCCGCGGAACTTTGTGACCTTGGGCGTAATCCCCGCCGCCGAAATCGGCGAAATCACCGGCGGACTATTGGCGCAGGAAGTGCCCGTTCGCCTCAACAAGTTGATCCGCGACTATGACCAGATCATCATTTGCGGGCCGGTATTCCCGCATGAGGTGGCGGGCTTCTCCGGAGGCACCAAGTACTTCTTCCCGGGCATCGCCGGATCCGAGATCATCAACCTGACCCATTGGTTCGGCGCTTTGATGACCAACTACAAGGTCATCGGCTCCGGTTACACGCCCATCCGCGCCATCATCGATCGCGCGGCGGGCATGATCGAGACTCCCTCCACGTGCTTCGCGCTGGTGGTGACGCACGAAGGGCTGGCGGGGATTTACTTCGGCTCGCCGCAAGAGGCCTGGAAATCCGCGGCGGCGCTTTCCGCGCAGAAGCACATCGTCTACGTGAAGAAGCCCTACCAGCGCGTTCTCTCCGTAATGCCCCGCCTCTACGACGATATCTGGACGGCCGGTAAAGGGATGTACAAGATGGAACCGGCCGTGGCCGACGGTGGCGAGGTGGTGATCTTCGCCCCGCACATCACCGAGATCAGTTACACGCACGGCGCCTTGATTGAGGAGATCGGCTATCACTGCCGAGACTACTTCCTGGCGCAGTGGGACAAGTTCAAAGGCTACCCCGGCGGAATCCTGGCGCACTCCTCGCACGTCAAAGGCCTGGGCACGTACGACGCGCCCACCCATCGGGAGACGCCACGCATTCAAGTGACCCTGGCCACGGCCATTCCGGAAGAGCGCTGCCGCCATGTCAACCTGGGTTACCTGGATCCCGCCAGCGTCAATCGCCAGGAGTGGGAAGGGCGCGAGGATGAAGGCGTGCTTGTGGTTCCCCGCGCCGGCGAAATGCTGTATCGGGTCAAAGTTACGTAATACTTCTTACGCTGCCGCGCATCTTTTCGAATTTGACCCATCACAAGATCAGGGCGGGCTCGCGAGCTGCCGAAGAATTGATTCAATCATTGTCTTCAGGCCCGGCAGATCGCTCTTCACTGCTACCCACACTTCGTCCAGGTCTACGCTGAAGTAATCGTGCACCAGGATATTTCTCATGGCGATAATTTGGCGCCACGGCACCTCGGCGTGACGAGCTTGCAGAGTCCGCGAGATTCCACTAGCGGCTTCTCCGATAATCTGCAAATGGTGAAGGATCCAGGTTTGTACCAATTCGTCGTGGTTGAAGACGGCTCGCCCGCGGTCGGCGTATTTTTCAATGCGTTGGACGGCCTCGAGGATATCTTGCAAGCGGCCGGCATCATCCTTCATAGGGGTCGGGCCTCACTCAGCACGCGCTCCCGGACGCGCGGTCTCAAGCCGCGCTCGGTCACCACGTCAACTTTCCGGCCCAACAGGTCTTCGAGTTCCAACAGGAGCGCCGCATGTTCGAGCAGGCTGCGGCCGGTTTCAAGATCAATCAGCAGGTCGATATCGCTGTCCGGGCCCGCCTCACCGCGCACCATTGACCCAAAGACTCTCACGTTGTGTGCGCCATGCTTCTCGGCAAGGCGCAGGATCTCTTGCCGCTTTGATCCTAGCAGCTCTTCAATGCCCATGGCCTAACCCTCTCGCGCTCTAACAAGTCCAGTCATCAGTCTATCACGATACGATCACCCTTGTTCATCCGCCGATGGGCCATAGAGGGCGGGCACGGGGAGATCGTTGAGCCGCAGGTAGACTCCCAGTTGGGCGCGGTGGTGGATCATATGGTTCATCACCATGCTGCGGAACACCGCAATCCGTGGCATGGAGAAGATCGTCTTTTCTCCCGCGAGCAAGCTCCAAGTTTCCATCAGTTGCGCATCGCTTGCCGCTTCCAAACCCGCCCGCGCCTTGACGAGATCGCGGTCAAATATCTCCAGCAGCTCCTTGCGCGAGTTCACCACGGGCGGCTTATAGCCCTCGCCATCCACCGGCGCATAGTCCAGCGACGTCTTCTCGAGAGTCTCCGTAATCCAGCTTGGGAACAGCGCCAGATGCAACGCCAATTGGCGGAAGGTCGCCGACTTGGCGTGGGGTTTCCAATCCAACTTATCGTCCGGCACCCGCTCAAGGCTCCTGCGGGTGTTGGCCATTTCGTTGTCGAACTCCGGCAGCAATGCCTGATTCAATGCCATAGTTTCCTCCGTAATGTGAGATTTGTAACCCGCCCGAATTGCGATGGAACTGCACGGGTCAATAGGAGAGAATAGTAGGCGAATGAAAAGCGAAAGTCAAGTAATTTCCCACATAAAACGTAGGGGCGGTTCGCGAACCGCCCCTACGTCGTAGTGGATGGCAGGTCGAACGGTTCGGCCCCACCGGGGGACACCGTTCACCCGCGCAGATGCTCGGCCAGCCAAACGATGTAGCGCGAGTTCCGCCGCCGCACTTCCGCCAGCAGGTCTTGCGGCAGTTCGTCGAGCTTCTCCTTGAAGAAGCGGTGGTCGCCGTCGGGCGCCTGCGTGTCGCGGCTTCCCACCAGATTGCCCAGCCAGAAAACCTGAAACAGGTTTCCGTCCACGCGGCCGCGCGCGGAATCTCCCAGGTAATACTCGCGCCCCATTTTCACGTACTGCTCGGCCAGCTCGCTCTCCGCTCCGAAGGCGCCTTGCGCGGCACATTGCCGGGCGCGATCCACCATGCGTTCGAACAGCTTTCGCCATGGTGAGCCCGCCGGCTGCTCGGAAAGCACGTCGAAAAGCTGCAATTGCAGTTCGCCGGAAATCTTGTAATTCACGCGGCCGCGCGTGGAGTGGCCAATCGCTTCCAAAACCTCCGCCTGCTTGCCGCTGCCGGAGTGAATGCTCAGGGTACCGTCGAAGTAGCGCGCCACGGCGGCAAGTTCGGCCACGCGCGCGGCAAGCTCAGCCAGAGGCTGCGACTGGAAATTGCGCACCACGTGCGGCGTCAACTCCGGCCACATCTTATGGTGCGAATATTCTTCCAAACCTTTCCCGTGCTCAGCCGTGGTTTCCATCTTCTCGGGATAGGCTTGCCGCTTCTTAAATCCGAGGTTGGGGGGAACCAACTGGGCGGGACGCCCGCGCGCCTTCAGCCAGTGCATGTAGAACAACAGTTCTTTCGGCGTGGTGAGCGTTTCCGCCTCGTCCAGCGAAGGCTCAAAGTCAAAGTCCGTGCCCGTGCCCAATGCCACCTTGGCGGCGCGGATGGAATCGAAAAGCTCCTCGTTCAGCTTGATGCTGCGGCCGAACTTGACGGCCAGCCGCACAATTTCTTCCCGGGAGAATTCATAGGTCGTGGAATCGATATGAAATTCCCGTGAAAACTCCTCCAGCACCCAACGCGCTTCCTCATCCGAAAGAACCTGGCTGAAACGATCCTCCACGCGAGAGATGCTCCAGGCCTGGGGATGACGCACGTCGCTTTCCAGCTCGAAGAGGCGCGAAGTGTCAGTGGTGAATTTGGTGTAACCGGCGGCGTGGCGAATCGCTTCCTTCACCATTTCCACCGAGCGCGCGATTTCCGCATCCGTCGAGCCGGAAACGATGAAGTGGTCCGCTTCCGCCGTATAGCCGGCGCGCCAACCGGCGCGAATCGCCGCCCAAAGCCCCGCATGGTACAAGTGGCGGATGGAAACGCGCGTGTGGCCCACCGCCACCGGATCGTCTCCACTGCGCGCCGCGATGGCGTCGTCCGTGGTCATCTCGCGCGTGGCGGAAAGCTGTACCGTGGACGCCCAGTTGGCGCCGAACTTCTCCAGAATTGTGCCGAAGGCCGCGAAGGCGGCGGGCAAGCTGATTTCCGGGTGGCGATTGCCCGTGGCGATGGCGGGCAGCGCGCGCTGCGGGCGCGGCAGGAAGACCGGCGCCACCTCCCGCGCGAAAACGCCGATGGCGTCGTGGTCATAGGACGTAAACGAACACCCCTTTACACCCAGTTCCCGGCCACCTGGTGGGTGCACATGCATTGCCAGCAACGGATTTGCAAACCGGCCGGCCGTGGCCACAGGTCCAGAGCGAAACAACAACAGCAAGGGCTGAACTGTGTTTCCACCCACCGCATCCACTGCCATATAATAAATGCCCGGCTGCGCGGGGTCTTCCGTCAGCGATCCGGCATAGGCGCGAATGCTGGTAAAGCCACGCTTCGTCAGTTCGGATTGCAGGCGTGTCCTCGCCTCATCCGTCAGCTTTCCGCTTCCGGCGATGGAGAGCACCTGTTCCGCGAGCGCCGCGACTTCATCCGCTCTTGGCTGCACCGCTTCGGTCATTTGATTTCTCCGCTTGCTTGCTGAGGTGAAATTCTTGCCATGGGTTTGGGGGGTAGCTTTACACGGTGGCAGGGCCGCAAGCAAAACTAGCCTCTCCGTGTCCTCTGTGTCTCAAAGCATTTCACACGGAGGACACAGAGGCGGTCCGTGAACTCTGTGTGAAATCTTATCCTGCCACAGAGGGCACAGAGAAAGCCCTAAATCCATTTCAGCGCGCCGATTTTCCAGAGCCAGATGTATCCGACAATCAGGATGCCGAGGAAAACCATCATTTCCACCAGCCCGTACAATCCCAGCACCCGGAACTGCACCGCCCAGGGATAAAGGAAAACCGTCTCCACATCGAAGACCACGAAAAGGATGGCCACGATGTAGAAACGCACCGTGTAGCGGTGGCGCGCGTCGGATTCCGGCGTGATGCCGCACTCGTAGGGCATGACCTTTTCAGCCGTGGCGCGGAAGGAGGGACGAATGTACTTGAAAATCCAAAGTGTCACCGGGGCGAAAAGCGCGGCGATAACCGCAAAAATGACGATCGGTCCGTAGGCGTTAAGCACGCTGAAAATCCCTCCTCTTTGAAGGCAGAATCATAGCACAAATCCCTAATGTAGCGGCGGCCTTACGCCGCCACGGGCTTGACGTAATTGCGGCCTTACGCCGCCATCTGGTCCCTCGGTTGACGGATGAACTCGTCGCCCCATCCTAATGTTTTAGCGGCGGACCGCACCCGCATCTCCTCCTTCTATCTGCACCTAACCGGATTTTTGCCAGTGTTCATACAACCCATGTATTTTCAATAGCATGCTGGCCTTGATGGCATAGCCTAAACGACCCTTGAAGATGGCTAACCGCGTTTGTTTTCTATAAGATTCTGGCATAGGCTCTTCCCCGAGGGCTAATTATCGTGTTTTCATATACATTCTGGCATAAAATCCTAACCACTTTTAATTTCAATAACATTCTGGCATACCGTGATCCTCATCCTGTGTTTCCAATAACATTCGGGCTTCGAACGTGCGAGTTTGCCCTTTTTTTCTCGCTTCCTCCGCGACCGCGCCCGCAGCTCGTTACACATTTCGACATCCGCGTCGACCCACGCCTCGGCAATGTGCGTGAACAGCGGGTGAACCACCAACTGGGACGCAAGAAGGGTGTCCGCTGTTTTCCCCACCTCGCCGAGTGGGGCATCATGCACGGCCTTAAAAAATTTGATGAAATCCGGCGAACGCATTCCGTGCCGGAAATGGTTCAGCCGCGACCGGGCTTTGCCAAGCGCGGTCCGGGGGCCCGTGGATTTCTTGGCATTAAGGCGATTCGAGGCTAAGAGAGCAGGAGTCATCGTGGGAGACTTACGCAACGACACAGCGCACCTCCATTCCAACACCTCTCATTGTATACCGGAACGGTACTCGTGTCAAGAGAAAAAGCGAGAATTAGAGGCTACAAAATGTCGCTCCGGCCCACCAGCCCTTTCAAGGTGTGAGAAACTCGACGGAAACTTGCGTTCAGCGGCCTTCAGTCGTAGGTTATCAATGGGTCGGGAATCACAAAAGGAAATTCCGGGAGTATGCAAGCTAAAGAACCCAGCCGGACAGCTTGGGGAGCGGCCTTTCATCGCGCTGCGCATCAGGTGTTGGAGCACGGCCGCATCTTCACCGATCCCCTTGCCCTGCGCATCCTGGGGGTTGATGCCGACTCCATTGTTCGCGAGGATGAGGAGCACCCCTCGCGGCGCCCGTTCCGAATCTTCATCGCGGTCAGGACGCGCTTTGCGGAGGATGCTCTGGCCGTTGGCGTGGAGCGGGGCGTGCGCCAACTGGTGGTGCTCGGCGCGGGGCTGGACACCTATGCGTATCGCGGCGCGTATCGCGACCGCCTGCGCATTTTCGAAGTCGACCATCCCGCCACGCAGGAGTGGAAACGCCAGCGTCTCGCCGACGCGGCCATCCCTTTGCCGCCCGGGTTAACCTTCGCTCCCATCGATTTCGAGCGTGAGACCCTGGCCAAAGGCTTGGAGGCTGTCGGCTTTAATCCGGCAGAGCAGACCTTCTTCACCTGGCTGGGCGTGGTGCCCTACCTGACGGAGGAAGCCGTATGGTCCACCCTCACCCTCATCGCCAGCCTGCCGAGCGGCGCGCACGTGGTGTTCGACTACAGCGATCCCCCGGCATCATTGCCGGCGGAATGGCGCACCGGCCACGAGAAGCGCGCCGCGCACGTCGCCGAACTGGGCGAAGCCTGGCTGAGCTACTTTGAAGCGGACGCCCTCCGCACCAAACTAATGGCCCTCGGGTTCACAGAGATCGAAGACCTGGGCCCACCCCATATCGCCACTCGCTTTTTTCCCAACCGCGCCATTTCCCTTCCCGACAAAGGCGGCCACATCCTGCGCGCTGCGAAAATCTAAGGTGGCGGTGGAGAAGAGCCGGATTGCGCAGAGCACAGCTCTGCGTTTCGGCAAGCCACCGAGCTCGGCTCCGCGCAATCCGCCTTCTCTATAGAGGTGCATCCGTGCAGAGAGCCGATGCAGGGCCGTGCGCCGTCATCTTTCTGTCGATCTCCGCCTCGGCTTCGGCTGCGGTAAGCGGGACGATTCGAAGACGGACACGTCGGCCAAGCCGGGAAATATCCAAGGTGATCTCGAAGGCGCTCGCCGGGTACAGGAGTTCCGACGTCAACTGGTCCGGTGTCAGTTGGTCGGTGGGCTTACCGTTCACCGTCACGATTCGGTCTCCGACCAGCAATCCCGCTCGGAACGCCGCCGAAGGGTAAGTCACCTGGCTGACGACGGCCTCCCCCGGACCGACGCCCGTTACCACCTCGGCCCCCAGCGCATAGGGCGAGGGCTTGCCCGGCATCTTCGATGCCTTGAAAACGAAGTGGCCGAGGCCCAAGTCTTTTGTCGGCTCCGTCTTAAGCCCGAGCGTCATTTCGGAAGCGCCCCGTCTGATCCGCAGAGTAACCTGCCACGCGTGCTCATCGGGTTTCAACATCAGATCGGAAAGTTGCTTCTGGTCCAGACCCGCCACCGGGCGCCCATCGATCTCCAGGATCTCATCCCCCGGAAGCAGCCCAGCCGAATAGGCAGGCGAAGCGGGTTCGATCAGCTCGACCAGGAGTTGCCGGGGATCCTTGAGCAGCAGGGCGGAAAAATCCGGTCCATACCAACCCCTGCCCGTCAAATGGTATAACCGCATGACGAACCTTGCGGATGGGGTATGCCCCAGAAATTCCTCAACCTGTTTGAAACGATCCTCCGGAGTGGCTTGGGGCACCCAATGGCCTTCGGCCAGCTTGAAACCGTAACGCTGCCCCAACTGAAGCTCGTAGTCTCCAAATGCCTTCAGCTCTTCCGTGCTTTCATCGAGCGGAACAGTCAGCAGGCGTTCCCCGTCCGGAAAGTACATCAAGCGCGCATACTTCTGCTCGCTGAGTTCCGCTAGCGTGGACTCCCGGACGCGGGGAACGTGGAATTCGAGAATCTGAGTTCCGCGCTGAATCTTCAAGTCGACCGGCGTCGGCTGGTCGGACACTATCGCCCTCAGAAATTCTCTGAAGCTATGGCTGGACCTGAGAACTCCGCCGGCGGCGAGAATCTCGTCGCCAGGGCAGATGCCGGCCTTATCGGCGGGACCCGCCGGCCAAGCGGAGATAACTTGGGTCGTTTTGCCGTTGTCCCCTATATTCGTCCCGGGAACGAACGGATCACAGGTCCCGAAATACGCGGGGGCAACACACGACGACGGAGCCTTAGCCTCCACTTGGCAGTAGAGCCAATGCGTGACCGTTAAGATGACAATGACCGCCGCAGCCCCTGACCGCATCAGCGTAGTCATTCCCCCTCCTTGCACACTTGACCTTGGATTTTTCCCGTACACCATACCCCATTGGCAACTGCGTGTCATCAATCTAGATGGGACACGCAGCTACGCTTGCCTTGGCCAAATGGCCTTGTAAATCGACCACCACATATCCTGCGACCGCTTCACCAGTTATTCGCGGACGGAATTCTTATGAAGCGAATCCATGAAATTTCTAAGGGTGCTGGGGATGCTTTGGGGTCCACCATTCGGGAAGAATGCTGGGGATGTGGATCTTCCTTAAGACAGGCGCCCACTGGGGGCGAAACTCCGTAATGATGTTCCGAATCGCCACGCTTTCCAGGCCCCGCAAGGCGCGCCGCTCAGCGTGCGTGACATCGTTAAATCCATCCGGCAGAAAGGCCATTCCGACCAAGCCTCCGGCCTCCGCGCCCGCGAAGTTCGAGAACGCGAAGGTGTTGTGTCCGGAATCAGTTTTATCGACGAAGGTAAAGGCCACGGCATGGAGGGTTCGAACCAGGGCGTTTGTGCTGCGGGAGGGAACATAGCGAGGATCTTCATGCAAGGCAACCTCCGCCAGAAACTGGCCCGTCCGATTTGAGGTACTGGTCGCGATCTGTTCTCCATACCATCTCCCGAATGCTCCCCCGCCGTCCTCCCACTCGCGCGGATAACCGCGCGGCGGGTGCAGCATGAAGAAGCCCGCTCCGAAAGCGGGAAGAATGAAATTCTGCGGGCCGAAGTTTTGATGGAAGTAGATTTGAAACTTGTCTTCCGGCGAGAGGCGCTTGCGGGTTATGGCCGGAGGCAGAATGGCGATGACCTCGGAACTGCTTTCTTGGGGAGCCGCCGCTTGCTCGGACGGCGAAGGAGCGGGCGGGTTTTGGGACGGCGCGGAGGTCTGCGCTATCATGGGTTTTGAACAAATCAGAAAAAGCAGGGCGGCCAACACCCTGCCAGCGGCCCTTCCCGCGCGATGCGATTCCCCTTCCGGGTTCATATTTCCGTAAGATCACTCCTTGGTACGTGTTGTCTTAAGTAAACGCAACTCACGGGAAGAAGCCGCGCAAAAAGCCGGCCAAATTTCCTTTGTAGACGGCCTCTCCCAGGAACTCGGTACCCTTTTGATTTCCCCAAGAGTAGTAGATGATGGTCCGGCCATTGAATTCGCACAGATCCACGTCAGAATTGTTAATGTCCACGGCCCGCGCGATAAGCTCCCTTTGTTCAGGGGTGAGCTGGGGATTGGCAATGAGTTTGTCTTCGGGGGAATGCTGCAATACCGGATTCAATTGAGTATTCTCCCAGTGGATGAGGTCTCTGGACCGGACGATATGCGTTTCGTAGGTCGGGCCGGCTACGGCTTCCAAGTAGATCAGGTAGTATCGCCCGTCGAAAAAGCGCAGCGCCGGACAGGCGGTATATTTTTGCCTCGAATAAACGCATTCGGAGGGTGTGAGCTTCCAGTGGCGTAGGTCTGTGGAGAGGGCGAAGCGGTTAGTGAAGGGAACGCCCGCCTCCGCCGGCGGCTTGTCGATCTCGAAGGCCATGGCATACCCTTCCGCATTCTGGCAGACCGAGGTGTTGTAAATTCCCCAACCCGGAAGGGCGAGGGCCGTTTGAGATTCCCAGTTTTTCAGATCTTCTGACCAGAAAACCTGAATCTTGGACGCCCCCCAGCGCTCGACACCATAGACGTAAACCGTGCCTTGCTCAACGAAGGCGCTCCCCAAATGGTAACCGGCGGCAAAGGCGGGTGTAGGTTTGCCGGAACGAACATCAATGAAGCGGAAGTAAGAGCTCCCCGTCTGATTGGGCTGGTAGTTCTTCCTTACGGACTCGAAGCGATAGAGCCTGCCCTTAAAGACCACAGGAGTCGTTTCGACCATGTCGCAATCCACAGTCCCCAATTTCTTAATCAGCGGCCTGCTCTGGCCTGACGCTGTGGGGCTCGCTGCGGTCAGCAGGGTTAAGATCATGCTCAGGACCGTAAGTTTTGGCGCCATCGAGCAACTCCTCTTAACGTGATTTCCAGTATATTCCTGACGAATGCGAACAGAGGAGCACATTCCTGGCCAAAACCCTCACCATGCGGCTGGACGATGAGACCAGGCTTTTGTCCGAGCCGCCCAAGCCGAACGGCGGTCGCGAACCCTCAGTGCTGGCGCGCACGATAGACCTCGCGCCATTGGCCGGTGGGCATGGCGGCACCCACCAGGGCGCCCATAGGCACAAACACAACCCAAGGCACCGCGCCAGAGGGGGTAGCGGGCATATCACCGTTGTGCGCAATGGCTAAAGCGGCCGGGAGCGCAAACAAGACCGCTCCAATCGCTCCCCCAATCACCATGTTTCGCGCGAGATGGTTTTTCCCCTTGACGAATACGCGGTGAACATCCTTCTGAGCAAACGTTTCGGCACCCGCCGCCCGCTGGAGGGTAATTCCCTGCCCGTCCACAGCCTTAAACTCGCCTTGGTAGGATTTAGCGTCCTTCAACACCACGCGAATTTGCTCGCCGGGATTCAGATTGTTGAGATTGTCCCAATCCGACCTGGCGGCCCGGAGGGGAGACGCCGTGGCTCCGAAGGTCGAAAGTATCAAGGCAAAGAAGAAAACGTGTTTCGGGTGATTCATAGGTTGATTCCCTTGAGAAGCGTTGAATCAAAGCTGGAATGGGTGGTTCTGTTCGTCACCCCCGTTGGGCAAATATGGTGCGCCAGCCAGCGAAAAACCGCGGACCTTCAGAACAGGTCCACGCTATGTTCACTTCGCATTTTGCGCCGGCCCGCGGCTTTTATCTAAATGCTACCCCCACGCGGAGTTCGAGAAAATTCGGATATTCCGGTGATGGGTGGCCTTGCCTGAAATCTTTGACATCACAGCGTAGCCCGACGTGCTTCATGAACCAAAAGTTGACGCCACCACCGAAATTCGCGGCGGCCGCGCCTCTCGTTTCGTCAAACTGGTCGTACATCAGCGTGGCGCCCGCGTCCACAAAGGGCTCGATCTTCCGGTGCGCGAGCTTGGGAAAATGGTAGGACACGTAGAGCGAAGGCGTCCGCACCCAGAGTGCATTCTGTATCGTACGTATCCATCCCATCTCAAATCCCAACCCCAGGCCAGGTTTCGAAACCACCTCTCCCCCAAAGGCCAACTGCTTAGATACAGAATGGGTCGCATAACCCGGGGGATAAAGGTATGAGTACTGATTTATGGGCGGCGAATCGGTGCCGAAACCAAAAAGAAAATAGCCCTGGAACGGAGAATGGTGGTCGGATTTCTGTGCCGACGCCAATCCGGGCGCCAGGAGCAACAAGGCTGTGATGGCAAACAGTTTTTTCATATTCTCCCCCTCAATGGCCGCGTTTCTTCCTTATCTGAATGTCAAGCCGATGCGGAAGGCGGCGAAGCTGAGCTGGGCAAGGCCCGGAAAGGACGGCCAGAGGATGTGATCGCCGTGGCCGTAGTAGCGAACGTCAAAGCGCACGCCCAGGCGCCGAGTCGCAAAGAAATCCAGGCCGCCCCCGATGTTGAAGCCGCGCGCCTGATTCTCCGATACGTCCGTGTCTTGTCCGAAGAAGTCGGTGTAGCCGCCGGTGACAAAGGGCGTCGGGCGGCCCTGCAGTTTCTTGCGGAAGTAGTGGTAGGAGAGGTCGAGCGAACCTACGCCAATCCAATTTGGATTTCCATAAGCCGAGGTGGTGTAACCCGCAGTGCCAATTTCGAGACTCGCGCCCAAGCCTTTGTAGACGTACGCCTCGCCACCAAATCCCGCGGTTTGGCCCATTTGGTGAGTCGCCGCGCCATAGAAGATGTATCCCAGCCCCCGAGGCTGATGATCTGTGTTCTGCGCCGACACCGATGCGGGCACTACAAAAAGCAGAGCCAATATCACCATGAATTCCTTCATGTCTCACCTCCATCAGAAATCCCATATCGGCACTAGCCTTGGCCGAACGACGTTCGGCCCAACAAGTCGTTTTGCACACACGTACCCCCGATCGGCACAGCCCTATCCTGGCTGGAACCAGCGAAAGGCCATGGCACAACATGCAGACTATGTCGATGTGTAGAGTCGGCGCTTACGGCGCGTGAGCATGCGGGCGGCCCAGAAGGTGGCGCAGAAGGATGAGGGCCAGACCGCTTACACAGAGCAAGGTTACGCCCGTCCAGACGTAGAACAGAAAGCTGGGCGAGCCGGAGTAAAGCAGGGCGGTGAACAGCCTTTGAAGGTGTGGTGGAATGCCGGGCAGCACCTGCGTGGAAATCAGAAAGTCCTGGAGGTCACGGGTCCGAACCCCCTCGCCACTCAGGATGGCACTTTGGAAAATATACCAATAAGGGCGATAGGTCAGGTAGAGCGTGACAGAGGAGAACAACAAACCCACCGCGCTGCTCAAGACCACGATCGTGGCTACGGGCTTGGCGCGCTCGGCTGCCGGCCGCGCGCCCCGGCGACTGCCGGCGATCAGAATGGAAAGAGCGATCACCACGAGCCCGGCGAAGACGAGAATCATGAGCCCGGAAGTTTCCACCACCGCGGCGTTCCGTCGGGAAGTATCCTGCCCAAAGGCTGATTCCCTGGGGAGCCCGGCGTGCTCGCCCTTGACAGGGTCGAACTTTGTGGCCAGATAACCGAAGAGCGCGGCTTCCGCCTGATTCCCTTCCCTCACAGAAGACGCCTGGAGTTGGCGGTAGGCCATGGCTTGGAGGGTTGTGCCCATCCAGTGTTCGAAGCCGGTGCGCCCCTGAGAGTCAATCAACTGGCCAAAGCGCGCCACCGTCCAGTATTTGTCGCGCCCGCCCTTGCGATCACCGCGGGCTTCGAGCTCTGCCCCTGAGTGGAGAAGCGATTTGGCATACCGCTCGGAATTCTCGAAAGCGTGGGTGGGCAGGTCGATCCGGAGGCGGGACTGCACCTCATCCAGGTCGTAAAAGCCGTAACGGGGAATGACCCGGCGATTGAGTTGCGCGACGCGGTCAAGATAGTCATCGAACTTCGGAGACTGGAACGCCGCCGCCATGGCGCTTTGCCAGGCTTCCGCTTGTTCTTTGGTCGGCCGAAACCACATATCGTGGTGGGAATACTCCCGATCAATAGACTCAGCCTTGACCAAGTAAAAAAGGGCATTCTGGGGATCCTCGCGCGCGAGCTTTTCGATCCACGGGCCGGTTTCTGAAAGTTCGGGGTTGCGCATGCCGACGACGGCATAGACCCAAAGGAGGTTCGGGTCGAGGCGGACGGCTTCCTGTGCCAGGCGGGCGCTCTCGCGGGGATCCTGGATGCGCGTGGCGCAAAGGGCCAGTCCCTCGGGGTCGTGAGCCATCTCTGCCCGCTTGGCGAGAGCCTCAAATCCCGGATGAAAATTCCGGGAGGCTAACTCATAGATGTGAAACCAGGGATTCAGCGCAACCTGGAACGCCTGCCGGAACGGTGGGGCGGCAAAGAACAGCAACGCCGCCAGCACGCACGCGCCGCCGATGATGAGTGCCCCTTTGCGCAAGGAAGCACTCTTGGCAAAAAGCCCTCCGTCCGGAACCAGATCCTGCCCGCGTCGGCCCGGAATGAGGAGGGATGCCAAGGCCTGCTTCACCAGCACACTCGAACCGCCCAGCGCCCACATCGCCGCTGCCCAAGAGCCTTCGACGTAATTCAGTTCGCCCCGCATGGCCCGGCCCCAGTCGCGCGTGTCGGGCGGCGCGATGCGAATCGCGGATTCTAGGACGACGGTCGCGGCTTGGCGGAGATGCGTTTCCAGCATCATTCTTACCCACTAGAGAAGGCGGGTTGCCGCACCATGGAGCGCGGGCGCGCTTCGGCCAGCTTGGTCCTGGCCAGTTCCAATCCATTCGGCGTCAACCGGTAGGTGTGCCGCGGCGGCACTCCCTCCTCGGTCGTCACCCAACAGGCTTCCAGCATCGAGTACTTTTCCAGGCGCATGAGAATGGGGTAGAGCGTTCCGGATTTCAACCCGGTTTCACGGCTTAGCTCGTAGCCGTAGCGCCATTCAGTGGGCCGAGCAAGGAACCCTTCCAGCACCAAGAGAGTCTCCGGAGATATGCGAGGGATTTTCATAGTCTAAGTCTATATATATAGACTGTAGTCGTCAAGCCCCTTTTCGCAATCCTCTTTCGCCCCAGGTTGGTTTGATTAATCGTCGGTACTCGCTACTCATGGTGGGACGTGCGGCCTTGAATGAGGTCCACGACGTGCGGCAGTAAATCCCAAATGCTCTCGATGGACTCGAAGGCGCCGTGGGGGCTTCCGGGAAGGTTGATGATGAGTTTGCCCTTACGCACGCCTACGACGCCACGCGACAGGGCGGCACGCCGCGTCTTCTTGACGCCTTCGGCGCGCATCAGTTCCGGCAAACCGGGAATTTCTTTTTCGATGACGGCGCGCGTCGCCTCCGGAGTCACATCGCGCGGGCCAACGCCGGTGCCGCCCGCGGTCACCACGGCGTCGCAGCCGTCCGCATCGGTGAGAGCCTCCAACCGTTGGCGGATAGTATTCAAATCGTCGGGGAGGATTTCGATCGCGGTCACTTGCCATCCGCGCGCCTCCAACACCTCGCGAACCGCCGGGCCGGACAGGTCTGCGCGCTCGCCGCGCGAGGCGGCGTCACTTAAAACCAGAATGTGGGCACGCAATTGTGAGGACATTAGAAGAGAAAGGTGTCAGGTTTCAGGTGTCAGATCCGAAACTCGAAATTCGAAATTCGATGGTGGACTTGCGAGTTTCGAACATCGATTTTCGAGTTTGGCTCTTTCCTGACACCTGACACCTGGCACCTGAAACCTGATTTACCCCGCGTCGCGGTTAGCTTCGTCCATGATCCGCAGGCCTTCCATCATCAGGCCCTGGGTGGACATGGTGGTGGTGCGCTCGGGAGAATTTTTTTGGAAATCCACTTCCCAGTCACCATCCATCCAGGCGAGGACTTTAAAGACGGCGGGGTCGCCTTTCAGTTCTCCACTCACCGCGTGGTTCACTTGGCCATCGCTGAAATAAATCGTACACTCCTCGCTTTCGCGGCGGAGGGTCAGCGCGCAGGTTTTGCGCCCCTGTTCGAGGGTCTGCATCCAGTCAATCAAGCTGATCTCAGTGAGCTTTCCCTTGATGCCCGCGCCGCCGCCCTGCTTTTCCATGCGTTGCTGGAGCAAGCGCGCGGTGATGCGGCGCGCCTGCTGCAAAAGGTCACGCGAAAAGAAAGGCTTGACGAAGTAATCCTCAACCCCCTCCAGGACCATACGCAGGCGCTCATCAATTTCTTTTTGTGAGGCGAGGAAAACAAAGGGAATATTCTGAGTTTCTTTGCGCGCCCGCAGTTTGTCGAAGAGCGCGCGGCCGTCCATGACCGGCATCGTGTAGTCCGAGATGATCAAATCTGGTTTGGACTCGATCGTCTTCATCAAGGCGTCGGCGCCATCCGTGGCGGTAATGACCTCGCCACACTTCTCCAGGCTCTGGCAGATGAGATGGAGAATCGTCGGGTTGTCATCGACGACGAGGATTTTGATATTGGACGACAATCGAGCAACCTTCTTCCCGCAGATTTACCCCGGGCGGCGCCGGCGGGCGCGATAAGCGCCGGTCCTGCCTCCGCGTTTTTCGAGCAAACGGAGTTCAGAGATTTCGATGCCGTGGTCAGCCGCTTTGCACATGTCGTAGACCGTCAAGGCCGCCACCGCCGCCGCTGTAAGGGCCTCCATTTCGACCCCGGTGGGGCCGGTCGTGCGCACTGAAGATGAAATCTCCACGCCATTCTTACAGAAATTCGCCTGAACATCAATATGACTCAATAGTAAAGGGTGGCAAAGAGGTATAAGTTCGGCGGTGCGCTTGGCCGCCGCGATGCCCGCCACGCGCGCAATTTCCAAAGGGTCACCCTTGGGATTGCGCCGGGCGGCGCGCCGCGCGGCGGCGCTCATCTTGACGCGCACGCCGGCTACGGCCTCCCGTATGGTGTCGGGCTTCGAAGACACATCGACCATTTTGATGCGGCCGGCAGAATCGTAATGGCTTAGTTTCTTAACCATGGTGAATTGCCGATTGACGATTGACGATTGCCGATTGAAAGGCAGCAAACTCCCCATCGTAGGGTGACATTCTTAGATTTCACTAAACGTTCATCATCCTACTCATACGTGACGATTGCCAACCGCTCATCGGGAATCTGCAAGCCCCAATCGACAATCGGCAATGTTATCGTTCCTTCGCCATCACATCCACCCAATCGCCTGCTGTTAGGTTTGTTTGGTCCGGGTGCACGACGAGGAAGCAATTGGCCACGGCCGCTCCCACCAGATCTCCCGAGCCTTGCCATCCCACCAAGCTCACCACAGGATCGCCGGACGAGCGGTCCAGGCGCGCCGGCAGGAACGCGGTCAAGCCGGTTCGTTGCTGAAAGGGCTTATCGATGCGCGCACGCAGAAAAAGCGGCGCCTCAAAATCCGCGCCCCCTAAGGCCGCCAAGGCCGGGCGGGCGAACAACGCGAACGTAACAAAAGTCGAAACGGGGTTTCCAGGTAATCCGAAAAAAAACTTGCCCGCGACACGCCCGAAGACCAGCGGCTTTCCCGGCCGCAGGGCCACACTCTGAAAATAGAACTCCGCCCCCAAATCGGCAAGGACCTGCTCCACGAAATCGTACCTCCCCACCGAAACCCCACCGGTCAACAGCAGCAGGTCCGCGTTCAAGCCTTCCTTGATCAAACGGCGCAAAGCTTCCGGCCGGTCCGGGGCAATCTCCAGGCAGTGCGGGATCCCGCCCGCCGCCACCACCTGCGCGGAGAGAGAAATGGCGTTGCTGTTTCGAATTTGGAACCACTCGGGCCGCTGTTCAACCGGAACAACTTCATCACCGGTGGGAAGAATGGCCACCATCGGCCGAACAAAAACGGGCACACGCCATTTTCCCACCGTGGCCAGCAGCCCCAGCTCCGCGGCGCCCAACCGCCGGCCGCGCGGCAAAACGGGGGCTCCCGCTCGGGCTTCGCTTCCCTGCGGAACGACATTCTCCCCCGTTTGAACCCCGCGATGGATCTTTACATTGTCTTCCTGCGATTCTGCATACTCAACCATGACCACAGCGTCCGCGCCGGCGGGCAAGGGCGCACCGGTCATGATGGAGACGCACTCACCCGCACCAACGGTACCGGTAAAGTGTTCTCCGGCTCGAATTTCCCCGCGCCACCGCAGCTCAACGGGCGGGGTCGCGACGTCCTCCGCGCGCACGGCAAATCCGTCACGAATGGAGCGATGAAAAGGCGGATAATCGCGGTCCGCCACCACCTCCTCCGCCAGGACTCGTCCGCAGGCCTCACCCAGGGGCACAACTTCCGTGCCCAGCCTGAGATCCGCCGTGGCCAACTTCTCTTTGACGATGTTAAGCGCCTGCTCGAAGGAAAGCATTTTTCGGACTACGGGCAAACCACCGATTGATCCAACCACACACACTGCTCGCGCTCCGGCCCGGTTGAAACCATGGCGATTTTCACGCCCATCTGGTCGGAAAGAAAACTAAGGTAATCCTGCGCCTGCGAGGGCAGTTGCGACGCCTCGCGGGCGCCGTAAGTGTGCTTTTGCCACCCCGGTACCGTGCGGTAGTGGACCTGCATATCTTCCAGGCATTCGATTTCCGGGGGGAAATCCTTGAACCGTTTGCCCTTGTACTCATACTCAATCCCTACGGGAATTTCCGGCAGGGGATCGAGGATATCCAGCTTGGTGATAATGATCGCATCCAGATGATTAATGCGGGCGCTATAGCGGGCGACAGGAACATCGAACCATCCGCAGCGTCGCGGGCGTCCGGTAACCGCGCCATACTCGCCTCCACGCTCGCGAATCTTTTCCCCCTCGTCCCCCAGAGCTTCAGTGGGGAAGGGCCCGCTCCCAACGCGTGTAGTGTAAGCCTTGGACACGCCTATTACCGAATTGATACGCGTCGGCCCTACGCCCGTCCCCGTGCAAGCTCCCCCCGCCGCCGCACTCGAGGAGGTCACAAACGGATAGGTGCCGTGGTCGAGGTCCAGCAAAGTTCCCTGGGCGCCCTCGAAAAGCACGCGTTTGCCGCGATCCATCTCCGCATTCAAGTAGACGGAAACATCCGCAAGATAAGGCAGAATGCCTTCGCTTACCCGCAAATACTGCTCGGTTAATTCCTCGGCGTTCAGAGGAGGCGCACCGAAAAGCGCGGCGTCAATGCGGTTCTTCTCCGCCACAATGGCATGGCACTTTTCGCGGAACTTCGCCGGGTCGCGCAAATCACAGGCGCGCAAGCCGCGCCGCCCGGCCTTGTCTTCATAAGTCGGCCCGATGCCCTTGGCGGTGGTGCCGATCTTCCCCACCCCGCGAGCTGCTTCGGCGGCAAGTTCGTGCGCCCGGTGATAAGGCATAATCAAGTGCGCGCGATCGCTGACCTTCAGCCGGCGGTCGACGCTCACGCCGGCGTCTTCCAGCTTGCGAATTTCCTGCTGCAACGCCTCCGGGTCCACCACCACACCATTGCCGATGGCGGCGGTCTTTTCCGGGCGAAGGATGCCGGTGGGAAGAAGTTGGAGGACATATTTTTGCGCCCCCACCAATACGGTGTGACCGGCGTTGGCGCCGCCCTGGTATCGCGCAACGATATCGAAGTGCTCCGCCAGGGCATCCACTACTTTGCCCTTGCCCTCATCGCCCCACTGAACACCTACTATCACGACATTAGTTGACATACTGGCCTGCTTTTCTCTTGGACGCATCAAAGTCGAAACGACGCCAGGCGATTCCGCGGGCAGGCTGCGCCCGCTGCGAAACCCCTCTGCTTAACTGGAAACTTAAACCTCGGGCAGACCCGGTTGGTGGTCCACCAGAGTTTCGCTGCCTCCAGTGACACCCAGTTTCGTAAGCCTGCCGGACACCTGCCGCGCTCAGGCGCAGGACGCCCCAAATCCAGCGGTCAGAGACCGCCGTCCCCAGCGCGGCTGTTACGAAATTCTGCGAACTTCACTGCAGGTATTTATCCAGCAACCGGTTGATCACGTCCTTGGGCTGGGTCCCCGAGACCTGCTCCTGAATCTGCCCGGCCTTGAATAGAAGGAGCGTGGGGATGCTGCGAATCCCGTACCGGCTGGCGACCGTGAGATTCTCATCCACGTTCAGCTTGCCGACTTTGGCGCGCCCGGCATATTCCGCCGCAATGGCATCCACGGTGGGTGACATCATCCGGCAAGGGGCACACCAGGTCGCCCAGAAATCCACCAGCACCGGCTGGGTGGACTTCAACACGTCTTCCTCAAAATTCTGATCGCTGAATTCCAATGTATGACTGCCTGCCATTCTAAAAAACCTCCAAGGTTGGGGGAATTCCCGAAACGTCTTGCTTTCCGCACCGATCAAGCTTTGGCCTTCGCCAAGGTTTCATAAATTTGGGAGTATCCCCGGGCCGAAGTGTTCCACGAGAAATCCTTCTTCATGCCGTTCTGAACGAGGCGATGCCAGGTTTTGGGCGTTGCGTAAGCCTCCAAAGCGGCGTGAATCGTGGCCAGCAAGGCTTGGGGCGAATACTCCTGGAATTTAAAACCCGTACCCGCCTTGCCATCGAATGGCTCGATGGTGTCGTCCAGGCCGCCGGTAGCCCGCACGACGGGCACGGCGCCGTACTTCAAGCTGTAAATCTGATTGAGCCCGCAAGGTTCATAGCGCGAGGGCATCAGGAACATGTCGGAGCCGGCTTCGATCTGATGGGCCAGGGTGTTGTCGTAAGCGATTCTCACCAGGAATTTGTCCGGATATTTCGCGGCCATGGTCCGGAACAACTCCTCGTGGGGAGGCTCGCCCGTGCCCAGCGCCACGACGTAAAGATCGAGCGCCGCCAATTGCTCCGCGATGGTGGCGATCAAGTCAAATCCCTTTTGTGAGGCAAAACGCGAAACAATGCCGATGACCGGCCGGCGGAGCACCGGCGACTGCACGCCCATGTTTTCCAGCAGAGCCTTCTTGCAGACTTCCTTGCCCTTCAAATTGGCGGGTGTGTAATTCGCCGCCAGGAGTTTGTCGGTGGCGGGGTCCCACTCCTCATAGTCCACACCATTCACGATCCCCTGCAGGCGGTCCGCCCGCGAACGAAGTACGCCCTCCAAACCATAGCCAAACTCGGGCGTTTGGATTTCTTCCGCATACTTACGGCTGACCGTGGTGATAAAATCCGAGAAGATAATACCACCTTTGAGGAGGTTCACCATTCCGTAGTACTCCAGGGCGTCGATGGTGAAGAGGCCGGCGTGCAGCGAAATCTGGGGCAGCACGTGGGGCGGGAAAAGGCCCTGGTAACCGAGGTTGTGAAGCGTAAACACCACCGAGGTCTTGCCGAAATAGGGGTCTTCGCGATAAATATTGCGCAAATAGATGGGCACCAGGGCCGTCTGCCAGTCATGACAATGAATGATGTCGGGGGAAGTCGCTCCGTGTTTCAGAAATTCCAGCGCCGCCATCGAGAACGCCGCAAAACGATGCACATTGTCTGGGTAGTCTTCGCCCTTCTGCTGGTAGAGGCCGTCACGATCGAAATACTCCGGACAATCGATCAGGTAGGTTTGGACCTGGTGGGCGCGGCCGCCGTCCTGCACGGACGCGAATTTGAATCCGGAACCGAGGGGTAGGGTCAGGCTTTGTGCTTGCGGAACGCTGGCGCCGACCGGGGTCACGCGATAGCGAGGCAGAATGACTTCCACCTCGTGCCCAAGTGCCGCGAGCGCCTTGGGCAGCGCTCCCACAACGTCTGCCAGCCCACCGGTCTTGGAAAACGGGACGCCTTCTGATGCGACGAATGCAACTTTCACGCCGCCTCCCCCTTCTTGAGAATGATGACACCAAACCTCGCTACGTTAGAAGATGCCCCCCGCAAAGTCAAGGTCTTGGCATTTTGGATTTTCGATTTTGGATTTTCGATTGGGGAGGGGGCCACCCTCCGGCGTGCTCTCAGCGGCTCCCAGCTCGTGTTATGATGCAACGCGGAACGGGGGTGAAGCCAAAATCCAAAATCTAAAATTCAAAACCCAACGTCATCGCCCCAAACTCGGCCAGCATTTTCTCCACGACCCGCGGTATCGCGCCAGAATTCTGGAGGCGCTTCCCCTCGACACCGGTGACGTGGTCATTGAAATCGGCCCCGGGCGCGGCGCCATGACCGCCCTGTTGGCGGAACGCGCGCGCAAGGTCATCGCCATTGAGATCGATCGGGAGCTTGCCCAGGGACTTCAGGAGGAATTCCCCCAGGGTTCGCATGTGGAGATCATCCTCGCGGATGTGCTCCGCGTGGATTTTGCCGACCTGTGCCGAAAGGTAGGGGCCTCGCAAGCCTTTGTTTTCGGCAACCTCCCCTACTACATTACTTCACCCATCCTCCATCATCTGTTTGGGCAGCGGGAATCGATCCGCGCCATGGGTTTACTGATGCAGCGCGAGGTGGCCGAGCGCCTGACCGCGGCGCCGGGAACCCGCGACTACGGGTATCTGACCATCGCCACTCAAATTTACTCTCAGCCGCAAATCGCCCTCGCCGTTCCGCCGGGAGCCTTCTCCCCCGCGCCCAAGGTGCAATCCGCGCTGGTGACATTTCGGGTGCAAGCGAAGTTCGACCGATGGTTTCAGACGACATACGACGAATTTCTGGAATTTGTGAAGCGGTGCTTTGCTCAGAAGCGGAAGAACCTGCTCAACAATCTAAGTGGCATCTATCCGCGGCGGCGGATCATGCAGGCAATTGAAGAGGCAGGGAAACCCGCCAGTTTACGCGCTGAGCAACTATCCACGGAAGAGCTTGCCGCCGTTTTCGAACACCTGACTCGATCTGGATAGGCTTGACGCCAGTCAAAATCTCGCCCGGGGCCGCATTTTTGTATTGCTCCACACCACCCCCAAGGTGCTAGCATAAAAGACGCTTCAGGGCCCACAGCCAACTCTTAATCAAAGCAAGTTACGCCGCCCAAGCTGCGCCGGTGGCAGCGTGCGGCCAGCCCGGCGCAGGGCCATGGCGGTTGGAAGGATGTTCCAGGATTCACCCATTTTGGCTTGGAGGATGATGGATGAAACGCATACTGAAAGTCGTGGGAATGACCGTGCTGGTTTTCGCCCTGCTCGTCGTGGGGGCCATCTCCCTGACCATCGGCTGGAGGCCTTTTATTGGGCCAAAAGCACGTCCGCTAACCGGGCGCAAGTTTGAGCTGACCCCGGCGCGACTGGCACGCGGCCAATACCTGGTGGAGAACCTCGGCTGCTTTGATTGTCACGGCGAGCACGACTGGAAGAAACATGATGCACCTCTGGTGGAGGGTACGCGGGGCGCCGGCTACGCTGAATTTCCCTTGGTGGGGCTTCCCGGCCGCATTGTTCCCTCCAACATCACGCCCGACCCTGAAACCGGCGCCGGCAATTGGACCGACGACCAACTGGCGCGCGCCATCCGCGAGGGCATCGGCCATGACGGGCGCGCCCTTTTTCCCTTAATGCCCTATCCCCATTTTCGCCTGATCTCAGACGAAGACCTGGCCTCGGTAATCGTTTATATCCGCTCCATCCCCCCCGTGCATAAGGCGCTCCCCCCATCCGAAATCATCTTCCCGGTGAAGTACCTCATCCGCAGCGTACCGCAACCCGTCACCCAACCCGTGCCCCAGCCGGACCTCTCTAATCCGCTGGAGCGTGGCAAGTATCTGGTGAACATCGCGGGATGCAGCGACTGCCATACACCCCAGTCGAAAGGGCAGGATATTCCAGGCTTAGAGTTCGCCGGGGGATTCGTTTTGGAAGGTCCCTGGGGCAAGGTCGCCAGCGCCAACATCACCCCCGACCCCTCGGGAATTTCCTATTACGATGAGGCGCTTTTTGTGCAGACCCTGCGCACCGGCTACGTCAAGGCGCGGGAGCTCAACCAGATTATGGGCTGGTGGCATTACCGCAACCTTACGGATGAGGATTTGAAAGCGATGTTCGCCTACCTCCGCACCCTCAAGCCCGTCCAGCACCGCGTGGACAACACCGAGTCCGCTGCCCTCTGCAAGATCTGCGGATTCCAGCACGGGCTGGGAGGCAAGAACTAGCGTCCCTCCGGGCAGACCGACAACGTGCTCTCGAATCTTTGCAGCACGGCGCGAAAATACCCCAGTGCAAAGGCCATGCCCGCGTGCCAAGGCGCCGCACATTCCACTTGCGGAGTGTGGTCAGGGATAATGACGCCGTCGAAGTGGTTCCGCTGCAGGATATCGAGGACGCGCAATGCATCGACGTCACCCGCGTCAATGAAGGTCTCGCGATAGCGCGGCGCCTTGCCGAAGACGTTGCGCAGGTGGACATAAGCCAGTTTCCCCTGGCGGCTGTAATGGTCCACCACCTCGTAGATATCTCCCTCGGTCATTTCCGCGAGCGTGCCCACACAGAATTCCAGCGCGTTTCGCGGGCTCAGCTTCAAATCAATCAGCTTTTGGTACAGCCGGGGCTGATAGACCAGTCGCGGCTGTCCGCGCAGCACGGGCAGGGGGGGATCGTCAGGATGCGCGGCCAGGGTAACACCCGCTTCTTCCGCCACGGGAATTACCGCTTCCAGGAAGTCTGCCAGGCGCTGCCACAATTGCTCTGAGGTTATGGGCGCAACGGTCCCGGGAGGGGCGTCAGGATCGTAAACCATGTTCCAAATTGTGCCGTTGGGGATGGGGGTCTGGTCCGCCTCATCCATGCCCACGGAGATCGCGCCGCCGCGGGCGAAAGGCCCCTCGATTCTTCCCGCCACGCCGGGAAGTGAGAAGTTGTACCCCAATACCGGAATGCCCGCGCGCCCCATGTTGCGGATAATGGTTTTGACGTTTTCCAGGTGTTGCGCTTTCTTGGGACCATCCAGCAGCACGTCGTGCCAGTAGGCCGGATCGAGATTTTCGATGGCGTGCAATTCCAGCCCATGGTTATTGACGTTTCGCCTCAGCTCCGCCAGTTCTTCATAACTCCAGAGCTTATTGGGATCGCCGGCGCGGCCCCACCCGGCCTGGCTGCCCACCGGCTGATTTTGCCGGTTGCCTTCCCCCTGATGAAAGTAATCCACCAGATGAACGATGATGTGCGTGCAAGCACACTGCCGCGCAAAACGAAAGTTCTCCGGCGTGAGCATGTGCCGGTACAGCCCCAAACCGAGTTTCATGGCCGCTCCTCTTCAAGAATTCCGTAGCCCCGCAAAATTCTCCCTCTTCTGGATTATTCATGAATGGAGCGCGAAGGGCAAGCTTGGCATACCTGGTGTTCGCCTTCCCATTGGGGGCTATGCCATCACAAGTTTCCTCGAGCGGGACAAGAGGGGTGGGAAGTTAGAATCCCTGAGTGGTGGTTTATTTCGGAGCTTCGCTTTGGTGTCCCGGGTGAGATGAACCGGCTGACGGCCCAGGGCGGTCCATCCAATTGTAGAGGGCTTGGCACAATTCACCTCGCCATACCGGGTCCTGTGGCCCCCGCGCCGGGTTTGCCGGGTTCTGCCAAGCTGCAACGCCGGGGAACATTTGGATCAATTCGCCGCGCGTAAGGTAGTGCCCTCCCGACGAAGAGATGTGGAGGGAGAGTTGAGCAGCGGCAAGCCAATCCGCGGCGGTGGCGCGGCTGACCGGCTCGTGCGACTGGGCGGAGTAATCGCGGAAAAACCCGCGTGTACCGAAGTACTGGAGTGCTTTCCACGCAGGGTCTTGGGCATCCACGTCGGAGAAGTAGGTAAGCACCTGCCCCTGGTCGAGGAGGATTCGCTGCATCCGGTCGATATCGACGTCGCGCAATGAGACGCCGGATTGCAGGGCCAAATGCGCCGCGACTCCGGCGGCCTGGCCCATCGCCATCCAAGTGGGCTCCAGGCGAATGCTGGAAAATGCAATGTGCGTCGTCGAGGCGGCGACCGGCACCAGCAAGCCCTCCACCCGCTCCGGCACGATGATTCGGTAGGGTATCTGGTAGGGGCGGGTGATGTTTCTCAACATCAGCAAATACCCCTCCAGGACCACGTCGTCGCCCGGCTGCCTTTTCCGCACCGGCATGCTATCGATGGGGTACTCCCCCGCCGTGATGCTGTCGCCATGGATGCGCGCGCGCCCACGACTGGGGCCCACGGTCACGTCATTCTCACTCAGCGTGTACAAACCCACGATGCGCCGGGCCTCACGCACATAAAGCTGCCAGGGGAAATGACCGTTGTCCGTGAACTCGTCCTTGGCAAGATTGTAACGCCGGGCCATTTGCCGTTGCTCGGCGGGAATCTCGGGGTCGTTTTGGAGAAACCACAGCAATCCCAAGGTGATATTGCGGATGCGTTCGGTGATCTTCTCGCGTTCGGCCCACGAGGCATCCGGGTAGCCGTAGTTCTCCTCAGGGAACGGATAGCCAAGCAGCCCGGCGTATAGGTTGGCGTCAATCTTGCGGTTGGGAAGGGGGGAAAGGGTAAAGGCGCGGAGCATGGTGTTGGCATAGGGTGGCACCTCGGGGTGCGCCGGCGCGGTGCTCATCCGGCCGGCTTTCAAATCGTCAAAGTAGCCGGTATAACGCGCCCGCTGGTAGTCGGGTGGGGGAGACGTCAGGACGTAACTATTGGCTTCATCATAGGAAAGGCAGAGGCGGAACGTGTAAGCCCCGATGCGGTCGTCACCCTCGCCGGTGCTGCCGGGGAGGAAGCTGCGCGTCTTCGGGTCCAGGTAAACGACGCCGGCATGGAGCTCGTTGAAATCGGCACGGCTCTCCCTGCCGACGCGATACGCAGCGCCCGCGTAGGCAGCCAGATCGCCTTCATACGAGGCGTCGATGAAGATTCCGCCGCGAAGCTCGGTGAGGGCTTGGGTGTCGCGGTCGCGCACGCGAATTCCGGTGACGCGGTTGGCTGCCCGCAACACCTCCTCCAGACGGTTGTTGCGAAGAATGCGAATCCGCGGTTCCGCTGCCACCAACTCGTCGAAAACGTGCTCGGCCACCGCGGGCTCGCAAAAGTAACCGTGGTTGCATTGCCGGACGTTTTCCGATTGTTCACCGTACTTTCCCACGTAGTAGCGGTAGACGTTGCCCACAAACTCGCGGAAAAATCCGCCGATGGCCTCGTGTGTCTCAATGTCTGACCTGCCGAGCCCGCTGGCCGTCATCCCGCCGAGATGGCGCTGATAGGATACCAGCGTAACCGTCCGTCCCAGGCGAGCGGCGGAGATGGCTGCGGCAATGCCCCCAGGGGTTCCACCGTATACCACGACATCGGACCCGGTGCCTCGGGCTGCCGCAAGGCAAAGCGCGAAAATGCAGAGAAAACCTCGAAGACAGGCAGTCACGAGGCTCAATATATCGTAAGTCCGCCGCCAGATAAAATCCGACTATTCCGCGCGCAGGGCTTCCATCGGCTCAATTCGGGCGGCGCGACGTGCCGGGAGGTAGCTGGCCAGGGCGCTTACCATCACCATCACCAGGCAGCATGCCGGTAGGAGCCACCCATTCTGCGCGGGCACGCTCATGAAACCGCGGAGCAGCTTTTCCACGATGAGGCTCAAGAAACTTCCGATAGCAAGGCCGGACAACACTACCCCCGATTCGGAAAGTAATACGCCGCGAAATATGTCCACCCGCGAGGCTCCCAACGCGACGCGGACTCCGATCTCCCTGGTGCGCTGAGCAACTGCGAAGGAAGCGACACTGTACAAGCCGATGGCGGCAAGAAAAAGCGCGATGCTGGAAAAGGTACCAAAGAGAATGGCCAGCCAGCGGTCGCGATCACGCAAGTCTTCGCTCAGGATTTCGCTGAGCGTTCTGGCCTGCGACAGGGGCTGGTCGGGATTCACCTGCTTGACGACGCGGCGCGCCATTTCGAGAATCGCCATAGGATCGTTTTCAGTGCGCAGATTCACGCGCAAACTCGATCCGGTCGCAAACAGGGATTCCGGCAGGTATATTGATTCCCGGGGTGTAGCAGCAGGCAGCCATGCCGCGCGCACGTCTCCGGTAATTCCAATTATTCGGACCATCTCCTGTGGTTTCTCGGGCCGCTCAACACCCGGATATCCCGCTACCAGCGGTGGTATGCGGAGCATCTGGCCCACCGGATGCAAGGCGCCAAAGAGTCGGCGCGCAAAGGTCCGGTTAATCAGCGCTACAGGGCATCCGCGCTCGTATTCACTTTGTGTGAAGGTTCTTCCTGCGAGGATACGAATGCGCATCGAAGACAGGAAATGGGCATCAACAAATTCCAGATCCGCGCGGGGCATTTTAACGTCCATATCGGGACCGAAGTGTTCGCTGGGAAGGGCGTATTCCATCGGGAATCCCCCGCCGGTGGGCATGGCCTGGTCCAAGCTTGCTTCTCTTACTCCGGGGATTTGTTGCAAACGCCCTTGTAGAGCCTTTCGATACTGGATACGCGCCGCCCAGCTTGCATACTCTCCCGCGGGGATGGGTAGCCGGAAGGTAAGCACGTTGTGCGGGTCATATCCCAGATCCAACTTGTATAGATCGACGAAGGCGCGAATCACCGCTCCGGCAATGACCAGCAACACCAGCGTCGAAGCAATCTGCGCCGCGATCAGAACGCGGTGCGATCTACGGCCGCGTGGTGAACCCGACGTGAACTTGACACTGAATCTCGGCCCCTGAAAACCCTTGGACACTTGGAGGCTGGGGAAAAGTCCAAAGAGAATTCCGGTGAAAAAAGAAAGACCAGTGCTGAAGGCCAGAACCCAGCCGTTCACTGTCAGCACGGCCTCGGGCGGAAAGAAACTCTTCACCAAGGGTGCGCGCAGCGCCGCGACGCCGGCATAGGTCATCACGATCCCCAGGACTCCGCCCGCCAGAGCGATGAGCAGAGCTTCCGTCAAGAGCTGACAAGCGAGCCGCGAGCGCAAAGCCCCCAGGGCATTGCGGATTTCAAACTCATGCCGGCGAACCGTGGCTCGTCCGAGCAGCAGGATTGACACATTCGCGCAGGCGATGAGCAACAGCGTGCAAACCGCTGCGAAAAGCAACTCCAGGCGCTTTTGGAGAGATCCACCACTTCGCTGACCCAATTCGATGGGCTTCAATTGGGTTTCGGGGGGAAGCTCGACCCCTTCGGAAGCAAGCACGAATTGGCGAACCAGAGCCAGCATCTGCGCCGAGAGGGCCTCGGCACTTACGCCCTTCCGGGCACGGAGGTATAGAGGATAACTTTCGTCCAGGTCATTGCCGGGAACCAGTGGGATAAATGCGGCTGCGTCCTCCCACGCAAATCTCGGCGGCATCACTCCCACGATGGTGAATTGCCGGTGATTCAGATCCAGCTTGCGGCCCAATACACCCTGGTCGCATGGGTAATGTGCCCGGCAAAACGCATACCCAAGCACCGCAACAGGCTGATCTTGATCCTCTTCCCTGAGGGTGCGTCCGAAGAGTGGCGCCACACCCAGAAAATCAAACGCATTGCCCGAGAAGCGGGCTATCTCAAGGTCTTCGGGATAACCGCTGACATTGGTGATGGGATCGCCGAAGTCCGAAAGCATGGCATCTTCGACAGTGCTTGCGTGGCGGACGGTTTCGAAATCGTGTGCGTTGACCGCCATGAATCCACGGATGCCTTGCTTTCCCAGGAACGCCATTTGCACAATGCGATTTGCATCCCGGTAGGGGTAAGGATTGAGAACAACTCCATAGACTACGCTGAAAACCAGCGTGGTTGCGCCGATTCCCAGGGCCACCGTCAGAATGGCGGTAAGGGCAAAGCCCCGAGCTCTTCTCAGCGCACGCAACTCATATTTCAAATCGCGCCAGCGGTTGTCCAAGGCCGTCAGGGTGTTCTGTTGCCAGAGATCCTCGCGCACCCGCAGAGGGTTACCGAAATTCAGATACGCCTGGCGCCGGGCTTCCTCCGGCATCATGCCGCGCGCCACATTCTCTTCCATCTCTTCGGCCAGGTGAAAATCGATCTCCCGCCTCAGTTCCGCATCCCTTTGGCTCCGCCGAAAGAACCTGCGCCAACTCATTGGCCACCTGCCCCAACCAGTCTCTCTTCGCCCATCACCAGGGCGATCGCCCGCGCCATTTGACGCCAGCGGCTGGTCTGAAGAGTCAATTGCTTTTTTCCGGCTGCGGTCAGGCAGTAAAACTTTGCTTTGCGGTTGTTTTGGCTCGCACCCCAATACGAAGAAACCCAACCGCGATCTTCCAGGCGGTGGAGGGCCGGGTAGAGCGAGCCTTGTTCGACCTCCAGCACCTCCTCGGAGGTCCGCTCGATCACCCTGGCAATCGTGTGACCGTGAGCGTCGCCGGGCAAAAGAGTTCGCAGGATCATCATGTCCAGCGTGCCCTTCAACATCTCGGGGTTCGGTGGCTTCTGCCTGCCCATCGCCTGCTCCACTCGAATTTCTAGGGAAGAGCAGTATACACCACTAGAAGTTCTATGGGAAGACTGGCCCTCCAAGTTACTTTGGCCTCCCTCAGAGCGATAACGATTCGCAAAGCTGTGGTTCGCCTCTCTCCCCCGCACCAAAACCCAGACCCGCCGGATTGCGCAGAGCAAAGCTCTGCGAATTCACAGTGTAGCCACGGCCGCAGAGCTGCGCTCTGAGCTTGTGACTTTTTTCGAATTTTTGGTTGCTCTAGAGTCACCAGGGGCTTTTTTTGCGTTGCTCGGCGCGGGTGGAAGGAACTGAGGACGGGTTTGGCGCAGGGCGGGATGGCCTTTTT
>Ga0326728_10004221_pt1 | contig 43051 bp, 37 predicted proteins | sample MB3enrmetagenome_FD_207602 | JGI IMG/M metagenome (GOLD analysis project Ga0326728, IMG submission 207602) | Lab enriched peat soil microbial communities from McLean, Ithaca, NY, United States - MB31MN | ecosystem: Environmental > Terrestrial > Soil > Wetlands > Peat | place: USA: New York...
CACGGCTATTCTAGTGCTCGAACGAATTTGAACACTTTCCATTTCGCAGGGGTAGCAGATTCCAACCACATTTTTAAAGAGACGCTTCTTAAATTTGCTTTTGAACTTATAAAGATGATTGCCGTGCAGGTATGCGCAAGTGAATCCATCAGGCAAGCCTGCAAAGCGCTCGTTTAGAGAAAATAGAGGTTCCTCGATTATAATCATCTCACCGGGCACTGCGCCATAAACCGGTGTTTTCGATTTAAGCGCAGGATTTGATATCGACTTTAAAACAAGTTCTGAATTCAGTTGGAATGGAATTATTTTCAAGGCTCTCTCTCATCCTGCTATTAAGAGTAATATTATCATTAATATTAATGAGCAAATATGTAATTTATTGCAATAGTATCGGCAAAAAAATTGAAATAATTAGAGGAAAATTACACCAATCGAATTTCCGAATGAAGTGCGCGGCATTCGAAACCTGCCTCTGATTCGGATGTGGGACATGATTACAAAAGTCTTGGTTGAGTGCCGGCCAGGAATTGCGCGAATGGGCGGAGAGTTCTCAAAAGTGAAAAGGGTGGTGATATAATCTCGCGATGGGGACTCGCCGAGGCATACGGGAAGTTTTGAAACTGAGTCGGGACGAGAGGATTTGAACCTCCGTCCTCTTGCACCCCAAGCAAGCGCGCTAACCAGGCTGCGCCACGTCCCGACAAGTAATCAGACTAACATCAGGCCGGCTCCTAGTCAAGCTCCAATGACGGCAACCGGACGCAGGGGATTAGCGGCCCTGGCGGCTCGGCGTGGAGGCGCGGGAATTCCTAATCTTCGGCTTCCCGGACAGTCATGTTCTCCTGTGCTGCCAGGAAGCGGGAGCGCCACTGCTCGAATCGGCCTTCGCGCACGGCCGCCCGAATCTGCGCCATGAGCTCCAGGTAATAATGGAGGTTGTGTATCGTGTTCAATCTGTAGGACAGGAGTTCACGCGAAAGGAAAAGGTGGCGCAGATATGCGCGCGAGAAGCGCTTGCATGTATAACAGCCGCAATCGGGATCGAGCGCGCCGGGATCTTCGGTATATGCATTGTTTTTGATGTGGACCATGCCGCGCGAGGTGAAAAGCGTCCCGTTTCGGGCATTCCTTGTCGGCATCACACAGTCGAACATATCGATTCCTGCGCGAACTCCCTCCACCAGGTCTTCGGGTGTGCCAACCCCCATCAGGTACCTGGGGGCCTGCGCCGGAAGCTGAGGTGTCAGCCAGTTCACGATGTCGAGCATCTCCTGTTTGGGTTCGCCTACCGACAGGCCCCCGATGGCGTAACCGTCAAAGCCGATCCCGGTAAGTTTTTCCAGACACTTCATTCGAAGGTCTTTAAAAATGCTGCCTTGAACTATTCCGAAAAGGGCCTGGTCCGCTCCGTCGGCCGCCTCCTTTGAACGCAGGGACCATCTGACGGTGCGCTCCACGGATTGGGCCGCGTACTCGTGGGAAACAGGGTAGGGGGTGCACTCGTCAAAGCACATCATTATGTCCGCGCCGAGGTTTTTCTGAACGCCGACGGCCGCCTCGGGGGTCAGCAGGTGGCGGGAGCCGTCGATGTGCGATTGAAACCGGACCCCCTCTTCGCCGATCTCGTTTATCCTGGCGAGGCTGAAGACCTGGAATCCGCCGCTGTCGGTCAAAATCGGACGGTTCCAGCCCATGAATTTGTGCAGTCCGCCCAAGCGGGCCACCCTTTCGTCGCCGGGTCGCAGGTATAGATGATAGGTGTTTCCAAGGATTATTTGTGCTCCGAGCGACTCCAGTTCGTCGGGGGAAACACTCTTGACCGAGCCGGCCGTTCCAACCGGCATGAACACGGGAGTATTCACAACACCGTGGGCAGTCTCGATCTGCCCGGTCCGCGCCTCACACTGTGGATCTTTTGAAATGACCCGGAATTTCATTTTCAACCATTTCCTATGAAAACTGAAAATAAAAACTCGAAACTGAAAACTCTACAGAATCAACATCGCATCCCCGTAACTGAAGAAACGATACCGCTCACGGATCGCCCGCCGGTATGCGGCAAGTATCCGGGATCGCCCGGCAAAAGCACTGACCAGAAGAATCAGGCTGGATTTCGGGAGGTGAAAATTGGTTACCATGCAATCGACGACACCGAACAGGCGTCCCGGAAAAATGTAATGCTCGCACATACCGCACACCGGGGCTATTTCGCCTTCCATTTCATAAATCCACTCCAGGGTGCGGACGACCGTCGTGCCGACGGCGATTACCCGCCGTTTTTCTCCCTTTGCCCTGTTTACGGCGTCGGCTGTCTTGGGGCCGACTTCCACAAATTCCGGATGCATCCTGTGGCCGCGAATATCCTCGCATCTCAAGGGCTCGAAGGTGCCGTAGCCCACATGCAGGGTGATCGCGGCGACTTCAACTCCTGCCGAGGCGAGCCCTTCGAGAAGCGTTTTGGTAAAATGCAAGCCCGCCGTGGGAGCGGCCACTGCACCCGGACATTTTGCATACTCTGTCTGGTAGCAGATTTTATCGGCGGCCCCGCCGTTTCCGTCTGTCCGTTTGATATAGGGCGGAAGCGGTATCCGGCCGATTCGGTCAAAAATCTCAGGGACTGCCGCATCGCCGCAGAACCGCACCTGCGCCCTGCCTCTCGCGGGGGCCGCAAGCACCTCTGCCGTAACGCCTTCGGGGAACACAAGGTTTTGCCCCGCGCGTATTCCCTTCGATGCTTTGGCCAGACAGCAGTAGCCTTCATGTGCCCCAAGGCCGGGCGGTTTATAAGGGTCGAGCACCAGGAGTTCTACTCTTCCCCCCGTTTCCTTGCGGCCGATCAGACGGGCCGGAACGACACGCGTGTCGTTTACGACCAGCAGATCTCCCGGTCTGAGGTTTTGCCCGATTCTGTTGAAGCGTGAATGCCGCATGGAGCCGCTCGGCCGGTCCAGGATCAGCAGGCGCGACTCGTCACGGACATATGTGGGATGCTGGGCTATCAGCTCAGTCGGCAGATCGTAGTCATAGTCTTCGAGCCTGAAGGAGACCTGCTCATCATCCGCCATGTCTGCGGCCCAGGTAAACAAGAAGCAGCCCAACGATCATGAGCGCGCCACCGAGGTATCTAAGAGAAGAGTCCGAAACCGAAAGGACCCATTTCAGCCATTTTTTGACATGCTCAGGGGTAGCAAGATAAGGAAGGCCTTCTATAAAGCAGATCAGGCCCAGAACGGTGAAGATATAAGGATACATAAATCAATCCTCGTGAGGTTTTTCTTTTCTGCGCAACGGGAATCGCCTAACATGTTTCTTCTGTTGATTAGAACTAAGAACACTGCCGAGTATAACGCATAGAACCGCCTTGGTAATCAGGAATTGCCGCCAGAGGCGAAAATTTTGCAGGCGCGGGCTGTCCAAACCATTGATGGAGTTCGATACTGATGTCCATTCCTGCCTGAATCGACTGGCCGGCTTTCTGTTTACACTGGCCCGGTACGCCGAAAAAAATAACGGAGGTTGAATACTCCGGAAACACCTTAACTGTTTCATGTTTGTAAACAAAAATCATCTCCCCGGCATCTTATTGTCATAGCGATGAATGCTCCTGCCGATTATATTTCTGGTGTTGGTTTGGTTCGGAAAGGGGGCAGGAAATGAACAGAATCCTTGTAGTGTTTCTTGCGGTAATCCTGGCTATGTTGCCGTATGCGGCGCCTGTTAACGCAAAGACTCCACGCTCGGGATACCCTCCTATCGAACAGCCTCTTGTCCGTGAAGGCGACTTCGCCGTTAAGCTGGCAAACTCTCTTAATCTGACCGGGTCGAACGATGAAGCGGCAGCCGAAGATGCTCTTTCCTCTATCAGCATCTCCCCCGGAAACGGGTGGATTTCCGACTATCCAGTGACCCCCGATATCATTGCCGAGGTGAGAGGAAGCACTGCAAGGGCGGCGGCTGCCGGGAGCCTGCAAATGCCGGAAGCCGAGGCGGCCGGTATTGTGGACCGGGTCGGCATCGACATGAAGCTCCCCGTGATCGTGGCAAACGATACTGAAACCCAGGTGACCGTGCAGGGGGCCGGGCAGGCGGCCGCGGAGGATTACAGCTACAAACAGGGCCCCGATGGAAGCAACAGTTCCAGCTACAGCTCAAGTTACAGTTCGAGCAGCAGTGGCCAATACGGCGAAGCCCCTCCTCCTCCGGACGCCGGTCTCTACGATGCCCCGCCGGGCTATGTTGAGGAATACTATGACGAAAATGGACCTCCCGTCGTGACCTATTATCCGCCTCCGTGGGAATATTACTGGTTATACGATTGGGTCCCATGGCCGTTCTGGTGGGAAGGATTCGGGTTCGGCGGCTTCTTTGTGCTGTGCGACTTCGACAAACATCATCACCACCATCATTGTTCCAATCATTACAGGAATGCGAATGGTACGTACGGCAGGGTTGATCCGGCTAACCGCCGCAACTCGGGAACATCGGTTTCTTCTCGAACTGCCGGAACGAAAAATTCCGGGTCCAGGCTTAACTCCGCTAACGCCCGTGCCGGTGCGGCAGCAATCGTGAACCGATCGATCGTGAGGTCGAATGCAAATGCCGCAAACTCCGCTACTGGATCGAGGGTGTCCGGAACACAGACGGCCGGCGCTTCGGTCAGGAAATCTCAGGGTGCGGGCAGGCTTGCGACTAATAGCGCCAGCCGACCCAGGGTATCCACACGCCGGGGCTCGATGTCGTCGAACTCACGGATTTCGAGGTCGGCAGGCCCCCGCGGTTTGGGCGGCGCTCCCTCATCGCGCGGCCTTGGTGGACATCACGGCGGCATCGGTGGCGGCCAGGGTGGAGGCGGGGCAGGACACCGCTAGCCTGTTGCCGGCTCTATCTGGAAACCCATCGGCGTGGATTCCCGCTCTTCAGCAACACGCAGCATGAGGATGGCTTTTACCTGGAACATATTTTATTGAATGAAAACTGCCCACCAAATCCCAAATCCCAAATCTAAAATCCCCTCCCCTCATTTCTTTGCCAACTCCGCATTGTATAAACTATAAAAATTCCTGTATTCCTTCATCTCCCTTGCAATCATGATTTTTGTCTTTTCGATGTCTCGAAAATTCAAAATGAGGTTCACGCCGATCCTGAATGCGGATTTGGTGTCCAGAGTAGGTTCTTGCCGGGAAAGAAGACAAAGGAAAAACTGCCTCCGCTGGTGCATCGGAAGAAGTTGAACGTGGTGGAGAACAGGGTTGGCGGACTCACCTTCGGAACTGTAATCTTCATCAAGAACTATCAGGTCGTAGTGGTTGTGGTGAAGCTTGGTCAGAGCTAAATCCGGGTGCGGAGCGTGAAACACCCAGAAATCGAGCTCGCGGAGGGCTTGGGCTATCTTGTCGGCACTGGCGCCGGTCGTGCAGAGCAGGGCGGTCCTCACTCCCTCATCGACAATGTCTATTTCACTAGCGTAATTCAATGCCGGGTCAAATTCCGGCTCGACCGAACGGGAATCCTTTTTGTTGGGGTGATCAGGCCCAACGGCAGTGATCTCTCTAGAGATTTCATTGGGCGTTTTGCAATTTGGACAGCGAATTGTCAGCTTGATGCCCTCAGGCATTTTTTCTTCGGGTATTTTGAATTCAATCCGGCACCCCTTGCATTGAACTCTCACTTTGGATCTCCTCACAATCAAAATCGAATGTTCAGGTATTTATTCCTGGCGCAGCACTTTTGGGCTATAAATGTGAACCGGGAATAAACGGAATCAAGGCCATTGGAAAATTTGCAAGTTTTAAGCCATCAGGTGCAAACTACTCAATTAGGGAAGGCCTCCATGGAATGTTTAAAACCGGATTCGTTTTTCGATCTCACTCATTTTACTCACCGGGACCTGTTTGCCGGCTGCAATTATACCTGGGAAGCTCTTACCAATATTTCAGGGTATCTGGCCGGGAGTCTTAAATCCAACGTGCAGGGTGTCGGCTGCTTCACGCGACCCTTGCCGAAAACCTTCGTCCTCTATCGCGGCGAAGTCCTGGAGAGCGGATTCGAAATCATGGAAGGTGATGTTACCAAGGGCAAGTTCCTGGTGAGGATCGGAGGCGAAGAAACAAACGAAGCGGCTGTTCTCTATGAAGGGTGCATCCTCTGGGACGAATCTATTTTCATAGGACCGGGAGCTGTCGTGGAACCAGGCGCGTTGATTAAGGGTCCGTCGGCAATAGGAGCACAAACGGAAGTTCGGCAAGGGGCCTATGTAAGGGGCAAGTGCATAGTCGGCGATGGATGCATAGTCGGCCATACCACCGAAATGAAGAGCAGCGTTATGCTGAATGGTTCCAAAGCCGGACACTTTGCCTACATAGGCGACAGCATTTTGGGAGCAGAGTCGAACCTGGGGGCCGGAACCAAGCTGGCAAACCTCAAGTTGGACGGCAGAACCGTCCGTGTGACGGTCCACGGCACTCTTATCGACACGAACCTGAGAAAATTCGGGGCGATAATCGGGGACGGGGTGGAAATAGGATGCAACACGGTAACCAACCCTGGGACCATGCTTGGCAAAAACTGCAAGGTTGTCGCTGTCTCATCGGTGCGCGCCTGCTACTATGAATCCAATTCCATCATCAGAAAATAGCGGCAGGTCAAAAAAGGCGGTCGAGGTCGTCAGGTACTTTCGAAGTCTTCATGGCCGGTTCATGCACAGCGGTGAAATCCTGGCTTACCGGCTGACTGCCTCCGGGGCTTGGGCCGCTTCACGGCCTTCACACCTGTTCCACTTTTTCAAAAAGATCGGCCTTTCAGGATTTCGTCTGTTTATAGATCTCGGCAGCGGGGACGGAGTTGCCTCCTGTATCGCGGGCCTCTTTACCACGTCGATCGGAATTGAATCGGACCCCTTTCTCGTATCGTTGGCCTCGCGGGCGGCATATGACCTGAAACTCGACGGTCGCGTCCGGTTTATCCGCGCGGATTTCCTTACCCAGGGCATACGGAATGCCGACTGCCTCTTCATCTATCCGGACAAACCGGTCTATGCCCTGGAGGAGGCGCTCGACGGATGGGCCGGAGCTCTTCTGATTTACGGTCCTCATTTTCCTCCCAAGCGGTTTTGTCTCATAGAAAAACTAAGATGCGGAAAAGAGACCTTATCGGTCTATCGCGAAGGATAAAATAACCGGCAGGCCTGGTCGACATCCCGGTTTCAGGTATACCTGTTCCCGAACTTTTAGACACGGATGGACACTAATGAACACGGATGGCGACTGCGGCAATAGAATTTATCTAGGGGAGGACGTTGAATATCTTACTGCGTCCATAATCGGTGCTGCATTTGAAGTGTCCAATATCCTTGGCCATGGATTTCTTGAAGGCGTTTACCGAAAAGCGCTCATTCATGAACTCTGCATTCGCGGTTTGACCGTTGGAGAAGAGATCCCTTTCGAGGTTACTTACAAGGAGGTTGTGTTGGGAAGATACTTCTGTGACCTTTTGGTAGAGGGGACCGTGGTTGTTGAATTGAAAGCTGTAAACCAGCTCAATTCATCTCACGTCGGACAGCTATTGAACTATTTGAAGGCCGGCGGCCTCAAGGTTGGCTTACTGCTTAATTTTGGCAGGCCTGGATTGGAATACCGAAGAGTCCTCTTATAAGCTTATACTCCTCACCTTATTTTATCCACTCCGTAGCGCACCTCCATCCGTGTCAAAAAGCTGAACTCACACCGGAGAGCGGCTCTGCCGGGAAGTCAGTCGAAGGGCCAACCGGCGTTGCGGCTTGTCGATGCTCTCCATGCTTTCAGAACGCCAAGCGATTCGGGCGCGCACTTCAGAATAAATCGGCAAGACTGCGCCGCCGCCTGTCTTTCCAGTGTCCGCGGTGATAAGCGTAGCTGGCCAGCAGTGGAACTGCTATCGTCCCTTCGCAAAAGACCATTTGCTCACTCCCGGGAGCGACCTTGCCCCACGACCTGGCCTCTTTCAACGTGGAACTCGAACAGGCCCCGTCCCTCACATCGGCGACGGTTATCTGGACGGCGTATTTGTGCATCGGGACGTCCTTTCCGAGTACTTCGGCGCAAATAACGACGTCCTGAATGAAGTTCTTGGGCACACCGCCGCCTATGATCAAAAGACCGGTATCGGCCGTATTCATTTTTATCTTGGTTAATTCCCGGAAATCTTTGACGCTGTCGATCGACACATGCTTTTCAGGTCTTTCGCTCTGATGCTTCACCAGGCCGAAACCGGCGCTGGAATCGGAAAAAGCCGGGCAGAAGACCGGAACTTTATTCTCGTAGGCGGCCTGAACCAGCGAATTTTTCTTCTTTGAATTCGAAACCAGGAACTTGCCCATTTCCTTTATGAATTCGCGTGAAGAATAAACACCGGGAGGCAACTGGTCGGCAATGATTTTTACCTGTCCGTCACACTCCTGGAGTTCCCTCTCGTCTATGAACGTGTCGTATATTCGGTCTACGTACGCTTCTCTGAGAACCCCGTCATCGATTTGCGTACTTCCCTTGTAGTGCTTGAACCCGATCGCTTCAAAAAAATCCATATCCACGATGCTTGCCCCGGTCGCCACCACCACGTCTATCATGTTGTAGCGAATCAAATCGCTGTAGACTGCCAGGCATCCCGCGGCGCCGGTACTGCCTGCCAGCGACAATACGACCGTGCATGACTCATCGCCTATCATGCGGTCGAAAATTACCGAAGCCTTGGAAAGCTCTCGCGCGCTAAAGGACATCTTGCCCATGGCTTCGATCAGACCCACGGCATCGAAACCGGTTATGTCAATATGTTCTATGGGTTCATTCAGAAGGTTCTTTTCAGTCATCAGGTGTAAACGCTCCTTTGAGTCGGAAAATTTATTATACGGGTTTTGTTCCGTCCGGGATCATTCTCAAAAGTTCTGGCACCTTACAATATATCATGGTTCAAATCCACCATTTCTAGCCGGCAGGTGCCATCCGCTTCAAGCGTGACGTTATGGTGGAGACAACCCGGCCACGCGCGTACACGCGCGAGGCCGAGCGCTCGGCGCTGTCGGCGACTGGGCGAAGGCCTCCGCCGTAGCGCCACACGGAGCCGCGAAGCGGCGAGGGGGTGCGGGGGTCCGTGACCCCCACGCTTCTATAGTATTATCTTAAACGCAAGCGGGTATCACTGGTCGATGGCCGGCCGGTCAGCCGAGCAGGCAGGGTGATTGAGGATCGTGCCGGGCGTAATTGGCTCTGGCGCGTTCCGGACTGGAGGTCGCATAACAGTAGCTGCACCCGAAAAGGCAGGTGTCATAGACTCCAATATCCCTGCTGGTCGCGCAGCCACATTCCTTTCTCTGGTATGGGTCCTTCGGGGCGCTCACCTCGATTCCGAACAGGTTCGAGAGCAACTCCGCATCGATACACCTGGATTGGCTTATACCGAATTCAGACAGGTCCTGCTCGGAGGCGCAGGAGAATATCTCCATCAGGTTTTCACGGGCGATCTCGGACATTGCATTCAGCAGGTCGCGGACTTCCAGGCTTCCGAAGTCCACGGGGTCGGAGCCTCCCGGCGCCGCCGCCGCCAATCGGGCGCGCGTTTTCCGATATGGTTTGACAAAACTGATGACACACCTTTGAACGGCCCCCTTCAGCTCTTTGGCAATCTGCCGGAAATTATTCACATGGAACCCGGTTCCGCTCAGGCGGCTCAAAACAATCGGATCGTAGCGCCAGACGATTCTTTGCGAACCGACTCGAGCCGAAAGGTCCAGGAAAGTCTTTATGGACTGGGCCGGCGACGGTGAGCCCGGGTCTATGGGGGGCGGGTATCCTGTCAAAGTGAATAGAAAGCAGTACCGGCAGCCAAGATCGTCGAGTTCGTCCATATGTCCCATCAGAGGGCGCGGGTTCCTGGTCCAGAAGACAAACGCCTCCACTTCCTCTGCGCATAGGGAAACCCTCGAAATTTGGTCCCTGTTAAATGGATTGGGCACCAGGCACCACCCTTGCCGCACCCGATTCAAGAACCATTTCGAGTAAAAGGCTGGAATGTCGGTCCGTCGGCTGGCGCTTATGATCATTTATTTAAAACCAATCGCTTCGGCTCGAAGGATTGACTTGGACGCCGAAGGCCTTAAATCCATTCTAAGTAGTGGTCCAGCTCGCGCAGCGAACTGCCGCATTCCAATGTCGGGTCACACGGCACTAATTGTTGCCGGTCAGGAGTGGTCAAATGAAAACCGATCTGAAAAAACCTCGTGCCATGCGAAAATCTACCAGGGCCATCCACGGCGGCGGGCTTGAACATAGCACATATGGAGAAGTCTCGGTTCCGATATTTCAAAGCTCGACGTTTGCTTTTCCGAGTGCGGCCGATGGTGCGGCCAGGTTTTCCGGAAAGCAGCGCGGGTTCATATACAGCAGGCTTGGAAACCCCACTGTAAATGTTTTGGAGGATAGCGTCGCGGCCATGGAAAGCGGCTTTGCCGGCGTGGCGACCGCGAGCGGGATGGCGGCCGTCAGCACGGTGCTGTTCGCGTTTTTAGGTTATGGAGACCATATTGTCGCCACCAATTGTCTCTACGGCGCCTCCCGCGTCATTCTCGAAAACGAACTCAGCCGATTCGGCGTGGAAACCACATTTGTGGACAGCTCCGATTTATCCAATATTGAAGCGGCCATGCGGCCGTCTACAAAGATGATCTATTTGGAAACCCCCATGAATCCGAATATGAAAATAACGGACCTGGCCGGGGCGGCGAGGATCGCTAGAAAGCATGGGGTGCTTCTGGTTGTCGATAATACTTTCGCGGGCCCATACCTCCAGCGGCCGATAGAATTTGGCGCCGATATTGTGATCGAGAGCCTGACCAAATTCATAAACGGCCACACTGACGTGATCGGGGGAATGGTGGTGGCAAAAACCGAAGAGCATTACAACCGGGTTAAAAAGACCGTCACCCTTTTGGGAGGGACCATGGACCCTCACCAGGCATGGCTCATCTTGCGGGGGTCGCGCACCATGCCTCTCAGGGTGGATAAGGCCCAGGAAAACGCCGGGAAAATGGCCGAATTCCTCAAATCACATCCCAAGGTAATCTGGGTGAACTACCCCGGGCTTCCGGACCACCCTCAGCATGCGATAGCGAAACGTCAGATGGACGGCTTCGGTTCCATGATTTCTTTTGGTGTAAAAAACGGGCTTCATGGCGGGATAACGGTGATGAATGGGGTTCGTCTGATTACCCTGGCGGTATCGCTGGGCGGGATCGAGTCACTGATCGAACATCCGGCTTCAATGACGCATGCCGGGATTTCCACCGAAGAGAGAAAAAAGGCCGGCATTTCCGACGAACTGATCCGCCTTTCCGTTGGCTGCGAGGACTTCGAAGACTTGCGGGAGGACCTGGACCAGGCCTTGAACCTGATAGGAGAGCAGCGGGACAGCCGGCCGGATTCGCCGCCCAAACCTTCGATGGCGGCAAGGCGAACAAGCCAAAGAACGAAGCGGAGTAATATTCATTTGTAATCACTGCAATCCAATCTTACAGGTTTTCCTCCGGCTTACGGTCTCATCAGGCATTTTGTATGCGTTGTCGCCTAATTGGGTCAACATATTAGAATCATGGCACGTTCTGCGGTGCCCTCTTTTTTAGGCTTCATGATTGGCAAGTTTCCGTGAACCACCGTCGCGACCCTTCCGCATGATGAAGTGGCGCGGATTTAATGAAAGATAGCTTTACATTCTCCTGCTCATAGCTACATTTTGCCCAAATTCTGCTCCGATGTGTAGTGAATTTGCCGGGGCTCTTACCGGAAGAAAATACTCGGCGAGGAGTTAATATGAGGGTCTTTCAAGTTGAAGATAGCTGGTCTATGAAGAATGCGCGTATAAGCACGCGGCCGGACCCGCGGCCTGGACCGGGTGAAGTGCGGATAGCAATGAAAGCATCTGCCCTGAATTATCGAGACCTCGTTGTTCCTGAGCGTGGATATGGATCAAGGATGAAAACCCTGCCATTGATCATGCTCAGTGATGGTGTCGGCAACGTCGAGTCACTTGGCGAAGGAGTTAAGCACGTAAAGGTTGGGGATCGCGTTTGCCCACTTTGCTTTCAGAGCTGGATAGGCGGAGGAGAACCTAATAGGAAGAGGCTCTCGCTTAGCTTGGGATGTGAGTTGGATGGAACGATGGCAGAGTTCATGGTGCTCCCCGAGGAAGGTGTGGCACCCGCTCCAGCCCACTTGGACGATGTGGAGGCTGCCTCTCTTCCCACTACGGCGGTAACCGCTTGGCGAGCGTTGGTTACAGAGGGTAAAATCAAACCTGGTGATAAAATATTAGTTCAGGGTACGGGTGGTGTTTCACTCTTTGCCTTACAGTTCGCCAAAATGCTTGGAGCGTTTGTGATCGTCACTTCGTCGAGTGACGAAAAATTATCAAAAGCACGCGCCATGGGTGCCGATGAAACTATCAATTACCGAAGTTTCCCGGAATGGGGCAAACGGGCGCGTGAACTGGCGAGTGGCGATGGCATCGACCACATTATCGAGGTCGGGGGGCAGGGTACGCTGCCGCAATCGCTTCGGGCTATACGTACAGGGGGAACAATAAGTTTGATCGGCGTGCTTGCCGGCGGGAAGATGGATGTGCCGCTCGGGCCCATTGTGACCCGACATGTTCGTATGCAAGGAATTACTGTCGGAAGCGGTGATGATTTCTCCAACATGGCTGGTGCAATTACCCAACATAGACTTCACCCCATAATTGATCGAGTGTTTGCATTCGATGAGGTTCATCTCTCTCTCGAATATCTTGCGAGCGGTAAACATTTTGGGAAGATCGCCGTAAGACAGTGATGGCCGAACGACGGAAAAAAGAGCTAACGCGATCATTCTCCTAACGTTGCGTAGCTTATCGTGAACTTGTGATTGGCGGCAATGAATGCTGAGGTGTCTGACGGACGGGAATCCAATATAGACCAGACGCACCGGAGAAGAGTTATGAAGACAGGCAAGGATTATATCGGAAGCGTTCAGGCAATGAAGAGCGAAGTCTATGCCTTCGGCGAGAAGGTGCAGAGCCTCACAGACCATCCCTGCTTTCGTCCGACGGTCAATGCTTTGGCCCTGACTTACGATCTGGCTAAAGAAGAAAACGCGCTCGCGACGGCAGATTCACCCTTCACGGAAGGCAGGGTAAACCGCTTTCTACATATCTGCCAATCGCCTGAGGACCTGATAAAGCGGGCCCAGTTCGGTAATTTCCTTACTCCGCTCCACGGTGCCTGTGTAGGCGCGAGATGTGCCGGAACGGCCGCGCTCAATGCTCTTTACGCAACTACTTATGACATGGATGAAAAACTTGGAACGGATTACCACCAGCGCTTTCTGAAATTCATCAGGTACGCGCATGAGGAAGACCTTGCCTGCAGCGGAATGGTGACTGATGCGAAGGGAGACAGGTCGCTCAGCCCCGGAAAGCAGCATGACCCGGATCTCTATCTGCATGTAACCCAGGTGCGCGACGAAGGAATTGTGGTGAGGGGCGCAAAGGCTCATCAGTCAGGAGCAGCGATGGCACATGAGTGTGTCGTGGCTCCAACCACTACTTTAGGGCCTGATGAAGAAAAGTTTGCCGTAGCTTTCGCCATTTCACCGGATACTCCTGGGATCATTCATGTCGCTGAAGCGCCGGCTCCCAACGCAAGAAGGTTTCAGGGCGATGAGATGGATTTCGGGAACTTCCGTTACGGAGTCCACGGATCCACGCTGGTGATCTTCAATGATGTTTTCATTCCCCGCGAAAGGGTGTTTATGTGCGGAGAATATAGCTATAGCGGGACACTCGTACATAGATTTGCTTCGTTTCAACGTTTGGCCTCGGCAGCCTGTAAAGCCGGCCACTGTAATCTTTTGTGCGGGGCGGCAGCAGTTGCAGCCGAATATAATGGGTGCGAAAAGCTGGCTCACATCAAGGAAAAGCTGACTGAAATCTCCTTTCAGTCGACTCTCGCCTTCGGTTCGGCTGTTGCCGCCGGCTACATGGCCTCATCTACACCATCGGGGGTCTACGTGCCGAATACGCTCATGGTCAACGCCGCCAAGCTGCAATGTGTGAAAGCTGTCTGGGACGCTTCGCGGCTGGCCGCTGACATCGTCGGGGGCGTAGTGTGCACGGCGCCCAGCGCCAAAGATTTTGATAACCCTGAAATTGGCGGATATGTGGAAAAGTACTTCAAAGGCAAGGCCGAGATACCCACGAAAGACAGGATCAGGATTGTCCGGCTTTTGGAATATCTCGTCGGCCAGGCGTCTATTGTACCGACTGAGTCGGTACATGGGGCAGGACCTCCTGCCACCCAGCGGCTAATGATCCGGGCGGCAACGAATATGGACTATCTTAAAAGGTGTGCCAGAGTCATGGCCGGAATAGAGGAATAAAATGTAGGCAATCCTCTGGTGGGAAAGCCGATCGCGGCGTCAAGCCTTCCTGACAAAGACATATTTGATAAGAGCGGCTGCTGGACATAATCCAAATTCAACGCCCCTTATACCAAGTTGCGAACATATGAGGAATATTTGAAAGTGCGACTACCAATTTCACCCCCTTAGGACACCTTGGTTCTCCCCCCTTTCTAAAGGGGGGCAGGGGGGATTTTGAATTGGTAAGACCTTGGAAGCACGGCAAAATCCCCCTAAATCCCCTTTATAAAAGGGGGACTTAAAAGACCCGCTTCGGGTCGACTCCGAACCTGATTTGGCGGCTAAATCAGGCTTGAACCGTCTTGTTTGAGCGCTTATGGGGCGTTTCACCACACCTTATTTTGTGAGAAGTTATCTTTTCTCTCTTCTATGGCGTTCTGCGATGGGCCGTCTTGACCCTTTCTATCTGTGGATCATGGTTGATTTCGGACGTGGATGGGGTAAAAGACCCGGAACCGGTCGCGTCACGACAGGATGCGAAATACCTCTTCGGAATCGCCCTGTTTACCAGGCAGTCGAACACCCCGCTTAAGGTACAGGGATCGGCAAGATGGTTCATATTCCGGATAATGCAGCGGACACTTCCTTTAACATTGAAAACGGACCGTGGACCAAGGACAAGCCCCAAGACTCACAACCCGCCGTAGAATCGGCCGAATGTATGAGCGAGCATTAACGACATTATCAGGATGCCCGCCCCGAGGACAAGGACGTGCCGGGTCTTGCGCAGTTCAAAGTTCCCGACTTGGCACACAAGCAGATAGCCGACGGCAAGGTTGAAGAGGCCCCACAGGACATTGACCGTCGAGGATGACAAGCCTACCCCGGGCGGGGTTGCGAAGGGACTCTGGAAGGCATGGCCCGAGATCCCGCTGCCAAGATGGGGCAGAGCGTTCGCGAGGAAGGCGCCCCCGAAGAAGTACGCCAAGTATTGGTACCAGCGCATGACGGTCTCCATTTTAGGTTGCTTTGACACTCTCTAAACACTTTTTCTATTGTAAAAACATCTCAAGACTCCTCGTGAGCCCATAGACTCTTCTCATGTACAAATCAAAAATGCAAGAGCAAGGTCAACGGATCAGGGTTTCGCATTTTGAGGACACTCTGCCGTCCCTCCAGTTGATAGCCCCCCTGTTCAATGGAACGGTGCCTGACGAAATTATTCTCGAAGTGCCTGATGAGTTGGCAAATGATGCCGCCGCCATTCTACGAGAGACCATGATTCAGGCAGGGAAAGTTTATCTGTCCGGAGTTCCTGTCGAAGTGGAAGTCACGATTGGAGATACATGGGCAGAGAAGTGGACAAGTCCACCCTCAGCTTCATGACGGCGCCGGTTGTAAAATGTGATCGCTTCAGCGATTCACACCCCCGGTTTCCGGTCTGATCGCACATGTTGCCGAATGTGGGCACCTTGGGGAGATTCACACAATAGTATTATAAGGCGTTATGCGCCGTGTGTTTTTTGGATTCATGGATTTGGCAAGAAAGGTTGAGCTTTGGACCTGTGAACAAGTGCGAAGGATAACGTTCGCGGGCAGCGTCAGTTTTCCTCCGGCCCGTCACTGTCGTATCCTATTCGCCTGATGCCCGCCCTGCCGGGGAGCGTGGCGAATCACGTTGACGAAATGCCGGGAGGAGGTGTCTCTCAAGATTGCAAAAACGGGTGTGATTCCCGTTTCACTTGTGCATTTTATTGGCAAGATTGTATGCTATTGGGGCTTCGGGGGAGCAGCGGAAGTTTTTTCGGGAAAAAAATCCGATCTTGACTTCCTTTCCGGACGCGTAGCGCAGAAGCTCGCATTATTCCGGTTTAAGTGTCCCCCGGGACGTTCTTGTCCGTGCTTCAATCGACCACGGTGAATTTTTTGAACAGCTAAGCGGTATAACCTGATCGCCTGGCGGCCCTGCGCTGCCTAATACGGTGGCGTTGTGGAGCTTCGCCCGACATGCCCGTATTGGATGGCTTCAAACTGTTTGGAGTGCGGAAAGACTCCGCATCACCTGTAACCAATCTGTAACCAACCCTTTAGTATCGGGGCTCTGAAACTTGGCATCTTTAACCAACGTACACATGCATAAAAGAAGACAACGCTTCCATAACGAGTGATGATATGTCCATGGGAGGGAAAATGGCTCAAGAGGCGAGTAGAGTTGCAGATGGCCGGAAACGAGGAGATGACGTGTGTATCGAAGTCCCGCTTTCCCGCTTCCTGTTTCCCGCTCACCGCCCCCTTTTTCATCTTTCATCACCCATCATTGAATACAGTTAAGTTTATGCATTATCGAGGTTGACGGTCACCGAGGTGCAAAAGGAGGGAATGCTTTGAGAAAGAATCGAATTCTATTGCGATTTGCAGTTTTGGCCCTGGCCGCCGGTCTCGTGTATTTGGGTGGGCTCATCGGGAGTTTTGCCTCCGCACAGACCGGGGCGCCGGTCCCATTCCAGGTGTTGCATGACTTCGCGGGCGGCTCAACTGACGGAAACGTCCCGGAAGGCAGCCTCATTCTGTCCGGAAAAACTCTTTACGGGATGACCTATGGCGGGGGCGCCAACGGTGGCGGGACGATCTTCGAGTTCAACACCCAAACGAACAAATTGACGGTTTTGCACAGCTTCGCGGGCGGCACTAACGACGGTGTTTATCCTTACGGCAACCTCATCCTGTCCGGAAAAAATCTTTACGGGTTGACCTATAACGGGGGTGCGAAGGGTGATGGAACAATCTTCGAGTTTAATACCCAGACTGGCAAATTGACGATCCTGCACAGCTTCGACGGCACGGACGGAGCCAATCCGACCGGCAGCCTCATCCTGTCCGGAAAAAATCTTTACGGGTTGACTTACCGAGGGGGTGCCAGCGGGGTTGGGACGATTTTCGAGTTCAACACCCAAACCGGCCAATTGACCACTCTTCACAGCTTCGACGGCACGGACGGGACTAGTCCGTATAGCAGCCTCACCCTGTCCGGAAAGAATCTTTACGGAATGACCACTCGCGGGGGTGCCAACGGCGATGGGACGATCTTCGAGTTCAGCACCCAAACGAACAAATTGACGGTCCTGCACAGCTTCGCGGGTGGCACGGACGACGGGGCCAGTCCGAGCGGCAGCCTCATCCTATCCGGAATAAATCTTTACGGAATGACCTTTTACGGGGGTGCCAACAGCAATGGGACGATCTTCGAGTTCAACACCCAAACGAACAAATTGACGGTCCTGCACAGCTTCGCAGGCGGCCTGGATGACGGGGCAAACCCGAACGGCGGCCTCATCCTGTCCGGGAAAACTCTTTACGGAATGACCGCCGGAGGCGGCAACAGTATCGGGACGATCTTCGAGTTCAACACCCAAGCCGGCCAGGTTACGGTCCTGCACAGCTTCGCAGGCGAACCGACGGACGGGTCTCATCCTCAAGGTAGCCTCGTCCTGTCCGGGAAAACCCTTTATGGAATGACCAGTGCCGGGGGCGCCGACAACGACGGCGTCATCTTCTCCTATTCCTTGAAGTAGTTTTCGAGGAAGCGGGAAAAGGGAAAGCGAAGCGGGTGTGATGACCTGTTAGAACTCATGGCAAGGGTTGCCGGACGGCGGGGAACTCCAAAGGAGGCCTCGCCGTCCGGCATCAATACTCTCGGCTTATAGCGTATCGTTACCCTTCCCATAGTTACGTATAGCTCTCCTCCTTCTCGATATGAGGGGAATATTCCTGGGGATTTCTATTCCCAAATCATATGTGAGTTATAATTTGTGAGAATAGCATCACAAACCGCCCTATACGAAACTCCCTGTCAGGTTATAGTGAAGCCTCTGGCGGAGATTGTCGGATAAAAATGGCGCTACCGCCATTCATTCCCGCTCCTCGCTCCCCTTTCACCTACATGCGGTCAATGATCGCCTGTCCGAACTCCGAACAATGTACCTCTTTTGCGCCCCTCATCTGCCTGGCCAGGTCGTAAGTGACGACTTTATCCAGGACTGTTCGTTCAATGGCAGCCTTTATGAGTTCCGCCGCCTCGTTCCATTTGATGTACTCAAGCATCATAACGCCCGAAAGAATCAGGGAGCCCGGATTTACCTTATCCTGTCCGGCGTACTTGGGGGCTGTGCCGTGCGTGGCCTCGAACACCGCCGCCTTATCCCCGATGTTCGCCCCGGGCGCCATTCCCAACCCGCCCACCTGTGCCGCCAGCGCATCCGAGAGGTAGTCTCCATTCAGGTTCGACGTTGCGATAACGCTGTATTCCTCGGGTCTTAAAAGTATCTGCTGGAACATTGAATCGGTTATTCGCTCATTTATAACCACTGCGCCCTTGGGGACCTTTCCGGAGAATTTGAGCTGGACGTCGGCTTCGGTGACTGTCCGGTCCCCGAATTCTTCCCGCGCCACTTCGTAGCCCCATTTCCGGAAAGCCCCTTCCGTGAACTTCATGATATTTCCCTTGTGAACAAGGGTCACAGTGGGAAGGCCGCGTTCGATCGCATAGGAGATAGCGCGCCGAACCAGCCGTTTGGTTCCCCCCGGACTGATGGGCTTTATTCCGATGCCGGAGTCATGCGGCAGTGAAATATTATAATTTTCCAGAAGAAACCGCGTGAGCATGACCGCCCCTTCCGATCCCGATTCCCATTCTATGCCGGCGTAAAGGTCTTCCGTATTCTCTCTGAAAACGACCATATCGACTTTTTCGGGATTACAAACCGGCGAAGGCAGGCCGGAGAAGTGTCTCATCGGGCGAATGCACGCATAAAGGTCGAGGGTCTGCCTGAGCGCTACGTTAAGGCTCCTCATTCCAGCCCCCACCGGAGTGGTGAGAGGACCTTTTATGGCGACAATGCTTTTTCTTATCAGCTCGATTGTATTTTCGGGCAACGGGTCGCCGGTTTCCGCAGCTGCCCTTTCGCCGGCAAGAAGCTGTAACCAGTGTATCTTTCGATTCCCGTCGTATGCTTTCCGAACAGCCGCATCGAATACAGGCCGGGCAGCCGCCCAGATGTCCGGTCCCGTCCCGTCGCCTTCTATGAATCCTATATTGGGATTCAAGGGGACCTGGACCCGGTCATGCGCGTCAAGAGTTATCCATTCGCCTCTGGATTCCGTGTTTTTCATATAGAAACCCTTTCACCTCTCAAAAACAAGCAACACCCACTCGCCATCTGATTTCGAGCCGGTCAGCCTGAGATCTCTTTTTTCGTATTCCTCTCGCACCTGTTCGGCCTGTTCCGCCAAAATGCCGCTCAGTCCAATCCGGCCCCCCTCGCTTAATTTGGAAGCCAGGGTCTGAGACATTCTGATCAGGGGCATGGACTGAATATTGGCGACGATAATGTCAAATCTGCCGCTCACCTGTTCAGGAGTTGCGCGCTGGATCTGGATCTTCCCCGGAAGCCGGTTCAGAATCATATTTTCCAGCGCCACTTCAATGGCCTCCGGATCGTCGTCGATCCCGACCACCTTGCCAAAACCGAGCAAGGCGCCGCCGATTGCAAGTATCCCCGACCCGGTGCCGACGTCGAGCAGGGTCGATTCAGCGGGCTTGAATTCCGGACCCGGCCGGCAACTCTCAAGCCACTCCAGACAAAGACGCGTGGTCTCATGATGCCCGGTTCCGAAAGCCCGTCCCGGATCGATTCGGATAACCAAACGCCCCGGATCTGCAGGCGCATCTTCCCAGGTGGGGCACACCAGAAATCGTCTCCCCACCCTTAAAGGTTTGAAATGTGCTTTCCAGGTCTGTGACCAGTCTTCGTCAGCTATTTCGGCCACGCTCAGGCCGATCTCGGCTTCGGCTGCAAAAGACCCGATGGATTCAACGGTTTTGCGCAGGAGTTCACTTTCGTCGGCAAAACGGACCGAATCCATATAGATGCGGATGCCCTCCGGAGTGTATTCGACACTCACTCCGAATAGCTCGGCGAACTCGGCAGCCAGGATATCGGCCGTTTCCGCTCCGCACGAAACATCTATTCGCATCCAGCTCTTCGTCACCACCTCCCCCGATCATGCGGCGATCGCTATGCATTTCACCTCGACCATGACGCCTTTTGGCAGACCTTTTACCTCTACAACGGCCCTGGCGGGCTTGATGTCCGAAAAATAAGCTGCATATATTTCGTTAAAAACAGAGAACTGCGTCATATCCGTCAGAAAAACGTCAACCGCGACTACTTGTTCGACTCCCGACCCGGCGGCGATCAGAATTTGTTTCAAATTTTCGAGTGACTGCCGTGCCTGATCGGGGAACCCCCCGTTTACCACCTGTCCTGTTTGAGGGTCCAGCGGAATTTGACCGCTCACAAAAACAAAACCGCTGGCGCGAACCGCCTGAGAGTAAGGCCCGATTGCGGAAGGGGCTTTCTGCGTCTGTATCGCTTCCATTCACATTTCCTCCCTTTTGGGTTGCGACATCGTGTGCCGTGCATCTTTGATGCAAAAAGCTGGAAAGCAGTAAAATAAAGAGAGCGTGAGCAAAGGAGTATGCACGCTCCCCGCACTGAAGCTGTGAATAGGACCCGAGAAAACTAGAATAATACCGTTTTCAGCTCAAATAAACAGCCATGCTCCGGAGGCGAGCCATTTTGTTCTCCACCCTGAAATCGCCTTGACACGCTCGCTTGCTTTCCCCATCTTCGTGAAATCGACTATCTATTTGCCGGGATAAAACTAAAATCAGGATTGCCGAATGCAGCCCGAACCCCCTAAAATTCTTTTGACAGGAGCCACCGGTTTTGTCGGAGGCAGACTTCTCAATAGCCTTTTGGAACGCGGATTTACTTTGAAATGCATGGTCCGGTCCACCGAAAGGTTTTTGAGGATTTTCCCCCGGTTTGACAGGCGCCGCATAGTCGAAGCAGACTTACTCAGGCCCGCAAGTCTCGCCGGAGCGCTCGAAGGAGTTGAACTGGTCTACTATCTTGTGCATTCCATGGGGGGGCGCAACCTTGACGATGCCGAGACTTTCGCCGAACGGGACAGGCGGGCGGCAGTCAATTTCACATTGGCGGCTGAGAGTGCCGGAATTCGCCGGGTCATCTATCTGAGTGGTCTTGGTGAACTGGCCGATAATTTGTCAAGACATCTCGCGAGCAGGCAGGAGGTAGCCCGAATCCTGAAAACAGGAACATTTAAACTGACCCTTTTGCGGGCTGCCAGCATCATTGGCGCCGGGGGTGCTCCGTTCGAGATGCTCAGGTATCTTGTTGAACGATTCCCGGTCCTTCTTGCTCCCCGCTGGATTGATACCCGTTGTCAGCCAATAGATATCAAAGATGCAATCGCCTATCTGATTGGGTGCATGGAAAAGCCTGAAACGGCGGGGGCGGAATTTGACATAGGGGGGCCCGAGGTAATCACTTACCGCCGCTTGATGAAAATTTACGCCCGTGTTCGCCGACTGAAGCGGATAATCGTGTCGATACCTTTTCTCACGCCGGGGATATCCTCGAAGGGGGTAAGCCTGTTTTCTCCGGTTCCTTCAGGCGTAACGTTTCCTCTCTTGGAGGGATTGAGAAACGAAGTGATCTGCCGTGAGAATCGAATTCGGGAAATCATTCCGCTGAAACCCACTTCCCTGGAGGATTCCATCTGCAATGCCCTCCATGAGACCGGCGAAGGCCCTGGAAAGCTTGAGCCGGGGGAGTCATGTTTTTTGACGTAACAGCACCTCCTGCAAAACGTTAATCAGCTCGTCAATGGTGTATGGTTTGGGGAGCAGGGCTCTAAAACCGTATTTTTCAAAATAAGTAATGGCAGGGTCAAAGGCTTTACCGCTCGACAGAACGGCTTTGACCGTCGGGTCGATTGTCATCAGGGCTTTGATGGTCTCCTTGCCATCCATGCCTCCTCGTATGGTCAAATCCAGAATGACGATGTCGAAAGGATTGCCCTTCAGACATGAATCTTTATACCGTTCTACCGCTTCGCCGCCGGCGCTCACAAGTACAACTTCATAGCCTATATAATCCAGCATCTGTCCGGCCATGTCCCTGATCATTTCTTCATCGTCCATCAGGAGGACTCTGCCTCTTCCGGCGAATGATCCGGTTTTTTCGCGCGCGTATTTCTCATGCGTATTTGCCGATGCAGGAAGATAGATGTCGAAAACCCCGGCGCGGTCTGCCCAAAAAGCCTGTCTGGCGCCCCCTTCGGATCTTCTTGAAATCGCATACACTCCGCAAAGTCCGGCATCAACCGTTTCCTCCGTTTGCTGCTCGCCGGGGGTGAAATTTGAATCCGAACAATATATTCCGGCGATCAGCCGTCCGCTTTCCACTATGGAAACCCTTACGTACTCGCCCGCGCCGAAATGCGGTGCTTCGTTCAGTCCTGTTGAATGGTTTATAGCTTCGACCTCTAAAGCGGTTGCTTTCGGCATGTTCACCCCGGCCTTGGTCGCCAGGTCCATAATCATCTCACGAATCCGGTCCGGCTCATACTCGACACTCCAGATGTCATCATCCACGTGAATCCGGCTTATGACGATGGAATTGCCAAGAGCAAATCGAATCGCTTCATTGAGGAATTCTCTGGTTAGACGTGGTGATTTCATATCAGTTTTCCGTGGCAATCTGGCTGCTCGGACTTAACCTGTGAGGATGCCCCCTCCATGTCGAGGATGAGTTGAGAGCCCCACTGATACCTTATTGGATGAGCAAAAGAATAATTGGTGGAAACTAAGACAAGACTGCTACTAAAGTGAGCAATGACAGCGTGATGCGGCGTTCCCGAATCTCGGGGAACCCTCACCCCTGTGGTTGTGCGGTGTTTCGATTCAACCCGTAGGCGCGCCACACTCCGCTGGTAGAGAGCCTGGAGCGCGAAAACCACCCGGATATCCGTTGCCGTGCGGCGCATCCTTTTTGGATGAGATTTCCCGGCTGTTGTAAAGTGCGGTTCTCGTGGTCGTTTGTACCAGAATTATCGTGATAGCGGGTGATGTAACTTTGGTGAAAAATTGGTGATGACCATTCAATATTTATCAATCTAGAACTTCAGCAAAGGGAGAAATAGCACGGTTCAAATAGTCCTCTCCTTTGCTCTTCAAAAAATATTCTACCTTGCATACATTCCCCATCTCAAAGATCACCAGTGTTTCTGCAAAAACCTTTATATCTTCCGGATCGTGGGTGATCATTACGACTGGTATTTTGAAGCGGTTCCGGATGCTGAGCAACTCACCGCGGAGTCTTGCCCTCAAAAAAGTGTCCAGGGCTGCGAACGGCTCATCGAGCAGCAGGAGTTCAGGATCTCGAATGAGAGCCCTGGCCATGGCGACACGCTGCATCTGGCCTCCGGACAGATCGAAAGGGAAGCTTTGTGCCAGATGTGAGATCTCAAAGATATCAAGAAATTCCTGGACCCTCCGCCTGTTCTGCCGTGAAATTGGTCGAAGCCAGTTTTTCATCAGGCCGAAGCCCACATTTTCAAAAACTGTCATATGCGGGAAAAGGGCATAGTTCTGGAACACGTAGCCGATATTTCGGTGCTGTGGATCTATATTGGCGCCGTGATTCGAATCGAAAAGCACTCTGTCTCCGAGGGCTATTTTACCCGCGTCCGGGGTTACAAGTCCCGCTATGCATTGCAAAGTGAGGGTCTTCCCGGCGCCGGAGGGGCCAAAAAGGACTACGAATCCCTGCTCTGATGAGAAGGATGCCTCCAGCGTAAAACTTCTCTGCCTGGAAAACAGTGTTTTTTTGATATCGACCTGAATGAGTTTGTCATGGTTTGTTGAAGCCATATTTCGACAGGATCCCCTGAGCTTCTGTGCTCAGCACGAATTGAACAAACTGCTTGGCCAAGTCTTTGTTTTTCGTTGAGGCGACAACCGAGATCGGGTAATTGATCGGCTTATGCTTTCGGGCTTCGAAGCCAACCGTGACACGATCTTTGTCAACGGCGGCATCGGTGGCAAAAACAAATCCTGCGTCGACTTCCCCGCGACGGACATAATCCAGGACCTGCCTGACGTTTTCTCCGAAAACGAGCCTGGGTTTGAGTCCTTCCCATAGCCCCTCGTTCGTGAGCACTTCCTGTGTGTAGCGGCCGGCGGGAACGGATTCAGGATTTCCCAGAGCGATTTTTTTGATTTCCGCGGCGCGCAGATCTCCCAGGGTCTTAACCGATGTCTTGGACCCCTGCGGCAGAATCAGAACCAGCTCATTGCTCGCGAAATTATGCCTGGTATCGCGGACGATCAGATCTTTCTCCACTGCCTGGTCCATTGTCTTCTGGTCCGCGGAGGCGAAGACATCCACGGGCGCTCCCTTGTCGATTTGCTGAAGAAGCACGCCGGATGCCGCGAAGTTCAACACCACCTTGGCGCCGGGATTGGCGATTTCGAAGCTCTTCCCGATTTCGCCAAAAGCATTGGTCAGGCTGGAAGCGGCCGAAACGGTCAATTCCTTCTGCGCGAAAGCTTCCGTCACGAAGCAAACGGCAAGAACCAAAACGGAAACGGAGACCAAAATACTTGAAATCATGCGTTTCATCGGTCGACCTCCTTAAGGTAGCTGGTTTTGAGCACTTTGCCTGAAGATACGATAACGAGGATGCACACCAACGATGTAATCAGAACAAGCGTTGCCGCCAGGCTGTCGTTGCCCGCCTGGACGGCGTCGTACACCGCAAGGGAAAGGGTCTGAGTCTTGCCGGGTAAATTGCCCGCTATCATAAGGGTTGCGCCGAACTCTCCCATGGCGCGGGCAAATGCCAGCATGGTTCCGGCGAGAATTCCCCGCCATGCGAGAGGAAAGGATACACGGAAGAACACGCCTGGTTTGGACACGCCCAGAGTACGCGCCGCCCTTTCCAGATTCTGGTCCACGCTCTCGAAGGCAGTCCTGGCCGATTTCAATACCAGTGGAAGAGACACGATCATGGCTGCCAGCGCGGCCCCTTGCCACGTGAACATCAGTGTGACGCCGAAGGCCTTATAGAGCCAGCGCCCGATCCAACCGTTTCTGCCGACAAGGACGATCAGGTAGTATCCCAAAACGGTTGGCGGCAAGACAAGAGGAAGGGTCAGGAAGGCGTCCAGCCACTCCTTGCCCCTGAACCTGCCTTTTGCGAGCAAAAAGGCCAGGGCAACACCGACTATGAAAGCGGAAAGGGTTGCGACCGCGGCTACCTTGAGGGTCAGCCAAAGAGGATGAAGGCCGAGGATGGCGTTGAACATGCTCATTCTGATCGAATTCCGCCTCAATGCCGAACGAAACGGTGTCCCGCCGTCCTGCCGCCGCCCGCGTACCCCGGGGCTTTGAACAGGCCGGCGGGGAGCTTCAAAATTCCTGGTCTGTGTTCAAGTTTATACAGGTATTTGGCCTAAAAAGGGTGGGGCGCTGCATCATTCCTTCATAATCATCACACTGCTTGCCTTGATCAGTGCAAACACCTCGTCACCCTCCCGGATAGCAAGTTCCTTTACAGCCTCGACCGTGATCGTCGAGGTTAATACGTTCCCGCCTCCGATGTCCACTTTGACTTTGGCCGCTACCGCGCCTTCTTTTACTTCAACGACCTTGCCTTTGATGACGTTCCTGGTGCTCAGTTTCATGTCAGGCTCCTTAATCTGCGGGGTTAACTTCAGTCGCATCTCAAAAAGTCTCAATTAAGACTCTTTTGCAATCCATGCCACCACCCCGGGCGAACATCCGCAAATTCAGACAAACCGGGTCCACTCCGGAGTCCGATCGGGTTCGATAAGTCTACTCCTCGCCTGACTTGTAGGCGGCGAAGAAATCCTCAAAAAATCCTTCCATGGCGTTTTGGGTCAATTCTTTCAGTCTTCTGAACCGCTCGATGATCAGCCTCGCAAATGGGGTAAGCGCTGATCCCCCACCTTTGATGCCGCCGGTCTTTCGCTCAAGCAGGGGTTGCCCGAGACGCCGTTCGGTTGTTTGGATCTTTCCCCACAGAGCCCGGTAGCTCATTTGGAGTTCATGGGCCGCAGCGTGAATGGAGCCGTGCTTCTCTATCGCCTCCAGTATGTACAGGCGCCCGTCGCCAAACACGGCCTCACCGTTCTCATCCTCTATCCATAGCCTTGATTTCAGGATGAGACCTTTGGGCCTCCAGCCGGAGGAACTTCTTGTTTCATTCGAGTGATCGTCCATTGAAAACCCGCCTTTGAAATCAGTTTTCATGTCCGCCGGCTCAGGCCGTAGTTCAAAATGCCCCTGCCGTAGTTTAAAACATACATAGGCCTTTTCATGCCCCGCCTGGAGAATCGCCAGGGGAACTATTCATCTATGACAAAATTCGTCGAGAAGTAAAGGTTTTTTCGTACCTTTATGTCGTTTATAACATAACGAGCAATGTCGTGATGATCAATGACTGATTTGGTCGAGTAACAAAGGTTTTTCGTTTCGCTATGTAACTTAAAACACAAAGCTTGTACCGCGTATATTTTTATGATATTTTACTTACTCTGTGTTTATTCATGGGATATGGCGAATTGGTTCTTCAAACCGGCATGGGATGGCGCGCGGGTTTTCTTCATAAGAGTTTTTACGGAAAACTCCTTTTGCGGAGAAACGACTCGGAATCAAGTACCGCTTTTTTCAAGCTTGCCCTTACGCCGGGAAACCTGTTCGATGTCTGACGCACAGGTTTTGTTAATAAACAAGCTTTTTACCGACACCGGTTCAGCAACCGATCAATCGCACAAGGCTACTGACCGGTTAAACTGAGGGCGCCGGAAAGATTTCCGGAGTTTTTTTGGCGACGATTCCCTTCCTCCATTTCACGTCCAAAGGCGTTGGACGTACGTGTCCGTAGTCTATAGTAGATAATGTGCTTGCTATACACGACAATTTGATAATTTGTCCGCTATGCACGACACTAGTAAACGATTTGTTCGCTATACACGACAATAGTGGATGATCTATTTGCTATACACGACAAACACCCCGCGACGGCCGTTGAATCTGGTTTCTAATCTTCTCTGACCTTAGTTTGGGCCTCACTTTTTAACAGATTGTGATCTTTACAGTCTAATTCCGAGAGGCGAATCCTATGAAGATGGTCCCGGTGCAAAGCGCTATAGGGATGGTGCTGTGTCATGATGTGACCCGGATTGTCCGCGGGCAGTCCAAGGGGGCTGCGTTCAAAAGGGGACACATCCTGCGGGAGGAGGACCTGCCGCAGCTTCTTTGCATGGGAAAGGAGCATATTTACGTCTGGGATATCGGCAGCGACAGCGGTCTTCTTCATGAAAATGAAGCTGCTGCCAGAATTGCCGGGGCTGCGGCTGGGAAACACATCACACTTTCGGGTTGCTCGGAAGGCAGGATAAATCTGATCGCCAGTATTGACGGGCTTCTGAAAATAGATGTCGAGGCCCTCTTGGAGATCAACACCGGCGAGATCGTTTTCGTAAGCCTTCACACTCACCAAAAGGTCAATAAGGGGAAGGTGGTTGCGGGGACCCGCGTGACGCCCCTGGTTATAGAAGAGTCCAAGGTCGAGCTGGTTGAGAGTATTTGCGGTCGGCATAAGCCTCTCATCGAAGTCCTGCCGTTCAAGGCCCTGAAGGCCGGAATCGTTACGACCGGCAGCGAGGTCTACCACGGTCGTATCACGGACCAGTTCGGCCCGGTGGTTCGTGAAAAACTTGATGAATTCGAATGCGAAGTTATCGGACAGAGCTTTGTGTCCGACGATCGGGGCCGGATAGTGGAGGAGATCCGGTCGTTTTTGAGCCAGGGCGCCGAAATGATCATTGTGACTGGAGGCATGTCGGTGGATCCCGATGATGTGACACCGGCCGCCATCCGGGATTGCGGTGCGCGTGTGGTGACTTACGGCGCTCCCGTTCTCCCCGGTTCCATGTTCATGCTGGCCTATCTGGGTGATGTCCCCGTGCTCGGGTTGCCGGGATGCGTCATGTACCACAAGACCAGCGTATTTGACTTGGTTCTTCCCCGGCTGCTTGCGGGGGAAGAGATTACGCGCGGGGATATTGTTGGAATGGCGCACGGGGGACTGTGCGTTAATTGCCGGGAGTGTAGGTACCCGGACTGTGGCTTTGGCAAGGGTACTTAAGTGGTTGCTTGTCGTTTGCCTCATATTAGAAGGAGGATAAGGCATGGAAAAGAAAGTGCTTAACATCAACAAGATACCACGAACGGTTTTTGCAAGCCCGGAAGCCTCGTTAGCGGACGTGCTTCGCGGACAGCTGGGCCTGACCGGCACCAAGGTCGGCTGCGGACAGGCCCAGTGCGGAGCCTGTTCGGTCATCCTGGACGGAAAAGTGGTTCGTTCTTGCGTCACCAAGATGAAAAAAATTGAGGAAGGCGCCCAAATCACCACTATCGAAGGTATCGGCGCGCCGGACAACCTGCATCCGATCCAGGTCGCCTGGATGGTCCATGGCGGAGCGCAATGCGGCTTCTGCAGCCCCGGCTTCATCGTTTCCGCCACAGCGCTTCTGAATGAAAATTCAAAGCCCACGCGCGAGAATGTGCGTGACTGGTTTCAGACACATCGGAACGCCTGCCGCTGCGCGGGCTACAAACCCCTTGTCGATGCGGTGATGGATGCGGCGCGGGTGCTTCGAGGCGAGATCACCCTGGAGCAGCTCAAGTACAAATTGCCGGCCGATGGAGGGATCTGGGGTGGAACATATCCGCGTCCGAGCGCTCTGGCCAAGGTCACCGGAACCTGCGATTACGGTGGGGACCTGGGGCTCAAGCTCCCGTCGGATACCCTGCAACTGGCTTTGGTGCAGGCGAAGGTTTCCCACGCCAACATCATCTCAATAGATACCTCCGAAGCCGAAAAAATGCCCGGCGTTTACAAGGTTGTGACCCACAAGGACGTGAAAGGCAAGAACCGCATTACGGGTCTTATCACCTTTCCAACGAACAAGGGCGACGGCTGGGACCGCCCCATACTGTGCGATACGAAAGTTTTCCAGTTCGGTGACGCCATAGCCATTGTCTGTGCGGATACCATTGAGAATGCAAAGGCGGCGGCCGAAAAGGTCGATGTCAAACTGGAGGATCTGCCGGCATACATGAGCGCTCCTGCGGCTATGGCCGACGACGCGATCGAGATCCATCCCGGAACCCCCAACGTCTACTATGAACAGAAGATCGCCAAAGGCGCTGATACAAAACCGCTCATGGATTCGGCCGCATATGTGGTTGAAGACGAGTTCTACCTCCAGAGGCAGCCACATTTAACCATTGAACCGGACGTGGGTTTTGCGTATTTCGACGGAGAAGGACGGCTCACAATCCATTCCAAAAGCATCGGTATCTTCCTCCATCATGCGATGATCTGTCCCGGCCTCGGAATAGAACCCGAGAAACTGCGCCTGATTCAGAACCCCGCGGGCGGAACTTTCGGCTACAAGTTCAGTCCGACCATGGAAGCTTTGGTGGGAGTGGCCGCAATGGCAACCGGCCGTCCGGTTTTCCTCCGATACGACTACTACCAGCACATCACCTATACGGGGAAGCGCTCGCCCTTTTTCGTCAAACTCAAATACGGTGCTGATAAGAGCGGCAAAATAATTGCCATGGAATCCGACTGGATTGTGGACCATGGACCATACTCGGAGTTCGGTGACCTTCTCACCCTTCGCGGGGCACAGTTCATTGGCGCCGGTTACGGCATACCCAGCATTCGGGGCCGTGGACGCACGGTGTGCACCAACCATGCCTGGGGTTCCGCTTTCCGTGCTTACGGGTCGCCCCAGAGCTTCCTCGCCAGTGAAGTCCTCATGGACGAACTGGCCGAGAAGGTCGGCATGGACCCGCTGGAGCTGCGCGCCCTGAATGTCTACAAACCCGGAGATACCACACCGACCGGCCAGGAGCCCGAAGTATTCAGCTTCAAGGAAATGGTCGATAAGATGCGCCCGCTCTATAAAAAGGCAAAAGAGAAGGCGAAGGCTGAATCTACGGCCAAGATCAAGAAGGGCGTGGGGGTGTCGATCGGCATCTATGGATGTGGACTCGATGGGCCCGATGGGTCCGAAATTGCCGTCGAGCTTACCAAAGAAGGCGTCACGGTGTTTTCAAGTTGGGAAGACCATGGCCAGGGGGCCGACATGGGATGTCTGGGCACGGCGCACCAAGCGCTGCGGCCGCTGGGCATTGCTCCCGAGAAAATCAAACTGGTCATGAACGATACGGCCGTAACTCCCAACAGCGGCCCGTCGGGTGGCAGCCGCCAGCAGGTTGTTACCGGCAATGCCATCAAGAACGGCTGTGAGATGCTCCTGGCAGCCATGAAAAAACCGAACGGAGGCTTCCGCGCTTATGACGAGATGATCGCGGAAAATATTCCCGTTCGCTACGCGGGCAAATGGGCGGCCTCCAATAATGTGTTCTGCGACGAAAATTCGCAGGGCAAGCCGTTCGCCATCTACATGTATGGTGTTTTCATGAGCGAAGTGGCCGTTAACGTGGAGACCGGCGACGTAACCGTCGAAGGGTTTACCACAGTGGCCGACGTCGGCAAGATCAACAACAAGCTCCTGGTTGACGGGCAGATCTACGGTGGTGTCGCCCAGGGTATCGGACTGGCGCTCTCGGAGGATTTCGAGGATCTCAAGAAGCATACCTCGCTTCTCGCCTGCGGTATCCCGTATGCGAAGGATATTCCCGATAACTTCAATATCCATTATGTCGAGACGCCGCGCGCCGAAGGTCCCTTCGGAGCGGCCGGAGTCGGAGAGCTCCCGCTGACCTCGCCGCACGCATGCATCGTCAACGCTATCTACAACGCCTGCGGTGCCCGCATCACGAAGCTTCCTGCCCTTCCGGCGAAGGTGAAGGCTGCTCTCCAAGCCAAGGCCTAAGCTGCAAAAGGGTAGGCAGGTCGCTCGATCCATTCTGAAACCGTTTAGCCGCCCCCTTCCGCCTTTAGGCGGAAGGGGGGATTCGTTCATGTGGAACACTGATATTTTTCTTCACGCCCCGTAGTTTCCATCGTATGCTGCCCATCGGAGGATTTCTTCTTAACCATGGAAAAAGACGAACTGGTCAAGCTGGAAAACCGATGCATTCAGGAGCAACCCCCGAACTGCGCCGCGGCCTGCCCGGTCCATGTGGATGTGCGGGCCATGATGGCCGATGCCGCCCGTGGAGACTTCGTCGAGGCGGCAAGAATTTTCAAAAAGACGGTCCCTTTTCCGGGGATCGTCAGCCGTATCTGCGATCAGCCCTGCCGGAAGGTATGCAAGCGGAAGGAGGCAGGGGAACCCCTGGCTGTTGCCGCCATCGAAGAATCATGTCTTGATTACGCTGCCGAGTTTTCGGAAAAAATCGGCGTGCTTCCCCGGAAAGATACGCGCGTGTGTGTGGTGGGAGGCGGCCTCAGCGGGCTGACCGCAGCTTTTGACCTGGCAAAAAAGGGCTACCGGGTGGTGGTCTTCGAGAAGGGATCGATTTTGGGGGGCAGTTTGTGGAGCTTCTCGGAAGAAAGGCTTCCCAGGACCATAATTGCAGGAGATCTGCAAATCCTGGAGAAGGTCGGGGTCGAGTTTCGATTGAACACCACAGTGGGTAAAGATGTATCCTGCGATGCCCTCCTCGAGGAATTTAACGCCGTTTACGTCGCCACCGGTGCTGAACCCAATGATCTTTTCGGCCTCCCGACGGATCCAGGGGGCCGGATAGCAGTCGATTCGATAACTCTGGCCACTGGACGCGAAGGTGTTTTTGCCGGTGGAAGTCTTCGCCTTGAGAAAAAGTCGCCGATTCGCTCCATTTCAGATGGCCGGATTGCGGGAATTTCAATCGACCGATTCATGCAAAAAGTCTCCATGACCGCTTCCCGTGCAGGGGAAGGACCTTTCTCGACCCGGTTGTATACGAACACTGAGGGAGTTGAACGCATTGGGGTCACACCGGCAAGCGAACCGCAACAGGGCTATTCCAGGGAAGAAGCTGCCCGTGAGGCATCCAGATGCCTGCAATGTGAGTGTCTCGAATGCGTAAAGGTGTGTGAATACCTCAACAGTTTTCACGCTTATCCCAAAAAATATGTGCGACAGATCTACAATAACCTCTCGATTGTCATGGGGCACCGGCAGGCAAACAAGCTTATAAATTCGTGCAGCCTTTGCGGGTTGTGCAAAGAGGTCTGCCCGGAGGGCCTGGATATGGGGCTGGTATGCAAGACAGCTCGCCAGACCCTGGTTGCCCAGGGCAAAATGCCTCCGTCAGCCCACGACTTTCCTTTGAGGGACATGGCTTTCAGCAACGGAGAAAAATGCGCTTTCGCGCGCAGGCAGCCGGGAACCGATCAAAGCAGCTTCCTTTTCTTTCCTGGGTGCCAGCTTACGGCTTCTGCCCCCGAGCATGTCAAGGCAACTTATGCGTTGTTAACCCGGAAGCTCTCCGGCGGGGTCGGCTTCATGTCCGGGTGTTGTGGGGCCCCGGCGGACTGGTCCGGCCGGACCGGCCTGCTTCAGTCAACCGGGGAAGTCCTTCTGGACTCGTGGCGCGAGCTTGGGAGTCCGCGCCTGATACTGGCCTGCTCGACCTGCTACGAGATCTTCAAGATGCATTTCCCGGAAGTTCCAATCGTTTCTCTTTGGGAAATGCTGGACAGCCTGGGACTTCCCGAGAATCCGGAAGTGAAAACACGCGGAGTCATCGCAGTGCACGACTCCTGCACCACCAGGCATGACAGCGCCATCCAGCGGAGCGTGCGCAATATTTTGCGCCGCCTGGGCTACGATATCGAGGAATTGCCTCTGAGCCGCGACAAAACCGGATGTTGCGGCTACGGGGGGCTTATGTTCTTTGCCAACCCGGAGCTTGCAAAAAACGCGATCCGGCGGCGAGTCGAGGAGAGCCCCCGAGACTACCTGGCCTACTGTGCAATGTGCCGGGATTATTTCTCCTTTGCCGGAAAACGCAGCTTCCATCTTTTGGATCTCATCTTCGGAAAGCCTGCTGACGAAGCGGCGCTCAGAAAGGGTCCCGTTTACTCTCAGCGATGGGAAAACCGGGCACGGTTGAAAAACTCGATGCTCAGGGATTTGTGGGGAGAAACCACGGTCGAGGCGCAAGGCTGGGAAGCCATCCCGCTGATAATTCCCGATGCGGTGCAGCAACTTATGCAGGAACGGTTGATCCTTGTCGAAGACCTCCGGAAGGTGATCGACCACGCCGAAAGGACCGGCTGCAAACTCCTTAAACGGGATGAGAACCACTTCATAGCCCATCACAAACCGGCCGGCGTTACTTATTGGGTCGAATACTCTGCGTCCGGGGACGGGTTCATCATTCATAATGCGTACAGCCACAGGATGGAAATTGAAGAGGGTGGTAAACAGTGACCTCTCAAAAGCATGACGCCGAAGAGATGACTTTGATGTGCATGAAATGCAGCCTGCCGCTGGAAATGGGGAAGATCGGCATATCGTATTTGGGAAATACCTTCCCCGTCGACCTGCCTAGATGCCCTGGGTGCGGTCAGGCGTATGTCCGGGAGGATCTTGCGCTGGGTAAGATGGCCGAAGTCGAGAAGCTCTTGGAAGATAAATAGAAACTGTTTCAATACCCGGCGACCGGCGAGGATAATCCCGCGCATCTGTCAGAGTAATGGCCCGGTTTTCACCAGGTCTGAGATGATATGATTGACGGCCTCGGTTGCAAAGTCTACGAACGAATCGCCGCAAACGGAACTACTGGCGGATTAATTCGTCCTGGTGGTTTGGAACTGACCGATAGGGCTCTGTCCCTTTGCGCGTTTCCTCCCGGCTCCCGGCTCCTTGATGTGGGATGCGGGACGGGAGCCACTGTGAAACACCTGATCGAGCGGCACGGATTTCTTGCCGCGGGGATCGATTCCTCGCTTCCGATGCTCATGCTGGGACAAAAGTGTCTGCCTCTGATTCGAGCAGAGGCTGAAAACTTACCTTTCCGTGACGGCGAATGGGACGGTGTTCTGGCGGAATGCACTCTGTCGGTCACCGGGGCCCCGGATATTGCCTTTCGGGAATGCGCGCGTGTGCTGAGGCGAGGTGGAAAACTGATCCTGAGCGACGTCTACCTGAAAAATTCGAAGGCCGTCCCGGAAGCCAGGGCATTGCAGGCGGTCTGCCAATTCGCCCGGGCGCCGGCACAAGAAGAACTCATGAGTCGACTGGAAAAAGCCGGATGTCAAGTACTTGCCTGGGAAGACCATTCCGCTGCTTTGAAGCATTTTGCTGCCCAACTCATCCTCTCCGGCGAGGCTGGGCCGCCCTCCCTGCGCGTTCCAACCGGCCCGCAGCCTTCAGATGATACTGAAATTGAACAGGCGGCCTCGTTTGCCTGGTTGGGATATTTTCTGGCTGTCGCAATGAAGTCTCTGAATGGGTGAAATGAACCGTAAAAGAGAGAGAAAACGGTGACAAACGAGACTCTCAGAATGATGGAACTTGCGGGGCAGGGTTTTTATTGCAGCCAGATCCTGCTCATTATTGGCCTGGAGAATCAAGGCAGGAGCAGTCCTGAACTCATCAGGGCCATGAGCGGACTTGCGGGCGGGATGGGGTTTTCGGGTGACGTCTGTGGAGCGCTGACCGGTGGGGCGTGCCTGCTTGGGCTATATGCCGGCAGAGGTACACCCGATGAAGAAGAGGACCCGAAGCTCAATCTCATGGTTACCGAGCTTGTCGAGTGGTTTTCCGGGCAATTCGGCGAAATGTATGGCGGCATCCACTGCAGCAATATTCTGGACGACGATCCCAAGAACCGGACAGCGCGGTGTCCGGCACTGGTATTGGGTGTTTGGGAGAAAGTGAAGGCCCTGCTGATTGAAAACGGATTAGATCTCACTCAGGTGCGCGCATGACCGAAACGGTCTTTCTGTCTGAAACGGAAAGCATCTGCCCGGTGTGTCTCGAGGTTATACCGGCAATCCGGGTTGCCGACGGGGATCAGGTCAGCCTCAACAAAAAGTGCCCCGAGCATGGTCCATTCCAGGCGGTTATCTGGCGTGGCGCTCCTTCATATGCCTCATGGGGCGGGAGGAAAACCCCGTCCTATCCTGAGAAACCGATGACCGCTGTAGACAGGGGATGTCCGTGGGATTGCGGCCTGTGCCCCGAGCATCGCCAACGGACCTGCTGCGTTTTGATCGAAGTGACCCGCCAATGTGACCTGAAATGCAGGGTTTGTTTTGCGGATGCCGGCAAAGGCAACGGCAAAGACCCGGATTTCAACGTGGTCAAGAGCATGTATGAAAGGCTCCTCGCAATTGGAGGCCCATATAATGTGCAGCTTTCGGGAGGGGAGCCGACCATTCGTGATGACCTGCCGGGAATGGTTTCCCTTGGATGCTCGATGGGATTTGACTTTATCCAGCTCAACACTAACGGGCTTCGTCTGGCAAGAGAACCGGGGTATGTGGAGCGGCTCAAAGAAGCCGGGTTGTCATGCGTGTTCCTCCAGTTTGACGGTCTCGAAGATGGAGTTTATGAAAAACTGAGGGGGCGGCCGCTTTTTCGTGAAAAAGAACGCGCAATCCGGCATTGCCTGGAAAACGAGTTGGGGGTGATCCTGGTGCCGACACTGGTTCCGGGGGTCAACATCCACCAGATCGGCCCAATCGTCGAGTTCGCCGTGACTCTGCTGCCAACGGTCAGGGGAGTGCATTTCCAGCCTTTGAGCTATTTCGGAAGATATGACGGTGTCTGCCGGGATAGGAGCAGGATTACCATTCCGGAGATCATAACCGAGATCGAGAGGCAAACGGGTGGAATGATAAAAACGGAGCATTTCCGGCCGCCTGGGGCCGAGCACTGTTATTGCTCGTTTCATGGTAATTTTGTGCTGATGCCGGAAGGAGAACTCAGGCCCTGGGCCGTGCATCAGCCGGGAAATACGTGCTGCCGACGCGATGATGCCGGCCTGGGGTCGGCCAAAGCCAGGCAGTTTCAGAAACAGTTCTGGGCTTCTCCGCGAAGCTCCTGTTGCCCTTCGGATAAAGGACCCGGTCTTGGCGGGTGGGACCTTTTTCTGGAGCGAGTTCGAACGCATTCCTTCTGCCTTTCGGGAATGGCCTTTCAAGACGCCTGGAACCTCGATTTGGAACGTCTCAAGGAATGTCACCTCCATGTTCTCCATCCCGATGGCAGGCTTGTCCCATTTTGTGCCTATAATGTTACTGACGTGGAGGGGCGTTCCTACTATAGAAAGACCTAGCCTGAAAGAGCCGGATGAAGATCACTCCTCTCGAAAAATGGATCGCCGGATGTATTGATGGAAATGGCCGAAATCTGAGCAGGGAGCTTATCGAAACCTTCCAGCTTGGCCGGCTTCGGCAGACGATCGATTGGGCCAAATCCCGCAGCCCGTTTTACCGGGAGCGTTTGGGGAATGTTTCGGGGCGGGATCTCAGGCGTCTTGAAGACCTCTCGGATTTTCCCTTCACAACGGCAGAGGACATCCGGCGTGAACCACAAAGCTTTCTTTGCGTATCGCAGAGCGAAGTGAGCCGGGTCGTGACTCTTCACACTTCAGGGACAACTGGGGAACCCAAGCGGATTTTTTTTACATTCGAGGACCAGGAACGGACAATCGATTTCTTCCATCACGGCATGTCGACCCTTGCCGGCGCCGGTGATCGAATCCTGATCCTTTTGCCGGGGACTGTTCCGGGCAGTGTCGGAGACCTCCTGGCCAGAGGACTTGAACGGCTGGGTGCTGCCGGGGTCCCTCACGGTTTCGTGCGGGAAGCCTCGCGCACATTGGAAGTAATGGGAAGGGAAAAAATAGATGTTCTGGTTGGCGTTCCGGTGCAGGTGCTCCAACTGGCCAGATTGAGCGGTGGGAAGGCCGCGCCCCGCAGTATACTGCTGAGCGTGGATTATGTGCCGGACGCCGTTTCGAAGGAACTCCGTCGAGTCTGGGGCTGTGAAGTCTACTCTCACTATGGCATGACGGAAATGGGCTTTGGAGGCGGTGTTGAATGCGGGGCAAAGAACGGATATCATTTGCGTGAGGCCGACCTGTATGTTGAAATTATTGATCCCGGTACGGGAAACCCTCTTTTGGAGGGTGAACCCGGTGAGGTGGTTTTCACTACGCTCACCAGGCGCGGGATGCCGCTTATCCGTTACCGCACGGGCGACCTCAGTCGATTTGTACCGGATGGCTGTCCATGCGGCACCTTGCTCAAAACAATGGAAAGAATCAGAACCCGCCTGCACTCGATCCGCCCGATAGCGCAGGGCGAACGCCTGAGCATGGCAGACCTGGACGAAGCAGTTTTTCCGGTTGAAAATTTAATGGATTTCAGCGCCTCGCTTACTGGAAGACAAGGCATCGATTATCTGAGGATCGAGGCTCAAGCAGCGGGGGACGTCAATGCGCAAACCGTTGCCGCGATAAAAAAGGCCCTTTGTGCCGTGCCGGCGATACGGTCAGCCCTTCGGGATGGATCTCTGTCGCTTGATGTAAGTCTTCTGCCGCAAGGGCGGAATCCGTTATCGGGCGATTCTAAACGGGTTTTGCTTGATTTGCGGGATGAAGAACGATCCCCCCTTTCTTAAAGGTGTGGGGGATTTTGATTCTCGCCTTTTCCGTTCACCGCTCACTGTTCACTGTTTGAGGTTAACTGCATGAATATTTTCAAAGGCATTGCCAAACTTCTTTCGGAAGGGGAGAGCGTGGTGCTCGCCACAATCCTCGACCGCTCCGGGTCGGCGCCCCGTTCGGCCGGCTCCAGAATGGCCGTTCGGGCAAACAGGTCCATCATGGGCACCGTGGGAGGCGGCATACTGGAGGCCAGGGTTCAGGATCTGGCCCTCGAAGTATTCGAAAAGCCACGGACAATGGTAAGAAGATTCACCCTCAATGCCGAAGATGCATCCCGGCTCGGCATGATTTGTGGCGGAGAGGTCCAGGTGCTGATCGAATTCCTGGATTGTTCCGAAACTGTTCAAAGCAGGTTCTATGATGAACTTTCCGCCGTGCTGAGCGCTAACCGTCGAGCGCTGCTCGTCACACGCATTCCCGGAGAAGAGGGCGATTTCGAACGCTCCGGCCATGGCTTGATTTTTAAAGACGGCTCCTATACCGGGGCTCTCGATCCGGCCTCTGTTCGGGAGACCGGCGGCATGTTTCGCGGAAGGCAGCCTGGTGTGATCCGGTATGGCGAAGAGCACTTCTTTATAGAACCGCTGGGTAGGGAGGGTTCGGTCTTTATATTCGGCGCCGGACACGTTGCTCATGAATTGGCTCCGCTGTCAAAACTGGTCGGATTCAGAACAACCGTGATCGACGACCGGCAGGAATTTGCCAATTCCGTGCGCTTCCCATCCGCGGATACGGTCGTCGTCATCGATTCATTCAAAGATGCTATGAAAGGGCTGGATATCGAGAGAGATAGCTGTCTTGTCATCGTAACCCGAGGACACGCCCACGATAAAACCGTACTGGCTCAGGCTCTGGCGACGAATGCCGGTTATATCGGGATGATCGGGAGCAGAAAGAAACGCGATGCTGTCTATGAGGCGCTTCTCGAGGAAGGCTTTACGCGAAAAGACATAGAACGGGTGCATTGCCCTATAGGGCTTGACATCAAAGCTGAGACGCCCGAGGAGATCGCTGTCAGCATTGTGGCCGAACTTATTCAGGCCAGGGCCGGGATGAGCCGATGAAAGAGCCCTGCCGTATCGCTGCGCTGGTGCTTGCCGCCGGCTATTCCTCCAGGATGGGTATCTTCAAACCCCTTGCTTCCCTGGGAACTTACACGCTGATAGAAGAGGCGGTCACTCGATTCTTCAGGGCAGGGGTTGAGGACGTCAGAGTTGTTCTGGGCTACAGGGCCGATGAACTCAAGCCTGTGGTGGAGAACCTTGGCGCCCGGTGGATTTACAACGCCGATTTCGATCGCGGAATGTTCAGCTCGGTCCTTGCGGGGGTGAGGGGCTTTGGATCGGAGGTGGACGGCTTCTTCCTGCTTCCATGTGATATCCCGCTGGTTAAACCGGAAACGATTCGGACGCTCCTCGATGCTCACGATCCGGACGACCCCGAAATCATCTATCCGTGCTTCGACGGGCGGCGTGGCCATCCACCGCTCATTCCGGCGCTCTATCTCCATGAGGACCTGTCCGTGGATTACCCCGGCGGGCTTCCGGCGCTCCTGGACCGCTATGAGCACAACGCCGTGGATATTGACGTTACGGATGAAAACATTCTCCTTGATTGCGACACGCCCATAGACTACTTGGCGCTCATGGAACGCCGGTCCACGGAGGGCATCCCGACGGAGAGGGAGTGTGCGGCCGTTTTGTCCGGACTGAATGTTTCCGGAGAGGTCATGGACCATTCCCTCCTGGTGGCGGAGCTTGCCCGGATGCTCGCTGTTCGGCTCAACAGCGCCGGGCTCGCTTTGAACCTTCCTTTAATCATCGCGGCGGGCCGGCTTCACGACATAGCCAGGGGGCGGCCGGACCATGCCGGCGCGGGCGCCGGATTGCTGACCGGAATGGGCTATCCCCAGGTGGGAGCCATTGTGGCCAGGCATATGGATATCAAGTCGCCTGGTCCGGCCGTCGACGAGGCGGACCTGATATATCTGGTCGATAAATGCGTTGAAAGAAACCGTCTCGTTTCCTTGGAAGATCGTTTTGAAAAATTCATGGCGCGCTACGCCGACCGGCCGGATATCCGGGAGAAGGTCAGGGAACGATTTGAGAATGCGAGGAAAATAGCTGAACGGGTCGAGGCCCTCCTGGGGCAGCCTGTCGAAAAGATCATGCGCGGTTACGAAAGCGACTTGCGGGCCGAGTACATGGGGGACTGCAGGATGATCTATTTGGCGAGGCACGGGGCGGTTCAGTCAAAGGACGATCCGAAACGCTTCATCGGACAGATCGATCTCCCCTTGAACGCACAAGGCCGGCGGCAGGCCGAAGAACTGACCGAGGCTCTGCTGGGCGCCCGGATTTCGGCCGTGTTCTGCAGTGACTTGAAGCGGTCCTCCGATACGGCCCAAATTATCGCCGGGCGCCATCGGGTTTCCTGTGTGCAAAGGCGCGATTTGCGGGAAATATCGCTGGGTCGATGGGAAGGCCTGAGCTTTGATGAGGTTCGGAGTCTGCACCCGGATGAGTTCCAGGCAAGGGGCAACGATATCGTTCATTATCGTCCCCCGGATGGGGAGAGCTTTCTCGATTGCGGTTTCCGGGTCGTTCCTGCCTTCCATGAGATTTTGAACTCCACCGTGGGGAATATCCTCCTGGTGGGACACGCGGGTGTCAACCGCATTATTCTTTCCAGGGCCCTTGTCCGCTCCCTCAATGACCTGCTTGAACTCGATCAGGATTACGGGTGTCTCAATTTAATTGCTTATCGCCCCCCGGCACTCGAAGTGGTGCTGTTAAACGGATCGTTTTCAAGCTTGAAGCGCCTGCGGAATGAACTTTGACGCCGGTTCCGCTTCTGTTCGCCATACCGTCATGTTTAGACATATCTTCCCTGTGGCGGCCTGTTATGCCAAGTTGCGTCCAAAACGCATCTTTCGAGCACAAAAAGAGCGGGGGAATGATTCCCTCGCACCCCCCGGAGTTCGGTCACGCGCGTACACGCGCGAGGCCGAGCGCTCGGCGCTGTCGGCGACTGGCCGGAGGCCTCCGCCGCAGCGCCACATGGAGCCGCGAAGCGGCGAGGGGGTGTGGGGGTCCGGACCCGCACGCTTCTATAGTATTATCTTGAGCGCAACTTCGTATTAAATCCTGAATAGAGTAAAGAAATGAAAGAGGTCAGAACATTCGATCTGCCCACTCGATCGAATCGGAATAGATCTCAGGCACCTCGGATTCTCCTATCCCCAACTGTGAGGAAAATCGGTGGAAGTCAACCCAGTTTGCCTTATCGTAAGAGGTGGCTAGATCGAGAACTGTTTTGTAAACATTGGTTTTGCCAAGCAGAGCATCCTTGATGGAAGCTTGAATAGGAAGGTCTTCCAGAATCTCTTCCATGGGTCTGCCCAGAAGAACGTCCATGCATGAGAACAATCCCACGAAGAAAAATTGCGATTTCTGTTGTTTATGTCCGACCTTTGAAGCAAGGCTCTCGCTAAACCGTGCTCTGAGCAAGCAGAGCCTCAAAAGTTCCTGGGGTTGATCTTTTCCAAGTTCTAGGATTATAGCCAGGGATACCCATTTTCTGATCTCCTGCTCGCCGAGAAGCTCCAGGGCGTGCTTTATTGAAGAGACCTCGCGATGCAAGCCGAAGAAAGCAGAGTTGACATATTTTAGAAGCTTGTACGCAAAAGAGGGGTTATGCTCAATAATTTTTGTGATTATGTCGAAGCTCGGATTATCAGTGCTAAGCTCTTTCAGAATGCGCAGGTAGTGTATTTTTTCCCCGGAGATATCACGTCTGGCAATGATCAACGGTTTACAGAAGAAATAACCCTGAAAATAGCTGTATCCAAGTTTTAGAGCATGGTCGAATTCCTCTCGTGTTTCGGTCTTTTCTGCAAGGAGCTTCACGTTGCCTGAACCGCGGAACCTTCTTGCTATGGTCTTCCTCTCCCACTCATCCGTCTGACGCACGTCAACCTTGATTATGTCTACCAGATTTAGAAAAGGATTATATTCATTCCCACGCAAAATAAAATCATCCAGTGCCAGAACGTAGCCTTGGGAGCGAATCGATTTTATTACTTCGATCAAATCGTTGTCGGGCTCCACATCTTCAAGGATTTCAATCACTCCGATATCCTTGGGCAGATAGGAGGCAGCGCCCTCAAGAAGAAGCTTTCTGGTAAAGTTTACGAAAACCCTCTTGCCCTGGGATACCTGCTGTGATCCGATGACAAGAATAGTGTTGCCAATTACCGCGAAGGAGGCTTTGTCGCCGTCTGTTGCCGAATAGACGTTCTCTAAGCCTGAACGGTACAGAAGTTCATAACCGAATACATTCTGTTTGGTATCGAAGATTGGCTGCTTGCCAATGAAAATATCCACTCCACCTCCTCGATGAATGGCAGGAATGGGCCTGAAAAGGTCGTTGGCTCGCATTTTGACTGTTAATAAATTCGTATTTTAACAGAGCAAAACCTGTGCCGGATGATATCACCCTGAAAGCCCGGCCGAAAGGCAAAACATGCGTCAGATTTCCGTTCAACCCGCCAGGTGATTTACAGGTATGGAGTAAATTTTTTGACAGTCCAAGATTTGCAACAGTTGCGTTCCGGAAAACACACCTAGTTACATGCGGATTTTGGGGGACCCGGTCTTGGCAAGAATCTCGCCCCTGAAGAGATGTTTCCCGCCCCGCCTCCTATTCCGGGCGCCACTTCCACAGCTCCCCCTCGGTATCGTGGATGACCTAGGAAGAGCTGTGGGAACCGGCGCGCGAATCAGCTTCGAACGGCTGCGGCATTTTAACAGTTTCCATTGAGTCTGCAGGTCTTGGCAGTTTCCCGCCTTACCATTGTCGACAGGTCGTTAAATGAGCCATTCAGCAGTACTGTGTCGAACTGGCCGCGATAGTTGACCACCAGACTCGCGCCCTGGATAGAGACGTCGTATATCTTCCAGTGCCCGTCCCGTTGGTGGAGGAAATAGTCGAGAGAAACCGGGTTGCCCTGGTAATTTAACTGCGTAT